>Ga0207646_10001617_pt1 | contig 27481 bp, 30 predicted proteins | sample KBSK5502metaG_FD_184343 | JGI IMG/M metagenome (GOLD analysis project Ga0207646, IMG submission 184343) | Corn, switchgrass and miscanthus rhizosphere microbial communities from Kellogg Biological Station, Michigan, USA - KBS K5-50-2 metaG... | ecosystem: Host-associated > Plants > Roots >...
TATCCGCAATCCATTTTCCGTCCGGGGAGTATCGCGGATAGGCATCGCGCGCCTTATTCACTGTCAGGCGCTGAATGTTCTGGCCATTTTCATCGGCCGTCCAAATGTCGCCGAGATAAGTGAAGGCGATGCGGCCATTCGAGTAGCTGGGATAACGAACCAGCCTGGCTTCACGGCCAAACGCGATTGACGCAAAGGTGCAAACGACGAGAGCGATGGCTAAGGGGTAGAGTCTTCTCATGTTAATTCTCCTGTGTAGCGGCACTTCCGATGTTTAGAGTTCAAGCTTTAGCTTGTTTGGCGAGTTCAGAGTTCAAACTTCAGTTTGTCTTGTTTAGGACAGCCTGAAGGCTGAACTCTAAACTTCGCAGGACCCTTCGGTTTTGAAAGAAAAACAGACTGATAAGATTGTTATGACGCCAGAAGTTCGACTTCGGTTACGCCAATCGCTTTGGAGTATACTGCGGCCCTAAACTTAGTCAATGAGTGTCGAACCGCGCTGATGCTACGCGGCGTCTATCGGCCTTCTTCCACGGGCGCGCCTGATTCTTTCCAGGCCTTCCAGCCGCCGGCCATCGACCAGACGTTCGTGTAACCCATCTTTTGTAGCGCGTCACTAGCCAGGGCGGAACGATAGCCTCCGCCACAATAAAGAATCAGCTCAGTTGATTTGTCCGGGACCATCGTTTCTATGTCCCGTTCGATAATGCCCTTGCCGAGATGTTCCGCGCCGGCGGCGTGTTCGGCTTGCCACTCGGTGTCTTCGCGGACGTCGATCAGCCGGGCGTTGGGATCAGCTCCGATCCGAGCACGCGCATCCTCAACCGACACTTCTTTGATGCGGCTTTTCGCGTCGTTAACTATTTTCAGAAAGCCTGGTGTGTGGATCATCGAACATTCTCCCCATGAAACGTAAGTCGGAAGCTCGACCGTGAGCAAGGGGCCGCGTTGCCCTCCCTAACGGTCGGGCTTCTGACACGCCCAATTGGCTCAATCACAGGCGAGCGATTATAATGCCATTCTTTCGAAATGCCCCAACAACTGAGCGCTAGCGCAACTTTAGACTTGCGCGGACGCTCGCGATTGGTCAAGTTGGACTACAAATTTGTCGTCAGGAGATTCACAGATTGGCTAACGAACAGTTTGATGTGACCGTAATCGGCAGCGGGCCAGGCGGCTATGTGGCCGCAATTCGCGCCGGACAACTGGGTTTGAAAGTCGCGATTGTCGAAAAAGACAAACGCCTCGGCGGCACCTGCACCTTGCGCGGCTGTATTCCCACGAAACAGCTGCTGATGTCGGCGCACGTGTATGAACAGATGCAACACGCGGCGGATTTCGGCGTCCAGGCTTCCGAGATTCAACTCGCGTTCGCCGACGTGCAAAAGCGCAAAGACAAAGTCGTGATGAAGAACTCGAAAGGCATCGAGTTCCTGATGAAGAAGAACAAATGCACCGTATTCAAAGGCACTGGCAAGCTGGCTTTGCCGGGCAAAGTCGAAGTGACCGGCGAAGACGGAAAAAAGGAAACTATTCAGACTAAGAACATCATCATCGCCACCGGTTCTGCGGTACGTCCAATTCGGGGATTTGAGACTGACGGCAAACAGGTCGTCAATAGCGATCACATTCTGGAGCTGACTGAAATTCCCAAGTCGCTGATCGTGATGGGCGCAGGCGCCGTCGGAGTTGAATTCGCATCCGTCTATTCACGCTTTGGCGCTGAGACGACGATCGTCGAACTGCTGCCGCGTCTGGTGCCTTTGGAAGACGAGGAAGTGTCGGCCGAACTCGCAAAATCGTTTCGCAAACGCGGGATCAAATCGCAGGTCGATACGATGCTCGAAAAGTTCGAGAAGACCGACAAGGGCGTCGTCGTCACCGGCAAGACTTCAAAGGGCGAAGCCGTAAAGCTGGAAGCCGAGATGCTTCTGGTCGCCGTCGGCCGCATGCCTTTCACTGAAGGACTTGGTCTGGAAGGCACAAAGATCAAAGTCGAGAAAGGTTTCATACAGGTCGACGAGTATCAGCAGACCGGTGAGAAAGGCGTCTATGCAATCGGCGATGTGGTGCCGACGCCACTGTTGGCGCACCTGGCTTCAAAGGAAGGCATCGTCGCGGTGGAGCATCTGGCCGGGAAGAATCCGCGCCCGATCAATCTGCGTCTGGTCCCGAATTGCACCTACTGCGACCCTGAAGTAGCTTCCGTTGGATTGACTGAGGCGAAGGCGCGCGAAGCCGGTTATGACGTCAAGATCGGTAAGTTTCCCTTCAGTGCTTCGGGCAAGGCGCGCATTCTCGGTGAAGAAGAAGGCTTTGTAAAGGTCGTCAGCGAAAGCAAGTATGACGAAATTCTGGGAGTGCACATCATCGGCCCTCACGCCACTGAATTGATTGCCGAAGCCTGCGTAGCAATGCAGCTGGAATCAACAGCGGAAGAGTTAGGCAACACGATGCACGCGCATCCGACCGTTTCCGAAGCCGTAATGGAAGCCGCCGAAGGCGTGCACGGAATGACGATTCATATTTGAAAAATAGAATAGGTCGTATAGGACCTATATGACCTATTAATAACAATGGCCGATCAAAAAACCAGAAGCGATCGAAAACCCCATCGCCGGCCCGGATTTCAAATGCGCATCAGCACCAGGTACGCGCCGCGCAAACCTGCGCCCGGCCAGGCGCGTAGCTGCATCACGGGGTCTTCCCTGACTGAAGCTCAGTTGCTCGAGCTTTATCGCTATCTGAAACTAACGCGCCTGGTCGAAGAGCGCATCGTCAATCTCTATCGTCAAACCAAGGTGGTTGGCGGCGTTTATCGATCATTAGGGCAGGAAGCGACCGCAGTTGGCTCAGCCTATGCGCTGAGGGCGGATGATTTCATTACGCCGATCATTCGCGATCTGGGCGCAGTGTTCGTGAAAGGAATTCGCCCGCGCGAAATCTTTGCCCAGTACATGGCCAAGGCCTGGGGCCCGTCCGGTGGCAAGGATCTCAACGTCCACTTCGGCTACCTCGACAGAGGTTTTATTGGTCCGATTTCACATTTGGGCGACATGATTCCGGTTATGACCGGAATTCTGCTGGGCGCGCGCATGCAAAAGAAAGACATCGTCGGGCTCGCTTACATCGGCGATGGTGGCGCCAGCACCGGAGCATTCTATGAGGGAATGAACTTCGCCGCGGTGCAACGTCTGCCGTTGATTGTGATTGCCGAATACAATCACTACGCGTACTCGACGCCCACCAGCTCGCAAACCGCGGTGCGTAACCTGGTAGAGAGAGCGGCGGCATTCGGCATTCCCGGTTACATCGTTGACGGCAACGACGTGATTGCTTGTTACGAAGTTACGAAGCAGGCGATCAATCACGCGCGCAAGGGCCACGGCGCCGTTCTGATTGAAGCGAAAACATATCGCCGCAAGGGTCACGCCGAACACGACGACCAGCGTTATGTGCCCGAAGGCGAGGTCGAGTGGTGGGAGAAACACAACGATCCCATCGACAGATTTGAAAAGTATCTTCTTGACCAAAAGGTGGCGACGAAAGAAAAGCTGGAAGAGACTACCGCCGGCGTGATGCGCGAAATTGATGAAGACAGCGAGTGGGCTGAAAGCTCGCCGATGCCTGAGCCCGAGGGAGCTGCTTACGGAGTCTTTGACAACTCAATCGTGCCGCCGGTGTTCAGGCCGAGGGTTTTGGAATCGTAGTTTGTTTCGGGACGGGTTCGGTGCCCGTCAGCGCTATTGAAAGTTGCTGACAAACGAGAAGTGAGAATCAAGAATTCAACGAGCCGGCGTAGCCGGCGGCAGAGTTTAGCCCAGGGTGGAGCGAGCGAAGCGAGCGGAACCCTGGGTAACGACACCATTTCTCTCTCAGCCCGCTTTAGCGGGCGAAAGAATCTGTCGCCCGCTAAAGCGGGCTCACGAATCACTTTTTGGCGTGTACCCAGGGTTGCGCTACGCTTCACTTCGTTCCGCTCCGCTTACCCTGGGCTAAACTCTGCCGCCGGCTACGCCGGCTCGTTGGGTTTGGTTTTGTTATCGCTCACTTTTGCTTGCGGTAAAAAGGAACCGCCAACACCGACCGCGGCGCCTGAGAATTATCCGAATCTTACCGCACGGACGAAGGAGATTTGCGACGCATTCACCAACAAGGATTATCTGAAGGTTTTGGAATTAACTTATCCAAAGGTCATTGAAACTGGCGGCGGCCGCGAGAAGATGATGGCGACCATGAAGGACGAAATAAAAGGGATGGAAACTGAGGGAGTGGTTCTGCTCTCGACCACCCCCGGCTCGCCAAGCCAGTTCGTACACGACGCCGGCTCAATTTATGCGGTAGTACCGATTACCGTGAAAATGAAAGCGCAGCAGGGCATTTTTCAAACCGAAGCCACCCTGATTGGCATTTCCGCAGACGGCGGGGCTGGTTGGACTTTTATCGACGCCGCTGGCGAAGATGAAAAGAAGCTGAGAATGCTTTTGCCGAATACGCTGGACAAACTGAAGCTGCCCGCGGAAAAGCCACCTGTGAAGATCTCTGGCTGATGAATTAACAATGTCCACCGCACTAAAAAAAGAACGCAAACTCGAACGCCCGCCGCGTGGTGGCACTGCAACCTTGGTCGAAGCCATTCGCCAGGGCCTTTGGGAAGAGATGGAGCGCGACCCGACTGTCTTTCTGATTGGCGAGGACGTCGGCACGTACGGCGGCGCGTTCAAAGTCACTGAAGGGATTATCGATGAGTTCGGACCGGAGCGCGTGATCGATACTCCTATTGCTGAAGCCGCGATAGTAGGTGCGGCCTGCGGCGCCGCTCTGATGGGTATGCGGCCAGTGGCCGAGTTTCAGTTCATCGATTTTATTTCGTGCGGCTTTGATCTGCTGACGAACTATGCGGCCAAGTGTCGCTATCGCTGGGGCGCAAATATTCCGGCAGTGTTCCGCGGCCCGTGCGGTTCGGGCGTTCGCTCAGGCCCGTTCCATTCGCTCAATCCCGAATCGTTCTTTACGAACACGGCCGGACTGAAGATCGTCGAGCCTTCGACTGCGTACGACGCGAAGGGATTGATCAAAGCCGCAATCCGCGATCCCGATCCGGTGCTTTACTTTGAGCACAAGAAACTTTATCGCCTGCCGCGCCTGCGTGAAGAACTTCCCGCGGATGACTACATTGTCGAAATTGGCAAAGCGCGCACGCGGCGCGAAGGCCGCGATCTTTCGATTATTACCTTCGGTGCGCAGGTCCTGACCGCCCTGGACGCGGCTGAAGAGTTGGAGAAAGAAGGCCTGGATGTCGAGGTGATCGATCTGCGCACGCTGGCGCCGCTCGATAAGGAAGCGATTCTGGCTAGCGTGAAGAAGACCAGCCGCGCGCTTATCTTGCATGAAGCCTCCCTGACCGGTGGCATCGGCGGAGAAATCGCCGCGATCATTTCGCTGGAGGCGTTTGAATGGCTCGATGCTCCGGTGGTGCGCGTAGCCTCTCTGGACACCCCGGTGCCATATTCGCCGCCGCTTGAGGATTACTATCTACCGCAAGTGAAGGACGTGCTGGATGCGGCGAGGAAACTGGCAGCATATTGATTCTGGTTTAGAAGCGGGCTGCCGCCCGCTTGGTCGGGCAGTAGCCCGACTCTAAACGTTTTGATTGAGGAGGAAGAACCGCAATGCCTAAATACTTAATTGAAAGAGAAATACCGGGAGCCGGAAAACTTTCGGCGTTGGAGTTGCAGGGCGTCGCACAAACATCCTGCGGTGTGTTACAAAAACTTGGTCCGCAAATTCAATGGGTACACAGTTACGTAACCGGAGATAAGGTCTACTGTGTTTACATCGCTCCGAACGAGGGCCTGATTCGCGAGCACGCTGCGCTGGGCGGCTTTCCGGCCGATCGAATTTCAGAGATCAAGACGATGATTGATCCGACGACTGCCGAGCCAAAGGAAATAGTTTAGAGTTCAAGCTTTAGCTTGCGTTCATTAAAATTCAATTTGAGCCAACCATGTATGACTGGCGACGAATGACTGAAGAGGATCGGGTGCACGCGCTCGATGTAAGACGCGCACGTCAACTGCCCTGGCACTCTCCGCCACATTTGGATTTCGAAGGAACTCATCAGTATCTGATCTCGGCAGCGTGTTACGAACACACTTCGATCATCGGTAGAGATTCGGAGCGAATGACCGTATGCGAAGAACAAATCTTGAAGGCTTGTTCCGAACAATGCCTAGCGACTCACGCATGGTGTGTTCTGCCAAACCATTACCACGTACTAGTTACAACTGAACACATAGCAGAATTGCGCCGACAGCTGGGACAATTCCATGGCAGGTCATCGTATGATTGGAATGATGAGGATTCAATGCGCGGCCGTAAAGTTTGGTATAACTGCTTCGAACGACCAATGAGATCGAAAAGGCATTTCTGGGCAACGCTAAACTATGTCCATCACAATCCAGTTCATCATGGCTATGTTCAGGCGTGGCAGGACTGGCCATGGTCAAGCGCGGCGGAATTCTTGAATCAGGTGGGACGTGACCGAGCATTAGAGATCTGGAAGCAGTATCCTATTATGGATTATGGGAAGAAGTGGGATGTTGGTGAGCTGTCAAATCAGACGTATCGGCTCAACTTGGAAACGAACACAATCTAAAGATTGAACTCTAAACTATTGGAGTCATCATGGCTACTGAAGTGGTAATGCCGCAGATGGGCGAGTCCATCGCGGAGGGGACAATAACCAAATGGCTGAAGAACGTCGGCGATCACGTCGATCGCGACGAGCCGTTGTTCGAAATCTCAACCGATAAGGTTGACGCTGAGATTCCCTCGCCCGCGGCCGGCACGCTGACTGAAGTCAAATTTAAAGAGGGCGAAACCGTCGAAGTTAATACAGTGGTTGCCGTGCTCGACGGCAATGGCGCCGCACCTCAGGCTTCAGCACCAGCTGTTCCGGAAGCAAAAGTGGAAGCTCCCGCTCAAACTGAAACTGAGACGGCGCCTGAACCGGTAGCGGAAGCGCCGGCGGCGATTGATCGGCCCAAGCCGGTGATCACTCCCGAACCTGCGCCGGCGGCTGCCACAAAAGCTGCGCCGCCCGTCGCTCACAAAACTGAAGTCAAGACCCTGGTGAAGAAGAGTGATGCCGCCACGACCTCGGCGCCGCCGCGACGGGACGACGGCCCCGAGACAAGCGCTGAGGAATTGCGCCGCACCAAGTCGAGTCCGCTGGTGCGCAAGATCGCCGAAGAGCACGGCATCGACATCAAGCAACTCGAAGGCACCGGCATGAGCGGCCGGGTCACGAAGAACGACATCCTCAGCTTTATCGAATCGGGAACTCCGGCGCGGACGGCCGCCGCTCCGGCAGGTTCTCAAGTTGCGCCACAGCCTTCTCCCAGCATTGCACCGCCGCCGGTCAAGGCGGGTGAAGGTGATCGCGTCGAACAGATGACGGTGATGCGCAAGAAAATCGCCGAGCACATGGTGCTTTCGCGACGCACATCCGCGCACGTCACTACAGTCTACGAAGTTGACATGACAAAGATCGCGAAGCTGCGCGATGAGAATCGTGATGCCTTTCTGGAGCGCACCGGCACCAAACTTACTTTCATGCCTTTTATCTTCAAGGCAGTCACCGATGCGATTCGAAAATTCCCGATTTTCAACTCGCAGGTCAGCGGAGATCGGATTATCTACAAACGGGACCTCAATCTGGGAATGGCCGTGGCGCTCGACTGGGGACTGATCGTCCCGGTGATCAAGCGCGCTGACGATCTATCGATCTCGGGCCTGGCCCGCGCCGCGAATGATCTCGCTGAACGAGCGCGCACGAAACAACTGAAGCCCGATGAAGTCGCCGGCGGAACTTTCACCATCACGAACCCGGGCGTCTTTGGCGGTTTGTTCGGCACTCCGATCATCAACCAGCCGCAAGTCGCCATTCTGGGGGTGGGCAAGATTGAAAAGCGGGCCGTGGTGCTGACCTCCTCAGACGGTGAAGACTATATTGCGATTCGCCACATGGCATTTTTCGCGCTCAGCTTTGATCATCGCATCATCGATGGTTCTGATGCCGAGAAATTCCTCGCCTATATTAAGGAACGGCTTGAGAGCGGTCAGTTCACTTTATAGCCAGTGAAACCCGGCGGGTCTATTGAGAGGCGGATGCTCGTCCGCCTCTCAATTTTTTTCACAACACTGCTCTCGTCTGTTGCAATCTACTAGCGAACCAGTGATGAATCGTTGCTAAGTTTGCCGAAATGAGCTTTTCTAACAAATCACGCTTGACTTAGAAAATTGGTTTCGTACTATTCGACAATCATGTTGGTGAAGGAAGCTTCATCGACCTCGGTCTTTACGAAATCCTGTCTGCCGGAATTGTGCGGACAACGCTAAGCGTGAGTTCGTTATCTGACTTACGTAAACCCGACGTGCCTGTTGTGCCGTCCCAACTACAAATTAAGGAGTTGAAAAAACTATGATCAGTAGCTTGCTAAAAGTTCGGTCTCTTGCGCTTGCCTTCGGCCTGGCGCTGACACTTTCCCCTTTGGCCATTGCACAAGATTCAAACAATTCAACCACCCGGGCTCGTTCAGTCAGCAGTGGTGAGAAGATGAAGATCAAGGGGGTGGTCGTGAAGCGTGAGGCTGATACCTTCACAGTTCGCGATCTGAATGGAACCGACACGGTCGTGCGGCTGACTGATAGAACTTCCGTCAAAACAAACGGCGGCTTCCTGCGCAGCGGCACCAACTATGCGCAAACTCAGATCCTGCGGGGTCTTAACCTTGAAGTTGAAGGGCGGGGCGGCTCAAGCGGTGAGCTGGTAGCCGACAGAGTTCGCTTCAACGAAACGGATTTGCGCACTGCACGCACAGTTGAAGCGCGCGCGAACCCGCTGGAAGAACAGGCCAAGGCCACCGAAGGCCGGCTGTCCGAAGTAGAGCAGAATGCGCAGAAACTGTCCGGGCAGATTGATGAACTCGCGGCCGTTTCGAACGCCGCCCGCGGCGGCGCTAAGGCTGCCCAGGAAACTGCCGATTCGGCAGTCGCCGGCGTAAATGCCACCAACGATCGCATCTCGGCGCTCGATGATTACGTGCCGCAGGATGTGGCGTCGGTGAATTTCCGTGTCGGCAGCTCCGTGCTCAATCCCGAGGCCAAGACTAAGCTCGACGAGATTGCGACGAAGGCGCAAAATGCGAAAGGTTATGTGCTCGAGGTTACCGGCTTTGCCGATTCGACTGGCAGCACGGCGCGCAATCGGGCGCTAAGCGCCCGCCGCGCTGACGCGGTAATTCGCTACCTGGTCGAGCAGCATCAGATTCCGCTGCGCCGTATCGTTACGCCTTACGGCTTTGGCGAATCGAATCCTGTTGCCGACAACAAAACTCGTGATGGCCGCTTACAGAACCGGCGCGTCGAAGTGAAGGTGCTGGTCAGCAAGGGCCTGACGCAACCTGGGCCGACGATGAAATCGGGCAGCAGCGGCGAGTAGTAATCAAACGACGTAACCCCGAAGGTCGGGGTTACGGCTACAAGCGCCAACGATCATGCCGTCAGAAGGCGTCTAATGATCTGTTTGGGCCAGCAACCCGATGCAGGCTGGCGGCATGAGGAGTTGGTGGATGTACCTGGGTAAAGACAAGAGACACTTTGCGCCAGCGCTGGTTCTTACGGCGCTGGCTTTGTTTTTCTGCGCTGCGATTTTCCTGGGATCGCAGGTATCCGCTCAAAAGATCAAGCAGTTACCGCCACCACCACCGGTTCCGCGCTATAAACCCAAACCGACACCCACCCCTGAGCCTCCCGAGTACGAAGTCATTCGCGTGTCATCCAACCTGGTGGTTATGCCGGTGTCGGTAACCGATGCGAACGGCCAGCCGGTGCTGGGTTTGAAGGTTGCCGATTTTCACATCGAAGAAGATGGACGCGCCCAGGACATAGCCCAGTTGGGTGATCCGGAACAGGTGCCGCTTGATGTCGCGCTGCTGATTGACGTGTCAGGGACCGTCAACGCACGTTTTGATTTCGAGAAAGAAGCGGCAGCTCGCTTTCTGAGCCAGGTCCTGAAGTCCGGTGATCGGGCTGCGATATTCACGATCGACAGGACTCCGGTGCTCCAGCAGGCGAGCGCTCCAGTTGAGATCGCCCGTCAGAAACTGCGCGCTCTTACACCCGCCGCCGACCGGGGCCCGACCGCCTATTACGATACCGTGCTTGAGGCTGGTCGTTTTCTGATTAAGAACACGCCAGAATCTCATCGCCGCGTGATAATCGTAATCTCCGATGGCGAAGATAATTTTAGCAACCGCGTGCGCGACTCATCGATGGCAGCCTATCGCGCAACCAAAGACGAAACCGATTTGACGCCAGCCGCGCGCGCGCGAATTCTCAAAGCGTCAGAAACTGCCCTGCAAACCGGTCATCGCAAAGCGCAGGCTGAAGTTCAGCAAGAGGTGCAAACGGCAAATGCTGTCTTCTATTCAATCAACCCCAGCGGTCAGGCGCTGAGGCTCAACGTGATCAGCACGCGGGCACAGGAAGCCATGCAACAACTCGCGATGGCTACCGGAGGAACAGCATTCGTGCCGGAAAAGATTGAAAATCTTGAAGCAGTGTTCGGCCGAATTGCCAGTGAACTACGGGCGCAGTATCTACTTCAATACTATTCAAACAACAAGTCGGGGAGCGCACAGTTCCGCCGCATCGCTGTTAGCACGCCGGCGCAACCGCAACTACGCGTCCGCGCGCGTGAAGGTTATTATCCAAAAAGTAAATAGAGTTAAGCTTCGAGTGTCAGAAGTCTTCGCCTGGGTAAGCGTGTCAGAAGCCCGCGCGTAAGCAAGGGCAACTGAAAACCGAAATCCTGCGCAGGCAATTCCCAGGACAGTGGCCCTCCCTGACGGTCGGGCTTCTGACACCCCTCGTTCTGAACCGAATCCTCTCTTCGGTTACAATTGACCGATGCCAACCACGGCGCATTACTCCGAAGAACATATCCTCGCGTACCCGGTCGAGTACATCGCGGGCATAGATCTTTACAACGCCGGCGAATTTCACGCCGCCCACGATGCCTGGGAAGAGCGCTGGATGGGGCCGGTGGCCCCCGACGAGAAAATCTTTTTGCAGGCGATGATTCAATCAGCCGTAGCTTTTCATCATCTGCAAATTGGACGGCCCGGCGCCGCGCGGCGCATGTATGTGATGGCCAAGGAAAAGTTCGCTCGCTTGAATCAACCTGTTTTCATGTCGCTCGACCTGGAAGATTACCAGGGGCAACTCGATCGCGCGCTGTCATGGCTGTTGAGCGTTCCCGATCCGCGAGAGATCGAGCAACCTGAGATGGAGCCGCCCGTGATCAAACTGCTTGACGGCGTCACCGAATGCCGATGAAGACACGTTTGCCGATTTTCACAAGTTGCCTGAGCCTCTTCCTCCTCTCAGCATGGCTGGGAGGTGCGGTATTCTTCTCAGCGGTGGTGGCGCCGGCCGCTTTCCACACGCTGCGGAGTTTTCAATTGCCGAACCCGAATGAAATTGCCGGCTCGATCGTTACCCGCGCGCTCTCGGTGATAAATGTGAGCGGGTTTGCGATTGGCTTGTTGTTGTGGTTGTTGACGGTGCTTCGCGAAAGAACGAAGATGAACGGGTCGCGTTTGTTAGACACGTTCCCGCTGACGGTCCTGGTGCTTGCAACTGCGGTCGGTCAATGGGTAATCGCGGCAAAGATGCGCGGCTTGCGGGTGGCCATGGTCGTTATCGATCAGGTCCCTGCCGACGATCCGCGGCACATTGCTTTCAACAGCTTGCATCGTTACTCAGTACTATTGCTGACGTTGGCGATGTGTTCAGCTGTCGCGGCCGTCATACTTACGGGCCTTCGCCCCATGCTTGGAATCAGGAAGACCTCACCGTGAGAAAAACCAGGACCTTAATAACAGCCCGAACCTTCTTATCATTGGCAATCCTGTTGGGCCTTTCGGCGACGGCTGTGTTTGCTCAGGAAGACGCCCTCCCGGCGCAAACCCAGAGCCAGCCAGAGTCTCCCGAAGCAAAAAACCGCCGCGAATCTTTTGAACTTGTATGGCAAACCGTCAATAAGAATTTCTATGACTCGAACTTCAATGGCGTCGACTGGAAGGCTGTACACGATCGTTACGCACCGAAAGTGGCCCGCGCGACGTCCGACCACGAACTGTATTCCGTGCTGCAATTGATGGTCAACGAACTTCACCAGTCTCATTTCTGGATCATTCCGCCCGAAGCAATTCCTAAGCTGCTTCCAAAGGATGAAGATGGTCAAGACAAGAACGCGGGTGAGGAGTCAGACTCAGAAGACAATGATGCCGAGGCCGATACGCCTCTGGACCTGATCAAACAGAAACTCACCGAGCGGCTTTCCACCGGAATCGGGATCGACCTGCGCGTCGTCGACGGTCAGGTCCTGATCACTCGGGTCGAAGCGGGTTCCGCGGCCGCCCGGGCAGGTTTGCGACCCGGGTTTGTGATCAAGAGTGTCGACGGCAAACCGCTCGCAGAGGTTCTTGCTGAACTGGAGGGGAATCCGATCTTCCGCGTCATCATACGCCCTGAAATCCCATTAGTGCTGGTGGCCAATTACATCAATGGCGATCTGCGAGACTCAGTGCAGATCACCTACTCAGACGGGCGTAACCTGCAACATCGCGTTAGAATTAACCGGGAAAGGTTGAGAGGTGGAATGTCGCCGGCCATGGGCAATCTGCCGCCGCTCTATACCGAATTCGAGGCCAAACGACTGGCCGGCGGCATTGGTTATGTTCGCTTCAATGCGTTCGTCCCGAACCTGATGAAGAAAGTCTGCGCGGCGCTGCGAGAGATGCACGATTTGCCGGGAATAATCTTCGATTTGCGTGGCAACCAGGGTGGGTTGCTGGGAATGGTAGGCGGGTTGGGCGGGCTCGTCCTGGATTACACCTCGGTGTTTGGCTCGATGAAAATGCGCACGAGTCAAACCCCAGTGCTGGTCACTCCACAACGTGCTCCTTATACGGGAGCGCTGGCAATCGTGATCGACGGCTCGACGCAATCGGCCGCAGAAATCTTCGCCGCCGGAATGCAGGAGACAAATCGCGCGGTTATCGTAGGCGACGTTAGTGCGGGGAATACTCTGCCGTCGGGGATTCTGAAATTACCGACTGGTGCGCTGTTTCAATACGCCTTTGGAAACTATCAAACTCCAGACGGAATTTTTCTCGAAGGCCGCGGAGTCATTCCGGATCAAATCGTCAAGCTGAATCGTCGGTCGTTGCTGTACCGTGGCGACCCTCAACTGGGCGCCGCGCTGGTGAAGCTTCGCGAACGAATCTCTCCTCCAGTGAGACGAGAACTGATCGCCGACGTGACCGCAGTTGATCTGTCACCGACAAAACCGGCGCCCGACGCAACCAAAATCGAAATAATCGCGCCGCCACCGGCGCCTAAGTCCGAGCCTGCCGGCGAAGGGGCTAAAACCGTGGACCCCAACGCTCTAATCGCCGAACAAGTCGTCGCCCGGTACATTAGGGCAGTTGGAGGCGAAGCCGCGTTGTTGAAAATAAAGAATAGAGTGTCAACCGGCGATGTCGAGCTACCGATGGGACTGAATGGGACAGTTGAAGTTTATGAAGAGGCCCCAAACCGTAGCAGCGTAATCATGAATCTGAAGGGATTCGGGATCTTGCAACAAACTTTCAATGGCCGCATTCGCTGGCTGCAGGATCCCGTCCGTGGCTATCTGAAGATTTCGGAAGCGGTTGAGGGCGAGAACTTTCACCACGAATTGGAACTCAAGGGGCAGCTGAGCTCACTTCGCTTTGAGCGCAAAGAAAGGGTTGGTGACCGCGACTGCTTTGTTCTTGGTCGATTCTCTCACGGTATCGTCATCGAACGGCTTTACTTTGATTTGGGCACGGGACTGCTGGTGCGCCAGAACAATACTTTTTTAGAAGACTACCGTGAGGTTGACGGTGTGAAAATAGCATTTGTGGCTCGCCAGGAAGGCCCTCGCGGGATGGCTACCATCGTGCGACTGAAGGAAGTAAAGCATAACGTGACCATCGATCAAAGCAAGTTTGCTGAGCGTGCTGACTGTTTCACCAGACCGGATCAAAACTGGCGCATCGAGAATTGAAAGCCAGCGTCTGGGATATCTGGATCGACATTTAGAGGAGACCTCCTAAGTGGAACTCATCGAACAACTTGATCGCTGGCGCGAACGCTACGCCGCCTGGAAAGCAACAACGGGCGGCCAAGCCGGTGATGATCTCGGCGCGGGCTATCCGTTCATAGAGAACACCAGAGCGCCTTTCACGCCCGCGCACCGGTCGTCATCCATGATGAACCTGGCGTTGATCACTTCTGCGGGCGCGTACATCGACGGCACCGATCCATTCGACAAGAACGCGCCAGACGGCGATTGCACTTTCCGTGAGATTCCCAGTGAGATCGATCCGGGCGACTTACGCTTTTCAGTGCGCGGCTACGATCCCTCGTTTACCCAGCAGGACGTTAACGTGCAGGTTCCTTTGGCGCGCTTGTTGGAATTTCAGGCCAATCGGGTGATCGGCCAGTTAAATTCCGCATTCTGGAGCTTTTGCGGATTCATTCCTGAAGCATCTCGCGTAGTTGGCGAGCTGTCGCCCAAACTAATCGAACGGCTGAAGCGTTACGAAGTCCAGGCTGCGCTCTTAATTCCCGCTTCGTCCCTTTGTCATCAATCCGTGGCCCTGGCAGCCCGCGCGATCGAGCAGGCAGGTATTCCCACGATGATGCTGGCGGTCGATCGTGAAGTCACTGAAAATGCGCGGCCGCCGCGGGCCGGCTTTTACCGCGGACAAATTGGCAGCGTTGCCGGTCAACCAAACTGGCCAGAGCACCAGCGCCGAGTTTTAGATGAGGCGCTCCGCTGGATAGAAGCGATGGATCAACCCGGCACTAACAAGCTGGCGGTGGAACTCGAAAGCCAGGTCGAAGCCGCGCGTGGCGAAAGATAGATTTTGTGGCACGCGCATCTTGCGCGTGGTTCACGGGCGAGACGCCCGTGCCACTAGCCCGCCCCTAAACTTATGAAACGCAAAATCCTCGTCGCACTTCTCATACTAGTTGTCGCCCTGCTCGCTTATCTACTCTTCTGGCCTGTTCCGATCAATCCCGCTTCATGGACACCGCCGCCGGCGCCGGAACTCACCGGAGTCTACGCGCAGAACTCAGAGTTGGCGCGCGTCGAACGTCTTAACGTCGATGGCAACTCGCCGGAAGATGTGGCTTTCGACGCAGGGGATCGAATCTATTGCGGCACGGACGATGGACGAATCTTTCGTTTCCAGGCTGATGGTAAGCAACCACAGGTTTTTGCGAACACCGGTGGACGTCCACTGGGAATGATCTTTGATCGCGACGGAAACCTGATCGTCGCTGACGCAATCAAAGGTTTGCTCTCTATCAGTCGCGATGGAAACGTAACCGTTTTGAGCACTCAGGCTGAAGATGTTGCATTTCGCTGCACCAATGATCTTGATATTGCTGCTGACGGAACGATTTATTTCACCGACGCGACCTCCAAGTTTCCGTTGACTCAGCTCAAGGCGGATCTGCTTGAGCATCAACCCAACGGCCGCTTTCTCTCCTACGACCCGCGGACAAAGCAAACGAAAGTTCTGTTGCGCGATCTATATTTTGCCAACGGGGTTGCGATAAGTCCTAACCAATCCTTCGTGCTGGTGAACGACACCGGCGCGTACCGCGTGCGTCGCTACTGGCTCGCGGGGGAAAAGAAAGGTCAGTCAGATATCTTCATCGATAACCTGCCCGGCTTTCCGGACGGCATCTCATCAAATGGCCGCGACACTTTCTGGCTGGCGCTGGTGAACCGTCGCGACGCCGCGCTCGATGCTTTGCAGCCTCATCCTTTCCTGAAGAAGGTCGTCCTGCGTCTGCCGAACTTTCTTCAACCAAACATCAAGCGCTACGGCTTTGCACTCGGTCTCGATCTAAACGGCAAGGTCGTGCGCAACATGCAGGACCCTTCCCCGCAGTGCTTCACCCAGATCGCCAATGTCGTCGAGCATAAAGGCTCGCTGTATTTCGGCAGCATCGGCGAGCGAGCCATCGGCCGCATGCCTCTGACCCAACCCAAATAAACGGTCCTCGGGACATCGGGTTGCTCGCAGCAGGCTGATGATGCGCTCGGCATTGGGCTCTAGACGGCCTCCTAAGTGTGGGCTTTGCACAGAAAGGGCCAGTTGCACAAAAAGGTGTGAGGCTGCACAAAAAGTCTTACCATTCAATGTCACCATTATCTCGGATCGATTTGGCTATTCGTTCGTCATCAATCGTGAATGCTTCGACCTGCGTTCCTTTTACGATCTTTGGTGCATTTCCTACAATCGTCACGCGCTTGCATCCAGTGGGTCGATAGAGCCGATGAAAAGCGGCTGGCAAAAAAGCGACATTGGCGTTGATATTGTTGGAGGCAACACTTGGGTAAGCTAGACCGTCGACAAACCCAAGATCGGTTTCAAATCTGAACAGCCATTCGGCTAGCGCGATTGTCAATTTGTACAAATGTTCCTCGGTGTCATCGTTTACAATTCTAAGGAACTCTTTCGAAATAAAAGCATCGATCATCTCGTGCTTGAGAATGCTTTGCGTGTCATTCTGGAATAACTCTCTGATCCTCGTTTCAGGGTCAGGAAAGTCTCCTCCAATTCGCGCTCCGTACTCTTTCGCCATCTGATGAATGCCTATATGAACTAGATTAGGAGCCACGTTATTTAGAGGTTTGCATTCTAGGATCGTGATGACATCTCCCGGTGATACTTTTACCTCACTTAGGGCGATTCCCTCATCTGCACCAAAGTAATAAACCGGCTGATTCTTCCTGTTCGCTCGGCCCAAGTGCGCGAGGTACTTTGCATGTGGTATATGTTCTCGTGCACATTTGCCAGATTTATTTCCTTCTCCGCTTCCCGATGCTTCCGAGCGCGAAATATCGGCTTTCCACCGTCGATGTTTAGGACGAACATCCCGTATGCTTGAATTAAATCACTCATCTTCGCCCTGAGACTGTCGATACGCGCATTATTCAGATCAGTTCTTCTAAGTAACCCGATCCGCCGCCTGATGAACACTTCGTCTAACTGAGTTAGTCGGGTATGTATCACAGCTCTATTCATGCTGCCTCCGCCCAAAACTCCGGCTTGACGTTCAATTCAAACATACTCTGAATCAAACAACAGATATTATGACAGAGTGTTTTGCAAAAAACTTCGTTCATCTGCGCTGCACAGGTTTTGCCGCTGACTTCCTCACCAAACTTTGCCTTCGATCATCGTAAAGGCGCACCCGTCGTTCCGCTGTTGAGATGGTTTGCTGCCGTTGTCTTTCCGAGTAGAATTGCACTCGCCCCAATCGAGGTTTAGACCATGCCACATGGTAACGAAGCACATTCCAAAAATTCCTTACTTGGCAATCGACTTAGCAGAGATTCGCAAAAAGGATTGTGGATCACTATCTGCGTTGGCTGTGTCATTCTTATTGCCGTGGTGGTGGTTGGAACCTTCTTCATTGACTCTCAGCGTGTACGGTTCATAACCGAATTCAGCTTGACTGTGGTACTGGGTACGCTTGTAGCAGTCCAGACCTATATCTATCGTCGGCAGTCGGACATTATGGAGCGGCAACTGAAAGCGACGGAGAGGGCTGCTGATGCGTCCTACATTGCGCAACGAGCCTACATGGGCATCAGGGAGTTGGATATTGGTGGCCCTTTGGTTGTCGGGAATTTTCACTTCCTTAACATCACCTGGCAAAACGGCGGCAAGACCCCGGCATGGAATTTCCGCTGCATTGCAGACTTGGTTCTCAGCAAAGATGAGCCGAAGGGCACGATCTATTTTGCTGATGATGATTATGGTGATATCAGCGGCAGCTTTTGGCCGTCAGACGCGACTAGAACCATTACTTATGAAGGCGGGCAGATCCACGTTACTGATGAACTCGTAAAGGAACTCTGGGAGGGTAGAGAAAGACGCCTCTGGGCGGTTGTTCGCGCGGTGTATCGTGATATTAGCGGTGATGTTCAGTGGTTCTATAATGCGGCTATCTATATGGTGAACCCTCTCCGACCACACGAAGGTCGCTTCGTTGAAACCTTTCAGTATGTTGATTATGTGAGCGAGCCAGAAAAAGGCCTTGGCAGCGCGGAAGAATTCAATCAAGACACTCCATGATCAAGGCCAAGTTTGGCGACCGCCTGAGAAGCAAGACCACAGCCGCCCAAGTCAACGAAGCGTTGTGCAAAGTACTTGCTCATACCTTTGTTGCCCTGATACAAAGCATTTACGAACTCGGCATAGAGCCCACATTCTGGAGTGAACAATCCTAATGAACGACAAATCCTCATCCGTAGACAGCAAGTCCGAATCAATAAGCGACGCAACTAAGGCAGATCAGAACAAGACAGACGGCCAACCTAATGTACCTCCCGCGCCGTCTGTCGCTGAATCCGTCAACAGCAAAACAGAGCATCAAGGCGCCACTGAAAGCGAAGAAGAAACCGATCGCAAGCAGAACGAGTCCATAGCGTCGCTTGCTGAACAGACCACGTGGATCGCGAAGCAAACCAAATGGATTAGATACCAGGTTGTCGCTTCGACTTTTCTCGGGGCAGTGACGCTCGGCGTACTTATCTATCACGGTTGGGTCATGCGTCGGCAGTCGCAGGCAATGACGGATCAAACGGCAATAATGAAAGGGCAATTGGAGTCCATGAACTCCGCGTCCGGTCAGACCCAGCAGATGATCGCGGCTATGCAAAAACAAGCCAATGCTGCCGCATCCCAAGCTGGTACATCTCAAGCACTGGCCGAGCAGAATAAAGACCTTGTAGGTGCGGCGGTGGCTCAGGCCGCAGCAGCCCGAAAAAGCACCGAAATTGCTCAGCAGTCCTTTTACATTGGTGATCGGCCATACGTCAGCGCAAAAAATGTTGTCATCGACAAATTTGAACCGGGTGTCGTTCCGACCATCACGACCTTTTTCGAGAACAACGGGAAGACTCCAGCCCTCGATATTCAATTCGGTGTCCTGGTCACTGTTGACAAACAGCCACAGCCCGATCTTCAGAGGTATATTCGAATGAGTGAGGCCGAACTCATTGCGCTTGATGTGAAACACTCCCCTTACAAGGTTGCTATGCCATACGGGAGCAAGGTGTTTCTGGCCGCAGGGGAAAAGACTTTTGGTGACAGGCGTGGGCCTGAACTTACGCCTTCTCTCATCGACGATATTAAGAACGAAAAGCTTTATTTGCTTGTATGGGGTGGTTCTGTCTATACGGACGGACTTGGCAGAGCCCACAGACTGAAGTTCTGTTTTTTCTACGATCCGAGGGACGACACTTTCGTTGCTTGCGCCAACTTCAACAGTACCCAATAGCAATCACAGAACGAGTGACCCATAAGTCAGCCACTTGACCCATAAGCCAACCCGCCGAGGGACTTCTGCGACACAGCCTTAAGTGTGGGCTTTGCCTAAAAAGTCCCGTTTGCCCAAAAAGTCGGGTGCTTGCCCAGAAACGAAAACCGCTCTCCTCAACAAGTAGCCCCTACGGGTTGTGTTAGCACTTGTTATGCCCTAATGTAAATTTAGCCATATGGCTAAATTTAGTTGACAGGCTAATCTAGTCTAACTATAATGGGGTTATGGCAAAAGAGCCCTACAAGAACCCTTTTAAGCCGGGTGCCGGCCACGCGCCTCCCTATCTGGCTGGGAGAGAGCCTGAGACGGCAGAGTTTCGAAAGCTCCTTACGCAAACTACTATTCTAGAGAATCTTGTCTTGACCGGATTGCGAGGCGTTGGAAAGACGGTTCTTTTGGATTCGTTCAAGCCAATCGCAATTCAGGCGGGTTGGCGTTGGACAAATACTGATCTGTCGGAAGCTGCCACTATCAGCGAAGAAAGCCTTTCAACGCGCCTCCTTACCGACCTCGCTGTTCTTACGTCAAACGTAGCAATAACGCTTCCCGCACGGATGCCAAGTGGTTTCACTGCGGCGCCCCAAATTACATCCCGAACGCTGAGCTACTATCTGCTGCGTCATATCTATGATCTCACTCCGGGCCTCGTATCAGACAAGCTTAAATACGTTCTTGAATTTGTATGGGAGAACCTTCGAACGGAAGGCAGTAAAGGCATTGTTTTGGCTTATGACGAAGCACAGAATCTAAGCGATCAGGCCGCGAAGGAACAATATCCGCTGTCCATATTGCTTGATGTCTTTCAGTCTATTCAGAAAAAGGACATACCGTTTATGCTTGTTCTAACGGGACTTCCCACGCTGTTTCCGAAGCTAGTAGAGGCTAGAACGTTTTCCGAAAGAATGTTTCATGTTGTCACCCTATCAAAACTTTCCAATGATGCGAGTCGCGATGCGATCTTGATACCAATTCAGAAAACAAAATGCCCTGTGTCGTTCACACCAGAATCAGTCGAAAACATTATTGACTTGTCGAGCGGTTATCCCTACTTCATTCAATTTATCTGCCGCGAGGTCTACGACAGTTTTATCCAGCAATCTCCCGATGGCGCTTTGCCTGTAAAGACGCCCTTGAAGGGAATTATTAGGAAATTGGACTCTGATTTTTTTGCCGGCCGTTGGAATCGCGCAACGGATCGACAACGTGAACTGCTCATCGTTATCAGCAAGCTGCCAAATTGTGATGAAGAATTTACAGTGCAAGAAATCGTGGAAAAGTCGAAGAATCTTGCACAGAAACCGTTCAGCAGCAGTCACGTCAATCAATTGCTAGCAAAGCTTCAAGAGGCGGGTCTAGTTTATAAGAACAGATTCGGAAAATACTCTTTTGCAGTTCCGCTTCTGGGAGAATTCATCAATAGGCAACAAGAAGAACAGGCGGGATAGTAGTTAGTTAAGAGCCTCGCCAGTTGCGCAAACAACCAGCGAGGCCATTTGAAAACCAAACGCGATTGCTCGCATCGGTATCCAAGCACAGCCATTGTGAGCCAGTCGCCTAACGAAAGGCAAGGTCACACAATGGCAATGGAAGAACGCGAAATCAAAGGTCTCGAAATCGCAGCTACCGCGAAGCTGCAACGAAGTGGCAATCGCTGGTTTGTTCCTTCTCAAACACAGGCCCTAACGAAAGACCGAGGCAGCAAATACTACACCGTCAAACCTGACCCGGCGAATCCGAACTGCACTTGTCCCGACTATCAATATCGGCAACAGCGTTGCAAGCATATATTTGCGGTCGAGTACACGATCAAGCATGAGGAAACGAGCGACGGTCAGACGGTCGTTACTGAAACCCTCAAGGTAACAAAGCAGACCTATTCCCAGGACTGGCCTGCTTACAACAAAGCGCAGACCGTAGAAAAGGATCAGTTTCAATCGCTCTTGAATGAATTGTGCAAGGGCATCGGCGAACCGTCACAGAAAACTGGACGCCCGCGACTGCCGCTTGAAGATATGATCTTCGCGGCCACGTTCAAGGTCTATTCGACTCTTTCCGGTCGGCGGTTCATGTCGGACTTGCGCGATGCTCACGCGAAGGGCCATATCTCAAAGCTGCCCTGCTACAACTCGATTTTCAATTACTTTGAAGATGAAATGTTGACGCCTTACCTCAAGATGCTGATTGAGGAAAGCAGTTTGCCGTTGCAGGCGATTGAATCATCCTTCGCGGTAGATTCCTCTGGCTTCTCGACTTCCCGTTTTGTTCAATGGGTGCAAGCGAAACATCACGATCCGAAACTGTTAGAAAAGCGCGACTGGGTTAAGGTTCATCTTATGTGCGGCGTCCAGACAAATATCGTGACCGCCGTTGAAATCACAGACCGCTATGTTAGTGACTGCCCACAATTCAAGGGACTGGTAGAAACAACCGGGCAGAGTTTCACGATGGCCGAGGTCTCCGCAGACAAGGCTTACCTGTCAGCCGCGAATCTGCAAACCGTGATTGACCACAACGCCATGCCGTACATTCCATTTAAGTCGAACAGCTCCCCGGCGAAGCGCAGCAAGAATACAGTTTGGCGTCGCATGTATTTTTACTTTGCCTACAACCAAGATCGCTTCATGCAGTGCTACCACAAGCGGTCTAACGTGGAGACTACATTCAGCATGATCAAGGCAAAGTTTGGCGACTCGCTCCGCAGCAAGACCAAAACCGCGCAGATCAATGAGGCTCTGTGCAAGGTCCTCTGTCACAACATCTGTTGCCTGATTCAGAGCATGTTTGAACTCGATGTAAAGCCGGACTTCTGGCAGGTCGCGTGAACTTGGTTGCCCATTGCGTTAAACGACGCCAAACGCTACAATTACCTTGTGGACAGGGGAGTTTTTCCTTGACTTTGACCAAGGCTCTCTGATACAAGGCAGACTGCTGAACCCTTCTTTTTATCTTCTTAATTGTGCCACGGTAGGGAAATATCAGGTGCGCCGTTGGCGGTTTTAAGGGGAGAGGAGTATCATCTTTTTGGCCACCCGCTGTCAACGGATAACATCCAATGGCGGGAGGCTGTGACAAACTGCTTAGGCCCCCTTGCCTTTGAGACACGGAGGGAGCTTTTTGCTATGCAGCAGAGGTTTAAGCACTCACCACGAAGGCTCAACGAGCAGGAAGCGGAATCGGTCTTGGAACACTTATTCGACGATTTAATAGCAAAGAGGTTGGGCGTTGAGCCCGACGAGATTACGCCAAAGTTCATTAACGATTGGCGTGATGAACACCTATACCTGACGGCAGATGCCAATGTCAGCACCAAGTACGGCGGATACGTAGGTACTCACAAGCGGGTGTTGACGTTAGGCCAGATCAGGTTGCAGAGAGTGGAGGCGGAGACATTCTGGAGTCGCTTCTCTCCACGCAGCTAGGTCCCTTAAACGATATGATTGCGTCCTAGATCCTTACACCTGGCGTCCTTGCCCTAATGGACAAACCATTCTCTGAACCTCCTGACGGTGGACATGGTGAACCTCGCACTTTAGTGTGCGGGGTGGATAAAGAACTCGTCGAACAATTCCTAGATCTTATTCGCAATTACTATAAGAAAGCTGACAAGGCGACTTTCTTTCTTGAATTGCGAACGGGATTGGTAAACGTACCTGGGATAACGAATATTCGCGATGTTCTGAGTCACCTAGTCACCTTACTTGATTCGTCCACACCCCAAGCAGAGAGACGCGCACAGATTGAAAATGCTGCCGAACACCTACGGCGAGCGATAATCGAACCATATGAGATGGGCTTCAATGACCTAACGGTACGGTTTAACGAACTCTATAAAGCCTACAAACGGCATGTAATACCAGTGAAGGATGATCATGTCGTTCTGAAAAGCGCGCCCAACGCTGTCAGCATTGAAGCAAGACTTCGTTCGATCGAATCCCAAGCAGGTGCCGGAAGGGCAGCCAAAGCAACAAACTTTTGGAATAGCGACTGGGAGGCGGGTGTAACGAACTTCGTTAATGCCTATGAGGACTTGTCGGTTCTAAACAACGAGTTAGAAACCTATTACTACAAGCTTGAACAGATCCTAGGAAAGAATCAGCAGATTGATCTGAATAATCGTCAGATCGCTCAAAACGAGCAGATAATAACCCAGGAAAAGTCGGAGTTTAAGTGGTCAACCCTGCTCCATTTCACTGGCCACGCAATTGGGATTCTCGCGATTATTATTGCGGTTATTTTAGTTCTAAAGCCGAGTTGGGTTGAGGCAATCAGAGCGTACTTTCATATGGCACCATAGCGATTTTTCGTGTCACGTTACTTGATGGCTCTAATATAAAGCGGTAGGACGCTCGTTCCGCCGCTCTTGTTTTTTGCGAAGGTAGCCATGCGAATCGTCAATGAAGTCGTCATCATCGAACACCCTGATGATTGGAAGCATGAGATATTGGCGGGAGCTGTAGCCGATCCAGTCGCTGCTCGGACGGACACACCTGGAGTGGTCAGAGTTCGCTGCCGCACCGACAATACACTGCCGGATGGCAGGATCGTCGTTGAGAGTCGGCTGTTTTGGATGCCGGAAGCAATGCGGTACGGAATTGAATTCGAAGATGAGTAGTTCTGAGCAGTCAGGCCAACCGCCAAAACCTTTTGCCCAAAAACTAATCCGTCTGCCCATAAAGTCCCACGATGCCCCGCCTTTTTAGGCAAAGCCTTAAGTGTGATTACCAACTTACCACTGTATACTTCGTTGTCACTTAGCTCCTCGCCACCAAACCGGTGTTCACTTCCTAACCGATCTCTCGCTTTGCTTAGCTTTCCCCTGGTTTTTTCAGGAGAAGGGCCGGGACTTGGGCGGCCACCAGGGTCCCCATCGGCGTTTTGCATACTGAGTACCCACTAGCCTAAGCTTTCAGCAACAACACCCTCCCAAGCCGTCAAGCGTAGTTAAGTCTCATTATTTCTTCACTTGCTTCCTGATCACCTAGCCAAACCTCCCATGGCACAGGCTTTGTAATGGAACCAACCCGAACACGCAATTAAAAGTTATTTGCAAAAGCACTTGCAGGAATTTTGAAAAAGCGACTGAGCGCCCTTCATCTTGGTAAAGGAAGTTCAGAAGCAGGGAGAAAGACAATGATTAGCCTAGTTTCAGCCAGCACCGCGACCCCCGAAAACAAGTTCAGCACCACTGAGTTGGTTGCCTCGATGATGCACAAGCTCTCGCCCGAGCTCATCAACACGATTTGCACCCTGGGCGTTGAGAACCGCTATTCGACGATGAACAACTACGCTGACTTTTTGAGCGGCGCCCCGATGAATCAAACCAGCTCCACCACCGAGCTCGGCGTCAACGCCACTCGCAAGTGTATCGAAGAGTGGGGCGGCGACCCTTCGCAAATCGGCCTTCTGATCGCGGCGACGAATACCCCCGACCAGATGCTTCCCTGCCTCGCTTCTGAAGTAATGGCCCGCACCCACGGTCTGCTGCCGCGCTCGTTGAGCACCGTCAGCATGCAGTCGCAGGGTTGTTCAGTGATGTTGAAGTCGGTCGAAGTCGCCCAATGGTATCTGGCAGCCAACCCCGGCAAGATGGCCGTCGTGCTGATGTCTGAAGCTCACACGCCTTATGTCGCTCCGCTGCTCCGCGATGAGTACTTTGGTTTTCGCGAAATCTCGCGGATGCGCAAGAACGACAGGCTGAGCGATGATGCCTTCACCCAAGAGCGCACCGAAACCACCCTGGCGATCCAGTCGATGTTGTTCGGTGATGGCGCCGTGGCGCTGCTGCTGAGCACGGACCAGGCGGGCAAGCCGACCTTCGGACCGATTTGCCACCTGACGAATGACAATCCGGACGACGTGAACCTGTTGACGATGACCAGCCATAGCTCGCACCCGGCGCTGAATGGCAAGCCCCAGTACTTCATGCGTCCGGCGGTGCCGGCTCGCGGTGCTCACTACGCGGTCACGACCGTAAACGACGTGCTGCAGGATCCAATGTCCCCGGTATCGGATTTGAGCCAGGTTGATGATTGCCTGATTCACACCGGCAGCAAAAAGATTCTCGACGGCGTCTGCTCGCAGCTGCACCTGGATGCCGACTCGACCAAGGTCGAAAAGTCATATGACGTGTTGGAAAACTTCGGCAACCTGTCGAGCGCTTCTACCGGATTCATGTTGGCCGGAAAGAAAGAGTGGGCGGGACCGGCCATGGTCGTAGGCTTCGGCGTCGGCTTCACCGCCAGTGCAGGCCTGATGAGCATGAACTAAGAAGATCGCATTCCTGGTTAACTGAAACTTACTGACGATTCGAACAGAGAAAGGGAAACGCCATGACAAACGCAAACACAACTTCAAGCCGCGAAATGAATCGAAACTTCGCACCGCATGCTTCCAGACCTTCGGACGTTGCCCCGATGGTGGTGACCAAACTCTCCGGTTGGATCGATGTAGGTGAAGTTAAAGCGACCGCGCCGGCCTGGATCATTCAAACTCGCACGGTGCCCGCGCGATGAGCACTGAGCTAAGAAGGACTTCCACGTGGCCTGTCTCCCCAGGTTTTGGACAGCCGGCAGTTCGAGCCGCAGAGAGCCAGCGCAATACGTCGGAGAGCAGAATGAGTTTTGAAAGTATTGGCGAAATAATTGCCACTCGACGCCTTTATTTCCTGGATGAAAGCAATTCCAAAAGAACCGTCAGCGTCTTTGTCGGCCAGCCCCATGAGTCGCCGGATTCCCTCGGTAGTCATTGCCCCTTCCAGATTATCGGTATCGGAACTCAGGAAACATACGTGGCCCAGGGTCTGGACTCAATTCACGCCCTCCAATCAGCCATGATCATGTTGGCTGCCCATTTGAACCAGCTCAAGGACGAGCTTGGCATCAAGCTCAGTTGGGAAGGCGGTCCCCAAGGCGAGCTCGGTTTTCTCTAAGCCTTCCGCAGCACCACTACGCACAACCCGCCCTCCAATCACACGGTCCCCTAAATTCTCATCGAGCTACTGACAAATTCTCCCGGCTGGAGTATCTTGGCCCGCATATGCGTGCCCCAAAACTAATCATTGCCTTAGTCATATCTGGAACTTGCGCCGCCGGAATCAGCGCGAACCATTCTCTGGCTCCCGGTGATTCAGCCCCAGGCAAGAACAGCGGCAAATTCGCTGCGGCAAAACCGCAAACGAAGACGCTCTGCGCACCGAACGAGCGTGTCATCTTCAGTTGTCCGGTGAAGCGTCCGGCAAAGATTGTCTCGGTGTGCGCCTCGAAGGATCTGACCAGCGATCGTGGCTATCTGCAGTATCGTTTCGGGCTGCCCGGAAAGATCGAGCTTGAGTTTCCGAAAGATCGAAAAGGTACTCAGCAGCAGTTTCAGTACACTCACTACTTTCGAGCCCGGGTTGATCTGACTGAAATCAACTTCAACATCGACGGTTATGAGTATCAGGTCTTTGATACTTATCAGGGTGAAGAGAAACCAGCGATTAGCGAACAAGGAGTGAACGTCACGGCACCGGGCAAACCCAAAGAAGTCAGTTTTGTCTGTCGTACCAGTCCCAGGGCTGATTACACCGATCTTCAGGCGGTGCTTTCCACTGGTCAGGAATAGCTCTCCGAACAGCAATAGCCACAAGCTTGCGCGAGGTCACTTTACGATGGATCCAACAATTCTAGCGGCTGTCGCGGGCATCGCCGGAGGAATTATGGGAGCAGTCGTGGGCGGCGTTTTCGCGCTCAAAGCCGCCAAACGCCAGGTCGAAGTGATGCTCGAACAGAGTCGCGGTGACGTAAACGAGCGACTCTATAGTCAAAGCCTGGTGATAATGCGGTTCTTTGCCGAGAACCCGGAGGTCCGGCCTTTTTTCTACGACAACAAAGATCTGAGCAGCGCGGAAAGTGAACTACAAAAACTAAAAGTGTTAAGCACGGCCGAGATGGTCGCAGGTTTCATGGAACTGGTGGCCCTGCAAATGGCGGAA
>Ga0207646_10001619_pt1 | contig 27466 bp, 29 predicted proteins | sample KBSK5502metaG_FD_184343 | JGI IMG/M metagenome (GOLD analysis project Ga0207646, IMG submission 184343) | Corn, switchgrass and miscanthus rhizosphere microbial communities from Kellogg Biological Station, Michigan, USA - KBS K5-50-2 metaG... | ecosystem: Host-associated > Plants > Roots >...
ATCTCCCGCGCCTGCTCCTCAATCTGTTGCCAGGCTTGCTCCATCAGCTCCCGCAGTGTTAGTCTTCCCCCTAGAGATAGAGTCATCGGGTGTCTCCTTTCTTCGACCCCTGCTAGGGTCGTGGTTTTTCTCCTCCGACTTTCAACAGAAAATCTTACAGACGGCTAGAAAGCGGCGGCTCGGCATCCGCAGGGGAATCAAATAGATGTCGGCCTTAAAGCCAACGAATCGACGAAGCGGTGACAGCCTGACTGCAAGTGCGGACGGCGCAGAAGCCCGGTACAATCAGTAGGTCAGCGATAGGCTGAGTCATTCCTGTCGACTTGCATGCGAGGTGTAGGCCATGAACCGAAGTCGCTGCTTCCTGAACATCGGGGCCTTCGGGCTCTCCTTATGGCTGTGGGCTGGCGTAACGGCCGCACAAGTGAAACAGGAACCGGGCGTTCCCAAGCTCGAATACGAAGCGGTTCCGGATTTCTTCCAACTGCCCTCCGGAGAGAATTTCGTGGAGCCCGCCGGGGTTGCGGTGAATTCCCGGGGGCACATCTACGTGTTCCACCGCGGCAAGCATCCACTAATGGAATTCGATCCTTCGGGCAAATTCATCCGCAGCATTGCGGACGACTTGTTTGTCACAGCGCATATGGTCCGGGTAGATACTGCGGACAACATCTGGACGGCGGATATCGGATCACACGTGGTCCTGAAACTCAGCCCGGAAGGGCGTGTCCTGCTGGCCCTGGGCCGAATGCGCCTGCCGGGAGATGATGTGCTCCATTTCAATCAGCCCACCGATGTTGCTTTCGACCGGGACGGAAATATCTATGTGACCGATGGGTATGGCAACTCCCGAGTTCTGAAGTTCGACAGATATGGCAATCCCCTGCTGGGGTGGGGGATGAAAGGCTCGGGTCCGGGCCAGTTTGATACACCCCACACGATTGCAATTGACGGCGATCTGGTTTATGTCGGCGACCGCGAGAACGCGCGGATTCAGATTTTCGATACCAGCGGGCACTTTCTCCGAGAATGGAAACTCGGTCATCCCTTTGGCCTGTTCCTCACTCCCGACCACTTCATCTACATGGCCGATGCAATCGCGGGCCGCATTCTGAAAATCGACCGAGACGGCAGAGTGGTAGGGGTTTTGCACGGGCCGGAGCGAGGCCAGGGACGGCATTTCGATCCGCACGAAATCGCACTGGACAAGGACAATTCTATTTTTACGGCGGAGGTTCTGGGCTGGCATGCCCAGAAGTTTCACGCGAAATAGCGGTCGGGAACGGCCCAGTTTCCGGGAAGCCGACTACACACCCGAGTGACCGCCGCTTTCAGAAGAGGAACCGCAAGGCGCGGGGATAGTTTCCGAGTCCGCGATCACCCGGACAGAATCGCGTCAACCCATCTCATAATGAGCCTGGCACAGGTGGTGCTCCCTTATCAACATTACGGGTTTCATCCAAAAAGACTCTGCTATCGGGCAGCGCGCGTCAGGGCGCGCTGCGGACGTTCATCTCTTCGGGGGGCTCGCCGCCGGCCATGCCCTGTGCGATGATCAGTTGCCGCGCCTGCACACGCACGCCCGGCAGGCGCGAAGCAAACACCGCCGAGCCCACCAGACACCCCGCACCGCCGATGGCCACGGCCAGCGGCGCGCCCACCTTGTGCGCCACCGCCCCGGCAAACAGCGCTCCCATCGGCGCCATGCCCATGAACATCATCGAATAGACCGACATGACGCGGCCGCGCAGCCGGTCGGGCACCATGGCCTGGATCAAAGTGTTCGACGCGGCCATCTGCAGCATCATGGAGAACCCCGCGCCGACCAGAAACGCCGCCGAGAGCCAGAATATGTGCGAGAACGCGAACAGCACGAGGCTCACGCCGAAGCCCACCGAAGAGAGCGCCACGATGCGCCCGAGCCCGCGCAGCCCCGAGCGCGTGGCCAGGACCAGCGCGCCGACGAGCGCGCCGACGCCGGTCGCGCCCATCAGCAGCCCCAGACCTTTTGCGCCGCCGTGGAGGATCTGGTCGGCGAAGATGGGCATCAGCACAGTGTACGGCATGGCCACCAGGCTCACGAGCCCAACCAAAAGCAACAGCAATCGGATGGGCGCGGTATCGCGCACGAAGCTGAAGCCTTCGGCGATGTGCTCGAGCGGCGAGCTGGCGCGGTCGGTCACCGGCAGGCGATCGAGCGTCATCAACAGCAGCCCGGCGATCACCGCCAGATAGCTGACCCCATTGGCAAAGAAGCACCAACCCTCGCCGATGCTGGCCACCAGCACCCCGGCCACGGCCGGCCCGATCACCCGCGCGCCGTTGAACATCGAGGAGTTCAGCGCAATAGCATTCATCAGGTCTTCCTTGCCGACCATGTCCACGATGAACGCCTGTCGCGCCGGAATATCGAACGCGTTGACCACGCCCAGCAGAGCGGCCAGCACCATGATGTGCCACACGCGGACCACACCGGCCAGCGTCAACCCCGACAGGACGAGCGCCAGAACCATCGCGGAGGTCTGCGTGCCAATAACGATGCGGTGGCGGCTGTGCCGGTCGGCAATCATCCCGCCGACCGGCGCGAGCAAAAACACCGGGATCTGCCCCGCAAACCCCACCGTGCCCAGCAGCAACGACGATCCTGTCAGGCGGTACACCAGCCAGGACTGCGCCACCATTTGCATCCAGGTGCCGATCAGCGAAATCAGTTGCCCGCCGAAGAAAAGCTGGAAGTTGCGGTGGCGCAGCGCGCGCACCACCGCGGGTGGCCCGGCCTTTCCGCCGGGAGGCGGGCCCGGCGCCGGGCGCGCGTTGGTCGCAGATGCGTCGAGTGGAGCCATGTGCGTCTTCTTGGACGCTAAGAGTCCAGGAGCGCCGTGATCCTCGGATCGAGATGCGTTTTGGAGCAAGCCTTGCCGCGCGGCCACAATTCTACGCTCGATGGTCTTCGCTTTGGAATGCGGGCGTACGGACGCGCGGTGCTAGAACGGCCAGGCTGTGGCGAGCTTGAGCGGATCGGTGTAAAAACGGAAAGGCCTGCCGGCCTCAGGTCTTTTTCTTGAGCCCCACGACCACCAGGACAACACCGCCGGCGATGCCGAGCCCGGCCACGACGGGCGGCACCTCGATCACCTTTTTCGTCTCCATGGTGGCCTGCATCGGGCCGACGCGGACGACGTCGCGCTCGGACTTGGTGGGAATGCCCTTGTAGGCGAGCGCCACGATGCCCAGCACAATCAGCAAAACGCCGACAATGATGAGTGTTGCCTTCATGGCTGGCGACCTCCTTTGCCCATTCGTTCCCTGCGCAACCCTTATCTGGACCGAACGAAGCTCAGCAGCATGAGCAGCACTACGGCGCCAAACGTGGCCATGATCAAGCGACCCACCAAGCCGTACGCTGCGAGCCCGAGCAGAGCGAAGAGAAACCCTCCGAGCAACGAACCGATGACGCCCACAATCAAGTTGCGCAGCCAACCGAAACCGCGTCCCTTCATGATCTGGCCTGCCAGCCAGCCGGCTACGATCCCGATGAGCACAATCCAGAGCAGCTCCATAGCGCCAGACCTCCATCTCTTCCAGGCTGCGACAGAAAACCGCGCGGGGCGGTGCGGCCGGCCTCACGACCTCGACGCGGCCGTTGGCCGGCACTCTACCATAAGTGTACGGGCCGCGGACAAGAACGCAGACCCTCCCGCACTTCCACACAGAGGCAAAACGATCGGAACCTTGGGCGGGACAGCTTAGCTGCGGCGGGCTGCGCTCTTCGCTGGAGCGCCGGCTGCCTTCCTGCGGCGGCCTCGCGCGGGCCTGGGCGGCGCATCACCGACCAGCTCAGCAGTCATCAGGCTGGTGACAAATTTCTTCTTGCCGTGGCTGTCGAACTCGATGGTGGTACGTTCGGGGTCCGATTCAGTGACTACGCCGAAGCCGTAAATCTCATGCTTGATGTATTGTCCTTCGGAAAGAACCTCCACAACTGCCTCCTTGTCTACCACTCGCAACATCGGAAGAGGAGCGAGCCGCCAGGATTCGTCCGAACGGCTCGCCTTAGGATGGGCTAGAGGTTGGTCACGTTCTCGGCCTGCAGGCCCTTGGGGCCCTTGCGGACTTCGAATTCAACCGCCTGGCCCTCGTTGAGCGTCTTGTAGCCATCCATCTGGATGGCCGAAAAATGCACAAAGACGTCCTCGCCGGACTGGCGCTGGATGAATCCATAGCCCTTGCTGGCGTTGAACCACTTCACAGTACCTTGTTCTCTCACTGCTGTTTCCTTTTCTGTTTAAGCTATTTGGTGCCTGTTCTGCCCCCAGCCCGCAAAAACAAAGGGCTGCAAGTTTGTCCCTGCAGCCCTGCTGAACGAGTCAAAGGGAAATACAAGAGCAACAAACGCAAGTAAATACTAGCATAACTCAGGATCACTGTCCACGGAAATTGCCGCGCAGATTGCATCCCTTGGATTAATTTGTTTATTTTATTGGTCTTAGCGATGCCGACCGGGCCAGCGCTTCGCCTGCCCCAAGGCACTGACTGGTGGCCACCCGCGACCCGGCGCAAGGGTCCCAGGGCCTAGGGAAAGGCTTATAATCGCTGCGCAATGACCCTGTCCGAACCCAAGGCTAGCGTCCAGCGCCTTTTCGACCGCATTGCGGGGCCCTATGCCCAACTCGTTTTCTCCCGCTTGCAGGCCGAAACCCGGGATGATGTGGCCTGGATCCGCCCGCAACCCGAGCAGAAGATCCTCGACCTCGCCTGCGGCCCTGGCACGCTGGCGCTTGAACTGGCGCGCCGCGGGTGCCGGGTCCACGCGCTGGACCTAGCCGAGCGGATGATCCACCGGGCGCGGCGCGCGGCGCGCGTGCGGCGCTGCCCGCAGGTTCAGTTCGCCGTGGCCGACGCGGAGCAACTGCCGCTGCCGGACACAACTTTCGATCTGATCACCTGCGCCTTTTCCTTGCCGGCTTTTCCCACGCAGGGCCGGGCTGTTGCCGAAATCCACCGCGTGACTCGGCCGGGCGGGCGCATCGCCATCCTAGAGGCGCTGGCTCCTGAGGATCCCGCGCAAAGCGCAGAGCTTGACCGGCTGGAGCGGCTGCGGTCCGGCGGCGTGCCGACCCATCTGCTCACGCTGCCCGAGCTTCTGGCGCTGTTCCACCAAGCCGGCCTCGAATTGCTCGATGCCAATATTTCTGAGCGGAGGCGCCGGCTGGAAGATTGGCTCGGCGCGGCAGACGTCCAGGGCGGAGCCACCGCGCGACGCCGCCTGCGCCGGCAGTTGCTCGACTCCGCAAAAAACGGCGCGGCGGGGTTGCACCTCGAGCGGCACAGGGGTCAGTGGTTCTTCAACGCCAAGGTGGCGCGGCTTCTGTGGCGAAAGTAGCTCCCGCGCCGACGGAGCGCCGCATGCACCGCCGTTCGCTCATCGAACTCCTCGACAAATATGATCGCCACGGCCGGGACACCGCCTACGTCCAGCCGGAGGGCTACCGCACCGCGCGGTGGTCCTATCGCGACATCGCCGAAGTAGCAGCTCAATTCGCGCGGGAGCTGGAAGCCCAGCAGATCGGCGCGGGCGACCGCGTGCTCCTCTGGGGACGCAACTCAGCAGAATGGGTGGCTGTGTTTCTCGGAAGCGTCCTGCGCGGCGCGGTGGTCGTTCCGATGGATTCCATCGCGACGAACGACTTCGCCTTGCGCGTAGCCCGGCAGGTCAAGGCCCGGCTGCTCGTCGGCTCCCGCGAGCGGATGCAGCTCGATCCCGCATTCTCGGCCATCGAGCTCGAGGCCCTGCGGGAAACCGTCGGCCATCATCCGCGGACTCATTACGCTTCGCCCACACTTGCACGCGAGCACGCCCTCGAGATCGTGTTCACCTCCGGCACCACCGCCGAGCCGAAAGGCGTGGTCATCTCGCACGGCAACATCCTCGCCAACCTCGAACCCCTCGAAGCGGAAATCGAGAAATACCTGAAGTACGAGCGGCTCTTCCATCCCATCCGTTTTCTGAATCTTCTGCCCCTCAGCCACGTGTTTGGGCAGTTTCTTGGCATCTTCGTGCCGCCGTTGCTCGGCGCCACGGTCGTTTTTCAGGATTCGCTGAAGCCGTCCGACGTGATCCACGCCCTCCGGCGCGAGCGCGTCTCGGTCCTGGTGGCGGTGCCGCAGATGCTCGAAACCCTGCGCGGTAAAATCGAGCGCGACTTCGAGGCTGCGCGCCTCGACCGGGATCTCGCGGCCGCCGAGAGGGAACATTTCCTGAAGCGCTGGTGGCGTTTCCGCCGGATCCATCGCGAGTTCGGCTGGAAGTTCTGGGCCATGGTTTCGGGCGGCGCGGCGCTGCGCCTGGAAACCGAAACGTTCTGGACCCGCCTGGGCTACGCGGTCGTTCAGGGCTACGGCCTGACGGAAACCAGTTCGCTCGTCAGTGTGAGTCATCCGTTCCGGCTGGGGAAAGGCTCGATCGGGAAGGTGTTGCCGGGGCGCGAAATCAAGCTGGATGCGAGCGGGGAGATCCTGGTGCGCGGGGAGAACATCGCGTCCGGCTACTGGGAAGGTGCCGAAGTGAAGCCGGTCGCGGGCGCGGGAGATGGGTCCGAAGGATGGTTTCGCACCGGTGATATCGGCGAGCTGGATTGCGAAGGCAACCTCTATTTCAAAGGGCGCAAGAAGAGCGTGATCGTCACCCCAGCAGGGATGAACGTTTACCCGGAAGACCTCGAGGCAGCCTTGCGGCGGCAGCCCGAAGTTCGCGACGCCGTGGTGCTCGGCCTCGAACGCGACGGCAATGCGGAGCCCTGCGCGGTCCTCCTGCTGCAAAATCCGGAAAGCGATCCCGACCCCATCGTCAAGCGCGCAAACGCAGCGCTGGCTGAATACCAACACATGCACCGCTGGCTGGTCTGGCCGGAGCAGGATTTCCCGAGAACTTCCACCGGAAAGCCGCGCACCAGCGTGATGGCTCAAATCGTGGAAGCGCACATGGCCGTGCCGGAAAGTGCGCCCACGGCAGGAAGCGAGCTGGCCGATTTGATCGCGCGCATCACCGGCCAAGCGCGTTCCGACCTCCGGCCGGACGCAGACCTCGCCACCGATTTGAACCTGAGTTCGCTCGACCGCGTTGAACTGCTCAGCGCCATTGAAGGCCGCTACCAGATTGAATTGAACGAGACCGCGTTTGCCGGCGCAACGACGCTGGGTGAACTCGAGCGCCTGCTTCGCGAGGCCCCTGCACGGCGCTCGGATTACGTCTACCCGCGGTGGAGCCAGCGCTGGCCGATGAAGTGGATTCGTCTGGCGATTTACTACTTGCTCGCCTGGCCCGCCACGGTGCTACTCGGCTATCCGCGCGTGCAGGGCCGCGAGCGCCTCCGCAGCGTGCGCGAACCAGTGCTGGTGGTTTCCAATCACATCACGTTTCTCGACGCGGGCCTGATTTTGGCGGCGCTGCCGCTGCGATTGCGCCATCGCCTGGCGGTGGCCATGGAAGGCGAGCGCTTGCAGCTCATGCGGAGGCCGCCGGCGGAGTGGAACCTCTTCCGCCGGTGGCTTTACCGCGTGACCTACGCCCTGGTGGTCGGCTTGTTCAACACCTTCCCGCTGCCACAGCAGTCCGGCTTCCGCGAGAGTTTTCAATTTGCCGGGGAATCGGTGGACCGGGGCTACAGCCTGCTAGTTTTCCCCGAGGGCGTGCGCAGCCGCGACGGCCGCATGGCTGCATTCCGCGCCGGGATCGGCTTGCTGGCCACGAACTTGAAAATCCCCATCGTGCCGACGCGCATTGACGGGCTGTTTGAATTGAAGCGCGCGCGCAAACGAATGGCGCGGCCCGGCCAGATTCGCATCACCATCGGCGCGCCAGTCGAGTTCTCCGCCGGCGCCGACCCGCAGGAGATCGCCCGCGAACTCGAATCCCGCGTCGCCTGCTTGTGACGCGAAGAGCCGCGATCGGGGTCACCGCTGGAATCACATCATGCCCAAAATGATCAGGACGCGGCCGCCGCACCCACACCTTTGCCGTCTCTGGAAGCAATACCTGGCGGAGTCGCTTGCATCCTCCACGCGGTGAAAACGCCAGCAGTGCCCTGTGCTAGAATCAGGGCAGCGCTGTAGGCCCGTAGCTCAGTTGGTTAGAGCGCTTCCCTGACACGGAAGAGGTCTGCGGTTCAAGTCCGCACGGGCCTACCATTCGTTTGCACGCGTGGCATTCCTTTACATCCTTCAGAGCGAGACAACCAACCGTTACTACATCGGTTCGACGAACGACGTGGAGCAACGTCTGTCAGAGCACAAGCGTGCGCGTTCATTGGCTACTCGGAGCCGCGGCCCGTGGAAGCTTGTTTATCAGGAATTATTTCCCATGCTGAGGGAGGCACGGCATCGCGAAAGAGAGATCAACAACTGGAAGTCTGCCAAGCTTATTGCAAGCCTCATTTCATTTCAATCACTTACAGATTCGGACTCCTCTCGGCAGGGACTTGGCCCAGTCTAGCGGCTATCTGGCGTTTGATTTCGGCCCGGCGGCGCAGCCTACCGAACAGGATAGATGAGGATTTGAACTTTGCTGCTGTCGCCTGCTTCTTTGGATTTTCCCAGTCCGATGGTTTTGATCCGGGTGTCGTCTAGTCTAAAGTTTTGAGCGAGATAATCGCGAACGACCTTGGCCCGAGCCTGTGTCAGCACCCGATCTTTCTCCGTATCTCCCACCGTTTCGGTGGAGGCCACCACAGCCAGACCGAACTTGTTGCCTTCAAGGAATTTTCCAGCCTCACTCAAGGCCTTCTTATTCTTGAGGTTCGCGCTGTCTGGCTTGTCGAAAATCTTCCTTGCGTCGTAATCAAACTCCTTGATGCGAGGCTCTGCCGGTAGCTTAGAAATTGCGTGCTTGGTCAATTCGCCCGCGTCGTTATATCCGCGCTTCTTGAAAAAGCCGCGCAGAAGAAAATTCTGCTTGAGGGCCTCCATGTCGTCGCGGAAAGCAGCGGCGCCGGCCTTGGCTTCGGCAGTGACGGCGCTGGCCTGCTCGGAAATGTCCTGCGTGGACTCGCTCCTGATGGCATCGCCATCCCAGACTCCTTCCGCCTTGTCGGATCCAAATGAAATCTCAATATACTTGTTGCCCAACAACCCTTCCGTCTTAATCGATGCGACGGAATCCTTCCGGATGATGTTCCGAGTCGAGTTCCTGAGTTTCATCACGACGGTCACCTTCCCATCCGGCCGGCTGGGCAGGTCGATGCGCTTTACCGTTCCTTCGTGAATTCCGCCAACCCGCACGTCGGCGCCGTCGTTCAGGCCGGCGACATTCTGGAAATCCGCTTTCAGGCGATAGGTCGAGCTAAAAAGGAATTCCTTATCGCCGATCAAAAAGATTCCGGTCGCTAGAATCAGAAGCGTTAGAACGATAAAGACGCCGACTCGAAAAGCTCTAGACATAGCTCCCCACCTAAGAGCCGTTGTTCAGGAATTGAGCGACAAAGTTATCGCGGCTCTTTTGTAGATCCTCAAAAGTTCCTTCAATCAAGATATTGCCATCACGCATCAGGGCGAAACGGTCCGAAACCGCTTGAGTGCCATGGACATCATGCGTGACAACAATGGATGTCGTTTCGCGTTTTTTCTTCAACTCCCCAATCAATTGGCCGATTTCCGCGGCCGTAATTGGGTCCAGTCCGGCAGTAGGCTCATCGAAGAGCAGGATGTCAGGTTCCAAGGCCAGCGCACGCGCCAAGCCGACCCGTTTTTGCATTCCCCCGGAGATCTCCGCAGGCAGCTTCTCCAAATCGTGTTCCATTCCAACGCTCGATAGCAGTTCGCGTACCCGTTCCTTTCTTTCGGCGGCGGACATCTCGGTATGCCTCTTCAGCGGAAAGGCTACGTTTTCTTCGACCGTCAGGGAGTCATACAGCGCCGAGTACTGAAATGAGAAACCAATCTTCTTTCGGATTTCATTTAGCTGGTCTAGGGGAAGACCCGTGATCTCCTGTCCGTGGATACGGATGGAACCGGAGTTGGGCTCGTGCAGGCCAATGAGCAATTTCAATAAAACACTCTTGCCAGTGCCGCTCCGCCCAAGGACCGCCAGAGTCTCGCCCCGCGCGACCTCGAGATCGATGCCGTTTAATACCGTCTGATCGCCGAAGGACTTGCGCAGCGATCTCACCCGAATCGGCGGTTCGGAAGGCTCGCTTACCACGTCACTTTCCATCTCGCTGGACATCCTGACTCCACTTTGCATGCCGCTGACCTCTCACGGGAAAAACACGAGGATCAATCGAACGAGCAAGACGTCAGCCAGAATGATGAATAGCGAGGAGAGTACGACGGAGGTGGTGGCGGCGCGTTCCACGCCTTCCGTACCTCCTCGCGCCCGCATTCCCTGGTAACAGGCCACCAGCCCAATAATCAAACCAAAGACCATCGTCTTCAGAGTGGGCGGCAGGAAGTCATTGAAGGTCACAGTTTTGAAGCCATTCTCTATAAAAAGACGCAAGGAGATCGGTTCCATAAGTGTGTTGGCAAGCCACCCCATGATGATGCCGCAGAAATCCGCCGCTAAGGTGAGCAACGGAAGCATGACCACGCAGGCTGCGACCCGCGTCGCAGCCAGAAACTTGTACGGATTGACGGCCGAGGCCTCCATGGCGTCGATCTGTTCGGTGACCTTCATCGCGCCCAGTTCAGCGCCAATGCCCGCCCCGACGCGACCACTGACAATTATCCCCGTGATGATGGGGCCAGTCTCCCGAATGATGGAAAAGACGATGACCGCCGGAAGCAAAGATTTGGCGCCGAAGCGGATGAGGCTGTCGTGCATCTGCAGACAGAGCACAACTCCAGTTGCAGCTCCAGCGAGTGCGACGAGTGGTAGGGATTTGGATCCCAGCTCATCAAATTGGTGGATGAATTCCCGGCCTTCGTAAGGAGGAGCCAGGGCGGCACGGGCCAGCCGACGGCAAAATACGCCCCAATCGCCAAACCACTCGAAGAACTCGACAACGAGAGCTTTGGCAACGCGCACATGAGAGTTCAGCCGACGACTCGGATCGATCCATGCTCCAGAGAAAGCCATGGCGAAAACGAAGATGATGAGAGTGATTTTCATTAGGTAATCTAGGGCTGGCAATTAACAACTATCCGTCAAGCTAAGCAGCAATCCGGTCTCCACATGCCTGCCAATAATGCCTGCTCTTACAAGCAGATAGACACCATTGAAATTTGGTGGGAGATAAAAATTTCTTATCCCGAACACATATGGGGTACTAGTCCTTCAAGAAACGGAAATAAAGCGCCCAGGCAGTAGTGGATCATAAAATGTCATATGAGATTGCTGCTGGTTTGGGCAAGCGCGATTGCACCCATCTGGTGCGGCTTCGGTTACTTCCGGCTCGCCGAACCCTGTTTCCGGTTTGGATAGCCGATCAAATACGTGATCGAGATGGGCAAGAGACCCGCCCTTTCACACCCAGCCACCCACTGATAGATATTTCCAGAAAGCCCTTCCGTAAGTTCCCCGAGCTCCTGGGGAGAATACGTGCGCAGGCACGACACAATCCCATCGAACAACAGGACAAAGGGAATGACGGGAATCAGAGTCCAGACTACCCGGAACCATCGGAACGGTCGTACAAAAGGTGCGAGTACAAAAGCCACGACGGGCAGCAGGAGAACGAAGAAGATCGTCAGGGGATGGCGTCGCGCGACCTCGAAGACGCCGATTCCTTGTTGCGTGTCCACGGCATTCTGGAGAATCGCGCGAGCTTCTTGAGGCGGGAAATGGTGGAAGGAAGTAAAAAGTGTCCGAAATCCCTCTAGTTCGTCAGGGATTTGCGTGGCGTCAACCGGATCGGCATGGAAATTGATTTTGTTCCGCGACGCCGCCTGCGCATGGTGGAACGCTCCGAGATTCGGGTATTTGTCGGTCAGGCAAATGGCGAGCGGAAAATTTTCCTCTTCCTCAAAGACGCGATACAGCCGGAGCCACGGTCCCCCGCCCCCCGAGCACAGGTCCAGGACCCGGCGCGTTCGAGCATCTTCCAACGCCCTGTGGAGGCGCGGAACGATGGGTTTGTAAAAATTCCCAAGATTCAGGATGAACTGGAGTGTGTCGGTCGTAGCGTCTCGGAAAGACCCGGGGAACCAGGTCAGGTCGAGAATCTCGATCAACTGCATCCGCCGCATGGAGCTTGCATCCGCCGGGGCCCGTCGTTCGGAAAAGAGTCAACTGCCATGCGCTCGAAACACGAGCACGGCGTTGAGGCCCCCGAAAGCGAAAGAGTTGGAGACGGCGAATTCTACCTTGGCCTGCCGGGCTTGATTGGGGACCACGTCCAAATTGCACTCCGGATCTGGCGTCGTGAAATTGGCGGTCGGAGGCAGGATACCCTCTCGCAAGGCCACAGTGGTGGCCACCGCTTCGAGCGCTCCCGCAGCGCCCAGCGCGTGACCGTGCATGGACTTGGTCGAACTCACCGCGAGCTGATGCGTATGCGCGCCGAACACTTCGTGGATGGCACGCGTTTCCGTCGCATCGTTCCCCGGCGTGCCTGTGCCGTGGGCGTTGATATAGCCCACCTGCTGCGGATGGACCCCAGCATCGCGCAGGGCCGCCCGCATCGCTCGCACGGGCCCTTCGACAGAGGGCTGCGCGATGTGGTGCGCGTCGGACGACATTCCAAATCCCGCGATCTCAGCATGGATGTGGGCGCCACGGGCGCGCGCCGCTTCGAGCGGTTCGAGAACCAGCATGGCGCCGCCCTCACCCAAAATCATGCCGCGTCGGTCGCGGGAGAAAGGACGGCAGGTGTCTGGCGCGATGACCCGCATCGCTTCCCAGGCCTTCAGCAATCCCAGGCTGAAGGGCGCCTCACTCCCGCCGGCAATGGCCATTTCGACTTCGCTATTGCCCACCATCCGGAAGGCCAGGCCAATCGCGTGGTTCGCCGAAGAACAGGCGGTGGAGAGGGTGTACACGGGGCCGGTGATGCCGAACTCCATTGAGATGTGGCAGGCCCCGGCATTGGCCATGATTCGAGGGATGGAGAGAGGATGGACGCGGCCTCGGCCCAGCTTGTAGAGCTCCCGGAACCCCGCATCCTGTGCGTTCTGGCCCCCTACCGACGATCCGCATACGACCGCAGTCGTTTCCCTCAGCTCGGGAGTCCACACGGCGCCGGAATCGCGCAGTGCTTCCCGCGCGGCGAGTACGGCAAACTGCGCGAAGCGGTCGAGCAGGTCCATGCGGCTGGAATCAAAGTAGCAGGCAGGATCGTACCCTCGCACTTCGGCGCCATTCTGGAATCGCAATCCAGAAACATCCACGGATTCGATGGGTCCGATGCCCGACTGGCCCTCGCACAGTCCCTTCCAGAATTCCGGGACATTTTGGCCCAGGGCGCAGATCGCGCCCAGACCGGTGACGGCAACTCGGCGCTGCCGCATTCAGTCTGCCGGCGCCGCCAAATCCGTCGAAGTTGCGGCAAGGAGTCTCTTCACGCCCTCGACGATGTCCCGCACACGGCTGACGGAACGGGCCTCGTCGTCGGGAATGGAGATGTCGAATTCGTTCTCGAGCTCAAAGAGCATGGTGATGAGGTCCAGGGAGTCGAACCCAAGATCTTGAAGCGAACTTTCCAGCGTGATTCGTTCACGCGGAAGATGCTTCACCGAGGCAAGCGCTCGCACTACTTTTTCTGCCACGGAATCGTTCATACACTGCTCCATCACGTTTTGATGCGCCTGCGACGGAGAACAACGACGGCCCGGGTGCCGCAGCGCGTTCCCCGGTCGCCCATGCCCCTGGTAAGCGACCGTAGCCGAACCCGGCGGAAAATGCAATGCGACAGAAGCCCAGCGGTCGCGCCACTCAACTGACGGGCCTACACGATACCCCTTTTCCTGGCATACAAGAGGACGCTCTCCGCATCTTATGGAGCAGACGCGATAGATTGTTCTGGCACCCAGTAAGGATATATAAGAGGGGGAGGGCCTGTGCATTGTAAAAGGCTCACGAATCGGGCCCTGCCGGTTGTCCTGGCGAGCATGCTGGGGTCGATTGCGGCCCACGGTGAGACGCGCGCGATCGACGCAGCACACTCGATGATCCAGATTCGCGTTTTCAAGTCCGGTTTCTTTTCTGTCTTCGCGCACAATCATGAAATTGCAGCGCCCATCGCCCAAGGCGGCGTCGAGCTCTCCGGCAGCACAAGCGTGGGTCTGCGTGTGGATGCGCGCAGGCTCCGCGTTCTGGATCCGGAGCTTTCCGCAGCCCAGCGGGCCGAGGTTCAGAAAACAATGGATGGCCCGCAGGTTCTCGATAGTGGTCGCTTTCCTGAAATCTCGTTTCAATCCACCGCCGTAGAGAAGATGGGCGCCAACCACTGGACGGTCCGCGGGAATCTGACCTTGCATGGACAAACGCGGCCCGTGGTCGTGGATGTCGCGTACAGGAACGGCCATTATCTCGGCTCAACGGCGCTCAAACAGCGCGACTTCGGGATCACTCCCGTGCGCATCGCCGGCGGCACGGTGAAAGTGAAAGATGAAGTCAAAATCAACTTCGACATCGCCCTAGTGGAATCCGCCAAGCAAGGACGCGGGGCGCTGCCGCGAGCAACTCCTCAAACACCAGCCCGCCCTGGGCTATAATCGCGCCAAGCGAGAAAGGGGCATTCCGCTGGCAAAACACACTGCATCCGATAATCCTAGCGATGGGCTTGCTGCGGGCAGCATCATCGCAGCGACTGCCACGGCGGTGCCCCCGTATGTGGTGACTCGCGAAGAAGTAAAAGCTTACTTTCAATACGTTTTTCCGCTGGAGGCCACCCGGCTGGAAGCCATGATGGCCATCGTGGACAATTCGCAAGTCAAGCGCCGCTACTGCATTCATCCGGTGGAGTACATCATTCAGCCGAGGCCCCTCAGCCAGATCAGCCGGGAATACCAGGAACATGCGGTGCGGCTGGGGCGGCAAGTGGCTTGCGAGAGCCTGAGCCGAGCGGGCATGAAGCCGGCGGACATCGATCTGATCATCACCGTTTCCTGCACCGGTGTGATGATCCCCTCGCTCGACGCGCATCTGATCAATGATTTGGGGTTCCGCAGCGATGTTCGGCGACTCCCCATCACCGAGCTGGGGTGCGCGGCCGGAGCCGCGGCACTTTCCCGCGCCTGGGAATACCTTCGCGCGTTCCCTGAGGCCACGGCCCTGATTGTCGCGGTCGAGTTGCCCAGTCTCACCTTTCAGCGAGCAAACGTCTCCCAGGCCAATCTGATCTCCAGTGTGCTTTTCGGTGACGGCGCCGCCGCTGCCGTTGTCACCGGGCGTCCCGCCCACGGACCGCGCGTGCTGGATGCGCAAAGCTATCTATTTCCGCAATCGCTCGACGCCATGGGCTTCGATCTCAAGGAAACCGGTTTCCACGTCGTGCTTTCCAAAGATGTGCCGCAGATGATCCGGGAAAAGATCAAGGGCCTAATCACTTCCTTGCTCAATCGCCACGCGCTGAGTTCGAAGAGGATCTCCCGGTTTATTCTGCATCCCGGCGGGCAAAAACTGCTCTTGTACATGGAGGAAGAGCTCGGGCTCAGCCGCTCTGATACGCAATTCTCCTGGGATGTGTTGAGCCAGTACGGCAATCTTTCGAGCGCGTCCGTGCTGTTCGTCCTGCATGAGTGTCTAACCAAGAAAAATGCAAGCCCCGGGGAATACGGCCTGCTAGCCGCCTTCGGACCAGGCTTCAGCGCGGAAATGGTCCTCTTGCAATGGGCGTAAGCCGAACCGCGTACTTGGCATTGCTCCTCGCGGTGGGTCTGGGCCGCCTGATGGAAATGCGGCTGTCTGCGCGGAACCGAGGCCGGCTGGCGGCGCAGGGCGCCATGAAAGTGCACGAGCCGCATTTTCGATGGATGGTCCTGCTGCACGCCGGGGTCTTGATTTCCGCCGCTCTGGAAGTGCTTCTTCTGCGCCGGCCGCTGATTGCCGCTCTGGCCCTGCCGATGGGCGTTCTGTTCGTTCTTGCGAATGCCGTGCGCTGGTGGGTGATCGCCGCGTTGGCGGAGCACTGGAACGTTCAGGTGATGGATTCGACCCGGTTGGGCATCGTCACCCGTGGACCCTATCGCTGGATTCGCCATCCCAACTACGTCGCGGTTTTTGTTGAACTCATGGCTTTGCCGCTGATTCACACGGCTTGGCTGACCGCCGTTTGGGCCTCCGCGGTGAACCTGTGGGTTTTGCGCCGGCGTCTCGAAGTGGAAGAGCGAATCTTGTTGGCCGACCCGACATACCAGGCAACGATGGCAAGGAAACCCCGTTTTTTGCCGCGGTTCTTTCCCCACGAAGCCGGATCAGCGGATCGTGCACCGCAACGCGTGCGCCCGCAAAGGTAAGGAGACCATGGTGGACGTACTGATCGCCGGGGGCGGCATCGCGGGTTCCGCGCTTGCGATTCTGCTGGGACGCCGTGGCCTGACAGTCAAACTCTTCGAGCGTGCGCAGTTCCCCCGGGAAAAACCCTGCGGTGAAGGTTTGATGCCGGCCGGCGTGGCCGTTTTGGAGCGGTTGGGCCTGGCGGAAGCAGTGGGCGGTGCGCCGTTCTACGGCGTTCGCTACCATTTCGGTGATCAGACCGCCGAGGGCCGCTTCCCTGAGGTTGCCGGTGTGCCCGTCGCCGGCCGCGCGCAGCGACGCAAGCATCTAGACCACGTTCTGTTTCAAGCCGCCGCGGCAACTCCTGGCGCCACCGCGCAGGCTGGTACTTCGGTGGAAGCGCCGCTCTGCGAGAACGGGCGAGTCGCAGGCTTGCTTGTGAACGGCGAGCCGCGTCGCGCCCGGCTGGTGGTGGCGGCCGACGGCGTGCATTCGCGGATTCGTCATCAGTTAGGCCTGGATGTTCCGCCCCGTCGCAAGCGCCTGGGGATCCGCACGCACTTTCGACTGGCGGCCGGTCAAACACAACCTCCCTGGGTTGACATTTTCATGGGTTGCGGATACGAGCTCTACGTCGCGCCGCTGCCGGAACGAGAATTGCTCGTGGCGGCGTTAGCCGACTTCGGGGCCTGGGGAGACTCGGCCGAGCGGGCATTCCATCGCTGGTGGCGCGCGGAGCCGCATCTGGCATCGCGCCTGGAAGGCGCAGAGCAGGTCAGTTCGCTGATGGGCAGCTCGCCGCTGGCCGGCGGCCCGCAGATTGGCGTGGCGCCCGGAGTCGTTTTTCTCGGTGATGCGGCCGGTTTCCTCGATCCGATCACCGGCGGCGGGATGACGCAGGCGCTAATGTCCGCCGAGCTCCTGGCGCGATACACCGCCAGCCGGCTGGGAACGCAAGAGGGTTGGCTCCGGGAATTCGACCGCGAGCGCCAGCGCATGCTGCGGGACTATCGGAGACTCACGCAGATGGTCCTCTGGGTTTCGCACCATCCCCGGCTCGCCAAAGGCCTGCTCTCCATGCTGAAACGTTCACCTGCGATCTTCTCTCATCTGGTCGGCGTCTCCGGGGGCGTCAGGCAGCTTTTCGCGCCCCAACTGAGGTCGAGGGGCGGGCTCGAGCCGCAGACCTGCACCGCCCCAAAGCACGAACCTACCCTCTAAGCCAACGCGCAGGTTGCTTCAGGCAATCACGGAAACGGTCTCGAACAACTTCGATGTGAGGCTTGCATCGCCGCTGATGCTTGCACGGCGGCGAGCTTCGCCGGGGGTCAGGCCCTTGGTGAAGAGCCGCCAAGCGGCGTCCTGGTCGAGGACGACCGTGCCCGCCACGGCCGCGCCGGCACCGAGATAGAGATTCCATTGCTGCGCCTCGCGCACCAGAGACCAATCGCCGCCGGATTCACCGGAGATTGAAAGCCGGAGCGCCGTGCCGTCCGCCGCCGGCACGTCCCGGAACGTGTAGGGCAGGGCGCGGACAAATGTATCCAGGACCGGTGCGAGGAATCGGCGCTGCTTCAAGCCGGGCCGGCCCACCGCGTCGCGGACTTGCTGTTGATGGTGCCACCGCTCGGTATATTCCCGCGCCAGGTCGAGCCACACCGGCGCGGGTTGCGGCCCTGCCCAATCTACCGCAGAGCCGACGCTAAAGGCATCGAGTGAGGCAAAAAACTCTTCTATCTGCGGCCCAGTGAAGCTCAGCAGGTCGCACAGCACGCGGGGACTCACTCTCCGCGCCGCCTTCAGCCAAAGATCGTTCAGGTGGTTGATCAGCGCGACCAGCTCGGCCCAGTTTGCCGGCAGCGGGCCAGGAGCGAAGCCATCGCGACGCCGGGAAAGAATCCCGATATCCCCGCCGAGCAGATGCAACGCCACATCCTTCACCGACCAGAGCGCGCACGCGGTGGGTCGCTCCCAATCCTCTGCCGGCAGGTTTGACAGCAGATCGAGAAGCTCCTGCCGCACCTCGGGAAACAACTCCAAGACCCGCACCGGCTCGAGTCGCCTCATCAGGGACACTCCCTTGGGAGCAAGGAACAGCGGATTGTACCGGAAGAAGCAAGCTCGTTCGCCGAGAAGAGACAGGATCGGGGTCGTGGTCCCGCCGAGGCGCTGCCGAGAACTTTAGCTCTTGCCGGTGGTGAACGCCAGGGTGAGAAGCGTTTTCTGTTCGAGCTCGTGCGCCTTGGCTGAACCCGTCGCCGGGCTCGCGCTGGCCGAGCGCTTCACCGAGCGCACCGGGCGGTCTCCGGCGATGCGCTCGAGGCGCGGGATCACGTACAACAGCGCGCCCATGTTGCCGGGCTCTTCCTGCACCCAGACGATTTCCCTGGCCGAGGAGTGCCGCGCAAGTTCCGCGGCAAGGTCGACCTCCGGGAACGGATAGAACTGTTCGAGCAAGACGATGGCCGTTGAAGTGTCTTTGCGCCGCTTGCGCTCCTGCCGCAGCTCGTGGCCGATCTTGCCGCTGCAAACGAGCACGCGTCCCGCATGGCCGATTTCGCGCTCGGGCACCACAGTCAGAAAGCGTGGCTGCGAGAATTCATCGAGGCTTGAGGCCGCGTCCGGATGCCGCAGCATGCTCTTGGGCGTGAAGACCACCAGCGGCTTGCGCCACGGCCGCAGGGCCTGGCGCCGCAGTAGATGGAAATACTGCGCCGCGGTCGAAGGTTGGCAGACCTGGAGATTGTCCTCGGCGGCGAGTTGCAGGTACCGCTCGATGCGGGCGCTGCTATGCTCCGGCCCCTGGCCTTCGTAGCCGTGTGGCAGCAGCAGGACCACGCCCGACGGCAGGTCCCACTTGTCCTCGCCCGCGCTGATGAACTGGTCGATGATCACCTGCGCGCCATCGGCGAAGTCGCCGAACTGCGCCTCCCAGAGCACCAGGGTTTCGGGATAGTCGCGGCTGTAGCCGTACTCGAAGCCCAGCACCCCGGCTTCGGAAAGCGTTGAATTGTAGATTTCACAGCGCGCCTGCTGCGGATGAATGTGTTCGAGCGGCACGTACTCGGCTTCGGTCTCGATGTCCACCAGCGCCGAATGCCGCTGATTGAACGTGCCCCGGCGCGTGTCCTGCCCGGCCAGCCGCACCGGAGTGCCGTGGCGCAGCAGCGTGCCGAAAGCGAGCGCTTCGGCCATGGCATAGTCCACGGGGCGCGTGCCGCGGCCCATCTCCGCGCGGTGCTCGAGCAGCTTTTTGATCTTGGGGTGGATGGCAAAGTCCAGGGGAGTGCGCGTGAGCGCCTCAGCCACTTCGCGCAGCTCCTCGAGCGGCACGCCGGTATCCACCTCGTAAGCCGGGTCGTAGTGTCCGCGCTTGTAGGCCGACCAGTACGCCGGCAACTCGCGCAGCGCCGGGTTTTTCTCCATCGTGGCGGCTTTCTTCTGTGCGGCCTCGTATTCGCGGCGGAGACGCTCGACGGTTTCCGCGGGATCCGCTGGAATTGTCTTTGCGTAGATCTGCCACAGCGGCGGATGGTCCTTGATCTTGCGGTAGAGCAGCGGCTGGGTAATGGTCGGATCGTCCACTTCGCTGTGGCCGTGCCGGCGGAAGCCGATGAGGTCCACTACCACGTCGCTCCAGAAGGTGCAGCGGTATTCAAGAGCCAACCGCGCCACGCGCACCACCGCGTCGGGGTCCTCAGCGTTCACATGAAAGATGGGAATCGGCTGGCGCTTGGCCAGATCGGAAGCAAAGCGCGAGGAATGCAGCTCCGCGGGCCGCGTGGTGAAGCCGATCAGGTTGTTGACGATGATGTGCACCGTGCCGCCGACCGCATAGCCTTTCAGGTCAGCCAGGTTCAGCGTTTCGGCCCAGATGCCCTGGCCGGCGAAGGCGGCGTCGCCGTGGAGCTCAATGGGCAGCACGCGCGCGGCGCCGTCTTCAGCGTAGCGCGCCTGCTTGGCGCGCGCGCGACCCAGCGCGACCGGGTCCACGGCTTCCAAATGGCTCGGGTTCGAGACCAGATGCACGCGGAGCTTGCGGCCATTGCGCGTGCGGTACTCGCCCGTCGCGCCGACGTGGTACTTCACGTCGCCCGCGCCCAGCACGCTGCGTGGGTCCACGTCCTCGAAGCCGGCGAAGATGTCGGCAGCGGACTTGCCGGCGATGTGCACCATAACGTTCAACCGGCCGCGATGGCTCATCGCCACGACCGCCGCTTCGGCACCGAAGCTCGCCGCACGCTCCAGGATTTCGTCCAGCAGTGGGATCAGCGCGGCCATGCCCTCGAGCGAAAAGCGTTTCGTTCCGAGATAGCGCGCCTGCAACACCTGCTCAAAAACGTCCGTGCGGACGAGCCGCTCGAGAATGAATTTGCGATCGGGCGCGGGCGACGTGGCCTCGATGCGCTCCTGGATCCAGCGGCGCCGCTCCGGGTCGGGCAGGTGCATGAACTCCGCGCCGATGGTGCCGCAGTAATAGCGCCGCGCGAGCTCGGCGGCCTCGCCGGTCACCTCCAACTCGGGATGCGGCTGCGGGAGGAAGAACCCCAGCGGGTCGAGGTCCGCTTCGAGGTAGCCCCACCGGCGGAAGGCGTCGAAAACTCGCTCGCGGTCTTTTGCCTCCGGTGTTGCGGTTTCCAGTGCGCGCTGCGCTCGGGTTACTCTTGCCATCGTAATCTACTTCTCAGACTCAGATTCGCGGCCTCTGGATTCTAGTGATGTTCCAACTATTTGGGGCCATTCCCCCCTTCGCGCATGGGAAGCCTTTGCCCCGTTCCTCGCGCTGCCGGGAGCGCCGACAGCACGCCCTGAGAGGGGTAACCAGGGAGTAAACTTTTTGTAAGTGCGCATTCTAAACGAGATGCGGCCCTGTTTTACATAAGTGCACATTCTGAAGGACTTGCAGGTTGGATTTGCTCGCCGCAGTCTGGCCGCAGGTCAAGAGAGCGAGCAGAGCGCCAGCTCATCCTTCAAAACATGTTACGACAACTCGCAAGCCCGGGTCAGGCTTCGTCACGTCTCCGCGGAAAGAAGAACAGTCCGAGGAAGGCGGCACCAGCTAAACGGCGGCGGTCACGCGACGCTTGTAGTCCGCGTAATCGGGGACCAACCGCTCGTACTCTCCGGTCATCAGCGGCGACGAAATCATGAAGTCAGCGGAGGCCCGATTGCACGCCACCGGAACATTCCACACCACGGTGATTCGCAAAAGCGCCTTGACGTCGGGGTCGTGCGGCTGCGGCTCCAGGGGGTCCCAAAAGAAAATGACAAAATCGACTTCCCGCTGGACGATTTTTGCGCCGATCTGCTGGTCGCCGCCCAGCGGGCCGCTTTCCAGGATATTGATTTTCAGGCCGAGCTCCTCCTGGAGTAGCTTCCCCGTTGTTCCCGTGGCGTACAGGATGTGCTCCGCGAGCACGTCCTTGTTGTATTTCGTCCACTCGAATAGATCGCGCTTTTTGTTGTCGTGGGCTACCAGCGCAATCTTCTTCTTCGGCTTCATCACCAAACGCACTTGCCGCATAGCAGACTCCCTTTCCGGCCGGGGCCTCGAAGCCCACCGGCATGCCTGAATAGCAGTCTTTGCATTCTGGCGGAAATGCCCACGGCCCGCAAGCGGTGCACCAGGAGCATGCGGGACTCCCGGGCGACTACGCGTCGCCAGAGGGCAGGCTGCTTCTTGCGTTCGACGACACGCAGGCAGCCGGCTGCGGCGCGCTGCGGAAGCTTGAAGCGGGCATCTGCGAGATGAAGCGGCTCTACGTGCGCCCGGCGTTCCGCGGCAGAGGCATGGGTCGCGCCCTGGCCGTGGCGCTGATTGCCGCCGCGCGCGAAATCGGCTACGCGCGCATGCGTCTGGACACCCTGCCCTCGATGGCCGAAGCTGCGGCTCTCTATCGCGCGCTCGGCTTTCGCGAGATTCCGCCTTACCGCTATAACCCTGTCCCGGGCACACTCTTTATGGAGCTGGCGTTGCGATAAGCTCGCGCCCCGCCGCGCATCAGCCCGAAACCGGCGAGCCGCCCGATGCGGCGGGAATCCGGTTGAACCACAGGTTTATTTCCTTTATGGTATTCGCTCGCCTCCAACCCTGGCGACGGAGCCATTGTGAAAAAGAAGATTCGCGCTGTGCAATACGGCGTCGGGCCTATCGGCGCCTCCATTGCGCGCCTGATGCGCGAGAAGCAGGCCATCGAAATCGTTGGCGCGATTGATACCGACCCCACCAAGGCCGGCCGCGACCTGGGCGAGTTGGTCGGCGCGCCGGACGCTCCCTGGGGCGTGAGCGTCTCCGCCGATGCTGGCAAGGTGCTGGCCGAATCCGCCGACATCATCCTCCACTCGACCTCGTCCTACCTGAGTGAGGTCACCGACCAGTTGCTCGCCTGCCTGGCGGCCGAATCCTGCGTCATCTCAACCTGCGAAGAGCTTGCTTACCCGTTCCGCAAACATCCTGACTTGGCCGCCAAACTCGATGCCGAAGCGAAATCCTGGGGCGTAGCCCTGGTCGGGACGGGCGTCAACCCGGGATTCGTGATGGATAAGCTTATGCTGACGCTCGCCGCGGTCTCGCAGCGCGTCGAAGCCGCCAAAGCCATCCGCATTGTGGACGCGTCCAATCGCCGGTTGCCGTTACAGAAAAAAATCGGTGCGGGGCTGAGCGTTGAGGAGTTCCAGGAGAAGGTGGCCGCGGCCGTGATCAAGCATCACGGCCTGCCCGAATCGGTGGCCATGGTGGCCGACGGCCTGGGGCTGGGCGTCGAGGAAATCATCGAAACGATTGAGCCCGCCATCGCGCGCGAACGCGTGGTGACCGAATTCCTCGAAGTACAACCCGGCCAAGCGGCTGGCGTGCATCAGATTGCCCGGGGTCTCGCCGGCGGCCAGGAAAAGATTTACATGGAATTGCAGATGTACGTCGGGGCGAAGGAATCAAGCGACACCATCGAGCTCGTCGGGGAGCCGCATCTCCGCTTGACCATCCCGGGGGGCACGCACGGCGATATCGCCACCGCCGCCGTGGTGGTGAACTCCATCCCCGCCATCCTCGACGCGCCGGCGGGCCTGCGCACTTCGCGCGACCTCCCGCTGTGCTTCTTCTCCCCTACCGCCAAGCCGTAGGCCTGCCGATGGCGATCAGGATACGCCCTGGGTTAGGGATGGCCACGTTCCGGTGGCATCCGCGCGACGACGCCAGGAACGAGTTCAGCGCCTCGCACTTGATCGAGGAGAGATTGCCACATTCGCTTAACCTCTGAGGGATCGTGGGGCTGCGCGTTCTGTGCGCATCCCTTTGCCGCCTGCCGGTTTTTCGCGCTGAAATACCGATCTGGCAAGGTGACCGGAGGACGAGGAAAGCCCACTCGATCTCCCGCTGGCATACATGGGAAGAAACTGAACATCCCATTCACCGGTGAGTCGAGCGTTGCTCCTAGATACAGACGGAATTCTTCGGCCCGATTATCCGGATTATCCCACGTCGGACGCAGGGTCACGTCGAAGTACGCTTCCGGAACCTTTCCAGGAAGGGAGTCCTCGTAGCTCGCCGCGCTATACTCGACATAATCCGCCACGACGAGAACGGTATCGACGACCCAGCCATGCTTCTGCCCGCTTCCGAACAAGATGACAGAACCCAGATCTAGCTGCCGAAGGCCGGGCGAGGCAGGCTGGCGGCAGTTGGCATAGTAGAAGCCGTCGAAAATGAACGGGTCGGTATTGTGCAACGACGAGTAGTCGGAGTTGCGCACAAAATACGGTTCCCATAAGTAACGAGGGTGATGCCGTGAAGGTTGGCTCAGCGTTCTGAGGACGGTCGACTCGGGTTCCCATTCGCCCCATGCCCACAGGTTCTCCGCTCGCTGCCTTCAAGCCAATCGCCGTCCAGCGAGAGGAACTTGCGGGCATGCGTCCGCTCGATTGGGTTCCAGCGCTTCATGCTGGCGTCGTCCGGCCGGTGCTCCGGACCGGGGTGCGGAAACTGTACGAACCTAACGCGGGATTCCAGCATTCCAGCACTCCATCAGTCGGCGCCCGACCTCTTGCTTCTGATTGTGACACAGACTCCCGAGCGGTTTCTGAGCGGCAGGCGCAAACCCGATGAGCGCCGGCGAGGAGCCGACTCGATACCACCGCGCCTCGAGGTTTAATGGCCGAGCCCTGTGGAGTCCGTCCTTTTTGGTCGTGAACGAATGCACCTGGATCCAGCCGCTGAGCGGTTCACATTCGATCCGCGCGAGCCACTCACGGGCTGTGGACCAGAGAACGATCTGTGGATTCAGGTATGTGACCAGGCGATGCCAGAGCGAAATCCCCTCGGGCGCGAGGCGTTCCTGCACCTCATCTGGTAGGTTGCTCCATGTGGGGCTAGTGGCCAAGCACGAAGCGATGTCGGTGTGAAGAGCCGTCGCTATGGCGTTGCCGTAGTAACTCGCGCCGAGGCCGTTCAGCCCCTGCTCAAAGAAGTCGAACCAGTCGCGGTACGGGATCGCTCGGAAGTAGGCATTTAGAGCGGATATGTAATCCAATGCGGCAGGGGCCTCTGATCCCGTGCACGCCTTGAATCGAGAGAATGGATCGGGCTCGGGGAACTCATGATCCGAGGGGTTCAGCGCGACGGTAATGACCCGCAGGGGTGACTCTCGGTATGCGTGAAGGTCTCCGAAAAACAGAATTCGAGTCGAAGGCGTGACAAGCCACCGTTGTCCGGACGAAGCTCTGTGCTGCCACCATGCGAGATCTACGAGAGTCAAGAGCTCCGTGTCGAGCGATGCAGCACCCATTGGAGCCATACGTTAGCCTGCACTCGTGTCGAAAGAAGCAGTCTCTGTGCCCTGCGAAGTAGCGAGCCGCTTTAGCCAGGAGGGCGGGCCCTTCAGCGATCCGCACAGCCTGCGGAGACGATTTATGGCACGCTTTCGGCTCGTTCGTTCCTTTTTGCTCCGGCGGCCCATTGTTCCTCCTTTAGCCAGCATCTCTCGCGAAATTCCGCAGTGAAAGAGGTGCACAGGCTGAAAGCCTGTGCTACCCGTGGCACAGCCTTTCAGGCTGATTACCGCTGCTGCCAGAAGCGGGCGACGGCGGCGTAGTCGAGGTCCTCTTTGGCCTTACCTTTGACGCTGTTGTAGATCTCGCGTGCGGCGGCGGTGGCCGGCAGCGCCACGCCCAGTTGGTTGCCGAGATCGAGCGCCAGCCCCAAGTCCTTGTGCATCAGGCGCAGCGGGAAGCTGGGCGCGTAGTTGCCTTCGAGCATCATCGGCGCCTTGATGTCGAGCACCATGGCCCGCGCCATGCTTGATTGCAGCACTTCGATCAGCCGCTCGCCCGGCAGCCCAGCTCCGGTGACGAGCGCCAGCGCCTCGGCCAGCGCGTCCACCTGAAGCGCCAGGATCATGTTCATGGCCAGCTTGACCGTCTGCCCGGCGCCGTGCGGGCCCAGGTGAAACCAGCGCTTGCCCATCGCGCCCAGCACCGGCTCCATGCGCTTGAGCGTTTCCGCTGTGCCGCCAACCATAAATACCAGCTCGCCCTTTTCCGCACCCCAAGTGCCGCCGGTGACCGGGGCGTCAAGGAATTCGGCGCCGCGCTCGGCGCACGCCGCAGCGATGCGCCGCGCCAGCGCCGGCGCGACCGTGCTCGAATCGATATAGGTGCTGCCGCGGCGCAGGCCTTCGAGCGTACCGCCCGTTCCCCACAGCACCTGCTCGAGTGCCGGTGGGTCGCTGACGATGGTGAGCAGAACATCGGCGGCAGCCGCGGCCTCGCGCGGAGTCCCAGCAACCTTCGCTCCCTTTTCCGCAAGCTCTCGCGTACGCTCGCGCGTGCGGTTCCATACCGTCACCGCAAAGCCGGCCTTCAGAAGATTCGCCGCCATCGGCTTGCCCATCAAGCCCAGCCCGATAAATCCCACGGCAGGTTTCACGAGAGTCCTCCCAGAGAATTTACGCCCCGCGAATATAGCTTCGTTCGAGGCGGCGCGCGAAACGAATTTTGCGTACGAGGAGCGAGCAGGCAGGGCAGGACGCGCAGGTGCCGCCTAAGCTTCGCGGGGGCGATTCTTCAGCGGCAAAATGCCAGCGGGAAAGCTCTCCGCGCGCGGGCGGCCGGAAGAAGAAGGCTCGGCCGGGCTTGCCGGGGCGTAGCTTTCGCTCAGCTCGATAATGTGCTGGTAGGGGATTTCCAAGCGAAAGGTCTTCTCTTTGCCGTGCCGGGAAAAGTGCTCCTCGAGGAAGATGGACTTACCCGAGTCGGCCACCAGCGTGCCGGTGGCCGGCACGAGGAGGTCGCCGGCGCGGTACCGCACCTCGACGCGACGCCCCAGCAGAGCAGAGTGACGGGCCATGAGGCGAGTCTGCGCAGGGGCCAGGAAGGGGTCAATAGTACGATCGTAAGGTAGTACTTGAGCCCGCCAGATTGCTGTGAGTCAATCGTGCGCGCCGCCGTGGCCAGGGCTGGCAGCCTGTACGGGCTCGGCCGCGGGTTCGGCTGGCCTGGTGCGCAGGTCGGCGGTAGCCAGCATGAACAGGGCCGCCACAAGGCTGAAGACGAGGAAAGCGTACACCATCGGCAGCACCCAACCCAGCATGCCGCCCGACGCCCGCGTCAGCCGCCAGACCAGCATCCCCGCCAGCAGACCGACGGCGGTTGCGAGCAAGCGGCTTCCCGCCGAGACTGTGAGCTGCGCCTTGCAGCCGGGGCATTCTATCCCGTTCGAGTAAGCCACGACGTGGCCAGCGGGAACTTTGGCCAAGCAGAGCGGGCAGGTACGGATGGCCACAATGTCACCTCGCGAAGAGCAGAAAAAGATACCTTACCCGCGGCCGTGTTGTCATGCGGAGCCCGCCGCTTGCCCTGCTGGCCCCTGGAGGCGCGTGCCTCATGACATCAATTGACGCGCGGGCCGCCGTCCACCACCGCAACTAGTGTCATGTCCCGTAAATAAGTGGCAATAGTATTGCTGGGAATATAGGCATCTCCAGTGCAGAATGGGGGTGCCTATGGCAATGGGACGACCGAAAGCGGTGCTGGTTTTGAATCCGCAGCAGCGCGAACAGCTTGAAAGCCTGGCGAGTTCACGATCGCTGCCCGCGGGGCTGG
>Ga0207646_10001620_pt1 | contig 27449 bp, 21 predicted proteins | sample KBSK5502metaG_FD_184343 | JGI IMG/M metagenome (GOLD analysis project Ga0207646, IMG submission 184343) | Corn, switchgrass and miscanthus rhizosphere microbial communities from Kellogg Biological Station, Michigan, USA - KBS K5-50-2 metaG... | ecosystem: Host-associated > Plants > Roots >...
CTGGGGTGTCTGGACGGCCCAAAGCTGTGAACGGTCAAGGGTGCTACGTATCCAGCCCTGCTGAACTTGCTTGATCGTGTCTTTGACGGGAACGGCTGCGATGGCGGCCTGGTATTCCTGTGCTGCTTGTAATCCTGCTTCCAGTATCGAAAGGGTGACGAGTGGACGCGCGCCATCGTGAATCATTACCCAATCAGTTGTTGGAGCAATTTCTAGCAGGGCGTCGAGACCTATGCGTACCGAGTCTTGCCTACGTGTGCCACCGGCTACGATGCGGGCGATTTTGTGCCAGCCTTCTTGCTGGCAAAGCATTGTAGCACTGCTGATGCGCTCTGCATTGAGCACAAGGACGATGGTACTGATGATGGGAGAGGTTTCAAACACGTCAATAGTACGTGCAAGTGTGATACGCCCTGCCAGGGGTAACCAGAGTTTATTGCGTCCTTCCATGCGACGGCTGGAACCGGCAGCAACGATAACGGCCGCTGAGCTATTTTGCATATCTCAATATTGCTTTTGTTTTGATGAAGACGATTGAGGCGGTGGGGCTGCTAGACTGCCGATTCCTCCTCCCTGTTGTTTAGGGTGAGCAAAGATCATGCGCCCCGCGACAGTTTGAAGCACGCGGGTTACTGTGACTTCAATCGTCATGCCCATGTACTGGCGACCGCCTTCGACGACGATCATAGTGCCATCATCCAGGTATCCCACACCCTGGCCCAGTTCTTTGCCGTCCTGCATAATTTTGATGTAGATGTCTTCTCCAGGAAGTAGTACAGGTTTGACAGCGTTCGCCAGTTCGTTGACGTTCAGTACTTTGACGCCTTGCAGCTCCGCAACACGGTTGAGGTTAAAGTCGTTGGTAATGATGGGACTATGCATGGTTTGGGCCAGTTTGACGAGCTTGCTATCGACCTCGTCGATACCCTCGACATTAGCATCGATGATTTTGATTGGGACGGTGGCATCTTTCTGCAAGCGGTTGAGCATCTCCAGGCCGCGCCGACCACGATTGCGACGCATGGTATCGGCGGAGTCAGCGATGTGCTGCAATTCGTTTAGCACAAAACGCGGAACAATCAGGGTACCGGTGATGAAGCCTGTCTGGCTAATATCGGCAATGCGGCCGTCGATGATCGCACTGGTATCCAGCAATATCTGCGTGGATGCTGGGGGCTGTACTGTATTTGCTTTTTCACGTTCCTTGGTACGCTCTTTGTCGCGTTCCTCTTCGCGTTCACGTTCGCGCTCACGTGATGCTCTACGGGTGAAGAAACCTGTTTGAAAGAGGTGCGTAATATCGTTTTTACGTTGTACCGCGAGGGCAACGCCCAGGAAGCCAAACAGGACAGCCCCCACAAATGGGAGGATATGTCCCAGGTTTGCTGGCAAATTTGATAATGGGAAGGCGAGTAGTACCGAGATGATGAGTCCGACAATCAGACCTATCACTGCTGCCAGCAGGTCACTGGCGGAGGTATTGCGCATCCAGTGGTAGGGTACAACAGTAATATAAGGGGTGATAAGAAACATGAAAAGTGCGCTTGCGGCCGCAATGCCAATCACCCACCAGATGCGGTCATTGGCAGAACCGGGAAACTGTCGTTGATCCAAAAAGTAAAGACTAACGACGGCGGCAATCGCAACGAGAGACCCGATGATACGGGCAATAGTTTTAACAGACATCCCTTAATCCTCCAAAAAGGTGTAATCTTGTGCGATCGAACACCTGTGAGGGCAACGCGAGGTAGGGCATATGGGCAGGAGTGATGATGATAAGAAAAAAAGATAATAGCAAAATGATGTCACCTGACCCTTGGTACTCAAGAAAGGTACCTGCACAATGCTAAACCATGAGCGTGCCCGTTAAGCCTTAAAAATTGCCTTTGACGATTACGGAGTATACACTGTTACTACGATGGAATCAATAGTTAGGTTGTGTAAACCAGCGGGGCTTTTCGAAAAATCCTTTCTTCCCCTCCCCACGCGGGGAGGGAGGGAATACTTCTATCTATTAGTGTAACGCAACCGTCAATGTAGTGCAACCTCTAGGGCCACAGAAAGTGAGCTTGCTGCGAAAATTTTAAAATCTGGGGGTAGTCCCGAACCCGCCAGTTCAGCACTTACCTGGGCGCCACCGCCTGCCTTGGGTACAATGCAGCGCTTAAAGCCGAGCTTTGCTGCTTCGCGCACGCGCAAGCCGAGGCGACTGACGGCGCGTAGTTCGCCAGACAGGCCCACCTCGCCAATCAGTGCCGTTTCGGGAGCGACATGTTTCTCGCGGTAACTTGAGGCAATAGCTGCTGCTACTCCCAGGTCAATAGCTGGTTCTTCTAAAGTGAAGCCACCTACGACGTTCGCATAGACGTCGTGATTGCCCACTGCTAAGCCAACTCTTTTGGTGAGTACAGCGAGTAACATCAAGAGGCGGCTGTATTCGATGCCGTTGGTGGTGCAGCGGGCATTGCCAAAATTACTAGGAATAACGAGCGCCTGTACCTCTACCAGCAAGGGGCGTGTTCCTTCCATGCTGACAACGACCGCAGAGCCGGTAGCGCCTGCATCCCGGTCACTCAGAAACATAGCAGACGGGTTGGGAACTTCTGACAATCCATCGCCGTGCATCTCAAATACGCCGACCTCGTGAGTTGCTCCAAAGCGGTTCTTCACGCCGCGTAGGAGCCGGTAGGTATGATACCGTTCGCCTTCGAGGTAAAGGACGGTATCAGCGATGTGTTCGAGTGCCTTCGGCCCGGCGACGGTGCCTTCTTTGGTGACGTGTCCGATGATAAAAATGGGAGTATGAGTGCTCTTCGCCAGTTGCATAAGTTGGAGTGTGCATTCACGCACCTGGCTGATGCTGCCGGGTGCCGAGGTTAGATGGCTAGAGAGCACGGTCTGAATCGAGTCGATGACCACTAAGGCGGGTTTGAGACGACTGACCGCCTCTGCAATCACATCAAGTTCGATCGAAGCGAGCAGGTAGAGTCGTTCGCCCATGATATCCAGGCGTTCGGCACGCATCTTGACCTGTTCGATCGATTCTTCACCTGAAACGTAGAGTACGGCTCCTGCGCTTTTAGCGATATTGCCCGCGACTTGTAGGAGCAGTGTAGATTTACCGATGCCTGGCTCTCCGCCGATCAGGGTGAGCGAACCGGCGACGAGACCACCGCCGAGTACGCGATCCATTTCTGGATAGCCGGCGGAGATGCGCGGTTGTGCTAGTGGTCTGATCTCTGGCAGAATGAGCGGAATCTGCGTCCCCTGGGCTATAGATGAAGAACTCAACAGGGTTTGCCTGCGCTGTTGGGCAGGACTTTGGGGGAGATCAGCCACTTCCTCGAAGGTATTCCATGCTCCGCAGTCGGGGCATTTCCCTACCCACTTGCTCTGTTCACCACCACATTGCTGGCAGATATATTTTGTGCGTAGTTTTGCCATTAAAATATCGCAAGCTCTTAAGGCCTGGCAGCCGCAGGTTGGGTTATCTTAAAACATATGATATGGGGTGCGACTGCTCGCACCCCATATACTTACATATTATCCCTGTACTTCACCAGCACTGGCGCTGCTTTCACTACCAGCCGAAAGGGCTGCTTCGGGTGAAGCGGGAGCGGGTAACTGCTCGATGCGATTGCGCACTTGCAGGACTAGCTCATCGTCGATCACAATAGCTTCCACCAGGTCTCCCGGGTGGAATTTACCTTCCAGGAGTCCTTCTGCCAGCGGATCTTCGACCAGCCTCTGGATCGTGCGGCGCAATGGGCGAGCACCATACTGGGCATCGAAGCCCTTTTCTATCAAGAAATCCTTGGTAGAAGAAGGAACGACCAGTTCCAGTTGCTGCTCGGTCAATTGTACACGAACACGCTTGAGCAGTAGTTCGACGATGGAGTACATCTCTTCGATGCGCAGCGAATGGAAGACGACCACCTCATCGATACGGTTCAGGAACTCAGGTTTGAAGGTGTTCTTCAATTCACCGAGCACCTTCGACTTCATGGCTTCGTATTCACTCTGATTGGCTTTGGCCCTATCTTTGGATTGTTTGAAGCCAATATTGGCTTCTTTATTCAACAAGACCGCGCCGACGTTTGAAGTCATGATCACAATGGTATTGCGGAAGTCTACAGTGCGGCCCTTGGCGTCGGTCAGCTTGCCGTCTTCCAGAATCTGGAGCAGCATATTGAAGACGTCGGGGTGAGCCTTTTCGATTTCATCGAGCAGGATCACGCTGTAAGACTTGCGGCGTACGGCCTCAGTGAGTTGGCCGCCCTCTTCATAACCGACATAGCCGGGAGGAGCACCAACGAGGCGTGCTGCCGCGTGGCGTTCCATGAACTCTGACATATCGATTTTGATGAGCGCTTCCTCACTGCCGAACATAAATTCGGCAAGCGTACGAGCCAGTTCTGTTTTACCGACGCCTGTCGGTCCCATGAAGATGAATGATCCAATGGGCCGCTTGGGGTCTTTCAAACCGGCACGAGCGCGGCGTACGGCACGCGAGATCTTCTCGATAGCCTCGTCCTGGGCGATAACGCGGGCGTGCAATGCCTCTTCCATCTGGAGCAGGCGCTGCGACTCCTCCTGGGCAATACGCATGACGGGGATACCTGTCCACATCGAGACGATCTGGGCAATCTCCTCTTCACCGACTTGCGGCTTTTCGGTGCCGCGTTCGCGATGCCAGCCAGATTCGAGCTTAGCAATGCGGTCGCGCAGTTTTACTTCGCGGTCGCGCAGTTCAGCAGCCAGTTCATATTCTTGCTGCTGGATGGCCTGTTCCTTTTCACGCAGGACTGACTCCAATCCCTTCATGGCCTCTTTGAGGTTGAGGGGAGCAAGTGAGTTCTGCATACGAACACGGCTGGCTGCTTCGTCGATCAAGTCGATTGCTTTATCAGGCATGAAGCGGTCTGTGATATAACGGCTTGCCATTTCCGTGGCAGCCTTGAGCGCTTCATCTGTAATGATCAGGCGATGGTGAGTCTCATAGCGTTCGCGAATACCTTTAAGTATTTCGAGCGTCTCCTCGATGCTAGGTTCGCGGACAATGACTTCCTGGAAGCGCCGCTGCAAGGCTGCATCGCGTTCTATGTACTTGCGGTACTCGTCGAGTGTAGTAGCACCGATGCACTGCAATTCACCACGAGCAAGCGCAGGCTTGAGGATATTCGCGGCATCGACCGCGCCCTCCGCAGCGCCAGCACCTACAAGTGTATGAACCTCATCGATAAAGATAATACAATCCCGACTGTTGCGAATCTCTTCGATGATCTTTTTGAGGCGCTCTTCGAACTCACCACGATACTTTGTGCCTGCTACTAGGGATCCGACATCGAGCGTCAACAAGCGTTTGCCGGCCAATGTTTCGGGCACCTCGCCAGCGACGAGACGCTGTGCCAGACCTTCGACGATGGCAGTTTTACCAACGCCAGGCTCACCGATGAGCGCCGGGTTGTTTTTATTACGCCGGGAAAGTATTTGAATGACGCGCTCGATTTCCTGGTGCCTGCCAATGACCGGGTCTAGCGTCCCAGCACGCGCGGCGGCGGTGAGATCGATACCCATCTGGTCGATGGTGGGAGTTTTAGAGTGCTTGGCGTCACGCTCATGGGGAGCGCCGGATTGACTGAGCACCTGAATGGTTTGTGTTCGCACTTTCTCCAGGTTCACGCCCAGGCTTTCCAGGACGCCTGCTGCAATGCCTTCACCCTCACGCACCAGCCCTAGCAGGAGGTGTTCTGTCCCGATATAATGATGATTCAGGCGGCGAGCTTCATCCACGGCTAGCTCGATCACCTTCTTGGCACGTGGAGTCAAACCGATCTCGCCCAAGACGATACGGTCTCCGCGGCCAATGATAAATTCAACGGCGCTACGAACCTTGTTAAGCTCCACACCGAGGTTACTTAAAACTTTGGCAGCAACACCCTCGCCTTCGCGCACAAGCCCGAGCAGAAGATGTTCTGTCCCGATGTAATTGTGCTGGAAGCGCTGTGCCTCTTCCTGAGCGAGGCTCAAGACTTTCCTGGCTCGCTCTGTAAACTTATCAAACCTATCTCTATCGTTCACCTGTTTGTCACCCCCCTTTCAGTAGCAGAGGGTGGAACCGAGCCCTCTGTGATGCTCAGGCAAACTGTGTAGTTCATCATACAACACCGATCATACAGCGTCAAGGACAATTAAACTCCGATCTATAGATAACACGTTCATTCGTAAATATTCTTACGAACCCTGAAACAATCGACCTCCCCACTGCTCTACAGCCGTATAGAAGCAGTAAGGAGGTCGCCCGAATCACCTGTTCAAGTACAAGTAGTTACTCTTGAGATGCCTCCGATTCTTCTTTAGAACGCTGACGGGCTGCAGCGCGGAACGCTTCAGCCATGGCAGTTGTTTCACCCTCATCACCTAGAGGGAGATTGTTCAAGAGCGGATTGTCATTATTACGCTCCGGGCGAACGCCTTTAATTTCACGACGCGCCGAACTGGTTTCCTTCTCCGTCTGTGAAGAGGTTTCTTCTGTTCGTGATGAAGATGCCTCTAAAGACAGAGACATCATATCACCTGGAGCATGGGAAGTGCCAGTTTCTGCTGAAGCAGTTTCTGCCACTGGTTCTTTATCGGGTTCCTCAGCCTGGCGGAGACTTAGTCCCAGGCGGCGGCGCTCGGCATCAATACGTAATATGCGCAGTTGGAGCTGCTGGCCCTCGTGCAAATTTGTCTTGGGGTCCATCCCAGGTGTGAGTTCTGAAAGGTGAATAAGGCCCTCGATGCCATCCTCGATGCGGGCGAATGCTCCAAATGGCGCGATCTTGGTGATGGTACCTGTGACGACCTGGCCGGGCGTATAGCGTTGCTCTACCGTTGTCCAGGGATCAACTTCAGCGCGTTTGATTGATAATGCGATCTTCTTCTTTTCTTTATCAACGCTGAGGACCTGGACTTCTACCTCCTGGCCGACTTTGAGAACTTCGCTGGGATGATTGACACGGCTCCAGGCCAGTTGACTGATATGCACCAGCCCGTCCGCGCCTCCCAGGTCGATAAAGGCGCCAAAATTAGCGAGATTGCTGACAACCCCCCTGCGTACTTCACCTGGTTTCAACTCGTCAAGAAGTTCCTCCCGACGGCGTTGTCGCCATTCCTGAACAGCCAGGCGCTCCGAAAGAATCAAGCGGTTGCGTGCGCGGTTAATTTCGATAATTTTGAGCTGCAGCTCCTTGTCTTTCATGCTCTGGAGTTTGGCTGCGGTTTCCTGATTTTCGCCACCAGAGGCGACTTCTTCGCGCTTCAGGTTGAGAATCTGCGAGATAGGCACGAACCCGCGAATACCGGACACGTCGACAATCAAGCCACCTTTATTATAATCGATGACTCTGGCCTTGAGCAGTTCATTATTCTTGTACTGTTCTTCTGCGATGCGCCACTGGCGCTCAGCGTTTGCTCGTTTGAGGGAGAGGAGCGCATGGCCGTCCGGCGTTTCAGGCTGGATGATATACACGAGCACCTTATCATTCAGGTGGAGATTATCAAAGGACCAATCTCCGGCGGCTGGAAGTTCTTTGGTTGAAAGAACTCCTTCAGATTTGAGACCAATATCGACCAGGATTTCGTCCTGGTCAATACGCACGATTACGCCATCGACTACATCGCCGCGCTTGATATTGATCGGGGTGTTTGATTCCGCCAACAACGCTTCCATTTCGTTGAAGTCGTTCATCTCCTCGGAGTTGTTGCTACTTTGCCCTTCCGGATCATTTTCTTCGAACATCGTCTGTACCCGTCCGCTATTTAGATTTGCCGCTGGCATTGTCGAAAGGTCGCCGTGCTTCTGTACTTGCATGGGTAGAATACCCCCTTCGATCCACGGTTATTGCCTGCCCTAGTGAGCACCTTTGATCCTGTTACATGTGCACTGTTGTGTAGTGTGCTTTCGTTCCATCCAGGCTCTAATCCTGACGGACAGTGGCGAAAAAACGCACATTATTGGAACCCAGGGGATGCGTCATTGGACATGGATTTATCGGAGGAGGCTGCTTAGGCTGGAATCACTTCCGCGCTATCAATCTCAGGATCTTCCGTCTTGACTGAGACTGAGGTTAGTCGAACAACTCATATTGTCTTATGAAATGGTCATACGAAACAACGCTCGCAGACAGGTAAGCCGTGTTACGGACATACTAGAGCCTGAGCACAGAATACCCCCACTCGATGCTCTAATTATACCAAAAGCCATCCCTGAATGCAAGACAATACATAGCCTAATTAGCAGATTGCTCCGACGTTCTTTAATCTGCCATATTGTATCACAGGTAAGCAAGAGATACCAAGGGGGATTTATGCTAAAATACAGGCATGGATTTAAGCAAAAGTACAGAGGTCATAGCGTCCCTACGTGAGAGGCTGGAGGCCGAAGAGAGCGCCCAAACGGTGGTAGATTTGGTGGAGGGCTATCATCCTGCTGCGCGTAGAGCATCTGTGTTGTTAGGGCTTTTTGACCGGAATAGCGAAACGCACCTGGTATTTATCCGGCGGGCCCGTTCGCTGCGTGCCCATAGTGGAGAAATTGCCTTTCCTGGAGGGTCTGCTGAGCCGGGTGATATCTCTTCAGTAATGACGGCACTGCGCGAAGCGCAAGAGGAGATTGGATTGGACCCTTCCCAGGTCGAGGTTTTGGGTGTCATGCAACCGGTATTCACCGTAGTGAGCAATTTTTTGATTACGCCGGTCGTGGCATACCTACCACGGGGTCTTGGATCATTGCGATTGCAAACGAGTGAGGTTGCGGAAATTATCCTGTTGCCTTTGCGGGGGCTTGCCAATCCGGAGATTGCTCATACAGAGGAATGGGTAAGGGATGGCAGGGCACGCACGGTCTACTTTTATGACTATGACGCATACCGTATCTGGGGTGCGACGGCTCGTATGCTCAATGCCTTGTTGGAGTTATTGGGACCTGGCCCCAATGATGGATGACATTCGGAAATACCACAAAGGTGGCTAATCGCCGCGTAGGAGCAGTGTGGACGAGGAGCGGGGGTGCTTGCGTCGCCCCAGTTCGTTGTGGTATTGGGTTGTCAAGTTGCATGGAGTACAGAAGACCCATTAGTCATGGTTACCTTGATCCTTCCCATTCGTTGAGTACAATAGACGGTATAGATAGTATGATGCTTGTTGTAGTGTGTTAAATGTAGTTTGTTTCTTTGAGATGCGGTTGGCCCTTTGGTCCCTGGTGGAGAAAAACTGTGACATTGCCAACACCTGATGCTCAACCTCCGAGATTTATGTCGCAACAATCACACTCGAACGCTCCGATCCACTCGATGCCTGCAACACCACCATATGCTGTTTTTCCTCCTTCCTCTCCGATGTCGCATGAATTTGGGACAGAACTCTCCGGTAGGATTGCTCCTGAACAGTCTACAAATGTTGGCACTCCCTCCTGGGACCCGGCTACTGGCGGTTTGAAAACCTTAACCGCGAAGCGAGAACTACCTACTCGACTGGAGCGGCGTGCTGCCGATCAATTGCCGGATAAGGCTGCTACACCTCGAAGCTACGTGTTTTCTCTCGTTATTCTGGCTTGTATTGTGGTCATGCTGATTAGCGGAGGGGTTGTATTATTCATGATGCTACAACCTTGAGGATGGCACGCCGTGTAGTTCGGTCGCATGACGAACGGCTTTGACAATAGCTCGTGCGAGCGTGATAGCTGCTGCTGCGCCGATTGTGCTGGCTTGTGAAGCTGCCAGTGCTGAGCTTGTCATGGTCTGTGATCGTGGGCCAAGCGCCAGGGCAAAGATAGTGTCGCCGTCAAACATGGTATGCGCAGGACGAATGGCCTGGGCTATGCCGTCGTGTGCCATTTGGGCGATCTTGCTAACCTGTTCTTTGGTGAGGGAGGCGTTGGTGGCCACCACTGCTATGGTAGTGTTGCCGAACGGGTTAGGTGCAAGGAAGCCCTGCCCCATGGGATGCCGTGTACCTGCGACTACCTGCTGTGTCAACGGATCAATTATGTCACCAAGCGCATTGACGACGACGACTGCGCCGACTTGCGTCCCATCGGGGAGTTGCATGCTAGCTGAGCCAAGGCCGCCTTTCATCATAAAAGACGGACCTGCCATTTTACCGACGGTGGCGCCTGTTCCCGCGCCCACGTTACCTTGCATTACAACATCAGCGGTGGCTTTTTCGCAGGCGCGATAACCAGATGCAAGATCCGGGCGAACGCTGGCAGAACCAAAGGCGAGATCGAAGATTGCTGCTGCCGGGACGATTGGCACGCGAGCGACGCCCGTGTCATAGCCGATGCCATGCTCTTCGAGGTAACGCATAACGCCGCTGGCAGCGTCGAGGCCAAAAGCGCTGCCTCCTGTGAGCACGACCGCGTTGACTTCTTCTACCAGGTTTATGGGGCGGAGCAGGTCAGTTTCACGCGTTGCTGGTGCACCTCCACGGACATCGATGCCGCCAACGGCGGGGTTATCGCACAGGAGGACAGTGCAGCCGGTGGCCGCTTCCAGGTTTGTGTCATGTCCCAAGCGAATGCCTGGGATATCGGTGATGTCGTCATGCATACTTAAAATCCTAGCCAGAACAGGGCGATTGAAACCCCTATCGGTACTGTCAAGTTATCCACTCCCGAAGGGGAGACGGCTTCAAGGAATGTGCCTACCAGTGCTGCGATGAGAGCGGCTAGCAAGATGAGTGGAAGGCTAAGGGATGAGAGGATAGCCAGGGTGATTGCGACTGCGATAAATGTGAAGACAAAGCATGCAAGTGAGCCTTCGAGGGTGCGTTTGTGGCCTCCGTTTCCGAGTACGGAATAGCTGTGCCTGCCAAAACGCTTTCCGATGATGGAGGCCAAGGCATCTCCCCAGGTCATCGCCATGATGCCTGCCATCGCGTAATATGCATACCCCCTGGGAAAACCTTGCTCCCACCCAAGATGAAAGATTAGCAGGAGCAGAGTACAGGAGAAGGCAAAATAGGCGGTGCCTGGTGTTGCGCCTTCTTTAGGGTCCATGGCGCTGAAGACGTGGAAGCGCAGAAACAGGGCGTTGAAAATAATGAAGGTGCCTGTAGGGATGATTGCCAGCCACCAGTGGTCAAAAAGGAGCAGTATGGCCCATATCCACATGCCTGCTCCGATGTGGATGATTTTGCGGGTAAAATCAGTGGAGTAGTTGCGCCTGCGCCGGATAGCTTCGACAATGAGCAGGAGTGAGAAGGCGTATACATAGGACAGGATCAGTCCGAGCAGGTCGCCTGTGGTCATTGAACTCTCCTTAGTTGCAGGGTGAAAGCATGAGGATAAAGATCCTGCACCCCTGGACTTTCAAATCGCGTTACGTAGTCTCGCAATCGCCTGGGCGACGCTCTCGTGGTCGTTATAGACCGCGGAACCTGCGACCAGCAGGTTTGCTCCTGCCTGTACGACCAGTGGGACGGTTGCTTCGTGAATGCCACCGTCTACTTCTATATCACAGTACAATCCCCGTTGGGTGATCACCTGGCGCAGTTGCGTGATTTTTGGTAGGGTCTCGGGGATAAAGTCCTGGCCACCGAAGCCAGGGTTGACAGTCATGATGAGCACCATGTCGAGCAAGGAGAGTATGTCTGCCAGCATGAGGATGGGTGTGGAAGGGGTGAGCGCTACGGCAGCCAATTTGCCTGCTGTTTTGATTTGCTGGATGATGCGGTGGAGGTGCGGGCTGACTTCCTGGTGTATGATGATGACATCGGCTCCGGCCATTGCGAAATCCTCGATATATCGTTCCGGGTTGGTAATCATAAGATGGGCTTCAAGAGGGAGGGTAGTGCAGCGGCGCACCGCCTCGACGACCATAGGACCCATGGTGATGTTGGGAACGAAATGCCCGTCCATGACATCGACCTGGATACGATCGGCACCGGCCGCTTCCGCCTCGCGCACCTGTTCGCCCAGGCGAGTAAAGTCGGCGGATAGAATTGATGGGACTATTCCTATAGTCATAATACTGCTACCTCGATGTTTGCATGATGTTCTGTCAAGCGAGTAGGTTTGTCGATGATATACCGGTAGATTTCTTACCTACTACATTGAAATATTCATCAAATATTTTGGGCCGCCGCTGTATCTACCATCCAAACAACTTCTCCGTTTGGGGGGCGGACGATCTGGGTGGGGTACTCATCTGGCTGGTATGGGCCCTCGAGAACGGCATGCAAGGCGTCTGCTTTATCACTTCCTGTGACCAGGAACAGTATGTTGCGTGCTGCGTTCAACAATGGTGGTGTGAATGTCAGACGGTCAGGTGGAGGCTTGGGAACCGAGACCGGCATGACCAGGCGCCGTTCTTCATGCAGAGCTTCCTGGTGTGGAAAAAGTGATGCTGTGTGACCCTCTGGTCCCATACCAAGCTGGATGAGGTCAAAGCTGGGTATGTCGTCTGTCGCAAAGACGCGCTGCATATCCTCAACATACTCCTGGGAAGCTACATCACGATCGGGCTCATTGGCAAGCATGCGGTGTACCTGGACAGCGGGGACAGGTATTTTACTGAGAAGTATCTCGTGGGCCATGCGGTAGTTGCTATCAGGACTCTCGGGTGGCACACTACGCTCGTCTCCCCAGAATATGTGAACCAGCGTCCAGTTGATCTGCCTGGAGTATGGTTCACTTCCAAGCAGTTCATACGTTTTTCTGGGTGTTGTGCCACCCGATAACGCCATGGTAAAACGGCCATAGGTGGCGATAGATTCGTTGGCGATACGCACGATGTGTTGTGCCGCATCATGACTGAGTGTGGCGATGTCAGGATAAATTGCAATATGCATCGGTTGCTCCCGTACCAGTTATGCAAGGGCGTGGTGAATTGTGCCCCTATAGGTTCTCTGATAGTATCCCGTCCACCTCGAGAAGCGTTTCCTCAAAGAGATAATCGTGTCCCAGTATCTCAAGCTCGTCGTGTAGCAACTCGCTTTCATTGTATTCTGCCGCGAGGCTTACGGTGCGCTTGGAACGAGTTTCATACGCTAGTTCGACCGAGGTAAGGACATTATTTAGGTCGTCTTCGCGGCTGATAATGAAAGTAGCCTGCTTGTTTTCCATTTTGCTAGCCAGGCGCACAAGGCATATTGAACCTGGGCGCATCTCAATTTGCACGCGTGGGCGAATAGAAACGCTGCCTGTATTCCCAGGCTTTGCGGTTTTACCGCGGGTTGAGCTAAGCGGGCGGGTAGTACGCGGATTGGTTGAGCGCTCCATGGTCCAGTGGTAAGTGCCGCTGGCGGTATCACGATCATTATCCGGCATATCTGCTGTTAGCGACCAGCCAAGGCGTGCTTTGAGCCAGGCAGCAAGGAGCAGCGCTCGAGTTGGATTTGGCGATACATCGCCCCGCTCGGTACGCATGGGTGTAGCGAGAGGTGCGACGGCATGTTCGATTTCGATAGAGTTCACCCCGTCCAGGTATGGCCTGTATTCCGGGACATCGAAGAACTGTATGATTAACTGCCGCCAGGGGGTAATCCGTCCCCAGTTTAGATCGCTCAGTGCGCTGTGAGGGGATGCCTGAAACAGTGAAGCCAGTGTGCGAATATCCTGCTCCGGGTTGAAAAAGCTGGTAGAATCGACGATGATCCTGTCGCTTATATTGACAAGGCCAGCGAAAGTGGGGTCGTTTTGATCAGGAGGATCACCCATCCACCAGAGGTAGACAGGCAGGTCTGGCTTGAGTAAAGGCTGTATTACATTTGCTATATAGCGGAGGGCAGTACCAGAAACTAACAGCGTTGTTTGCTCGAAGCAGTGGCGCATCAGGTCCGAGAACATGGAGAAGCAGCGCAACGTGACCCACGCACTAATGGTGTTAGACTTATCCTCGCTGCTGTCAAGAATCAGAATGGTGACCCGGGCCAGGTGTGTGCTGGATAACTCGCGCAGGATTTTACTGGCTCGCCTGGCACTTTCGACGTCGGGCGCGCAGATGATGAGATTCAGAACACTGGTGCGTACGCCGAGGTTGGCACCAATGCGCAGGTTGTCGGCGGACATTTTCCACAAGGAGGCTAGAACGTATTCGATTTCCTCCATGCGAACTATTTTTCCCGCCCAGGGTAAGTTTATTCCCGGGCTGTTGACGGTCTCATTAGTCATTCCCGTTTCCTCTGATCTTTTAAGAACGGCGTTGTTCTTGCATTGCGAACAACCTTGAACATCCTAGTAGCCCGACGCAATAAAACAGCAACACTGTATAATACAAGCGACATATACCTTATTATTAAATAATAAAGGCCAGGGTGTAGGCTAGGGTCGGCGCCACCTGTGACCGTCGCGCCAGATAAATTCATCGGCGGCTTCCGGTCCCCACGTTCCAGAATCATAGGTCAAGAGATTATCAACAGGTTGGCGTTGCCATTCGTCCAGGATACCCTGTATAAAGGTCCACGCCGCCTCTACCTCGTCTCGGCGAGTGAAGAGTGTCGAGTCACCCAACATACAATCGAGTAAGAGACGTTCGTATGCTTCGGGTTGTTCTCGCACAAAGGAAGAGCCATAGAAGAAATCCATATTGACGGAGCGAATCTGCATTTCAGTGCCTGGCACCTTGGCGCCAAACTTCAATGAAATACCCTCGTCAGGTTGAATACGCAAAGTAAGCACATTTGGTTCGACCTGCCCATGTGCATCGCTGCGCTTGAAAAGTATGAGGGGCGCTTGCTTGAACTGAATGGCGATTTCAGAGACTCGCTTAGGTAAATGTTTACCCGTGCGGAGGTAGAATGGAACGCCTGCCCAGCGCCAGCTATCGATGAACACCTTCAAGGCAAGATAGGTTTCTGTTGTTGAATTTGGTGGGACGCCCGGCTCCTCTTTATAGCCTACAACCGGCTTACCTCCCACCCAGCCTGGGCCGTATTGCGCACGAATCAAATGCGTGGTGACGTCCTGGCCGCTCAATGGTTGCAGGGCATGCAGCACTTTGACCTTTTCATCGCGTACCGCATTAGCGTCGAAAGCGATGGGAGGCTCCATCGCGACCAGGGAGAGCAATTGCAGCATGTGGTTCTGTACGATGTCGCGAATGGCTCCCGACTCTTCGTAATATGCCCCGCGACCTTCCAGGCCGATATTCTCTGCCACGGTGATTTGTACATGGTCTACATAGCGCCGGTTCCATACGGGTTCAAAAATGCCGTTTGCCAGGCGAAACACCAGGATATTCTGCACTGTTTCTTTGCCGAGGTAGTGATCGATACGATACACTTGCTCTTCTCTGAAGACTTTTGCAACCTGGCGATTAAGCTCGCGAGCCGAGGGCAGATCGTGTCCAAAGGGCTTTTCGATGATAATGCGTGTCCACCCTTTGCGGTTCTTATTCAAGCCAGCTGCGCCAAGATTATGAATGATTTCAGGATACTGGCTTGGAGGAGTCGAGAGATAAAAGATGCGATTGCCAGAGGTGCCACGCTGCTGATCGAGTGTGTTCAGCAGTGTATTTAGCCTCTCATAGCCTTTTAGATCGTGAAAATCAGATTGCAGATAGCAAATACCTGAAGCAAAACTTTCCCATACTTGCGGATTGATCGGCTTCTGACGGGAATAGAGATTAATGGATTCAAGCGCTTGCTCGCGAAATTCGTCATCGCTGTAAGGGCGCCGCGCGAAACCAACGACTGAGAAACCCGCAGGTAGCGGGTGTTCCAGCGCTAAATTGTAGAGCGCTGGCAGTAGTTTTCTGTGCGTCAGATCCCCCGTTGCTCCAAAAATGACCATGGCGCAAGGTTCAGGGCTGCGTTTAATACGTATCCCCTCGCGCAAGGGATTGGGAGCCTCGATTACACTATGTTGAGGCATTTGTAATTCTGCCTTTCCTAAGGTATTCAAACCTCTGATTGCTAGATATCTGCGCTTCGTGCCGCACTGGCTGGATGTTTTCGACGTGTCACGCTCATTTATTATATGTAATTCTTTCTCAAAGCGCAAACACTAGCTAATAAAGCGTTTGCGCAAAGCTACAGGGCTCCCACTTATTATACACTGTGAAGTTTCGCATGCACCTTGTTATGGTCCTCGACCAGGAATCTGGTTGCAATATTGGGAGGCGCTCTAGAGGCAAGATGGATAGCTGAAGGACCAGCGCTGGTCCTTCAGCTATCCATCTGGTGTGTATGGCTCTCTTATCCCATCTTCATGGCCTGTCCGCCGCATCAGCGGGCGCCGGTCTGCTCTATGATGGCCTGTTTCTTGCTTTCAATACCTTGGAAGAGCTCATGGAAAGAGTCGGCGAACTTTTGCACTCCCTCATCCAGCAGTTGCTGGGTAACCTGGTCGTAATGGATGCCAATTTCCTCGAGGGCTGCAAGCTCAGCCTTAGCCTGCGGGATGTCGTCCTCTATGCTCAGGCGGACTTGTCCGTGGTCACGGAAGTTCTCGATGGTCTCAAGCGGCATGGTATCAACGGTATTGGGGCCTATCAGCTCCTCGGCGTAGAGCACATCGCGGTATGCGGGATTTTTCGTGCTCGTGCTGGCCCACAGAGGCCGCTGCGGCTGTGCCCCGCTGTGCTTGAGCGTCTCGAAACGTGGTGTGCCGAAAATGCGTTTGAAATCCTGGTAAACCAGGCGAGCATTAGCAATAGCGGCTTTTCCCTCGAGGGACTTTAGCATCTGCTGTTCGGCGCTGTCGCTAGTAGCTTTGATCTTGTCTTCCAGCAATTTGTCGACCAGGGTATCGACGCGGCTAACAAAGAAGCTGGCGACCGAGGCGATGTGGCTGATGTCCTTGCCTTCGGCATTACGATCTTCCAGGGCGGTGAGAAAGGCATCAGTAACCTGGCGGTAGAACTCGATCGAAAAGATCAGCGTAATATTGACATTGATGCCCTCGGTGAGAGCCTGCCGAACGGCAGGGATCCCTTCCTGAGTTGCCGGAATCTTGATCATCAGGTTTGGGCGATCCACCATTTTCCAGAAACGGCGTACCTCAGAGATCGTACCTTTAGTGTTGTGTGCCAGGTCGGGTGAAACTTCGAGGCTTACGAAGCCGTCCTGCCTGTTTGTACTGTCGTAGATGGGGCGTAGTATATCGGCTACTGTTCGAATATCTTGAAGGACGATCGCTTCGTAGATCTCGTTTGTGCTCTTCCCTTCCTTGATGAGCTGTGTGATCTGCGCATCATATGCGTCGCCATGACTGATCGATTTCTGGAAAATGGTGGGGTTTGCTGTGACACCTACTACACCATCTTCGTCGAGCAGTCGTTTGAACTGACCGGAATTGAGCTGTGACCGGTCAATGTTGTCGTACCAGACGCTTTGCCCTAATGCTTTCAGTTGAATCAAAGGATTGGTCATCGGTTGTCTCCTTTACGGTATTTCCCATAAGAGATATCTATACTTACACATGTAGTGTGTACGATCGGACGCAATACGTTACTCTCGATTTATACTACCTTCATGATAACATCTAACAACAGTGCAGTACAAATTCTGCAATAATTTAGGCTCTACGTCCTTCGGGGTGAAATATGATGCACATTCATGTTCCTTTGCTGGCTTTCTCTTGCAGCTCGTACAACTTACCGATCGCTTCAATGGGGGTTAGTTCATCGATGGCTAGCTGTTTGAGTTCCTCGATCAAGGGATGTTGTCCGGCGGAGAAGAGCGTCATTTGCGTGACTGCAGGCACCTTTATCTCTTGCATTGCCTGGCGACGTGCCTTCGCATCGCCTCTTTGTTCCAACTCTGCCAGGATCTCCTCGGCGCGGTGAATAACCGGGCGAGGGATACCTGCCAGTTGCGCCACGTGTACGCCGTAGCTTTTGTCAGCTCCACCTGGCACGATCTTGTGCAAAAACACGATGTGCCCTTCCTCTTCTGATACGGCTACGTTCAGACACTGGACGCGGGGCAGCATCCTGGCTACTTCGACCAGTTCATGGTAATGGGTGGCGAACAGCGTACGCGCTCCGCAGCGCCGGTTGTTGTGCAGGTATTCAACGACTGCACGCGCAATTGCGAGCCCATCATAGGTGCTTGTACCGCGCCCGATTTCGTCCAGGATGACCAGGCTGCGCGGTGTGGCATGATGCAGGATGGTAGCCGTCTCAACCATCTCCACCATAAAGGTGCTCTGGCCCGTTGCCAGGTCATCCTGCGCTCCAATACGTGTGAAAATACGATCTACCAGCCCGATCCTGGCTGCTTCAGCCGGGACGTAGCTGCCGATCTGGGCCATCAGGACGACGAGTGCAACCTGGCGCAAATAGGTTGACTTGCCGGCCATGTTAGGGCCGGTGATGACCAGGATCTGCGCGTCCGAGGTGGAGAGCTGGGTGTCGTTTGGGATGAATGGAGTCTCCACCTGCGCCTGCTCGATGACGGGATGGCGGCCAGCTACGATATGAATGTTATCTCCATCGTCGAGTTGTGGGCGGCAGTAGTTATGTTGTGCAGCCACTTCAGCCAGGCTCAGATACACATCGATCTCTGCAAGTGCATGGGCGGTATGTAGCACACGCTCTGCAGCTTGAATAGCTACCTCTGCACGCACTTGCACGAACAACTCGCTCTCCAGTTTGCCGATCCTGTCCTGTGCATTCAGAATCAACGACTCGTACTCTTTCAGGTCAGGGGTGATAAAACGCTCTCCCGTAGAAAGTGTCTGCTTGCGTATGTAATCGGCGGGCACGCGACTAAGCTGTGAGTTCGATACCTCGATGAAGTAGCCGAAGACCTTTGTGTAGCCGACTTTAAGCGTAGTAATACCTGTACGTTTGCGCTCTCGCTGCTCCATTTCCGCGATCCATTTTTGCCCGTTCTGTGAAGCCTCCTTTACCTGGTCGAGCTCGGCACTGTAACCAGGTTGTATCACGCCACCCTCGGATACACTCAATGGGGGCTCATCTACAAGAGCAGACTCGATCAGGTCTATGACGTCCTTGTTGTCCGCGAGTCCTGCTACCAGGTGTAGCAGGGATGGCATAGAGACATCAGCGTCCGTGGGCAAGCTCGCTCGCACCTCCGCAGCGGCACGCAGGCCACTCACCAGTGCCACCAGGTCACGGGGTGTAGCAATGCGCTGGCGTACACGATTAATCAAGCGCTCAATATCTCCGGCTTTCTTCAAAGCCTCTACCAGCCTTGCCTGCGTCAATGTATCGGTCAGGAGTTCGCTGATGATCTGCTGGCGGCCTTGCAGTTTCGCAATATCGAGCAGTGGTTCGCTAATCCAGCGCCGTAGCAGCCGGCCTCCCATAGGGCTGCGCGTCTTATCCAGTACCCATAAAAGCGATCCCTTGACGGAGCGGCTACGCCCGCTCTCAAACAGCTCCAGGTTGCGCCGTGTATGGGCATCCAGGGTCATAAATTCGGCGGTGGAGTAGGTTTCCAGCGAGGTCAGTTGGCGCAGTAATCCTTTTTGTGTCTCCTGACAATATGCCAGTACAGCCCCGGCCGCACGTATAGCCAGTGGGAGGTGTGCGCAACCAAAACCCTCCAGCGAGGCAACCTCAAAATGTGAGAGGAGGCGATGCCGCGCGTCCTCCTCTGTGAAGTAGCGAGCGTCGTAGGGAGTGACATGACCAGCAATTCCTGTCAAGAGCCGGACAAGTGGGACAATGTCATCTTCATCATCGTCGTCGTCATGTGAGGACGGTGATTGTGGATCAGCGAAAGTGTTGTGCGTGATGGCCATGGTCGCTTCTATACCGGCATTGGGATTGCCGTTGTTGCCAACTTTGGTCACGGGCTTCTCAGTCATTATGGCAGCCAGCCAGCGTCGCTTGCGAGATGCTGCGCCCTGGGAGCTATAATGAGCTTCGACGATCACCTCGGCGGGGCCGACACGCGCTAATTCCTGTTGCAGCGCCACTTCCGGTTCGTGTGTACTGAATTGGGTCGCAGCAAATTCGCCTGTAGTGATATCAACATATGCTATGCCTACTGCATCGCGCCCTACGACGACGCTCGCGAGGAAATTGTTGCGTTTCGCTGCCAGCATGGCCGGATCGATCACGGTACCAGGGGTGACGATGCGCAGGACTTCGCGGTCCACCAGTCCTTTTGAGAGCGCTGGATCGCTTGTCTGTTCGCAGACAGCTACGCGATAGCCTTTGCTCACCAGCCGTGCTATGTAGCCATCGGCGGCGTGGTGCGGAATGCCAGCCATGGGCGACTTTTCACCTCGCCCGAAATCACGACGTGTCAAGGCGATTTCGAGTTCGCGAGCTATGATCTCGGCGTCCTCATCGAACATTTCGTAGAAATCGCCCATGCGAAAGAAGAGAAGCGCGTCGGGATACTGGCGTTTGATCTGCAGGTATTGTGTTCGTACCGGGCTGTGTATGGGATGTTCTTTCAGGTAGTCTTCAAATAACACTGTGTCGTACCTCTACAGGCCTTCTTTACTTGGTGAGTTGGCCGGCTTTTCAATGGCTATCGTGTCGCTTACGCTTACACCGCCCCTACAACTCCAACATCAGTATATCAAATCGGATGCAAGAAATATAGCGTATCTCTGCCGGGCGCGTTGTTGGATGTTGACATATGCAAGCCTATTACTCTTTGGCGTTGATTTGCTTTTCTAAGCTCTTCTTGTATATACTCTCGAAAAGTCCTAAATGAGGAAATACAGCCTGGCGGTGGGTTTATCATCAATAGGTAACGTGGCTGTAACATCTTTTCCAGTAAGGAGGAGACTGTGTTCTATATCTTGCTCCTGGTAATTGTGCTGTTAGGCGGGATGCTTACTGTGCTGGTGATTGAAAATATATCTTCTTTTGCTACGGTTGCGCAACTGTCTTTCTTCGTTTGGCAGACACCTCCATTACCAATAGGTTTGTGGCTACTGATCTCGTGTTTGTTCGGAGCATTGTTGCTGTATATAGTCTCGGTAAAAGTAGCGTTGCAGGAACGCCGTGAACTGCGCTTGCTGCGTCAACGAGTGGCAGAACTTGAGCGATCACAAGCACAGGTACAGGCGAGGGGACCACGAGGTCCTATGCAGGCTTTTCCTCCTCCGACTGTGCCTATGCCCGGCGTATCAACCGGCCCCTTGCCACCTTTGCCTGAACAATGAGCCTGCATGAGTCTGGCTTACTGGCAAGCTGTTGTCAATTACAGGCTCAACTATCTCCAAATACTTTTTAGCAAGCGTATGATGAAGTTGGGTCGTTTTTCTACCACAGTGTTTTGTGGAGGTTGCGCACCGGCTTGTGGAACGCTGACCCGAATGTTTGCCTCATGTTTCTCGCTATCAAGAGGGGACGCCTCGGATGGTGCAGGCTCTTCAATTTGCGATGGTGGCTCAGGTGATGAAGTAACATAGGATTCTTCAGTAGCAGGAGCCACTTCGACAAACTCTTGTAAAGCAGATTGTTCATTTATAGCTGGTTGTTCACTAGCAGAGATAGAGCTGCTCTCGGCAGAAAGGGGTTCTTCGAGAGTGGTATCCTCCTGGGGAGGAGGTTCTGTGCTCTCGGAGGCTGGTGCCTCTACTTCAGATGCGGGTACGGGGTACTCCTGGGCCGCAGGCTGTTCAGTGCCAGAAACTGCAGTATTTTCGACTGAAAGCGATTCTTGAGGGCTGGCGTCCTCCTGCATACCAGGTTCTGCATTGTCAGAAGAGGGTATATTGGCCTGTTCGTCGCTGGAAGTTAAGGGAATTTCGACAGCAACAGGTATGTCCTCGTCAGCAGAGGCAGATGCGGGCTCTTCAGATGACGAGGGTGTGACTGCCGGTTGTTTGAGCGTTGTTCCCGGCATTGATGCTTCGTCTTCAACCTCATCGCTGCTGAGCTTTTGCAGGAGTAGCTCTTCGGTGGTCTCGATTACTTCTTCTTCAACAGCAACGGGTTCTTGAGCCGGAGATGATGCAGTGGGTTCTTGGATCGAGTCGATCCAGTCGTAAGCGCCCTCTAACGCAAGGTTACACCATTGCGTATAGTCATCTCTAATGAAGTCATCGAGTTGTTCGCAGTAATCGAGGCGCTGCATCGTCTGATCCAGCCAACTTTCGCCGCGCTCCAACATACGATCGAGCAGATCGATATCGCTCACACCATTTGCTTGCAGCCTGGCCAGTGTTGCGAGAGAGATGGCTGATGGATGGACCTCTTGCATGTGCTCTGTATTTTCAAGTATTTGTAGCTGCAGGGCGTCGATCTGAGTTTGTAGAGTTGCAATCTGCTGTTGCAGGTGCCACTGTTGATAGCCAGCATAAAACTGCTCAATGTCGCGCTGGCTCAGCCTGGCGAAAATCTCATCGACAATATGAGAGTTACTTTGCGGGGAGGTATTATTCATAAGGATTCTCCTCCTTGTTCTCCGCAGTCTTGAGTGGGGTGGAGGATTGACGTCCCCAGCGTTCTATCCAGCGCTGCACGAGGCGGTTTGTGCGTATTGTTTCCTGGTCGATGGGTCTGGTACCTGGTGCGTTGTTTGTGGAAATAGCGATTTTGCGCAACCACCATGGTAGCTCAAGTTGAGGCTCGGTTTGCGCGTGTCCATCGAAGAATGCCACCATATCTTCCGGTAGTAATTCTATTTCGGAATGGCCGGCGGCTGGTAAAGAGTTTTCTACATCGTGAGCAGGGTCATCAATCTCTTGTGGTCCAAAGTTTGGTAGCTCTCCCCGGCTCAAAAGCGCAGGCGAGATCGATGCTCCAAACTGCGTTAAACCTGTATCACCTGCCTGGCCAGTAGCACTTTTTGGGGGTATATTATTGCCCAGCAGTTGAGCAACTAGCGCCTGTATAACCGGATTATCGGGCAGCAGCGCTAACTGGCCCTGTTCCTGCTCTAAAATATGCAAACGACTCTGTTGTTGAGCCAATTCTGACTCAAGCGTCTCTAATTGTGCCCGCAGGTGCCTGTCAATTTCTTGATAGTGTAACCATTTCTGGTAGTGACCCATGTTATACGATCCTGGTACATCACAAATACTTAATAAGAGTGTATTACCCCTAGTGCAAGATGCAGTATAGCATGTGTAACGCCATGAAACAAGCAGGCAAGCAATAAAACAAAATGTTTCACGCTAATCCTGCGCGCTCCATGGCCGTGTTATGCGAGATACGCAGCAGGATGCCGATGATGATATAGTTGGCGATGATCGAACTGCCACCATAACTGAGGAAGGGCAAGGGTAAACCCGTTAATGGCAGGAACTTCATGTTGCCTGCTACGATGATCAACGCCTGGATAGCAAAGATTGATGTCAGGCCTGCCGCCAGCAACTGGTCAAACCCGTTGCTGGCCTCAATCGCTATGCGATAGCCGCGATAGATGATCAGCAGGTAGATACCGATGATGGCAAACAGCCCGGTCAATCCCAGTTCTTCGCCTAAGGCGGTGAAGATCATATCGGATTGTGCCACCGGTACAAACGTCCCCGTGTGACCAAGGCCAAATCCTGCTCCAATAATGCCCCCGCTGGATAGCGCGATAACTCCCTGCACGATCTGAAACGCTGGCCCTCGCACGAATTGTTGTATCGCAGGAGTCCAGTTTTGCCAGTTCACGACGTCGATGGTTACTGCTGCGAAGCGCGCTTGCACGTAGCCAAACAGCTTAAAGCCAATGAAGCCCAGCGCGGCAAAGATTAATAGTCCGCCGATCACATACGACAGTTTCCCGCTGCCGAGGTACATCATGCTCAGGAAGATACCGTAAATGAGCAGCGCAAGGCCTAGTTCGCGTATGACCAGGAACAAGAGCAGCGAAATCGCCAGCATCAACATAATCGGTCCCAGTTGGCGTAATGGCGGTAAGCGCAGTGGTCCCAGGCGGAAATTGCCCTCTGCCAGCACATCGCGGTTCTCGCTGAGGTAGGCGGCGAAGAAGATCACAATAAAAATCTTCAGCAACTCCGATGGTTGGAGCTTCAGCGGTCCAAAATTCAACTGGTCGTGGGTAGGGCTATCCAGGTTCTTCACGCGCAATGCATTGAAGATGGTCAGGCCTACCAGCAAAATGCCGAGTGATGCCCAGGTGTATTTGTAGCGCTGCAGCCAGTTCAAATTACGCAAGCCGGATATAGTTGCGATGCATATAACCAGGCCCAGCAGCACCCACACCAGTTGACGTATACCCAGTATGGGGTCTCCCACGTCTGGCCCAAGCCGGAGTGCCATCAACACGCCGACACCGCTCATGAGGCCTGCCAGTGGTAAAAGAATCTGGTCGGATCGCGAGAAAAAGAAGCTGAGGAGTATGTTCATGCCGACCAGAGCTGCAATCAGGCCAAACACCGGAATGAGGTCGCGAAATGATGGGAGGAGGGCCGTACTGAACGGAATAGAAAGCTGGTTCGTCTGAATCTTTGATTGATAGTATTGCGCAATCGGTAACTGGATCATTTCCAGCACCAGAATCATAAATGGGATGATGAAGAGTCCTAATTCCTTCCACCGGTAGCGCCGCACCGGCCTGGGTGAGAAACGTGCCATCTCAAAAACCCCTCTATAGTTGGAACCCTTATTGGGCCAATTTGAATCGAATAAAGCCTACTTGAATAATGTCGCCAGGCTTGGCTGCCAGGGCATCACGAGCGGGCTGGTTGTTCACAAATGTCCCGTTTGTGCTACCTGCATCCTGGACATACCACGTCCCATTGCGGAACCATAGCCGCGTATGTTCACCCGAAATGAAAGTGTCCGTCAGTTGGATCGTGTTTGTTGGACCTCGACCAATCGTTGTTTGTGGCTGCAGGTCAAAGCTTGTGCCAGGTAGGGTGTTGCTGGGGCCACTGTCAACTACGATCAGGTGGCCGACGATAGGAGGCGTGTGGCTGCCGACATCTGAACTGACTGCTGCCGTTTTGCGCAAATCGCGGGTGATAGCGATCACCACCTGCATTAGAAAGAGGTAGAGCAAAACGATTAATAATAGTCGCAAGATTAATAAAAAGACATCCAGTGTCATAATTCGCGGTCCTTACCTTCTCTCAAAGTAAAAATCATAGCTGCCGATCATGAAGTGGTCACCGCTGCGTAAAGTATGCTGGCGCAAGTGAGGCGTACCATTGATCGTAATGCCGTTGGTACTGCCCAGGTCAAAGATAGCAAATTGACCGTTGGATTGGTATTTTATTTGAGCATGATAACGCGAAACGCGCTTATCTTCAACTATAATATCATTGGTAAGCTGACGTCCAATGTTAACAACAGGTTTTTCGATATGATAGACCTTTTGGGCCATTTGCGGTAAACGGATAGTGAGCCATGCCTGTGGTAAAGATGGTAGAGGCGCTGCTTGCGGATATGCTCCGGGCAGTATTGAAGATGAGTTGGGATTATTAGGTGAACTGCCCATAGGAGGGAATCCGGGTGAAATGCCCGGTAATGGTAGACCTGGAGGCAGTTGTGCGCGCAGTTGCGCTAGCTGCTCGGCGCTGAGAGCCTGGGTTGCCATCAGTCCCCCTTCGCCGCCTCCTCCCTCGCCCGATTGATGACGATCCAGCAACTGCACCTCGATATGCACCTGGCCGGAACGCAACTCACTGTCGGCATGCAAGCGCAATACTGGCATAGCTCGCAGTGTGTAGTGGCGCTGGCGCGCGATATGTACCAGGTGTTCCTGCCAATCCCTTTTCAAAGTAGGCTCTATAGGGAGTAATTGCTGGTGGTCTTTAATGCTGAGATAGATGTCGTAGACATCGGGAGCCAGTCGCCGACCCTCGCCTTGCAGTAAAATGCTGTCCTCCATCGCGCGTTCCAATTTACGAGCCACCTCGGCGGGCTGTAACTTCGACGGGAAGAGAAACGCGAAAGGACCTTCCACTATGTGCTGCATGAATGATTCAACTTTTGAGAGTGGATTCTGGCGAACCTTCACGCTGCTCACGCTTCCTTTTGTAATAGCTGACGTGTTTGTTGCACGTCAAGAGTCATCTGTGCCTTCAGCGCATCAATGCTTGCGAAACGTTGTTCGTCGCGCAAACGTGCGATAAAGTCGATGGTAATACGTTGGTCATAAAGATCTAGATCAACATCAAGTAAATACGCTTCCACTAATCGCTGCTTTCCATCAAAAGTTGGACGCACACCAACACTCACTGCACTATTATAGACGGGATAATCATGCATGTCGTCACGTGGTAATATATTCCCAATATATACCCGGGCGGCATAGATGCCGTTGGCGGGCAAGAGCTTATGTGGCTCGGTTTGCAGGTTCGCGGTAGGAAATCCCAGAAGCCTGCCGCGTTGATCACCTTTGACGACTATCCCGCTTACGATGACCGGATGCCCCAGCAATTCATTTGCCTCACTGATATTGCCCTCGCTTACCAGTTTGCGAATATATGTGCTACTGATACGCAACTGTTCGGCCTTCTCGAGTTGGATGGCCTGTACTACTATCGCATGTTCTTCTCCATAACGCTGAAGGAAGTTAACATCTCCCATGCGGTTATGCCCAAGACTGAAATCGGCTCCAACCACCATCCCTCGAATCATAAAACGTTGTCGCAAGCTATCCAGGAAGTCATTGGCGCTCAGGTTCGCAACTTCCCGTGTAAAACTGATTACGATGCTGTCGTGAATACGGCCATAAGTACTGGCAAGTGCCAGTTTCTCTTCGTGCGTGGTCAGGCATTTTAGATCGATATCGGGTCGCACGACCAGTAAGGTGTGCGGTACGAAAGTCACCAGGACGGGCCTGGCGTTCAATGCTTGCGCCAGGGCACGCAAATCATACATCAAGCGCTGATGTCCTATATGGATACCATCGAAGTTGCCGATGGTGATTACAATTGGATCGTTTGTTGCTAAAGTTGTCACGTATTCCATAGTGAGTTAGTTTGATTACCTTTGTTTTTCTCTGGCTAATAGTACCACAGTCATATATTACAGGCAACAAGATGCTTTAAGCAACAGGGCTTGCGAATGATCCCGAAAGGTACGGGACTATGCTATTGTAAATACCTTTTTGGGTTGCCACAATTGTTGTCCGGCATCCCACTCGGCGATAGCCAGAAAGTGCCTGCCGGGATCATAGACTCGTGCCAGGCGATCATTCGCGGCTACACTGCTTTGGTTGAAATAGCTGAAAGCATGGCCATGCTTCACCAGCCCGGCGGTTTCAGCGTCGAGCACAATGGCTGGATAGTGTTCGAGCGCTTTATCTGCCGGGTAGAGATAGTCCTGGACCGAATCCGAGTGGACGGCGGCTGCAAGCTGCTCGAGGGTGATGCTGTCTGACAAGGAGAATGGCCCACTGCGTGTCCTGATGAGTTCGTCCAGGTACGCGCCACAGCCAAGCTGTTGGCCGAGATCGTGTGCCAGGGAACGAATATAGGTTCCTTTGCTGCACTCGATGGTGAGGACCAGGGCCGGCGGGGTCCAGTCAATGACCTCAAGCGAATAAATGACGATGGGTCGCGGTTCCAAGGCCATCTCTTCGCCCGCGCGCGCGCGTTTATAGGCGGGCTGCCCTTGAAGTTTGAT
>Ga0207646_10001621_pt1 | contig 27446 bp, 30 predicted proteins | sample KBSK5502metaG_FD_184343 | JGI IMG/M metagenome (GOLD analysis project Ga0207646, IMG submission 184343) | Corn, switchgrass and miscanthus rhizosphere microbial communities from Kellogg Biological Station, Michigan, USA - KBS K5-50-2 metaG... | ecosystem: Host-associated > Plants > Roots >...
CGGCAGGCGAAGAGGTAGTCGCGACAAGCCGCCTCGTCCGCGAACCGCCGTTGAAACTCGACGATCGTCCTCGGAAAGTCCGGGCGCGGCACGCGGAGATCGTACCGGAGCTAACCGGATAGGCAGAATCCATCCATATCAATCGCATCTCTGAGCTAAATGCGCCCGGCGTGTCGAAAGCTGTAGTAGTCCCTGGTGCAGACAATCAGGTGGTCGAGCACGTCGATCACGAGAATGCGCCCCGCCTGGACCATCGTGCGCGTGAAGTCGATGTCCTGAGGGCTCGGTTCAGGATCGCCCGAGGGATGGTTGTGTGCGAGCACCACGGAGCTCGCGCCAGCGGCGACAGCCGGCGCGAATACCTCGCGGGGCTCAACCGATACATGGGCTACCGTGCCAACGGCGATCACCTCGACGGCGATCAGCCCAAGCCGAACATCCAACAGCAGAACAGCCAAGGTTTCCCGGTCGCTGGATCGGAGAGGACCTAGATGAGCGAGCGCCTGGCCCGGTGTGCTGATTGGCGATGAGGGTGAGATTTTGGGCTGATAGCGTCGGGCGACCTCGGCACACGCGAGCAGCCGTCGCCTAGCCGGTCGCGCGAGACCGATAGAGGCCAATTCTGCTTCGGTTGCTTCGAGCAGTTGGGGTAGCTCCATCTGCAACGACCGTAACGCAGTGCGGCCAATCAAACTTTCGAGCAGCTGGCGGTCGCCTGCGGTTGGGTCCACCAGAGGAACCTTGCCTCGTCAGCGCGCCAATGCCAACCCAGCCCTTTAAGGCGGCTTCCCAACAGCCGATTCGCCATAAGATTCGGGCCCAGTGGGAGCCGACCTCGACCAAGCGGTGAGGGTGGCAGCCTTCACCTTTCTGAAGGAGCAGACCGCCTTGCACGGCGGCTGGGTCCTCCCACGGCGGGTCCTGGAGCAAGGATTCGAATGTAACGGGCGGCGTGTTCCACTGGTTGGCCCTCAAGGGATCTTCAAGCCAGCTGTCTGTGAGCTGCCGCTAAGCATCACCACCGTGCCGGAGGTCCCAGGGAAGGAGAGGCCGTATGAGGACGAGCCGACGTACGAGGGCGTCCACTACCTATACAGAGGCACCGACCCTCGCCACGCTGACAATGCAGGTCTTCGTCGAGCCATGGCAGAGCACGTCCCTCTCATCTACTTCCACGGTCACCGTCCTGGCCTCTATCACGCCGAGTGGCCCGTCTACGTGGTCGCTGACGACCCCACCAGACTCACCTTCACGATCCTGACTGAGGACATCGCGGATGTCGAAGCGTCTGCTGCCACTCTGGCCGATGCTCCAAGGCGCGCATATCTCGCGGTATTGATGAACAAGCGCCTTCACCAGTCGCTGTTCAGAGTCCGAGTCTTGGACGCCTATGAAGAGACGTGTGCCGTATGCCGGCTGCGACATTGGGAGCTGCTCGACGCAGCACACATCCTCCCTGACAAGGATCCGCGAGGCGACCCCGTTGTTCCGAACGGGTTGGCGCTGTGCAAGCTGCATCACGCGGCATTCGACGCCGACATTCTTGGCGTTCGACCCGACTTGAGGATCGAGGTCCGGCATGATGTTCTGCGCGAGGCCGACGGCCCGATGCTCAAGGTCGGCCTGCAAGGGTTCGACGGCCAGACCATCACGATCCCACGCCAGAAGGTCCTGCGACCGAATGTTGACTTCTTGGCTGAACGCTACGAGCGGTTCCGCAAGGCAGGCTGAGGCACGATGGTGACGAAATATCGGCCACCGACAGCCTATGTCGGCATCACCGACCGGGACTGGTTCGGCCAGCTGCGCCACGCCGACGTCGATGAGGTCAATTTCTGGCAGCCGAGTCCACATGCATTTCGAGCCCTCTCACCAGGCGAGCCTTTCCTCTTCAAGCTCCACGCGCCCTGGAACCGCATTGTCGGAGTCGGCTTCTTCGCACGTTACGTGGCACTGCCTGTGAGCATTGCGTGGGAGACGTTCGGACCAAAGAATGGCGCGCCATCTCTGGTGGAGATGAGACGTCGCGTAGAGAAGTACCGAAAGAAGGCGTCTCCAACTGAGGATTACGAGGTTGGCTGCATCCTGCTGGAGCAGCCGACATTCTTCGAAGAGCCGGATTGGATCGAAGCGCCCGAGTGGAAACCGAACATCGAGTCTGGACGGCGCTATCGATTGGACGAGCAGCCCGGAGAGTTCCTATGGAACCAGATCCTGCCGCTGATGGCGGGTCAAGCGCTCAAAGCGGGTGTCGTATCGATCGCGGAGCCGATTGGTCCGCGGTATGGCCCGCCGGTCTTCAAGTTTCCGCGACTCGGCCAGGGCTCGTTCCAGGCTGCCATCATCGACGCCTATGCGCGCCGATGCGCGATAACCGGCGAACGAGTCCTGCCTGTGCTGGAGGCGGCGCACATCAGGGCGTACGCCGAGGGCGGGGAACACCGGATCGACAACGGACTATTGCTGCGCCGCGATCTCCACACGCTATTCGATCGCGGGTATCTGACCGTGACGCCCGAGCTGGACGTCGTTGTGAGCAAGCGCTTGCAAAAAGAATTCCACAACGGCGAGGAGTACCTGGCGATGAGTGGTCACAAGCTCCTGACGCCTGCTCAGCCTGACGATCGGCCCAGTCCTGAGTTCTTGGATTGGCACAACCAGCACCGTTTCGTGGCATGACCGCCCCCTCCGGTGGCGCCGGCTGGCAGCTTCGGTAGACTGCGCCAGCGATGGACACCAACGTCCTCTACTACGGGGACAACCTGGACATCCTCCGGCGGTATATCCAGGATGAGTCGGTCGACTTGGTCTATCTGGATCCTCCCTTCAACTCCCAGCGCGATTACAACGTGATCTTCAAGAGCGAGGCTGGACGGCGCTCGGACGCGCAGCTCCTCGCCTTTGAGGACACTTGGCACTGGGGTCCAAGCGCCGAGGCGACCTATGCGTATCTAACGAACACCGCTCGCCATGAAGGTCGAGTCCCAGATACGGTGAGTTCGCTAATTGCGGCGCTGCGCAAAGGCATCGGTGAGAACCAGATGATGGCCTACCTGGTTGAGATGTCCGTTCGTCTCGTCGAGCTGCGACGCGTGCTCAAGCCAGCCGGTTCGCTCTACCTTCACTGCGACCCAACCGCGAGCCACTATCTGAAGGTGATCATGGACGGCATCTTCGGAGCGGTCAATTTTCGCAACGAAATCACGTGGAAGCGTTTTAGCGCCAAGAACGACCCCCATCGATACGGTCGAAACCATGACGTGATCCTGTTCTATAGCCGCGGGCCGACGATGACTTGGAATGTGGAGTACGGACCTTTTGAGGCGGACTATGTGGAAGAGAACTATCGCTATGTCGAACCGGATACCGGAAGGCGGTACCGCCTAAGCGACCTTACGGCGAATAAGCCCGGTGGAGATGTCGACTATGAGTGGCACGGTATGCGGCCCTACAAGGGCCGTCACTGGGCCTTTTCTAGGGCCAATATGGACAAGTTCCTGGAAGCAGGCAGAATCGTCTTTCGCAAGACCGGCATGCCCGTCTACAAGCGATACCTCGACGAGCAGCCTGGGGTTCCGCTGCAGGACATTTGGACCGATATTCGTCTTCAGGCAGGCTCGCGCGAGCGCCTGGGGTATCCGACTCAAAAGCCGCTCGAATTACTTGAGCGAATCATCAATGCCTCATCAAATCCAGGTGACACGATCTTGGACCCGTTCTGTGGTTGCGGTACTGCGATAGTTGCGGCTCAGAAGCTTCAGAGGCGATGGATTGGTATCGATATCACGTACCTGGCCATTGCTGTCATGCGGGCACGCCTTAAAGACACATTCACGATTGAGGATGTGCCGGTGGTAGGTCAGCCGACTGAAGTAGAAGGCGCTCGTCAGCTTGCCCAGAGTACCGAAGGCCGCTACCAATTCCAATGGTGGGCGTTGGCTCTAGTAGACGCGCAACCGTTGGGTGGCGTGGAGAAGAAAGGTGCTGATCGGGGAGTCGATGGGGTCATCACGTTCACAGACAAGCACGGCGAACTGCAATCAGTTCTCGTGAGCGTAAAGAGCGGGCACGTGACCTCGAGCATGGTGCGGGACCTTAAGGGAGTCATGGACCGGGACAAGGCAGCGATAGGAGTATTCCTTACCCTGGAGGAACCAAGCAAAGAGATGCAGCTAGAAGCGGACACAGCCGGGCTTTGGCGCTCCGACGTCTGGAAGCGCGACTACCCAAGGATTCAAATCATCACTATCGAGCAGTTGCTGGCAGGCAAGAAGCCGCAGCTACCCCCGTTCGTAATGCCGACGTATCAGCAAGCTGCAAGGGTTGCTGCCGAGGCCGACCAGCCAGGGCTCTTTGACCGACCCGCGCGTCTAAAGAAGGTGGCGGAGCCTAAACCTCACGACTATGTCGCCGAGAGCGAAGGCTAGATAGTCGTGATTACAATCTTCTCTGAGCTCTCGACGAATAGACACAGTGCGTTAGCAAGCCTCAACTGCTCGGGCGTGTGTGCCCGCACTCTTAATAGTTCTGGGCTGCAGATCACGGCCGCCAAACTCTGAGCTCGACTCACCGCCACATTCAGGCGGTTGAGACTGAACAGGAACTCCATGCCGCGAGGCAGGTCGTCGGGCGAGGATGTCGCGAGCGTGTAGATGACCACCGGGGCTTCCTGGCCCTGGAACTTGTCGACGGTTCCGACCCGTGCTCCCGGCGGCAGCATTGCCTGCAGGAGTTGGACTTGTGCGTTGAAGGGAGCGACCACCAGAACGTCGTCAAGGCGCATCTGCTGGACCGTTCCATCCCGATCGCGCCATTGGCCCTGAAGCAGGTGATCAACCAATCGCCTGACTATCACAGCCTCTTCCTCTGAGGACGTGCGGTTGCCCCAGTGCGCAACTGGCAAGTACCTGATGCCGGTGCCCGACAGCGGGCCGGGCACGTGAACCCATTGGCCATTGCAGGATTCATCCGGATGCAGCCGGCCCTCGTACGAAGCTGCCGAGACAAATCCGCATACGTCCTGATGCATGCGCCAAGTCGTGCCGAAGAAGATGCCTTGTTCGGGAGCGATCGTCGCCGCGGTGCCGAGCACAAGATCGAGCGCACTTAGGTCCGATCCCGGCGGATGAGAACCCTTTGAAGGTTGCGCAAGCTGTCTCGGGTCTCCAAGGAGGACGACGTTGCGGGCCGCGCCCGCGACGGACAGCACATTAGCCAGCGACATTTGCCCGGCCTCGTCGACGAAGAGAGTGTCAATTGATCCAGCCATCTCGGCCCGGCTCCACAACCAAGCGGTGCCGCCAACGACATCCACCGATCGACCGACCAGCGAGGCGAGGACATTCGCGTTCTCTGACGTCTGCTCGACGCTCGCGTGGCCGCAGAACTCGTGCTCATCGCATTTCTGCATTACCCGCACGGGACGGCCTTCCTCGCGACTAGCCTCCATGATCGCCAGCAGAAGGTTGCCAATGACCTTGTGACTTGTCGCGGTGACTCCGACCTTGCGCCCAGCCGCCACTAGGTCGAGGATCATCCGCGCGCCCGTGTATGTCTTCCCGGTTCCGGGCGGCCCCTGGATCGGCAGACAAGTGGCCTCGAGCTGCGTGACAACAGTCCGCGCTGCTGCGCCAGGATCCTCGTCCGAGGAGACAATGGATGCGCCCGAGGCCCTGCCCGTGATCCGCGGTGTTGATCTAAGTAGCAGGTCCGACGCCGCTTCGATGCCAGCGAGGCCAAAGCCGGATTGCAGCACCCGCTCGGCCAAGCGCTGGACAGCCTGGCGCTGTTCGGTCGTAAAGAAAGGCCGAGCTGGAATCAGGCTTGTGGGATGCGGCCATGGGCGCCGCATACCACGCTTGAGGTCGATCGTTCCGGCAAAGGGATCCAGCCCCACCACATCACCGGCTCTCTCCTGACGCCGCGGATCTTCCGGGGTATCGCCGATGGCGATCTTGTACTCCTGACTTGGATCGAAACGGTACCGACGAATGACCGACTGTTTTAACTGCGCGATGTCGCCAACAAACTCGAGCCCTCCGATCGCCTCGGTATCCTCGATGAGCTCGTCGTCTGTCATAGCGAGTCGTTGGAAGTAGGCCCACCAATCCGCCTTCGCCTCTCGCCGATGCCAGCTGAGCGATTGGGCCAACAGCCATCGCGCCTGCTCCTCGTCATCTCTTTCGATCCGCGCGTCCGGGACGCCGGCGAGCAACGCCTCGGTGAGGCCGTGAACGGCAGTCTCCGCTTCCGACAATTCCCGGGCTGGTTCAGGGTCCCGCCGCTCTGGGCGTGACAGAGGGAGGCCATACCCGATGGCTTCGGCCCGGCGGTCCTCCAACCAGTCGCGAAGCTGCGCAGTACTTTCGCAGTCAGTCTGGTTATATCGCTCGATCTCGACTAGGACGTTCTTGTCTCCTTCACGGCGCCATCGTTCGTACTCGACGATGCTTGAGCCTGCGTCTAGCACTGACTCGGTGCGCTTGGGCCTGTACAAGCGCTCGACGTTCTTGAGTGTGTAAGCCTCCTCCGAGATGCGAACCCCTTGGCGGAGCACCTGATACAGATCAACGAAGACACCGCCGCGCAGCATGCGGTCGATCTCGTTCTCACGAGTCCCTTGGCGACCCATCAGCCGCTTGAGGGCTTCCGTCTCGTAGCTGGCGTAGTGGTAGATGTGCAGGTCGGGATCCCGCTGCCATCGATCTATCGCGAAATCGACGAATTCCTCGAAGGCGATCTTTTCCTGAGCTCGGTCATGAGCCCACCAGGAGTGGTACTGACGCGATCCATCAGCGAGGTTAGTGACGCCGAATAGGTATTCAAGCCCGCCTTCGGCGACGTATGGATCGCCTTCCATATCGAAGAAGAGGTCTCCTCCGGATGGCTGGGGAAGGGCTCCGAGGCCGAGGCCCGGTGTGTGCTCCTCGACCAATGCATACTGCCGTTCTCCGGTCCTCGCTGCTGTGACTTGAAGCTCCGCCTGGGTGCGGATTCGGTCCAGCGCAGAGTGCCCGATGCCCTCGACTGCCCCAGCGCTGGCGGCGAGTGCGGTTGTAGTAGGGATCGATGCGGCTGCCAGCCGGCGGATCTGGTCACGGCGAATGCCGGCCACCAGAGACAGGTGATCGTCATCACGTCGCTTCTGATCGCAAACATCGCGCCAGCGGCAGATGTCGCAGTGGTGGACCTTGTCCGGATAGGTCGGGAGCGGGGACTGAGCGAGGACGGTCTCGAGGCGGTTGAGAGCAATCCGCGCGTACGAGACGAAATCATCCACGCGAAAGACCTGCTCGATGTGATCACCGAGGATCAGACGCATGTTGAGAGGTTGCCGACCCTGTAGCCTCGCAAGCTGGTCGGAGTAGATCGCTACTTGCAGCAGGGCTCGCGTCTTAGCGTGCCGCGCCAGCTTGGCGTCGACGACCTCATAGGAGTGGGCGCCAAGCACGCTTGGCCCGGCGACTTTGATCAGGAAGTCAGCCCTACCGGTCCATCGGCCGTCAAAAAACGTGCCTTGATAGATGACATCGGCGCCATCGCGCATCGCTTGGACCGTCTGGGCCTCCGCTCCCTTCAGCTGGTCTACGGTGAAAGCGCGCTGTTCGACAACGACGACGTTGAGCCCCGATTTCGAATACCGCTCCAAGTGGTACCGCTCATGCTCCTCGCCGAGTGTGCTGAGAAGATCGAGCGCAGGGTCCTTTCGATCGGGACGCTTGACCTCGCCTAGCGCGGCCATGCGCTCGAGCTGCGTCAGATGCTCGCATTCCAGATGGCCAACCAGATCGGTTGCGCTCAGGACCAAGACGCCCTCGGCGTTGTGCATCGCTAGCAGTCTGCAGGGTAGAGGCGACAGCTGCCTGTCGCGGCGGGAGTCGCGGAATCCGGTGGGATAATTTCGGCGCTGTGGCTGCAGAAAACGGCTTCGAAAAGGGCGACAGGATCGTCCGGCTGATTCACCTCCTTCGTATGTTTCAAGCGGCCCCGGCCGGGCTGTCCACCCGTCAAATCGCTGATCGGCTCGGGGTGAGCCAGAGATCCGTACAGAGGGACATCGGCGCGTTGGAGGTTGAGCTCCAGGTCCCGTTCTACAGCGCCAACGGTCGGTGGGTGGTAAGAGAGGAGTACTGGCTGCGGCCGATCGCATTCAGCCTGCAGGAGGCGATCGGACTGCTGCTAAGCGCTCGCCTGATGCTCCGCCATGCCGATAAAGCCGATGCCCATACAGCCGCCGCGTACGAGAAGCTGGCCGCGGTGCTGCCCGAACCCCTGCGCCAGCCACTTGCGAACGCCGCATTTGGCCTGAGCGCGAAACCGATGAACCCTACTTACTCCCGGGTCTTTGGCCTGCTCGCGACTGCATGGGCGGGTCGACGTCAGGTCGATATCCGCTATCAGACGGCTCCCGAAAAGGATCGGCGCATATGGCCGCTGTTCCTCGAGCCGGGCTGGTTTGGGCACTCCTGCTACCTCCTGGCCTGGGATCAAGCGGCGCGAGCTCCCCGAGTTTTCAAAGTCGAGAGGATCCTCGATGCTCGAATCAGGGACGAGCGGTTCGATCGCCCCAAGGGCTTTTCGGTGGACGAACAGCTGAAGAGTGCCTGGGGGATATGGGGCAGCAGCGATCCGATCGAAGCCGAGCTGATCTTTCAGCCGGACGTCGCCGCGCGCGTGCGCGAGACCATCTGGCATCCGAGCCAGGTGCTCGAGGAGCTGTCTGGAGGACGCCTCCGAATGACCCTTCGGATCGGGCATTGGCTGGAGATACGCCACTGGGTGCTCGGCTGGGGCGGTTCATGCGAGGTTGTCAAGCCAGACGAACTTAGGCGCTCTGTCACCGATGAGGTCGGGAAGATGGCTAACACCTACGGGTTGCTGGCGCCGGCGGAATTCCGTCGCCTCGTCGCCGACCATGAGGAGCTGGTCAGGGGCGTTCGTGCGCGAAGGGAACCTCGCTCCCAGCGCGCCGGCTAAAATTTTTCAGCGGCACGCGACAAACAGCTGTCGCGCAAGGGCAGGACGGTGGTGGCATGAGAAGCGCAAACACCGTTGCCAAGTCCCGGACGGCGCCGCGAAGACAGAACACAGCTGTCGCCAGCGTTCCAGACGATTCTGGCGTGAAGAGGGAGATCCGGCTAGCGCTGTTCGAGAAAGCCCTCGACCAGCTGCTCTCAGACCGTGAGGACCACGACTTCGTCATCTTCGAACTGCGTGGCAGCCCGGATTCGTACGTTCAGTACCTGCTCCATGATGGAGCACTTCTGGGTGAGGTTTGCTCCCGGGCATGGATGCCAGAAAGCCACAGCCTGGAAAAGGAGCGCACCACAGCCCTCGGTTGCCTTGGCTTTGATGGCGGCGGTCTGAAGGCCAACTTCGCACGCGATAACTTGCCGCGGGATGCACATCGGCTGTCTTGCCTTACGGAGCTCCTCTTTGGTGCCGCGTATCGGCCTGCGCGCGATTTCGATGTCACGGTATTGACTAAGTCTCTAATCGAAGCCGAGGCCGCTCAGCATCGCAGGCCGGAGGTGGATGCGTGATGTTGGGCATCGCGCCAACAGCAGTCCAGTCGACCACGCGGGTCGAGCGACCAGCTCGAGCGCTGCTGGGCTGGATGGCGACCAATGAGGCATTGCTGATGCTGACCGGCCGTCGACATGGTGTGACGCCTACAGATGGGCAGAAGCACCTCGTTGAAAGACTTCAGGCAGCCGCTGCACGTCGGCGGATTGGTGTTGACCAGACCGATCTCGAGCAGCCTCCTCCCGATCAACTATCGACATACATTGCCGAGTTGGAGAAGGACCCGGCCGCGGCTGGGCTCATGGGTTCCGGCGCCAAAGTGGCTCTCGTCGATTTGAGCCGCGTCTTGGCCGCGCAGCCTCTGGTTCATATCGACCACGCAGAAGAGCGTGTTTCGGGCGTCAACCCGAGCGACGTTGTCTCGGTTGCGAGGATCTCGTTGCCGATCACGCAGCCAGTCCAGCTGCCGGCTACCTTCGATCAGGCTCAGAAGGCCTGGGTGTTGACGTCCGCGAACCCTAATCTCCGTCTTACCGGTGTCGGTCAGTCTCCGACGCTTAACGGCCCAATGTTCGGTTTCACGGTTGCGCTGCTGACGTCATTCGTGCGCATCGCTTGCTACCAGAAGCGATACATCCTAGTCGACGGGTATCACAGGGCTCATGGCTTCTTGAGACTCGGGATAAACGTCGTTCCAGCTTTCATCAGTGAGGTGACCTCATTCGAGGCATTGGGTCTGCCGACAGTAGGCATGCTTCCGCAAGACACTTATCTGGGAGATCGACCTCCGGTTCTCGCGGATTACCTCAGCGATGAGGTCGCCGCCGAGGTTACAGTTCCAGTTACCCAGAAAACCATCGTGATCGCAGGCCTTGAACTCCAAACTGCGGGATAGGGCCGATCGGATCCCGCGCCTGGAGCTGGGGATCGCTTGATTGAGAACGAGGCTCGCAGTACGATGGCCTGCCGATGATCCAGCCGCCCGAGCCAACAAATGCGCCCGCGGCCGGGATCGCTCTGAAGCTTGGAACTCTTGCCTACTTGGATCCGCGCACGTTATGGCCCAGGGAAGCAGCTGACTTCACTCCTTGGCTGCTCGCGAATCCGGGCACGCTTCGGGACGCCTTGGGCATCGACATTGAGTTGAGCGCGGCCGAACATCCGATAGGCAACTACAGCCTTGACTTGATCGGCAGGGACGTCAATCACGACGCGGTACTAATCGTTGAGAACCAGTTGGAGTTCTCAGACCACACCCACCTGGGCCAACTCCTCACTTATGCGTCTGGGTCGGATGCAAAGACCATTGTTTGGATCACGACTGGCTTCAGAGAAGAACATCGGCAAGCCTTGGATTGGCTCAACCAGTCCACTGACGAGCACGTTCGATTCTTCGGCCTGCAGATCGAGGTCGTGAGAATCGGCGACTCACTGCCGGCGGTGAGATTGAAAATGGTGGCGCAGCCCAATGACTGGCAGAAGCTACTGAAGACATCTGCGGCCGAGCTATCAACCGGCGGCAAACCAGCCTTGTATTACGCCTTCTGGTCTCGTTTTCTCGAGAGAGTCCACAAAGAGCATCCGGGTTGGACGCGGGCAAGGAAACCGCAAACGACGAACTGGCTCTGGGTGTCTCATCCCCTAAGGGGCATTCCACTCTCTGCGTCTTTCGGTTGGAACCGAACGTTGAGTGTGGAGTTGTACATCGACACGCAAGACCCCGACTACAACGCCCGACTGTTTGATCGCCTTGTGCAGCACAAGGTCTCACTCGAGGAGGACTTTGGACGTCCGCTCACGTGGGATCGAGCTGAAGGACGTCGCTTCTGCAGCATTGCCGACACGTCCGAAGGCGACGTTTCGAATGCCGAGAAACAGGATGAATTGATCGACTGGATATTTGACTCAATAGGTCGCTGGCGCAAATCTCTGGCGAAACTTAGCCCCGACGTCTTCGCACTGCAGGCTTCCGCGCCCGCAAGCGCGGTGGCCGAGGATCGAGCGGATGGTGCCGACGCGACCGTCTGACTTGTCGAGAGTGGCCGCGCGTTAGGTCCCGGCTAAGTGTCGCGCTCGCGCTCAGGTAAATCCGCACTCGAACAAATTGCTGAGCCGTTCGCTGATCTGCCGCCGTTGGTTGGTTTGACCGCAGTCATCCTGCTAGGGGCGTTGGGTTGGGCAGCTCCCTTATTCACCAGCGCCTCCGACATCGCTGGGGTATGGCTCCGATTCGGCAGATGGTTGATCTGGTTGCTGGCTGGCCTAGTCGTCGCCTAGACGTTGATAGGTGTCGGGCGTCGGTTCATCGACCGTCGGACCTTCGATTCCACTGGCAACCCGACTGGTCTGACCTGGAGCCAGTTCGAGCGGCTCGTCGCAGAGTTCTATCGGCGAAAGGGCACCACAGTGACGCCTCGGGGTGGCCCAATGTCAGACGGCGGCGTCGACATGAATTTGACCTACGCAACCGGAGAGCGGCTGATCGTTCAGTGCAAGCACTGGAAGACCGCGGCATATCGGCGTGAAGCCGCTACGTAAGCTGTGGGGCGTCTTAGACGACGAGAAATCGGAGGGAGCCATCTTTGTCACAAGCGGGTCGTTCACAGCCGACGCTCTAGCTTTCGCCCGCGGCAAGCAATTCGAGCTGATCGATGGCCCCAACTTGCGCGGAATGATGGCCGAAGTGATACGAACCCAGGCAGCTACGTCGGTCGCTGAGGTTGCGGTAGCCTCGAGCGCTCCACTCTGCCCGCGCCGCGAGTCACTGATGATTCTTCGTATCGCGAGGCGCGGTGCAAATGCAGGCCAGCAATTCTGGGGATGCTCGACCTATCCAAAGTGTCAAGGGACACGGCCCGCAAACGCTTAACTTTAGATACCCTCTGTGTTGCCTCCGCGGAGCGGCGGGCGATTTTCGCTTGACTGCTAAATGACTGCCAACCCGGTGGAAATCAGTAGAGTGCGCTGGACGCAGGCATTGACGAGGATGGCGATTTGGAATAGAAGCCGCTCTATTGCGGAGGTCCATGGACGCTCGGTAGCGCTTAGCGAGGTGGCTAGGAAGTCAGATCTTCAACCGTTGAGCCCAGCGACGATAGAGGGAGACGATACGGGTCCATGTGGGTGCGCTCGGCACTGTGTGGACGGAAGTTCAGCACCCAATGTTCGCCGCCGTCGGCCGCGACCTCGATGAGGCGCTCGGAAGGCACCAGGAGGCACTCCTCCGCGCATTGCTTCTGTTCTGAAAGCCACGCTAGACCAACGAGATAAGTGCTCGGCGCCGGCACGAATGACGCCTTGCGGATGGGCAGATGCGCCTCACCGTGACGTGTGGCGTCGGGCACTGCGGTCTTGACCTGCAGGCCTAGGAAGCGCCCGTTGGCGTTATTGCGAACTAGCACCTCGACAGTCTCCAGGTCGGGGAAAGGTCGGAATAGGCTCAGGTCGTTCACCAGGCCGATTCGTTCGATTACTTGCTGCTCGCCTACCGATCCGAGCCAGCTCGCGTAGTCATCGATCTCCTCCCGGCCGAGGTCCTCGACAGCCAACAGACCGGCTGGACCCAGCAGTCGACTTGCCAGCTCCTCCCGCGGTACGAGGTATGGGCGCCAGTGGCTGGTGGTGGATTCCATGGGGAAGCTGGCCGTGTAGACCTCTTCGCCATGGACGAGGCTTCGAGCACCGACGCTCTTGAACGTCGCCTGATCGACCACGAGCACCATCGGGCCGAGGACGGGGCCCGAAACGGCGCTGTTCAAAAGCCCCGCGATGATGAGCGCGCGGTCGTCGACCAGGGCGTGGGCGGGGATTCCAATTTCAACGAAGCCACGCACGGCTTCGGTGCGGCATTTGACCTGAACCGGGATGTACTCGCCGTCGGTCCGGCGGTGGATCACAGCGTCCAAACCGCGATCCAGCACGGGCAGGAATACATGAAGGGCTCCGCCAGACTGCGCCATCAACGTGGCCCAAATGAGAAATTCCATAACCTGGCCGGTGGCCTGGGCGCCCATTCGAGGCAGTGCGTCCATCGTTAGTTTCCCTGTGTGGGCAAGGCCACAGTCAGAGTCGTTCCGGACGGGCTGGAACTCACGTCAATGCGGCCTGAATGGGCGGTCACGATTTCCCGGGCGATGGCCAGGCCCAGGCCACTGCCGGTTGAGTTCGGGCCTTTCACAAACCTCTCGAAGACGTGTGGCTGGAGATCGGGCGGGATCCCTTCGCCCGTGTCGATGACGGTGATCGTCACCTGGCTTCCAGTTGAATTGACGGCGACCTTCACCGAGCCGCCGGATGGGGTGTGGCGGATCGCGTTCGACAACAGATTGCCGATCACCTGTCGTATGCGGGCCGGATCCACCTCGACCGTTGGGATCTTGTCGTCGACCTCGACCGTAAGAGACACCCCGGCCGATTGGGCCTGAGGCCCGAACGATTCCACCGTGTCGTGGACCAGGGCTCCGATGTCCGTCGGCTCTTTGTGCAGGACCAGGTTGCCCGCGTCGGTCAGGACGAGGGTCCGCAGGTCATCAACTAACCGGTCCAGCGTCGCGGTCGCGTCCAGGATCGGCGCCAGGTGGGCCGCGTCGGCGGGATAGACGCCGTCCGAAATCGCCTCCGCCTGGCCTCGGATCACCGACAGCGGCGTGCGCAGCTCGTGCGTCACGTCTGCAAGGAATGAGCGGCGCTGCTCGTCCATCGCCTTCAGGCGCGCCGACATCGAGTTGAACGCCCGTGCCACCGAGCGGAGATCTTGCGAGCCCCATTCCGGCACCTGCGCCGAGTAGTCGCCCGACTCGATCCGGCGCGCGGCGTCGATCAGGTTGTTCAGCGGCCGCGTCATGCGGCGCACGCCGCCTCCGACCGCGATCGCGATCAACGCCACCAACACGATCGGGAACAGGAAGAACGGAAAGAACGGTTGCTGCCATTCGCCTCGGCCGAAGATCGCGCCGATGAAGCCGCCCGCGAGCAGCGCGACGAAGAGCGTGAGCAGCACGAAGCAGCCAACAAAACGAATAAATGGCGCCGGGCCGCGGCGCCGGCCCCAGCGCTGAGGCGGGAACGGCTCGCCCTCCGGCCACCACGGCGGTCTTCGATACGGCCGCCCGCCGGTCGTCATTTCGCCGTGGGTTCGGCGAAGCGGTAGCCCACCCCGAACACCGTCTCGATGTAGCGCTGCCCGACCTTCTTCCGGATGTTCTTGATGTGGGCGTCGATCGCGCGCTCGTACGACTCGAAGGCCACGCCGCGCACCGCGTCGAGCAGCTGGGAGCGCGTGAAGACGCGCCCAGGTTGTCGGGCCATCAAAGAGACGATCTGGAACTCGCTCTTCGTCAGATCGACCCGGCGGCCGGCGAACCGCGCCTCCATCCGCGGCACGTCAAGCTCGACGTCCGACCCGACGCGGATCACGTCCGACGGCACGGAGGCGCCCTCCGCCCGGCGCAGCACCGCGCGCACCCGCGCCACCAGCTCTTTGGGCGAGAAAGGCTTGGTCAGATAGTCGTCCGCGCCCAGCTCCAGGCCGACCAGCTTGTCCGACTCCTCGGTCCGCGCGGTCAGCATGATGATCGGCACCTCGCCCTCGCGGCGCAGCGAGCGCGCGACGTCCAGTCCATCCAGTCCTGGCAGCGAGAGGTCCAGCACCACCAGGTCCGGCCGCCCGGTACGCGCGGTGCGCAGCGCGGCCTGGCCATCCGAAGCAGTGAGCACGGTGAAGCCACCGTGCTCGAGGTAGTCGCGGACCAGCTGGACGATCCGCGGCTCGTCGTCCACCACCAGGATGGTCGCCACGTTGACGACCATCCTAGGTGGCGGTATCGAAACTAAACGGAGCGGGTGTCAGCCGGCGGTGGCGGCGTCGTCCCGCTGGGGGGCTGCTCGCCGTGCTGGCGCGCATGCCATTCCTTGGCGCGGTCCTCGAACGACTGGCGCGGGCCTCCAGGGCCGTAGCCCCAGCCGCCGCCCTTGTAGCCCCAGCCGCGGCCGCCCATCATCCGGCGCATACCGAAGCCGAAGAAGGCGATCCGGAACAGCCAGAACAGGCCGAACAGGATCAGCAGGAACCAGAAGATCCCGAACAGGCCGAAGCCGAATCCGCCGCCCCAGTAGTGCGGGCCGTAGTAGTACGGCGCGCCGTCGCCGGCGACGGTGTTGGCCGGCAGGTGGGTCGCCACCCCGTCCGACCATCCGATGTTGTATGCGATCGCGCCGACGATGACGAGCACGATCGCCGTCACCAAAAGCCCGATCAAACCGAATCCGCGTCTCATGTCGAGTCACTCCTTTTTGTGAATGAGATCTGCGATGCATCTCATCCTTCCCCGGAGTTGTGAGGGAGTTGTGAACGAGTTGCGACGTGGAGGTGGAGATTGCGACTCCCCACCCGGCGGCTTCGCCGCCGACCTCCCCAACGAGTGGGGAGGTGAAAAAAGCTAGAAGCCGCCTTCCAGCTCTACCAGCTCCGCGCTCTTGTGCCACAGCGCTTCTTGCTGCCCGACGTCCTGGGTGGAGCGCGGCGCTTCGATGTGGCGCGTGCCTTTGAACAGCCAGCCTGTGGTGCCGGCGTGGGCGGGGGAGAGGGCGAGGTCGACCAGGTCGACTGCCGGCCGCATCGCCGAGCGCGAGACCAGGCGCGTGACGAAGCGAACTACGCGCGGTGCGTCCGCCATCAGCTCCGACCGCACCAAGCCCGGGTAGAACGCGTTCGCGCGAACGTCCCAGCGGCTGGCCCGCCGAGCCAGCTCGAACGTGAACATCAGGTTCGCCGCCTTCGTCGCGCCGAACGAGTGCATCGCGTTGAAGCGCTCGCGATCCAACAGCCGATCCATGTCGACGCGCGTGGTGGACGGAGCGGTGATCGTGATCACGCGGCCGCCCGGTTGCAGACGATCGCGCAGCAGGTTGGTCAGCAGGAACGGGCCCAGGTGATTCGTGGCGAGCATCAGCTCGAACCCGTCCTTCGTCTTCTGCCGACGCGTCGTGAAGATCGCCGCGATGTTCAGCAGCGCGTCGATGTGCCCCGCAGTGCGGTTCAGCTCGCGCGCGGCCGCGCGCACCGAGGCCATCGATGAGAGGTCGAGTGTCGCGCGCGTCATCGCGATCACGTTCGCGCCGCGCGATTTGAGGGCTTGGACCGTGGCCGAACCGAGAGCGCCGTTCGCGCCAGTCACCACGACCGTCGGATGCCGCACCGCCATCATCTAGTAGTCGTGATCGTAAGCGCGCATGCCGGCTATCCGCGCCTTGTGAACAGCGGCGCCGACTACATCGAGGTCGATGTGCGGCGAAACGCGGATGGAGTGTTCGTCATCTCACACGACGAGCCCAAGCCTGGCGGCAAGCTGCCGGCGCTGGACGAGGTCCTCGACGCCGCGTCCGGAAGAGTCGGCGTCCAGCTGGACCTCAAGGAATCCGGTCACGAGGTCGAGGTCGTCAGCCAGGCGCTCGGAAAGTGCCAGCTGCTCGCGGTCACGTCACCTTTCCATGAGTCGATTCGCGTGGTCAAAGACAGTTACCCCGAGGTCAAGGTTGGCCTCACGAGGCAGTACGTCGAACAGACCGACGCCGACTTCATCTCGCTCGACCAGCGAGGCGCAACAGTCGAGGCGCTCGACTTCTGCGCGCACCACGAGATCCCGGTGTGGGTCTGGACAGTGGACGAGCAAAAGTTGATGGAACGATTGATCCCGCGGGTCGCGGGCATCATCACCAACAAACCCGGCCTGGCCCTGAGGCTCAGGAGAGATAGAGCCTGAGGTCCGTCTCGCAGCAGAACGCCCCTTCGTCCGGCGACCAGCGTAGGAGGAAGGGAGGCGTGGTGTTGGTCACGCGAAAGCAGATGTCGACCGGGCCGAAGATCTCGCCCTTCTGGGTGAACTCGTGGCGTGTCCACGTGTTGCATCCCGTGGCGTCCGTGATCAGGACCGACGACCGGCGGCTCTGGTCGATCAGCTGCAGGTCCTCGGGCGACGCGTGGGTGGACGGGCTCGAGTTCTGGAATTTGACGGTCATCCGCACCACGTCGTTGTCCAGCCGCACGTTGGAGACCCAGAGCGTGTAGCCGTGGAGGTCGGTGCACGGCCCCGGCGAGCAGTTCTCCGGCGCCAGGTTGCTGTTCGGGCTGGCCTGCAGCGGCGTCTTCAGCGCCGTGTATGCGCCCGCCGCGACGACGGCGGCGATGATCAGGCCGGCGAACACGCCAACGACGGCAAGCAGGCGGCGAACCATGATTGGTTAACGAAGGATATCCCTGAGGGGTATCGGTTCAGCCCCTCCGGCGGCTTCGCCGCCACCTCCCCATGAATGGGGAGGAGCAGTCTCTTCCCCCTAGAAAACGGCCTCGGCCAGCCTCTCCACCTGCGAAACCGCCGGGGCGGCCATGAACAGGATCAGCTCGTCGCATCCAGCCTGCTCGAAGGCGCTCACCCGCTGCCACGCCTCCTCGGCGGTCTTGACGGTGCCCGCCCAGACCCTGGGTCCGAAGTCGCTGTAGTACTCCTTCAGGTTGCTTTCCGCCTCGCCCGCCACGTCGTCGCCCAGGGCGAAGTAGCCGAGCGCCCGGAACTCCGGCCTGCCCGTCCTGCCCGCTCCGTTCCAGATCGAGGTGACACGTTCGATCATCCCGCGCAGCTGCTCGGGCTGTCCGCCGCCCATCGTGTAGCCGATCCCGTACTTGCCGAGCCGCGCGATCGCCTTCTCGGTGTGGCCGCCGAACATGATCGGCACCGAGTGGCCGTTGACCGGCCGGGGGGTGACCGGCTGATCCGAGCCCGGCACCGCCTCGCCGCGCCAGGCGCGGTGCATCAGGTCGAGCATCTCGTCCATCCGCTTGCCCCGGTCGTGCAGGTCGAAACCTGTGACCGTGAAGTCGTCCGGCCGCCCGCCGACCCCCACGCCCAGCACCAACCTCCCCTGCGACACCTGGTCGAGGGTCGCGGCCTGTCTGGCCAGGAGCACCGGCTCGCGAACGGTGGCAAGCAGGACGTCGGTCATCAGCCCGATTCGCTCTGTGGCGCCGGCGGCCGCGGCCAGGGTGACCAGCTCCTCGAAGGTGGGAAACGCGATCCGCCCGATCGTGCCCAGGGTCGAGAAGCCGAGCGACTCCGCGCGCCGCGCGATCTCCACGAGCACGCGACCTTCGTGGAGGCTCTTGTCCGCATTGGGAAGCCCGAGTCCGACTTTCAGGCTTCTTACGCTACCGGAACCCTGTCCTCCACCTGAACCCGCTCGTCGCTCAGCACCCTGCCGTCTTTGAGTCGGATCATGCGCTTGGCCTGGCCCGCGATGTCGAGGTCGTGGGTGACGATCACGATGGTGACCTGGTCCTCGCTGTTCAATCGCTTGAGCAGGTCGACCAGCTGCTGCGCCGTCTCGGTGTCCACCGCGCCGGTCGGCTCGTCGAGCAGGATGAGCGACGGCTGGTTGACCATCGAGCGCGCGATCGCGACGCGCTGCATCTCGCCGCCGGAAAGCTCAGAGGGCCGGTGCTTGATCCGGTCAGAGAGGCCGACGCGGTCGATGAGCTTTACGGCTCGCTGCTTGCCGTCCTTGTTGTCGCGGACGTAGCGCAGCGGCAGCGTCACGTTCTCGAGCACGTTCAGGCCGGACAGCAGGTTGTACTCCTGGAATACGAATCCCACACGACGCGCCCGCATATGCGCGCGCTCGCGGTCGTTGAGCCTGGTGGTGTCGACGTCGTCGATGTAGAGGCTGCCCGCCGTCGGCTTGAGCAGCAGGCCGAGGAGGTCGAGCATCGTCGTCTTGCCGCTGCCCGACCGTCCGACCACCGCGACGAACTCGCCCTTGTCGATCTCCAGCGTCACGTCGTCGATCGCCTTGATGATCTCCGAGCCGCGCCTGTAGTTCTTGGTCAGGCCGGCCAGCCGGACGTTTGCCACCTACTCGTTCCTCAGCGCGATGACCGGGTCGAGCCGGGCCGCGCGCCACGCCGGCAGCACACCGGCGACCGCGCCGAGCGCGGTGGCGAAGCCGATCGCGAGGATGGTGAGGTTGGGCGTGATGAGGAACAGCGTCGACTGGCCCGCGGGCGTGGTGGCATTGAGGACGATCGTGATCACCGCGCCGATGCCGTAGCCCAGCAAGCCTCCCACCAGGCCGATGAACGTCGCCTCCAGCAAGAACTCGCCCATGACGTTCACCGTCGTGGCCCCGACCGCCTTCTTCAGGCCGATCTCGCGCACGCGCTCGGCGACCGCCATGAACATCGTGTTCACCACCGACAGGCCGCCGATGATCAGCGCCAGCAGCGCGGCCGCGGTTGTGATCGCGGTGAACACGGCGCCGCCGGACTTGAAGCCGTTCACGAGCGTGCTGGGCCGGATCGCCTTGACCCCGGTGACCTGCGCGTTGATCTGGTCCGCGATCTTGTCGAGCTGGCTGATCGACGTCCCCGGCTTGCCGTAGACGTCGATGCCCTGCGTGAGCTGGGTGACGTCGACCTGGTCGCGGAACGCGGCGGGCAGGCTGTCCTTCAGCAGCATCTGGCCGTCGGTGATGCCGATATAGGCGAACGTGTCAGGCGCGGTGCGCGTGACATTCAGGATGCCGACAACCTTGAACGAGTGATTCACGAAGTCGGGCTTGGCGTCAGGTGGCTTGACCGGCAGGTCGATCGTGTCGCCGATCTTCTTGTTGAACTCCTTGTCGATCGTCGAGCCGAGCACCACCTCGCCCTGTGAATCGGCGTCGATGCCGTGGCCCTGCGCGTACGTGGTCTTGAGCGCGCTCCACGCGTTCTCGGTCGGGTCGCCCGCGATGATCTCGTCGGGGATGCCGAAGCTCACCACGTTGAACTGGCCTGGCTTGGCGGAGAAGCTGTAGGCGGGGAAGGCCGCGGCCACACCCGGGACCTGCTTGATCTCGTCGACCTTGCTCACCGAGATGAGCGGCGCCGACTGTCCGTCCGGCGGCCCGACCTGGACGCTGCCGCCGAAGTACTTCACGCCGCCGTCGATCAGCGCGTTGAAGTTCTCCGCAAGCGCGCCCATCGTGGTGAGCGCGAGCACTCCGATGAGGATGCCGGAGATGGTGAGGAAGCTGCGCAGCTTGTGGCGCGCGACATTGCGGATGATCTCCATTGGGGGCGGCCTGAGCATACGGGGAGCCGGGCGAAAGGCGGGTAAAGGATCGGCCGCCTCTCGACGACCGGTGATCCGCTCGCACCGCGATTACGTACCAGTCACCAGCGCGGTCCAGCTCGAGCCAACCCTTTCCTGGGCCGCGAAGGGAGGAACGACATGTCCGATTTGGAACAAATCCTGAAGAGGGTCGACTTCTTCAAGCCCGTCGAGACTCGGCGCGGATTCATGCAGAAGCTTGCCCTCGCAGGCGGCGCGGCGGCCGCAGGCGTGGTCGAGCTCGGCAAGGTGACCAGCGTGCTGGCCGACAGCGCGACCGATTTCGTTACCGCGGCCATCGGTGCGGAGCGCATCGGCATCGCGTTCTACGGCAACGCGATCGGTTCCGGGTCACCGTATTCGGCGAGCGGGGACCCGGCCACCAGCACGCTGTTGAACAGCTCGCACCGCGGCTACTTCCAGGCGGCGTTCAACCAGGAGACCTCGCACCTCGGGGTGTTGAGCAGCCTCGGCCTGCCGGACTCTCCCTTCCACATCTTTCAGTTCCCGGCAGGAACTTTCGCGAACAAGGACAGCATGCTCGCGATGGGCGCCGCGCTCGAATCGATCTTCATCGGCGCGTATCTCGGCGCGGTGAGCCAGGGCGCCAGCCATGGCAACGTCCTGGTCGCCGAGGCGGCCGCGCAGATCTGCGGTATCGAGTGCGAGCACCGCGTCCTGATCAACGACATCATGGGAGTGTCGCCGCCGAACGACCGCTTCTACGAGGGCGACGTCGCCGCGCCGCCCAGCGGAGCGATGGGCGACACGGGCATGCGATCGACCGTCTATCCGACCGCGGGCGCGGCCGTCGACGCGCTCGTCGCCCTGGGCATCAAACCCAGCTAGGAGCCCGAGAAGCCGAACTCACCTGGGTGGAGGCCGGGGGCGTTCATGTCCACCTCCACCCAGAAAATCTGCTTGCGCACGATCGCGTCGATCCTCACTCCGTCCACGTCCTTCTGATAGACGGCGAAGTCTTCATTCGGTAGCGGAGCGAGCTCGCTCCAGCCGTTGCGCGTCATCTCACTTCTGGTCGCGTCGAACATCCCGTTGGTGTCGGGACCGACGTAGCTCAACGAGAGGCTTGCGTCGGAGCACAGCCAGCTGTTGTCCGGGCCGTCGTTCTCCCACGTGAAGAGCCGGCCGTTTGGGCTGAAGGTCGCCATGGGGTCGTTCTTCATCAGGTAGAACTGCTGGTCGCCGGGGTCGCACTTGTTTGACCAGTCGGTGGCGACCGCCTGGTGCAGCAGGATGAGACCGAGCGGCACCGCGAAGGCGATGACGAGCCAGCTCCATCTCGCCCTGAACATGCCGGCTGCGGTATAGCAGATGGGCCAGCAATTCCAAATAGAATTGGCGTCGCCATGAGGGGATGCGGTGTTCAGCCTTCTGCTCAGGGGATTCGCCCTGGGCTTTGCCATCGCCGCGTCGCCCGGGCCGATCTTCTTCCTGTGCGTTAGGCGAACGCTGGTCCAGGGCCGGCTCGTCGGTCTCTTCTCGGGATTCGGTGTGGCTACGGCCGACGGTTTCTACGCGGCCATCGCGACGTTTGGCGTGGCGGCGCTGACCACCGCGTTCGTCGCGGGACGGCGGCCGCTGGCGCTGGTAGGCGGGGCGGTGCTTGTAGTCTTGGGCGTCCGGATCCTGATCGAGCGGGCGCGGCCGGTCGAGGCCTCGACCGTCCCCACGGGGCGCGGTCTCGCCTGGGCTTACGCGTCGACGCTAGGTCTGACCGTCACCAATCCCGCGACCATCGTCTCCTTTGCCGCGCTGGCGGCAACGCTGGGCCTCGGCACCGGAGGGTCGTTCGTCCGGCCGGCGCTTGTGGTGCTGGGCGTGATTGCCGGCTCCGCGGCGTGGTGGTGCATCCTTGTCGTCGCCGCCTCGACGCTGCGGGCGCGCCTGACGCCGCGAGTGGTGCGCGGGATCAGCACCTTCAGCGGCCTCGCGATCGCGGTGCTGGGAATTTTGGCCTTGCTGTCGGCCGTTTCAGGGTAGGCGAATGAAGACGGAGAAGACCCGCTCGCGCACCTTCACGTGGGAAGACCCAATTGAGTTCATGAGGGCCGCGCCCGGCCGGACCGGGCTCGAGCTGCTGCAGGAGATGGCGGCGGGCCGCCTGCCTGCACCGCCGATCGCCCAGACGATGGGCTTCACAGGGGTCTCCTTCGAGGAGGGCAAGGCAGTGTTCGAGGGTGAGGCCGGGGAATTCCTCTACAACCCCATCGGTGTCGTGCACGGCGGTTTCGCGATGACGCTCCTCGACTCGTGCATGAGCGTCGCGGTGCACACCACGCTCGGCGTTGGCGAGCGCTACACAACGCTGGAGGCGAAGATCAACTTCGTCCGGCCGATCACGCTGGAAACGGGTCGCGTGCGAGCCGAGGGCGTAGTGATCCATCGCGGGTCGACGATCGCGACGGCGGAGGGAAAGGTGACCGCGGTATCCACCGGAAAGCTGCTGGCCCACGGCACGACCACATGCCTGATCATTCCCGCGAAATGACGCGCCAGATACGGATCGTCGACGTCTTCACCGAGAAGCAGCTCGCGGGCAACCAGCTTGCCGTCGTGCTGGACGGGCGCGACCTGTCCACCGAAGCGATGCAGCGCATCGCGCACGAGATGAACTTCTCCGAGACGACATTCATCTTTCCGCCGGAGGAGCCGGCGCACGCCGCGAAGGTGCGCATCTTCACGCCAGGGCGGGAGCTGCAGTTCGCCGGGCATCCCACGATCGGCACGGCCTGGGTGCTGCTGGACGAAGGCATCGCCGCGGGCGATCAGCTGACGCTCGAGGAAGGCGTCGGACCGATCGCCGTGCGGAGCGTCAAAGAGGACGGCCGGACGATGCTGTGGATGACCTTTCCCGAGATGAGCTTCGGCCAGGTGTTCCCGCATGCGAGGGTCGCGGCGACGCTGGGAGTCCAGGAGTCCGACCTCGTGTCCGACGCGCCGGCGCAGATCGCAAGCTCCGGCACTCCGTTTCTGTTCGTCGCGATGAGGAGCCCGGGTGCGGTCGACGCCGCAGCCTCGGACGCGAAGCGACTGGCGAAGCTGCTGCGCAATCAGGCCGTGGGCCTCTTCTTTTTCACCAAAGCCGGATCGCACCGCTTCTACAGCCGCATGTTTGCGCCGGACATTGCCGAGGACCCCGCGACCGGAAGCGCAAGCGGTCCCCTGGGCGCCTATGCGGTGAAGTACGGGCTGGTCGAGCGCGCGCCGAAGATCTCGCTCGTCAGCGAGCAGGGCAGCAAGATGGGCCGGCAGAGCTTCGTGAACATCGAGCTGACATATAGCGAGGAATCGCCGGATATCCCGAGCCGCATCGAGGTCGGCGGCTCGGTGATGCCTGTGCTGAAAGGCGAGCTGCTCTAGGCGTGGTCGTCGACAGCTACCGGTTCCTGCCCCGCAGCTTCCGTCCTTTATATGAGGGGCGCGGTCCGTTTCCCGGCGAGGAGGCGGCGGTGTGGACGCCGTTCTCGAAGCGCCTCGCGGAGGCGCGCATCGCATTGCTGACCTCGGCCGGCCTCTACCTGAAGGCGAGCCAGCCGTCCTTCGACCTCGACCGCGAGCAGACGCATCCGGATTGGGGTGACCCGACGTGGCGCTCGATTCCTTCCACAGCTGTGGCCGGCGAAATTGCCGTCGCGCACCTGCACATCAACGAAGACGACCTGCTCGCGGACCCGGAGATCGCGCTGCCGATGCATTTGCTGGGCGAGCTGGTGCGTGAGGGCGTGGTCGGTGGCGCGGTGGCGAACCACGTCGCGGTGATGGGATACCAGGACCGCGCGCTGTCGGACTGGCACGCGACGACCGCGCCGGCGATCGTGTCTCACCTGCGCGAACAGGGCGCCGACGCGCTCGTCCTGGCGCCGGCTTGACCCGACTGCTGCACCAACGTGCCCGTGCTGGCACGGTGGATCGAGGGGGCGGGAATCCCGACCGTGGTGGTCACGATGATGCCCGCCGTGGCTGAGGAGCGGCGCGCCCCGCGCATCGTCGGCGTGGAGTTTCCCTTCGGGCACCCGTTCGGCATGCCGCTCGACAGGCGGATGCAGCGGCGAACCCTGGAGCTGGGGCTTCGCGTCCTGGCCGGCGCTTCTTCCTTCGGTACTCGGGTCGACCTCGACGTCGAGTGGCCGGCGCCACTGCGCGAGGCCTACCGCGGGTGGCAGCCGAAGGTGGCGAGCCCGATCGTACGGAAGATGCTGGAGGCGCGCCGATCGCCCGCCTGATCTACGCGCCGATCATGTCCCTGGACGGCTACGTGGCCGACGAGAACGGGAACTTCGACTGGGCCGCGCCCGACGAGGAGGTGCATCGATTCGTGAACGACCTCGAGCGGCCGGTTGGGACATATCTGCTCGGGCGGCGGATGTACGAGACGCTTCTGTACTGGGAGGACCCGCCCGACCTGGAGCGCGAGCCGCCTGTCATCCAGGACTTCGCCGCGATCTGGCGCGGCGCGGACAAGGTCGTGTACTCGAGGACGCTGGACAAGCCCTCGAGCGCGCGGACTCGGATCGAGCGGGAGTTCGATCCCGACGCGGTGCGGAGGATGAAGGCCTCGGCGCGGCGAGACATCACCGTCGGCGGCCCGCACCTGGCCGCCGAGGCGATGCGTGCCGGCCTGGTCGACGAGCTTCACCTGGTCGTCGTGCCGGTCGTCGTGGGTGGCGGCAACCGCGCGCTGCCGGATGGTGTTCGCCTCGACCTCGAGCTGGTCGACGAGGGCCGCTTCCGCAGCGGCGCCGTCCACCTGCACTACCGCACCAGGGCGTAGATGCCGGTGCTGGAGACCGGGATCAGGGTCCTCGACCTGGTCTGCCCGGTCCCCATGGGCGGGTCGCTTGCGATCCGCGGCGATGCGGGCAGCGGCGTCGTGACGGTGGCGATGGAGGCGATGCGAAACCTGTGCCGGCGTCATCAGACGAAGGCGGTTTGCCATGTCACCGCCGGCGAACCCTTTACCGAGTCGAACGTGCGTGGATGGATCGCCAAGCTTCACGTCGAGGAGTTCATCGAGGGCATCGTTCCCGGTGACCGAGCCGAGATTTCGATCGCCCGCATTGCCCGCCTGTTCCCATACGCGGACAGCGCCGATGACGCCGATGGGTGGGTGGTGCTCCGCAGGGCGTTGGTCGCACAGGGCCGCTTGCCAGGGGTCGACCTTGGCGAAAGCGGCTCGCGACTCGCCGACGCCGATCCAGAACGTCTCGCTCAGCGCGTGAAGGCAGACGTCGCTCGCGGAAACGTCGAGCTGACGGGCTACCTATCGCAGCCGTTCTTCGTCGCCGAGCCATGGACCGGCAGGCCAGGCGAGGTCACGGATCGCCGCGAAATGCTGGAGCGTGTCCGGAAGCTGCTCCTGGGTTAGAGCGGGGCGCAGCGCGCGTCCTGCCAGGCGCCGTTGCGCTCGAGCAGCTTGCGCAGCAGGGCGCGCAGCTCGGTCACCTCTTTCTCGCTCAGGTGGTCGCCGAAGGCTTCTTGCAGGGTGGTCTTGAAGATCTCCTCCGCCTTGGCCAGCACCTTCCGGCCCCGGTCGGTCAGCTGGACGCGAACGATCCTCCGGTTCTCGCGGGGCGTCTCCCGGACGATCAGGCCGTCGCGCTCGAGGCGGTCGGCGAGGCGTGTGGTCCCGCTGGGGCTGCCCACGAGCTGGGCCGCGATCTGGCTCATCTGGAGCGGGTGGGCGGCCGAGATCTGGAGCCGCATCAGGAGCTCGAACTCGGCCCACGAGAGGTCGGTCTCCTTCTGGAGCCGTTCCTCGAGTCGCGCCTGGATGACGCGGCCGGTCTGGTGGAAGTTGATCCAGGTCGAAACCTGGTCCTGGCTCGCTGCTTTCGGTTTGACCTTCAGCTTGCTCACGCTAGCTGGAATAGTTTGACCCCGCAAACTTGTTCCCTACTATAGTTGTTGATGCAATTATTGTAGAGAGAAGAGTTGAGGATGACCGCCATGATTGCTGTTGATTTCGCCGCCCCCGCCACCGAGGCGGAGCTGGAGAAGCTCGCCGGGAACCTTCGCGAGCGCAACTTCGAGGTCGTGATCGTGCAGGACGGGGAGGAGGCCAGGACTGAGGTCCTGAAGCGAATTCCTGACGGCGCGTCGGTTCACTCCGGCAAGTCGAAGACCATCGAGGACGCGGGCCTGTTCGAGGAGCTGATGGAGAACGAGCGCTACGACTTCATCCGCAAGCGGACGATGAAGATGGACCGCGCGACGCAGCGCGAAGAGATGAGGAAGGCCGGCGCCGCGCCGGACGTCATGCTCGGCAGCGTCCACGCGGTGACTGAGGCAGGTCAGCTTGTCATCACGTCGGCGAGCGGGAGCCAGATCGGCCCGATCGCCTCCGGCGCCGGTCACCTGATCCTGGTGATCGGCAGCCAGAAGATCGTGCCGGACCTCGACAGCGCGTTCACCCGCATCAACGAGCACGTCTTTCCTTATGAGGACGCGCGGCTGCGCGAGCAGATCGGCGTCGGGACGAAGATCACGCGGACGCTGATCCTCGAGCGGGACTTCATGCCGGGCCGGACGACGATCATCCTGGTCCGCGAACCGATCGGCGTCTGACTCAGGTGTGTGCTCCTCCCCATTCATGGGGAGGTGGCGCGAAGCGCCGGAGGGGCTGAAGCAAACCGTTAACCCGAAAAGTTGAATGAATCTCTAGGCTGCTCCTTCGGTCAGGGAAACGTTATAGCCGAGGCGCTCGAGGCGGCGAACAGCTTGGCGGGTGATGAGGGAGCGATCCCGCTGGTCGAAGTAGTT
>Ga0207646_10001622_pt1 | contig 27444 bp, 24 predicted proteins | sample KBSK5502metaG_FD_184343 | JGI IMG/M metagenome (GOLD analysis project Ga0207646, IMG submission 184343) | Corn, switchgrass and miscanthus rhizosphere microbial communities from Kellogg Biological Station, Michigan, USA - KBS K5-50-2 metaG... | ecosystem: Host-associated > Plants > Roots >...
CAGGGAACCCGAACCACAGCTACAACCTGCAACGCCCTCGCGGCTTGCTTGAGCCGTGTGCTGGGCCAACTGGCACGCACGGATCTGAGGGGGCGGGGGCACGGCAACGCGTCCCCGCTACCCGGCCAAGTCCAAGATCACTACGGTGCCCGGCTCGGTGGGCTCACCGGTAGCTGCTGCCCGCGAGCGCGCCGCGCAGCGCCTGCGGTGCCTCGCTGGTCCCTGCTGCGGGTGCCGCGCCGGGTGGTCATCCGCCTTGGGAGGCGAACCACTGCTGCAGGGACTGCCCGGACCCCGCGTCGTTGGTGTTGTTGCAGTCCCAGGGCTCGGCCGGGTTGCCGGAGAGGGTGGTGGGCGTCTCGTAGCTGGACGGGCTGTCGGCGAGCGTGGGATCGGTGTAGTCGAACGGCGCGCTTTGGGACCACGTGACGACGCCGGCCGAGTTGATGTTCGGTCCGAGCTCCCAGCCGGTGAGCCCGATCTGCTGGCCCGTCTGGCCCGCCAGGTAGCTCAGGTAGGCGGGAATGCTGGTGGGGGCGTCGGTCCAGCAGTAGTCCGACCCGTCCACGGCGTTGTTCCACTCACCGTTCATGACCGAGTAGCCCAGGGCGGGCAGGTAGCCGAAGTCCCGCCACCACGCGGTGGTGGTCTGGTCGCCCATCGGGTGGTGGAAGGTGTAGACGAGCGGGCCGGTCACGGCGTCCCCGGTTTGGCTGAGCGCGTAGGTGCCGACCGAGCCGGGGGCGCCGTCGACGGTGCCGCTGGCGTTGTGGGCCGCGATCCCGTTGAGGGTGCCCGCCGCGTCGAGGCCGTCGGCCCAGACCATGTTGGGCGCCTGAAGCTTGTTGCGGACGTAATTGAGCACGGTCTGCATGCCGAGGTAGCTGGTGCCGTTGATCGTGGCTCCGTTGCGCCATCCCTGCCACTGCGTTGCCCCGGTGCCGCCGAGCCCGCGTGGCTCGTTGAACAGGTCGAAGATCACCTGTTGTGGGTCGGTCGCGTAGGCCGCGGCCATGTCCTTCCAGAACACCTCGGTGGCGTGGGTGGGCAGGGGCTCGCTGGCGGTGAACCCTGCCGCCGGAAGGGTCGTGTCGTTGATCACCACCGTAAGCGGCTTCGGCAGCTGCGTCAGCGCGTAGGTGACCACGGTCTGAATCTCTTGGTAGTAGGCCAGACAGCTGCTGCCCGGGGTCAGCTTGCACGACCCGTCGGCGCCGGTGAGCTCGTCCTGCTCGATCTGCAGCCGCACCGTATTGGCGTTCCAGGAAGCGTCGATCGCCTGCAGCTCGGCCTCGGCCACCGCGATGGTGTCCGGTCCCACCGGGCCCACCTGCAGCTCAGACAGCGACAGGCCGTAGAAGGGCGGCGTGGGCGTGGCGCTTGCCGATGCTGGCCCCGCCTGTGCCACCCCCAGGCAGCCCACGACACCCGCCAGGACGAGCGAGGTAAGGCATTTGATCATTAGGTCACATCCCTTCACATCGCCTTCCACCGCCACGACCTGCTGCATGGGACGGGGATTAGGAAGTAGTCGCCGCGGCGGTGACCGGCTACGGGCTTATCAGGAGTGCGCGGTTTGCTTTGGCAACGCGTCCCGCCGCGTGACAATAACAGCAGTTCGCGGAACACGCAATTGGGCTTGTAATCACGTGCACAATGCCCGGCAAAAGCCAACAAAAGACCCATTTAACGGTTGAATAACGGCCCAGAACGGGCCTACAAAGCTGATGAATCCGCTCGCATGCGGGCGGATAACCGCCACGGCCTCAACGCCTGCCCACGGCCCCGCAGATCATCCAGCGACGTCGGCGCGCGAGCCGTCCCCGCGCCCGCGGCACCGGACTCGGCGCCGCAACGATCAGATCCTGAAAGCGGAAGGTCGGCAGTTCGGTCGCCCTAGCCACCTAAAGCGAGCCGGCACACCAACCCCAGCGCTCCCTACCATGCGATAAACAAGAACATGAGCCACATAATGCCCGCCAACACAGGAACCAGGAAGGTTATCATCCAAGTGGCCGAAGTTCGACTCAGCCTCTCCTAAGCCGATCGTTCCGCAAGGCCCGGCTGGCCGACTGGGCCGAAACGCTCGAGCGGGACGGCGCCCGCTCCCTCCGTTGGTACTGGGCGTGCCAGATGACTGGCCGTGGCGTCCGTCGTTGATCGTAGGTCAGCTCCGTCATGTGCTGATGGCTGGCGGCGGGGGGCGCTCACAGGATTCGACCAGGAGGCGGCGTGATCCATCACGCGGATGCAGGAAAGGATCATGGGATGGCCAGAATCATGACCGCCACGCGCTGTGGCAGATGGGCGAGTATGGTTGCCGCGCTGGCCTTGGCGTTTGCGGGGCTCTCGGTCGTTGCGGCGGCTCCGACCCTTGCAGCGGGCACCGTCTACTATGTGTCATCCTCGCTCGGCGCTGACAGCAACAACGGCACGTCGCCGTCCACGCCGTGGCGAACGCTGGCCAAGGTCAACTCGATGACCTTCAACCCAGGTGACCAGGTCCGATTCCAGCGCGGGGACACCTGGACCGGGACCCTCGATATCACCTCGTCGGGCACCTCCTCGTCGGTGATCGCCCTGTGGTTCTACGGGTCCTCCACCAGCCACCGGCCGCTTATCACCGGGGGAGGTCTGATCGGCGACTGCATCAATCTGGTCGGCTCCTACGTCCAGGTGGACAACCTGGAGGGGAACAACTGCGGCTACGCCGGCGCGGTTCTGGCCGGCAGCCACGAGACCGTCAAGCACAGCCAGTTCGACAACAACGCGGCCGGAATCCAGACCGCCAGCGGGTCCAACGGTGACCAGATTTACAGTAACACGCTCACCAACAACAACATTCTCAACGTCAACAACCCGTCGGGAAGTTCCGGGGCATTCGGCGTTCTGCTGAACGGCAACTACGCCAACGTGAGCCACAACAAGATCACCGGCAGTTCCGCCGTCTCGCAGGCATACGGATACGACGGGTCGGCCGTTGAAATCTACAACGGCTCCAACAACACCGTCCACCACAACTACGGCGCCAGCAACAATGCTTTCAGCGAGCTGGGCGGCACGTCATGCTCCGGCAACAAGCTCATCTATAACCGGGAGTCGTCCTCCACCGCCGACAGCGTGGCCACCGGGATCGTGCTGCCCGGCTCGTGCACAGGCACAGTGATCCAGCACAACAGCATCTACCTGGTGGGCGCATCCACCCAGGCGCTTGTCTGCTATAGCACCTGCGCTTCTTCGACGGCTGTGCAGGACAACGTGCTGCGCGGCGAGCAGCAGGCCCTGTGGATGGACGGTTCCGGATGGACGCTTACCGGAAACGTGGTCAACGGCCCGAGCAACCAGGCCATCTCGGGCACGAACACCACCGCCGACGCCGCACTGGTCAACCCGCCGTCCGATCTGCACCTGACGGCTTCGTCTCCAGCCGTGGACCGGGGCAGCACCCTGCCCTACAGCACCGACTTGGACGGCAATCCGGTCCCGTCCGGCCCGGCCCCCGACTCCGGCGCTTACGAGTACCAGCAGCCCACCACTGGTTAACCGCCCACGGTGACCACCGGCAGCGCCAGTTCGGTCACTTCGTCTTCGGCGGCGCTCAACGGCACCGTTAACCCGAATGGCGCCGCCGGGCGCGCCAGCGCTAACGGATTTGCTACGAGACCGAACGGGACAGGGGAGACGCGGCGCATGACCAGAGACGGCTTCAACGTCGGCGCCCTGGTCAGTGTGCTGTAGAGGAAGTGGCCACCGCCCCAGTAGTCCGGCTGCTGCGCCCCAGTCGATGTCGGTTGCGGCCCAGGTGCCGTCCTCGCCGCGGACGTGAACCGCGCCGTCATGGCAACCATCGCACCACGTGCGAGGTGATCCCGGCCAGGCCTGGAACCGGCTGGCAGCGGCGGTGCCCGGCCCGCGCGCGGGGCTGCTGACGTCGGCCCGTGTGACAATGACGGACAGGCCGGGGAGGTTCTCGGCCCGGAGAGGGGTCCCCCGGTGCTCTATGCCTTCGGATTCGAGCGGGTCGGCGTGGTGGTGTGCGACCTGTACTTTGTGGATCCCAGCCCGGGCCCGGGCCAGCAAGGCGCCGAGCACGGCGTCCGGGTCGAGCTGAGGGTGCTCGGCCGCGGCGAGCTGAATGGCACCATCTACTCGGCGCAGCCCATCGAGGTCGGCCAGCCGATCTGGCGCGCCGACCTGCTGGAGTCGGTGGCGGGGCGGCCGGGCAGCTTCGACCGCACGCACCACCACCCCAGGTTCACCGGCTGGAACCCGGGCCGCCGGGTCTTCGTCGCGGAACTGTCCGCGGACCCGCTCGCCTGGCTCGCCGCCCAGCTGGCCGACCTCGGCGCCCTGCTGGCCGCGGCCGGGTTCCCCGCGGACACCGCCGCCCCCGGTGACGCCGGGGAACTGCGCCGCGCCGCACCGGAGGTCGTGGCCGCGGCCCGCACGCTGCTCGCCAGGGTGCGCTCCGGTGAGCTGGGCAACCCGCCCGCGGCCGGGGCGCCCGCCGCGGGCGCCCCGGCTGACGGGCCGGCCCTGGTCCGCGCGGGCTGGCTCTAGTGACTCCTCCTCCCGGCCCGGCCACGTCCCTGTCCGGGACCATCTGAGCCGGGGACCACCCGGCTGACGCCGCGGTCCGCGCCCCCGGCACACTGGGCAGCATGAGCCAGGCGAGTGTGGCAGCCGAAGAGGACCGGTACCGGTGGCTGGAGGACGTCACAGGCACCGGGGCGCTGGACTGGGTGCGGGAACGTAACGCGGCGGCCCTCGCCGCGCTCGCCCGCGGCGAGCGGTTCGAGAGCCTGCGCGCCGGAGCCCGCGAGGTGCTCGACGCCGACGACCGGATCCCGGTCGTCCGTCGGCGCGGCGAGTACCTGTACAACTTCTGGCAGGACGCCGAGCACCCCCGGGGCCTGTGGCGGCGCACCACGCTGGCGGAATACCGCAAGGACCGGCCCGGGTGGGAGGTTCTAGTGGACGTCGACGCGCTGGCCGCGGAGGAGAACGAGAACTGGGTCTTCCAGGGCGCGGCGGCGCTGCGGCCCGGCGGTTACCGGCTGGCCCTGGTGCACCTGTCCCGCGGCGGTGCCGACGCCAGCGTGGTCCGCGAGTTCGACGTCGACGGGCACCGGTTCGCCGAGAACGGCTTCTACGTGCCCGAGGCCAAGACCGACGCCGGGTGGATCGACGCCGACCGGATCTACGTCGGCACCGACTTCGGCCCGGGGTCCCTCACCGCGTCCGGGTACCCGCGCCTGGTGAAGGAGTGGCGGCGCGGCAGCCCGCTCGCCGAGGCGGCGCTGGTTTACGAGGGCAAGCCCGACGATGTCGAGGTCAGCGCGTTCCACGACCCGACGGAGGGGTTCGAGCGCGACTTCGTTGTGCGCAATATCGAGTTCTACCGGGCCGAATGGTGGCTGCGCGGCGCCGGCGGCGACCTGGTGCGGGTACCGGTGCCCGAGGACGCCGTCGTCGACGTGCACCGCGAGTGGCTGCTGATCCGCACCAGGTCGCCGTGGCGGGCCGGCGGGACCAGCTACCCGGCCGGGGCGCTGCTGGCCACCCGGTTCGACGCCTTCCTCGCGGGCGAGCGGGACCTGACCGTCCTGTTCGAGCCGGACGCGCACACCTCGCTGAGCTACCACGCCTGGACCCGCGACCACCTGATCTTGAACCTGCTGCACGACGTGCGCAGCCGGCTGGCCGTGCTCACCCCGGCCGACGGCACGTGGCCGCGGGCCGGCCTGGCCGGCGTGCCGGAGTTCGCGCACACCGACATCGCGGACACCGACCCCTACGACAGCGACGAGTACATGCTCTCCTCCAGCGGGTTCACCGAGCCCGACACGCTGCGCTACGGGCGCATCGGCGGCGGGCGCATCGGCGGCGAGCCGGAGACGCTGAAGCGGGCACCGGCGTTCTTCGACGCCACCGGCATGTCGGTGCGGCAGTTCTTCGCCACCTCCGCCGACGGGACCGCGGTGCCGTATTTCGTGGTCGGGCGGGACCATCCGGGCCCCGGGCCCACGCTGCTCACCGGGTACGGCGGGTTCGAGGTCTCGCTCACCCCGTCGTACAACGGCATCGTCGGCCGCGGCTGGCTCGCCCGCGGCGGCACCTACGTGGTGGCCAACCTCCGCGGCGGCGGCGAGTACGGGCCACTCTGGCACCTGTCGGCGATCAAACAGAACCGGCACCTGGTGCACGAGGACTTCGCGGCGGTAGCCGAGGACCTGGTGGCCCGGGGCATCACCACCCGCGCCCGGCTGGGCATCGAAGGTGGCAGCAACGGCGGCCTGCTGATGGGCGTGATGCTGACCCGCTACCCGGAACTGTTCGGCGCGATCGTCAGCCAGGTGCCGCTGCTGGACATGCGGCGCTACCACGAACTGCTGGCCGGGGCGTCGTGGATGGCCGAGTACGGCGACCCGCGCGAGCCGGCCGAGTGGGACTACATCCGCCCGTTCTCGCCGTACCACAACGTCTCGGCGGACCGGCGGTACCCGCCGGTGCTGTTCATCACCTCCACCAGGGACGACCGGGTGCACCCCGGGCATGCCAGGAAGATGGTGGCTCTGCTGGCCGCGACCGGCCACGACGTCACCTACTACGAGAACATCGAAGGCGGTCACGGCGCGGCCGCGGACAACGAGCAGCGGGCCCTGAAGTGGGCGCTGGTGCTCGAATTCCTCTGGCAGAAGCTGGGCGGTCACGGCGGCGGGTAGCGGGAACTGCCCGGCGGGGTTCCACGAGGGCCCAGCCGCCGTAGGGTGGATGCGTGCCAGCCAAACGTAAGCCGAACCCACGGGTGCTCGCCGCCATTGCCGTGGTGCACCTCACAGTCATGGCGCTGACCTGGCGGGACCTGCGGGCCCGCCCGGCCGGCCAGGTCCGCGGGAACAAGAGGATCTGGCAGGTGGCCAGCGCCCTGAACACCATCGGGTCGGCGGCCTACTGGCTCTTCGGCCGCCGCCGGGCCCGCTGACGGGCCGCGCTCCCGTTGCAGGCCGACCAGATCGCCCGGCCGTCATGACGGCGCCGTACACGGTGCCGCCCCCGATGATGCCGCCCCGGCGGGCGCGGCGGACCGGCCGAAGGGTACTTATCTTGATCATCGTCGTCCTGGCGATCTTCGGGCTGCTCTTCGGCCTGGACCGGGCCGCGGCCGCGTACGCGGCGGGCCGGATCGCGGCCAAGCTCCAGGCGCAGGGCTTCCCCGTGCGGCCGAACGTGTCGGTCGAGGGGTTCCCGTTCCTGACCCAGGTCCTCGGGCACCACCTCGACGGCGTCAAGGTCACCTCGCCGAGGTTTCCGGTCGGCGCGGTCACGGCGAGCATCGACGTCCAGGCCAGCAACATCACCCTCGGGCGCGGCTACCAGTCGGGCACCATCGCACGGGTCACCGGCACCGGCCTGATCACCTTCGCCAGCCTCGCCAGGCTGCCCGCGCTGGCCGCCGTGCCCGGGCTCAAGATCACCGGCGACGGGCCGCACCTGGTGAAGCTGGCCGCCAGCCTCCAGATCATCTCCGCGTCGGCGATCGCCCGGGTCAAGCTGGCCGGCCCGCACGAGATCGCGCTGCGCATCGTGTCCGCGAGCGGGGTGCCCGCCTCGCTGCTCGGCCCGATCCGGCATCTGGTCGTGCAGATACCCAAACTCCCGCTGGGGCTTGCCGTGCGGTCCGTCGCGGTGCACTCGGCCGGCGTGGTGATCGCGGTGACCGGGAGCAACGTGGGCTTCGGCGGATGACCGGGCGCCCGGCGGGCCGGCGCCGCCCGCGCGGTGGCAAGCTGTGTCCTGCGGCCCAGCGGCCCGCCCGGCGGCGAGGCCGCCACCCCCCGAGGACAAGGAGAACCGATGGCTACCCGTACCGCGCGCACGACATGGACCGGCGGCCTTCAGGACGGGACCGGAAGGGTCGAGCTGGTCAGTTCCGGCATCGCCACCTACGAGGTCAACTTCCCCCGGCGCGCCGCCGACGAGGCGGGCGGCGTCACCAGCCCGGAGGAACTGATCGCGGCCGCGCACAGCGCCTGCTTCGCGATGCAGTTCTCGGCGCTGCTGGGCGAGGCCGGCGGCACCGGGCAGTCCCTCAACGTCGGCGCGGACGTCACCCTCGGCCCCGACCCGGCGGGCGGGCTCCGGATCACCGGGATCAAGCTGACGGTGCGCGGCTCCGCCGAGGGCGTGTCCGCGGAGAAGTTCGCGGAGGTCGCGCAGCAGGCGAAGAACACCTGCCCGGTCAGCAAGGCCCTGGCGGGCACCAGCATCTCGCTGGACGTGGCCGGCGCCTGAGCCCCGCTATTGTCGGGGCATGGATCTTGGCTTGCGTGGTGCCCGTGCCCTGATCACCGGCGGGAGCCGGGGAATCGGCTTCGCCATCGCCCGCGCCTTGGCCGCGGAGGGGGCGGCCGTGGGGATCGTCGCCAGGGACGCCGGCGGCCTGGCCACCGCGGCCGGGCGGCTGGCCGACAACAACGTGCCGGTGGCGACCGCAGACGCCGACGTCACCGACACCGCCGCGCTCGGCGCCGCGGTCAGCGAGATCGCCGGCGCGCTCGGCGGCCTCGACCACCTGGTGGCGAACGTCGGCGGCACGGTAGGCGGCAACCTCACCGGCTCCGCACCCGGCGACTTCACCGCCACCTTCGCGCTGAACGCGGGGCACGCCGCCGAACTGATCCGGTGCGGTCTGCCGTACCTGAAGGACTCCGACGCGGCCTCGTGCGTGATCATCTCCTCGATCACGGGCATGCGCCCGGCCCCGCGCACCACCTACGCGGTCGCCAAGGCCGCCGAGATCCACCTGGCCGCCACGGCCGCCCAGGAGCTGGCACCCGCCGGCATCCGGGTGAACGCGGTCAGCCCGGGCTCCATCATGTTTCCCGGCGGCAGCTGGGACCGGTTCCGCGCGGAGAACCCGGAGGCCTTCGCCGGGTTCGTCCGCGGCCAGTTCCCGCTCGGGCGGCTCGGCCACCCGGAGGAGGTGGCGGACGTGGTCGCGTTCCTGCTATCGCGGCGCGCGTCCTGGATCACCGGGGCCAACATCGTGGTGGACGGGGGCCAGGGCTACCCGGGCGCCCGTCGCTTCGGAGAGTAACGATGCTCTGACGCAGGGTTTCCAGGTGCGCGACGGGGGTATCTCGGCTAACTGCGAGAAGCGTGCCCTCGTCGTGCTGCGCGGGGGCCATTGACGCGGTCGGCCTTATTCGGGGGGAGACGACGTGCGACATCGTTTGATGACGGCCCGCGGGTGGGTGTGGAAGCTGGCCATCCCGCTGGCAACCCTGGGCGTGGCCGTCAGCCTCGGGGTGAGCGGCCCGGCCTCGGCGACCAGGACGGGGGCAGGTGGGGCGCACCACCCGGTTGGCGCCGTCGCCCCGGCCAGGGTCAACCTCCTGGACTGCAATGGCTGGAGCCCGAAGTACCGCCCGGCCGCCACGGCTATGCGGATGCGCTGCACGGACTTCCACGGCGCGCGCTACGACGGGCGGTTCCGCCGTTTCTACGACAACGGGCACTACGTCGGCCACGACGAGCCGAGCGTGAAGTTCATCTCCTCGCTGCCCGGCTCGGGCAACACCATGAACTACGTGATGCGCCTGCCGCGGGACCCTCGCAAGGCGCCGACCGCCCGAGCCACCAGGACCGACTACGGCGAACTGAGCGTCGCACCCTGGTTCGGGCTGCCGATGTGTGACCCGCACTCCTACCCGCAGAACCCGTGCACGCCGGACAGCGACACCAACTCCGGCGCGATCAGCAACCCGAACGCCGCGGGCTCGGCCTTCATGGAACTGCAGTTCTACCCGCCCGGGTTCACCCCGTTCATAGACAACGTGAGCTGCAGCAGGTCGCAGTGGTGCGCCGCGCTGAACATCGACAGCGCCGAATGCACGTTCAACTTCGCCTCCTGCAACACCAACTGCGAGGAGCCTGTCAACTTCTCCTACCTGCAGATCAACGGCATCCCGCCGGGCTCGCCCGCGCCGCAGGACCCGAGCACCCGGACGTTCCTCGGCAACGCCAACACGCTCAAGCTGAACCCCGGTGACGTCCTGCGGGTCTCGATCAGCGACCCGCCGGGAGGCTTCACCACCAGGGTCACCGACCTCACCACGGGACAGACGGGGTTCATGCAGGCGAGCGCCAAGAACGGCTTCACCGACACGAACATGTCCGACTGCTCGGGCAACCCGTTCACCTGGCACGCCGAGTACAGCACGGCCAAGAAGCAGAACCAGGTGCCATGGGCCGCGCTCGAGGGCGGCGTGCTGATGGAGCAGGAGATCGGGCACGGCGAGCCGTGCGCCACGCTGCTCAACAAGCAGACGGTCTCCGCCAGTTACTCGGGCGGCAGTTCCTACACCGACCCGAGCGTCTACCAGACCTGTGGCGGCGGGGTGGAGGGCCGGGGCAAGAAGGGCGAGGGCCCCTGCAACCCGGCCACCGGCTCCTGCAAGAACTCCGAGACCGAGGGTCGCAACGGCCCGGTCCCGTGCACCGCGGCCACGGCCGACTGCGAGTTCTCCGACGGGTTCTGCCTGCCGAAGGGGATCAGGGCGGTCAGCATCAGCGGCCAGCCCGGCTTGGAGTTCGAGCGGGTGGCCACCTGCGACCAGAACCAGTTCGAGAACGGCGACCTCGACTTCGACGGCACCGCGTACCGCAAGGACTGGCCGAACGGGTCCGGGCGGTTCCCGCAGACGTTCCGCTACCTGGGGCCGTTCACCAATGGTCACCCGTACGCGCAGATCCAGTTCGAGACCGACGTCGCGGCGTCGGAGAACCTCTGCCACGTCGCCACCGGCGCCGGCTGCACGGCCCCGCCCGCAGGGGCGGGCTTCTACCCGTTCTGGACCCTGACCAACAGGCAGAAGCTGAAGGGGGTCACCGGGCGCGGGGCCTGCATCTGGAACTTCGGCAACGTCATCACCGGGGTCACCACGAGCGGGTTGGGCCGCGACGCGCAGTACGGCAGCGCGGACACCGCCCGGTTCGGCGGGACGCTCACCAGCAAGGTCCTGCCCAACCCCGCGCTGGCGAAGGACTGCAAGCCCTAATGGGGGTTACCGGGCGGGCGGGTATCGGCTGGCAGGCGTTCAGCCAGCTACCCGATACCCGCCCGCCGCCCATCAGCCTCGGCGCCTACGCCGGCGCGCCGGCCCGCCGCCCCGTTCCGCGCTGCCCCACCATAAACTCTTCGTAGTTACTCAACTCCCGTACGGAATCACTCCTGGTGGTCTTATATCTGGGGGAGGGACGGGGAAGTCGCTCCCCCAGGGAGGCGTATGTCGTCGTTAGCGCGCAAGCCCGCGCGGGGGAACTGGATCTGGCTGGGCGGGGCGCTGTGCGCGGTGGCGGTGCTGGCCGGCGTCGCGGTGGCCGTCGCGCTCGGGCGACCGGCCGGGGGGCCGGCGCGGGGGACGCCCCGGGCAGCGGGCGGTCACCCGGCGCCGGCGGGCCCCCCGGCCGCCGGGACCGGCAGCAGCGGTCTGGGCGCCCGGGGCGGGCCCAGCGGCCCGGGCGGCGGTGCCTACCTCGCGGGGACGCCGGCGGTGGCGGTGTTCTACGACCCCGGCCGCGCGGTGGGCAGTTGCTCGCTCGGCCCGTTCCGGGCGGGCGGGCGGTACGCGAGCCTGCCGCCGGGGCGGTTCGCGCACAGCGCCGCGTGCGGCAGCTACGTCACCGTGCACGGACCACGCGGCGAGGTGCGGGCGGAGGTCGTGGACCTGTGCCCCGGATGCGCCGCCAACATGATCAACTTGAGCCGGGCGGCGTTCACCGTCATCGCCGACACCGAGCCCGGCTCGGCCCGGGTCCGGTACTGGCCTTTTCGCAACCCGCCGCTGCCCGGCCCGCTCATCCTGCGGCTCGGCCAGACCCGCACCGGCCTGCCGACCCTCCAGGTCCGCCGGCACGGCAACCCGCTGGCCGCGGTGGCCGTGGCCGAGCCGGGCACGGCCGCACCGCGCTGGCGCGGCTTCACGCTGGACGGCAACGGCATCTGGGTCGCCCGAGGCCACCTGGGCCCCGGCCCGTTCAACGTCCGGATCACCGACACGCTCGGCCATCAGGTGGTGATCCTGCGGGTCATGCTGCGGCCCGGCCGGGTGATCCGCACCCGGACGTGGATGTACGGCCACGGGAAGCGGCGGGCCGGCTGAGCGGCCCGGCGCCCCGCGTCAGATCTGCTTCCAGGCCTCGGTGAGGACGCTGCGCAGGATCTGCTCCATCTCGTCGAAGTGCTCCTGGGTGCAGGTCAGCGGCGGGGCCAGCTGGATGACCGGGTCGCCGCGGTCGTCGGCACGGCAGATCAGCCCGGCGTCGTACAGCGCGTGCGACAGGAAGCCGCGCAGCAGCCGCTCCGACTCCTCGTCGGTGAACGTCTGCCTGGTCGTCTTCTCCTTGACCATCTCGATCCCGTAGAAGTACCCGTCGCCGCGCACGTCGCCCACGATCGGCAGGTCGGTGAGCTTCTCCAGCGTGCCGCGGAACGCGGCCTCGTTCGCCCGGACGTTCCCGAGCAGATCCTCCTTCTCGAACACGTCGAGGTTGGCGAGCGCGACGGCGCACGACACCGGGTGGCCGGCGAACGTGACGCCGTGCAGGAAGGTGGCGGGCTCGCCGAGGAACGGCTCCATCAGCCGGTCGCTCACCATCATCCCGCCGAGCGGGGCGTAGCCCGACGTGACGCCCTTGGCGAAGGTGATCACGTCCGGCTGGTAGCCGTAGCGCTGCGAGCCGAAGTAGTAACCGAGCCGGCCGAACGCGCAGATGACCTCGTCGGAGACCAGCAGTACGCCGTAGGCGTCGCAGATCTCGCGGACCCGCGCGAAGTAGCCAGGCGGCGGCGGGAAACAGCCACCGGAGTTCTGCACCGGCTCCAGGTAGACGGCGGCCACCGTGTCCGGGCCCTCGCGGAGGATCGCGCGCTCGATCTCGTCCGCGGCCCACCGGCCGAACGCGGTGAGGTCGTCGGCGACGAAGCCCGGCGCGCGGTAGAAGTTGGTGTTCGGCACCCGCACCCCGCCGGGGGGCAGCGGCTCGAAGGGCGTCTTGATGTCCGGCAGCCCGGTGATCGCCAGCGCGCCCATGGACGTGCCGTGGTAGGCGATCTCCCGGCTGAGCACCTTGTACCTGCTGGGCTGCCCGATGATCTTGAAGTACTGCTTGGCCATCTTCCACGCCGACTCGACGGCCTCCGAGCCGCTGGTGGTGAAGAAGACCCGGTTCAGGTCGCCCGGCGCGAGGGCGGCCAGCCGCTCGGCAAGCTCGATCGCGCGCGGGTGGGCGTAGGACCACAGCGGGAAGTAGGCAAGCTCGGCCGCCTGGCGCGCGCCCGCCTCGGCGACCTCGGTCCTGCCGTGCCCGATCTGGCTGACGAACAGGCCGGACAGGCCGTCCAGGTAGCGCTTGCCCCGGGAGTCGTAGACGTACTGGCCCTCGCCGCGCACGATCGTCGGCATGTCGGTGCGGGCGTAGGACGACATGCGGGTGAAGTGCAGCCAGAGGTGGCGGTGGGCCGACATCTGCAGCGCTTCCGCGTTCATGTCGCCGGCGGCATTGGCACTGGTCATCTGGTCCCCCAGCTGTAGGTTTGCTTACGGAGTTTGAGGTAGACGAAGGTCTCGGTGCTGGTGACGGTCGGCACGCCGCGCACCCGGCTGAGGATCTCCAGCAGGTGGTCGTCGTCCTCGCAGACCACTTCCACGAGGATGTCGAACGAGCCCGAGGTGATCACGACGTAGTCGATCTCTTCCATGTGCGCGAGATGGTCGGCCACCCGCTCGAGGTCGCCCTCGCACTTGATGCCGATCATCGTCTGGCGGCGGAAGCCCAGCGTCATCGGGTCGGTGACGGCCACGATCTGCATGACGCCGCCGTCGATGAGCCGCTGCACCCGCTGCCGCACGGCCGCCTCGGACAGCCCCACCGCCTTGCCGATCGCCGCGTAGGACCGCCGTCCGTCCTGCTGGAGCTGCTCGATGATCAGCTTGGAGACGTCATCGAGCACGACACGGGGGTCGGCGGCCCGGGCCCGGCCGCGGCGGCCCGCGGTGGCAGGTGCGGCGACGGGGAAGACGGTCCCGGATGTATGAGCCATACGGTCGCCTCCTTCGCAAGGCAATCGTGCCATGCCACCGGGTTCTGTCAACCGATTTAGTCGAAACAGATGCTATCTGCTACGGAATCACTTGTGTAGGCTTCGTTTGTCTGCCAGGGTCGGATTCATGGCCACCGATACGCTGAAAAACTTCGTGAACGGCGCGTACGTCGCCGCCGCGGCCGGCGAGACGAGCGCGGTCGTCGACCCCAGTACCGGTGAGGAGTACGCGCGGGCCCCGGTGTCCGGGCCGGCCGACGCCGAGGCCGCGCTGCGGGCCGCCGCGGGCGCGTTCGAGGGCTGGCGGGACACCATCCCCGCCGAGCGCAGCCTCGCGCTGCTGCGGATGGCGGGCGCGGTGGAGGCGCGGGCCGGGGAGATCGTCGCCGCGGAGTGCCGCAACACCGGCAAGCCCGTCGGCATCACCATGGACGAGGAGATCCCGCCCATGGTGGACGAGCTGCGGTTCTTCGCCGGTGCGGCCCGCATCCTGCAGGGCACGTCGGCCGGCGAGTACCTGGCCGGGCACACCTCTGTGCTGCGCCGCGAGCCGGTCGGCGTCTGCGCGCAGGTCACCCCCTGGAACTACCCGATGATGATGGCGGTGTGGAAGTTCGCCCCGGCGATCGCCGCGGGGAACACGGTCGTGCTCAAGCCGTCGGACACCACGCCGGTGACCACGCTGCTGCTGGCCGAGATCGCCGCCGAGTTCCTGCCGCGCGGGGTGTTCAACGTGGTCTGCGGCGACGCGGGCACCGGGCGGGCGCTGGTGTCGCACGTCATCCCGCGGATGGTGTCGATCACCGGCTCGGTGCGCGCGGGCATGGAGGTCGCGCGGGCCGCGGCCGGCGACCTGAAGCGGGTGCACCTGGAACTCGGCGGCAAGGCACCGGTGATCGTGTTCGATGACGCCGACGCGGCGGCCACGGCGGCGAGCATCGCCCCGGCGGCGTACTACAACGCGGGCCAGGACTGCACCGCGGCCACCCGGGTGCTGGCCGGCCCCGGCATCGCCGCCGACCTGACCGACGCCCTCGCCGAGCAGGCGGCCAAGACCACCGTGGGCGGCCTCGACGTGACCGGGGCGGACTACGGCCCGCTGAACAACCCGGTCCAGCTCGCCCGGGTGGAGGGTTTCCTGGCGCGCCGCCCCGGGCACGCGCGGATCGTCACCGGCGGCACCCGGGTGGGGGAGCGCGGCTACTGCTTCGCGCCCACCGTGGTCGCCGGGCTGCGGCAGGACGACGAGATGATCCAGGAGGAGATCTTCGGGCCGGTCATCACCGTCCAGCGCTTCACCGCCGAGGACGAGGCGCTGCGCTGGGCGAACGGGGTGAAGTACGGGCTGGCCGCCAGCGTCTGGACGCGCGACCACGGCCGGGCGATGCGGATGGCGCGGCTGCTGGACTTCGGGGCGGTGTGGATCAACACCCACCTCCCGTTCGTATCCGAGATGCCGCACGGCGGCTTCAAGCACTCCGGGTACGGCAAGGACCTGTCGGTGTACGGGTTCGAGGACTACACCCGGATCAAGCACGTGATGAGCTATCTGGGCGCGTGAGCGCTGATGCGCAAGACACCGCGGCAGCTGCGCAGTGCGGGCTGGTTCGCACCCGAAAGCCTGCGGTCGTTCAGCCACCGGTCGAGGATGCGCCAGCTCGGCGTGGGCGCCGCCGAGCACGAGGGCAAGCCGGTCATCGCCATCCTCAACACCTGGTCCGAGTTGAACCCGTGCCACATGCACCTGCGGGAACGCGCGGAGCAGGTCAAGCGCGGCGTGTGGCAGGCCGGCGGCTTCCCGGTGGAGTTCGGCGTCGCCACGCTGTCGGAGACCTACTGCAAGCCGACCCCGATGATGTACCGGAACCTGCTGGCCATCGAGGCGGAGGAAACGCTCCGCTCCTACCCGGCGGACGGTGCGGTGCTGATGGGCGGCTGCGACAAGACCACGCCCGCCCTGCTCATGGGCGCCGCGAGCGCGGGCCTGCCGGCGATCTACGTGCCCGCCGGGCCGATGCTCCGGGGTTGCTACCGTGGCCAGCCGGTGGGCAGCGGTACCGACCAGTGGAGGTTCTGGGACGACTACCGGGCCGGGCTGATCGGCGACTGCGAGCTGGCCGACCTGGAATGCGGCATCGCCCGCTCGCCCGGGCACTGCATGACCATGGGGACCGCATCCACCATGACCTCCGCCGCCGAGGCGCTCGGCATGACGCTGCCCGGCGCGGCGTCGATCCCGGCGCCCGACTCGGCCCACTACCGGATGGCGGCGGCGAGCGGGCGGAGGATCGTGGACATGGTCTGGGAGGACCTGACCCCGGCGCGCATCCTAGGCAGAGCGGCGTTCGAGGATGCCGTCGCGTGTGTGCTCGCCCTCGGCGGTTCCACGAACGCGGTGATCCACCTGATCGCGATGGCCGGGCGGTGCGGGGTGCCGCTGACCCTGGACGACTTCGACGCGATCTCCCGCCGGATCCCCGTCCTGGCGAACATCCGGCCCACCGGCGCCTACCTGATGGAGGACTTCTACCTCGCCGGCGGACTGCCCGCGCTGATGGCGCAGCTCAGCGGCGTCCCCGGTGCCCTGCACACCGGGCGGGTCACCGCGAACGGCCAGACCCTGGGCGACAACCTGGCGCGGGCGCGGGCCTGGAACGCCGACGTGATCAGGCCACCGGGCAACGCCCTGTCCCGCGACGGCGGGCTGGCCGTGCTGCGCGGCAACCTGGCACCGGACGGCGCGGTCATCAAGCCGCTCGCCGCCGAGCCGGGCCTGCTGGCGCACACCGGGCCCGCCGTGGTCTTCGACAGCTACCCGCAGATGCAGGAGCGGATCGACGACCCGGCGCTCGGGGTCACCCCCGACTCGGTGCTGGTGCTGCGCGGCGCGGGGCCGCGCGGCGGGCCCGGCATGCCCGAGTACGGGATGCTGCCGATCCCCAAGTACCTGCTGGCCCAGGGGGTACGGGACATGGTGCGGATCTCCGACGCACGGATGAGCGGTACCAGTTACGGCGCCTGCGTCGTGCACGTGGCGCCGGAGTCGTGGGTGGGCGGGCCCCTCGCGCTGGTCCGCAGCGGCGACCCGATCACGCTGAACGTGGCCGAACGGGTGCTCCGGCTCGAGGTGGCCGACGCCGAACTGGCCAGCCGGCGTGCCGCCTGGCAGCCGCCGCCGCCCCGGTTCGGGCGCGGCTACGGTGCCCTGTTCAGCGAGCAGGTCAGCCAGGCCAACGAGGGCTGCGACTTCGAGTTCCTGGCCCGTTCCGGCGGCACCCCCGACCCGGAGCCCAACCCCCAGTAGCGGGTCGGCCGTGCCCAGCCCGCGGTGGCGCGGGGCCGGCCGCGTAGTGTGGGCTGCCGTGCCCACGATCCTCATCACCGGCGCGGCCGGCGCGATCGGGACCATGCTGCGGCCGCGGCTGGCCCGCCCGGACCGGACCCTGCGCCTGCTGGACGTCGCCGACCTGACCGCCGGGCCCGCCGAGGAGGTGGTCCACGCCTCGGTCACCGACATGGCCGCCATGACGGCCGCCTCCCAGGGCGCCTCGGCGGTGATCCACCTGGCGGCCATCTCCGGCGAGGCGCCCTGGGAGCAGATCGCTCAGGTCAACATCCAGGGCACGTACGTGGCCTTCGAGGCGGCGCGGCGGGCCCGCGTGCCCCGGGTGATCTTCGCGTCGTCCAACCACGCGGTCGGGTTCTCGCCGCGGGAGAGCTTCCCGGTGCCCGACTACGCGTTCCCCGCGCCGGACACCTACTACGGCGTGGCCAAAGTGGCGGGCGAGGGGCTGGCCGCCCTCTACCACTACCGGTACGGCCTGGACACGATCTGCATCCGGATCCTGAGCTGCGCCGAGAAGCCGCGCAGCGCCAGGTCGCTGTCCACCTGGCTGTCCCCGGACGACGCCGGGCGGCTGTTCGAGGCGTGCCTGACCACGCCGCACCCGGGGTTCCGTGTCGTGTTCGGCGTCTCGGCGAACACCCGCGGCGGCTGGGTCAGCCTCGCCGAGGCGCAGGCGCTCGGCTACCGGGCCGCGGACGACGCCGAGGCGTTCGCGGACGAGGTGATCGCCGAGTTCGGCGAGCCCGACCCCGCGGACCCGGTGTTCCGCTACCTCGGCGGCGAGTTCACCCTGCCCGGCCTGGACGCCTGACCGGGGCGGATCGTGCGGGCCTGGGCGAACCTGTACCCGTGGGACGTGGACGGCGATCCGGCGGCGCCCGACCGGATCGCGGGTCTCGGCCTGGCCGCGGTGACCCTGGCCGCCGCGTACCACGCGGTGCGGGCGGTGACCCCGTTCCACCCCCGGCACCGCCGTCGCCGCGTCGCTCCTGGCGGTGTCCGGGCTCGGCGGTGATCCGGCGACGCTGCCCGGCCAGGCCGCCGCGGTGCGCGCGGCCGGCGCCACGGAACTGCGGCTCTACCACGCGGGCCTGGCGTTGGCGGGGGACCTCGCGGCCATCCGCGCGCTGTGCCGCCGCGACGGCGGGTAAGCCGCTACCCCCCGGGCGCCCCGGCGGCCGGGCCCGGCCCTGCCGCATCCGGACCTGAACCGGCGCGCCAGGCGCTGGCGCTCAAGAAGGCAAGCAGGGCGAGGTGCAGTGAGGTGCGCGACTCGGCCGAGTCCAGGCTGACCCCGAGGATCCGCTCGATCAGCCGCAGCCGCTCGTAGAAGGTGGGCCGGGCCAGGTGGGCGCGGGCGGCCGCGGCCGCCTTGTTGCCGCCCTCGGCCAGGTAAGCGCCGAGTACCTTGGTCAGCCCGGCGCCGTGCGCCTGGTCGTGGGCGATCAGCGGGCCGATTTCCCGTTCGACGAACGTGGTCAGCCGGGCGTCGTCGCCGAGCAGGTGCAGCAGGCCGCGCAGCCGCAGGTCGGCCAGCCGGTAGTACGGCCGGCCCCGGCCCGCCGATGGCGAGGCGGCCGCGGCGTCGGCGACCTGCTGGGCCTCAAGCAGCGACCGGCGCGCCTCGGCGAGGGATCCCGCTGGCGAGCCGGCCCCGATCACCGCATCACCGCCGGGCAGTCGCTGCCTCGCCGCGGCGCAGACCGCGGTCAGGACGGCGTCCGGGTCCGCCCCCCGGTCGGCCGACAGCAGGGCGCCGACCCCGGCCTCACCGAGGGAGCCGACCAGCGCGGGAACCCGCTCCCGGCGGCACGCGTCCGCGAGCGCGTCGGCCACCTCTCCTGCCCGCGCGTGGGCGGGCAGCCCGCGCCCACCCTGGCGGAAGCTGACCACCATCGTGACCAGTTGCCGCCCGGTGACCTGGACGCCCAGCGCCCGGGCCCGGGCCGCCGCTTCGTCCGGGTCGGGGTACGCCCCGGCCACGATCGCGCCGATCAGCGAGGTGTGCGCCTGCCGTTCGAGGCTCTCGTGCTGTCGGGTGAGCAGCCGGGCCAGCGCGAGCGCGGTGGCGGTGCGCTCCACCAGCACCAGGTCACCGGCAGCCGGGGGCTCGCCGCAGACGAGGATGACCCGGCCCCAGTCCTCGCCGCGGGCGCCGGCCACGGTGACCAGCCAGCCGGACGGCTCGTCGTAACCGGTCCGCTCGGCCAGCACGACGCCGCGGGACCGGGCCTCGAAGCCGTCGAGCAATGCCGCGGGGTCGGCCCCGGCCGGCTCGCAGGCGAGCACGTGATGCGACAGGTCCGCCAGGATCACCGGCCTGCCCGCCAGCAGTGCCGCCTGCCGGAGGATCTCCCCGGGGCCGGCGCCCGCCACCGCCAGGTCGGTGAACACCTCGTGCAGCCGCGCCGAGGCGCGCAACTGGTCCAACTGGTCGTCGATGATCCGGGCGTGCACCGCCTCGGTGATCCCTACGAACGGGACCTCCCGGCCGAACACGATCAGCGGCAGACCACGCGCCTCCGCCGCCGCGACGAAGCCTGGCGGCAGCCGGCCGGTGTACCGGCGGCCCAGTTCCACCGCGAGCGCGGCCACCCCCACCGAGGCGAGGTCGGCCACGTAGGCGTCAAGCAGCACGTCCTCACCGGGCAGCGCGATGCCGGTGGTCAGCACCAGTTCGCCGCCGCGCAGCAGCCTGGCCGCGTCGGCCAGTTCGATGGCGTGCACCCACCGCACCGGGGTGTCCAGCCGGTCTGCTCCGGCCACCACCCGCGGCCGCCCCCGCCGCACGGCGTCCAGCGCGAGCACCTCCGCCACCGTCGGCAGCACCCCGCCTCCTTCCACCGCCCGCGTCCCGGCAGAGCCGTTCCGCTTCTTATCATCCGAGACGGATCTGGCCCCGAAATACGGGCCAGATCCTCCGAGAGGGCTGTCAGAACTAGGGCAAATCGGGCACTATGGCGACCATCTTGGATGATAAGTGTGCGCGGCCGACAGATCGTAAGGTTACCTAGCTGAAATCTTACATAATGTCGGCACCGAGGCGTCCTCGCAAGCGGCAGACTAGGGACCATGACTGAACTCGTTAACCGGCACCGCGCCGTGCTGCCCAACTGGATGGGCCTGTATTACGAGCACCCGCTGGAACTGGTCAGCGGCAGCGGCAGCCGTGTCACCGACGCCTCCGGCCGCAGCTACCTCGACTTCTTCTGCGGCATCCTCACCAACATGCTCGGGTACGACCTGCCCGAGGTCCGCGACGCGGTGGCGCGCCAGCTCTCCACCGGCATCGTGCACACCTCGACCCTGTACCTGATCCGCAGCCAGGTGGAACTGGCCGAGAAGCTGGCCCGCCTGTCCGGTATCGAGAACGCCAAGGTGTTCTTCACCAACTCCGGCACCGAGGCGAACGAGACCGCGCTGATGCTCGCGACCGTGGCCCGCCGGTCCAACCAGGTGCTCGCGATGCGCGGCAGTTACCACGGGCGCTCGTTCGGCGCGGTCGCGATCACCGGCAACGTGGCGTGGAAGAGCTCCCAGCTCGCCCCGTTCAGCGTGCAGTACCTGCACGGCACGGACCGGTACCTGCCCGCCTTCGCCGGGATGCCGGACGCCGAGTACATCGAGGCGTGCACCGCCGACCTGAAGCACCTGCTCACCGCCGCGACCGCGCGGGACGTGGCGTGCCTGATCGCCGAGCCGGTCCAGGGCGTCGGCGGGTTCACCATGGCACCGGACGGGCTCCTCGGCGCCTACCGTGACCTGCTCGCCGAGCACGGCGTGCTGTTCATCTCCGACGAGGTGCAGACCGCCTGGGGCCGCACCGGCGAGCACTTCTGGGGGATCGGCGCGCACGGCGTGACCCCGGACATGATCACGTTCGCCAAGGGCCTCGGCAACGGGTTCGCGATCGGCGGGGTGATCGCCCGCCGCGACCTCATGGACGGCGTGCCCGGCAACGGCATCTCCACGTTCGGCGGCAACCCGCTGTCCACCACCGCGGCCAACGCGGCCCTGGACTACGTGCTCGAGCACGACCTGCAGCGCAACGCGGCCACCCTCGGCACCATGATCATCGGCGGGCTGCGGGACGCGACCGCGCCGCTGGCGGCGGTCGGCGAGGTCCGCGGCAAGGGACTGATGTTCGCGGTGGACCTGGTCGACCCGGGCACCGGCGCGCCCAGCCCGGCGCTGGCCACCCGCGCCCTGGAAGAGGCGCGCGAGCGCGGCCTGCTCATCGGCAAGGGCGGGCTGCAGGGGCACACGCTGCGGATGGCGCCGCCGATGAACATCACCGAGGCCGACGCCAAGGAGGGCCTGGGCCTGCTGATCGACGCGCTGCGCGCGGTGGACGCGGGGGCGGCGAAATGACCAGGCACGCGAGCGACGCGCCGCAGGCGCGGAGAAGCGAGCCAAATAAGCACTGTAGCCACTGGATCGGCGGGCGCCCCTGGGAGGGCGCCGCGGAGCGGCGCGGCGACATCTACAACCCGGCCACCGGCAAGGTCACCGGGACCGTGGACTTCGCCTCCGCCACCGTTGTCGGCGACGCCGTCGCCGCGGCCGCCAAGGCGCTCCCCGGCTGGCGCGCCTTTTCCCTGGCCAAACGAACCGCCGTGCTGTTCGCGTTCCGCGAGCTGATCAACTCCCACCGGGGCGAGCTCGCCGGGCTGATCAGCTCCGAGCACGGCAAGGTGACCTCGGACGCGGACGGCGAGGTGGCCCGTGGCCTGGAGGTCGTCGAGTTCGCCTGCGGCCTCGGGCACCTGCTCAAGGGCGACTACTCGGAGAACGTGTCCACCGGCGTGGACGCCTACTCGATCCGCCAGCCGCTGGGCGTGGTGGCCGGGATCACCCCGTTCAACTTCCCCGCCATGGTGCCGATGTGGATGTTCCCGATCGCGCTGGCCTGCGGCAACACGTTCGTGCTCAAGCCGTCGGAGAAAGACCCCTCGGCGTCGCTGCTGCTGGCCCGGCTGCTGGCCGAGGCGGGGCTGCCCGAGGGCGCGTTCAACGTGGTGCAAGGGGACAAGGAGGCCGTCGACGCGCTCCTCACCCACCCCGACGTGCGCGCGGTGAGCTTCGTCGGGTCCACCCCGATCGCGCGGTACGTGTACCAGACGGGCACCTCGGCGGGCAAGCGGGTGCAGGCGCTCGGCGGCGCCAAGAACCACATGGTGGTGCTCCCCGACGCGGACACCGACCTGGCCGCGGACGCGGCGGTGTCGGCGGGGTTCGGCTCGGCGGGCGAGCGCTGCATGGCGGTCTCGGTGCTGGTGGCCGTGGGGTCGGTCGGCGACGAACTGGTCGCCAAGATCGCCGACCGGGTGAACGGGCTGCGGGTCGGCCCCGGCACCGACGAGCGGTCGGAGATGGGCCCGCTGGTCACCGGCGCGCACCGGAACAGGGTCGCCTCCTACCTGGACACCGGCGTGAAGGAGGGCGCCACGCTGGCGGTGGACGGCCGGATGCACCCGGTGATCGGCGGCGACGCCGGCGGCTTCTGGCTCGGCCCGAGCGTGCTCGACCACGTCACCCCGGAGATGAGCTGCTACCGCGACGAGATCTTCGGCCCGGTGCTGTCGGTCGTCCGGGTGCCCGGTTACGACGAGGCGCTGCGGCTGGTCAGCGAGAACCCCTACGGCAACGGGGTGGCGATCTACACCAACGACGGGGGAGCCGCCCGGCGGTTCGTGTCCGAGGTCGAGGTCGGCATGGTCGGCGTCAACGTGCCGATCCCGGTGCCGATGGCCTACTACTCCTTCGGCGGGTGGAAGTCGTCGCTGTTCGGGGACACCCACGTCTACGGCACCGAGGGCATCCACTTCTATACCAAGGGAAAGGCGGTCACCTCGCGGTGGCTGGACCCCAGCCACGGCGGTGTCAACCTCGGCTTCCCGGTGAACAAGTAACCCGCAACGCGTGGCGGGCCCCGGGGAGCCCCCGGGGCCTGGACACGTCGTGCGGTGGTGGTCAGGCTGCCGCGCTGAACACCGGGTAGTACGCGCCGGACTGCCCGGACGCGGTGGGATGGTAGGAGTCTGTCAGGTTGAACCAGTCCACCGAGTGCAGCCAGCTCGCGGAGTCGCAGATCTCGTGCCCGCCGAACGCCGCCTTGACGTCGGCGTAGACGAATCCCGGGTGCCCGGCGGTGGCGGCCTGGATCACCGAGTCGAGCACGTCGGCACCCCCGTCGAGAGCCGTGCGCTTGGTGGTGCTCAGGCCGATGCAGCCCGACGAACGCGCCAGGTCATAGAACTCGGGGTAGCCCATCACGACCACGCGAGCGCTGGGCGAGCGCGCAGAGATGTCGTCGAACAGGGTGTTGAGGCTGCCGGGAAGCTGCGCGGTGGCAGCGGCGAGGGCGAACCGGAGGTGGCGGGCGGAGAGCATGCGACGGGACGGGACACGGGGCTCTGACAAGTTCTCCTCCACGGGGAGAGCGGCGAGTTAACCCTGAGGTAACAGCGGCGAGTTAACCCTGAGGTAACACCGCTCAGTAACCCCGTCAAGACCAGCAGATACTTGGCCGCCGACACCCCCTGTCCCCTGCGCTACACTCAATCCCGGCTGGCCTTACCGCCACTGGTTCGGGGGTGGATGCAGCATGGAGCGGTGGGAGCATCTCCTGAACGAGCTTCGTGCCGAGCTGACGCTGCGCGAGCAGGAACTCGACCTCCTGCACAATATCGACCTCAGGCTGCTGGCCTCCGATGAGTCCCCGCAGGAGATCTTCACGTTCATCGTGGGCCGGACGCAGGAACTGCTGCAGGCCAGCCACACCACCGTGCTGCTGCGCAGAAGCACGTTCCTGGAGCCGATGTACTCGAACTTAATTTCCGTGGTGGGCCAGCGGGTGCCGATCGCGAAGTCGATCACGGGCCTGTGTCTGGAAAACGACAAGCCGGTCAACATCCCGGATATCACCCGGAGCGAGCACCGGCACAGGTACGAGCAGTTGCGGGGTTACGAGGGACCGCCCATGCGCAGCCTGCTGGCGACCCCCATCCGGATCCGCGGCACCGCCGTGGGTGTGCTGAACGCCGAAAGCACCGAGGCTGGGGCGTTCACCGAGGTGCACGAGCGGATCGCCGCCGCCGTCGCGGCCCAGGTCGCGATCGCGTTGCAGCGGACTCAGACGCTGGACAGCACGGAACTGTTCGCCGACGTGGACAGGATGATCATCGGCGAGGGCGCGACGGTTATTGGTGATGGCCGCGGCAAGAGGGACGAGGACCAGCAGGATCTGAAGTCCGGCGATCAGAATGTGATCCAGGACACCGATCCCATCCAGCAGGCGCTTGAACAAGTCATGAGCGCGCTCCAGCGGCTCGAGCACGTCGCGCACCACCGGGCCGACATCCTCTTCGTTCGCGGCAATGACGAGCTTGAGATCATGCAGAGCACCATGGTGGACGACGTGGGGCTGATCGTCCCCATCGAGAAGTCCGTCAGCGGGCGCGCGCTCCGGGAGCGGAAGACGATCATCGTCGGTGACGTCACCAAGGATGAGGAATACCAGCTGGCGAGCGGGTCGATCCGCAGCGAGATCGCGGTGCCGATCTTCTTCGGCGAAGATATCCCTATCGGCGTGCTGAACGTCGAGAGCGAGGAAGAAGACGCCTTCTACGGGTTCTACCAGGTTGTCCTGGAGAGCTTCGCCGAGAAGATCAAGACCTTGCTTGCCTTCGCCAAACTGCGCGCCGACGTCACCGAAGCGATGGAGCTGCGGACGGCCAGCGACCTTCTCGTCGCGGTGGGCGATCAGACAAGCCACATCGTGCATCAGCTGAACAACACGGTCGGCGCGATGCGGGCCAGGATCATGGAACTCCAGGAGATGCGCGCGGACGGCACCCTCGACATGGCGGCGGACGGTTTCCTGGACGAGTCTTTGACGGCATTGCTCGGATTGGCGGAGCGGACCCTTCAGATGCCCGACGAGGTGACCAGGCAGCTCGGCCAGGACTCGAACGTCGACGTGAATGAGTGCGTGCGGCAGGCCTTGGGCAAGATCGAGCCGGGTGAGAACGTGCGGGTCGACGTGTACCTCCAGCCGGACATCCCCGCACTGCCGTTGTACAGCTTCGACATCGTGGTGCAGAACCTGCTCCAGAACGCCCTGGACGCGATGCCTGACGGCGGCACGCTTACGGTTCGCACCTCGGCGGTACAGCACCAGAGCCCGGTGACCGGGTACGTCCAGCTTGCGGTCACCGACACTGGAATGGGAATTCCGCCGAACATCCTGAAGCGGGTGTTCGAGCTGAACTTCACGACCAAGCGCAGCCGGGGCAAGGGACTGGGCCTCGGGCTATGGTGGGTCCGCAACTTCGTGAGGCGGGCCAGGGGAGACATCGCAATCCGCAGCGTTCCAGGGTCGGGCACCGAGGTGTCTGTCAAGATACCTATCGGCACGGACGGCCGATCTGCGCCGCGTTGATCGACAGGACGGGCCGGAGGAGGTGAATCGGTGGAACCCGGTGTCAACATCCTGATCGTCGAGGACGAAAAGGAATGGCAGGGCACCTATGAGCGCGCCGTAAATGCCCAGGGATCTGGCCGGACGGTAAAGGTGGCGCAGGACCTTGCGACCGCCGAGCGGCTGATCGATGCCACGAAGTTTGCGGTGGCATTCGTGGATGTCGGACTGGACGTGCGAGATGACCGGAACGTGGACGGCCTGCGCGTGATGGAGAAGATCCGCGCCATCGGTGACCAGGAGACGAGCATCGTCGTGGTCACCGGCCGCAGCGGGCAGGACCTGCTTGATATCGTCCGCGACGCCATCAAGAAGTACGGCGCCTACGACACCGTCGGCAAGAGGAGCGTCGAGCCGAAACAGATCAGAGAACTCCTGGCCGGGGGGCTTGAGGCCTACCACAAGGCGGTCGGCACGAGCCGCACGGCGGTGCGCGACGCCCTTCGGGGGAATATCTCCCCTATGAGCTGGGACGACCAGGTCATGCGGGCCATCGGTTTCAGGGGCGACGCCGGGCGGTTCTACAGCTTCCTGGGCGGGCTTCTGGATGATTACCTGCCCATCGTCACCCGCGAGGGCGCAGAGCCGGTGACCATCGACTCTGCTGCCCGGCTCGTACACGGCGCCTTCTGGAGCCGGGCCGCCGCCGCGGCGGTGGCTGTCTGCTTTGGTGCGGCCGCGCAGTTCGACCAGGCGGCCGAGGATGCCCGGCGTGACGGAAAGCTGCTCGGCAGGTACTTGGTCGGCGAGCCGGAGCGTGAACTGGGCGGGCACGAGGTAAAGGGCGCCGTGTTCCCGCTGAGGGAAGGACGGCGGGAAGACTTCGGAGGTCCGCGGACGGCCTAGCCTGGCCATCCGCGGGACCAGTGGCCGGAGATTACAGCGCTGGTAAGGCACTATGAAGTGGCTAAGCACGGTGGCGGGAACATGAGCCCCAGTCCGGTAATGCGGATCCTGATCGTCGACGACGACCTGGAGTGGCTCGGCCTATTAACTCGGCTGTTCCCGGGCCATATCGTAGATGCGGTCCAGTCTTTTGCGGAAGCGCTGAAGCGGGTCGAGACCCCGGACCACCACTACGACGTGGCGGTTGTCGATCTGAACCTGCTCAGCGACGATGATCGGCTGGGTGGCGACATCCTGGGAACGCTGTACCAGAATTCACCGTCGACCTTGCGGATAGCCGTGACCGGGACGCCGGAAGGCAGTATGCGCCTTGACGTGCTCGACGAGTACCACGTCGAGGACGTGTTCATCAAGGGGGGCAAGCTGGCGCGTCTTCGCCAGATCGTGCTGGGCCGGCCCAGCCCCGTGGCGCCTGACATGTCCACGGACCCCACGCTGGAAAAGCTGCAGGCGGGGTTGCGCGAGAAGGTTCAGGCGTTGAAGAAAGCCGTGCTCGGCGCCTTGAACCAGCAGATAGCCGACCAGCAGAACGATCTTCGGTCGTCCGGGCGTGAGCGATCTGGCGTTGAGGAGCGGCACCTGACGGTGGAACTGGCGGACTCC
>Ga0207646_10001623_pt1 | contig 27444 bp, 22 predicted proteins | sample KBSK5502metaG_FD_184343 | JGI IMG/M metagenome (GOLD analysis project Ga0207646, IMG submission 184343) | Corn, switchgrass and miscanthus rhizosphere microbial communities from Kellogg Biological Station, Michigan, USA - KBS K5-50-2 metaG... | ecosystem: Host-associated > Plants > Roots >...
CGAGCGCAGGTTGTCCTCCGCCTGCCGGTACGCCCGGTCGGTGGCATCGAGGCTGGTGCCGACCGGCGTCTGCATGCGGGCCATGAACATGTTGGTGTCCTGGCTCGGGACGAACTCCTTGCGCAGCAGCGGAACGAGCCCGAACACCGACACGATGAAAAAGACGAGCGACCCGGCGAGCACCCAGCCCCGATGGTGGAGCGCCGGCTCCAGCGTCTTCAGGTAGCGCGCCGACAGGCGGTGGAAGAGGCGGTCCACGCCCTGGCCGAAGCGGCTGCGCCGCTCCCCGACCTCCAGGAACTGTGAACAGCGCATGGGCGCGAGCGTGAGCGCCTCGAGCAGCGACAGCAGCACCGCCACCGAGATGGTGACGCCGAACTGGAAGAAGAACTTGCCGATGATCCCCTTCATGAACGCCACGGGCAGGAAGATCGCCACGATGGCGGCGGTGGTGGCGGCGGCGGCGAAGGTGATCTCCCGCGCCCCCACCGAGGCCGCCCTCACCTTGCCCTCGCCCATCTCGCGGTGGCGGTAGATGTTCTCGAGGACCATGATCGCGTCGTCGACCACGATCCCCACCACCAGGCTCAGCCCGAGCACGGTGAACGTGTTCAGGGTGAAGCCGAAGAAGTACATCACGATGAAGGTGCCGAGGATCGACGTCGGGATCGCGAGCAGCACGTTGAAGGTGGTCGAGAGCGAGCCGAGGAACAGCCAGCACACGACCCCGGTCAGCAGGGCGGCCAGGATCAGCGTGAACAGGATCTCGCGGATGGCCTGCTCGACGAAGGTCGTGGCGTCGAAGTTCACGTCGAGGATCAGCCCCTCCGGCAGGTCCTTGCGCAGCTCCAGCATCTTGGCCTTGGCGAGCTGTCCGACCTGGACCGCATTCGCGCCCCGGAGCTTCTTGATCCCGAAGCCCACCGACGGCATCCCGTTGGCCCGGGCCATGCGGCGCCGGTCCTCGAGGCCGTCCTCGACGACGGCCACGTCCTGGAGGCGCACCGGCGCTCCCTGCTTGAAGGCGACGACGAGCTTGCGGAAGGCGTCGAGGTCGATGGCCTCTCCCTCGGCCCGCACGTTCATCTCCCTCTCGGGCGTCTCGATGCGGCCGGCCGGGACCTCCAGGTGCTCGCGCTGGATGGCGCCCATCACGTCGAGCACGGTCAGCCCCTGGGCCTCCAGCCGGGGGGCGTCGAACCACACGCGGATGTTGCGCTCGCGGTAGCCGCCCAGCATCACCTCGCCCACGCCCTCGATCGTCTGGAACTGGGGGCGCAGCACGTTGCGGATGTAGTCGGCCATGAACGTCGGCGACCGGGTGCCCGAGAGCGAGAACCAGAGGATCGGCTGGTCCTCGGGATTGGTCTTGGTGATGATCGGGGGATCCATCTCGCGCGGCAGGCGGCGGGCGGCCTGGGCGACGCGGGTCTGGACGTCCTGGAGCGCGGCGTCGATGTTGCGGTTGAGCTCGAACTCGACGGTGATGCTGGCCGAGCCCTGGCGGGAGGTGGAGGAGATCTGCTTGATCCCCTCGATGGAGGTCACCGCGTCCTCGATGAAGTCGACGACGTCGGTCTCCATGACCTCGGGCGACGCCCCCTCGTAAGTCACCTGGATGTTGACGATCGGGAAGTCCACGTCGGGGTTCTGGCTCACCCCGAGCCCCTTGAAGACGGTGCCCCAGCCCGTGAAGCAGATGAGGCCGAACCCGATGAGGGCGGCCATCAGCATCCAGGCGAACACGTGGTTGCGGATGGAAATGTCCGCCAGCGTCATTCCGCTGGCAATCTTCGCGGTGTCTTCCGGCGGCTCCTGCGAACGGCGTGACTCCTCGCTCACTTCGGGTCTCCCGCGGCCCGCTCCGGGGAGGCGGGCACGCTCGTCGCCGGCGCGGCGACCGGGGCGGCGGTGGGCTGCACGGTGAGCCCGTCGGTCAAGCGGTCCGATCCCTCCACCACGACGACGTCTCCGGCCTTCACTCCCGAAAGGATCTCCACCAGGCCCGTGCCCGTGCGCAGGCCGATCTGGATCGGGTGCAGGCGTGCCTTGCCCTGCTCGACCACGTAGGTCACGAAGCCCCGCTCGCTCGCCTGCACCGCACCCTCGGGCACCACCATCGCGTTGCGACGGGTCTCGGAGGCGAGGCTCACCTCGGCGAAGAAGCCGGGCTTCAGCTCGCCGGGGTTCTTGACCCAGGCCATCACCTCGACCTGTCGGGTCGCGGGGTCGGCCACGTCGCTCACGTGGTAGATCGTGGCCGCGAACTGGCGGTCGCCCAGCGACGCCACGTGGAAGCGGACGTTCTGGGCGGTGCGGGCGCGCAGCGACTCCGCCTCCGATACCTTGAAGCGCAGCCGCAGGCGGCTCACGTCCACCACGGTGGCGAGGACGTCGCCGGTCTTCACGAACCTGCCGGTGTCGACCGTTTTCGTGTTGATCACCCCCGGCTGGGCCGGGCGCACCTCGGCGCGGGCCACGTTCTGGGCGGCGATGTCGCGCGCGGCCTTCGCCGACTGGGCATCGGCGGCGAGGCGCTCGGCCTCCTGGCGGGCCCGGTTCAGCTCCTCCGCCGCGACCAGGTTCTCCTTGGCGAGCTGCTCGCGCCGGGCCGCGTCGGAGGCCGCCCGCCGCGCATCCGCCAGGCTCTTCTGGTACGTGGCCTCGGCGCGCTCCAGCTCCAGCCGGTACCGGTCGCGGTCGATCCGCAGCAGGACGGTCGATCGGCCCACGCGGTCACCTTCGTGGAAGCGGACGTCGGTGGCGACGCCTTCCACCTGGGCCGTGATCTGGACCAGCTCCTCGGCTTCCAGCGTGCCCGGCGCCTTGATCTCGTACACGACGTCCTGAGCGACCACCGGCGCGACCCGCACGGTGAGAGCGCGGGCGCCGGCCGCCGGCGGAGCGGCCGCGCTGCCCCCGCAGCCGGCGGCCAGGGCCGGGAGGCCGGCGGCGAGCACGTATCGGTTGCTCGTTCCCAAGATCACGCGGGACACCCCAGGCAATGCGGTCTATTTTGGGCGAGGCAGGGCGGCCCTCCAAGCCAGACTCCGTGAGCGACGGTTAAACGATGTTACAGGAAATGGGCCCGCCGGGCATCGGCCGGACCCGACGCCCGGAGCAACGGGCCGGTCTAGAATGAGGCTCCAGGAGGCCCCGTCCCACGATGCACGACCCGCGCGTCCCCGAGACCTTGGAGGGCTGGTGGCTGCTCCACCAGATGTTCAAGGTGAGCTGGCCCGCGTGGCAGGCCCTGCCCCCGGGCGAGCGCCAGCAAAAGGCCACCGAGGCGGCCCGCGCCCTCGGCGGAATGGAGCGGGGACGCGAGGGGTCGTCCGTGCCCTGCACGCTGCTGGGCCACAAGGGCGACCTCATGTTGATCCACTTCCGCCGCTCTCTCGAGGAGCTGGAGGCCGCGCAGCTCTCGGTGGACCGCCTCGGCCTCGCCGCCTTCCTCCAGGCGACGACGTCGTATGTCTCGGTGGTGGAGCTGGGCATGTACGAGATGACGGCCCAGATCCATGCCCGGCTGGGCGGCCGCGGCCTGGAGCCCGGCTCGGAGCCCTTCGACACGGCGTTCGACACGGAGATGCAGGAGCAGGAGCGGCGCGTGGAGGGCCGCCTGTTTCTCGACGTGCCGCCGCGGCGCCACATCTGCTTCTATCCGATGAGCAAGCGGCGGGGGGAAGCGAAGAACTGGTACGCGGTGCCCTTCGAGGAGCGCGCCCGGATGATGAGGGACCACGGCGTCGTGGGCCGGCGCTTCGCGGGGGCCGTCACCCAGATCATCTCGGGCTCGATCGGCTTCGACGACTGGGAGTGGGGCGTGGACCTCTTCGCCGACGACCCGATGGTCTTCAAGAAGCTCGTCTACGAGATGCGCTTCGACGACGCCAGCGCGTGGTACGCCGAGTTCGGGCCCTTCTACGTCGGCCTGCAGTTCTCGCCCTCGGAGCTGCCGAAGTTCCTGGAGGGCGAGGTCCCGAAGCTGCTTCATTGAGAGGCGCGCGGGTCGCCCGTAGCGGGGGCCTCGGTCGGCGAATGAGAAGACTGGGCGGTGCCGACCGGGAGCGGAGCGCGCGAAGATACGCGCTCCTTTTAGAAGCCAGCGCGCGGAGCGTCCCCCGCGGAGGGCGACCCGCGCGCCGGGCTATACTGGACTCCGAAGCTTTAGTGGGAGGTGGCTCATGTCCCCCACCCTCAGGGCGCACTTCGCCGATTACGCGGCGTTCCACGGAACGGCCGGAAACAAGGCGTGCCACTACGTCGGCATCCCGCTCATCGTCCTCGCGCTCCTGGCATTGCTCGCGCGCGTGCCGCTCCTGGCGGTGGGCGGGTTCACGGTGACGCTGGCCGAGGTCGCCCTCGTCCTGGTGACCGCCTACTACCTCACCCTCGACGCGGTCCTGGCCGCGATCATGCTGGCGGCCTCGGTGGGGCTGCTCATGCTCGGGCGGCCGATGCCGGTGTGGGCGGCGGCGGCGCTGTTCGTCCTCGGCTGGATCTTCCAGTTCATCGGCCACTACGTCTACGAGAAGCGCTCGCCCGCGTTCTTCCGCAACCTGGCCCACCTCCTCGTAGGGCCGCTGTGGATCGTGGCCAAGGCGGTCGGCCGCACCTGAGCCATGCTTCCCCGGCGGGGCCGGGCCTTCCTCTTCGCGATGGCGCTCGTCCCCGGCTGCGGAAGCTCGCCGACCTCCTCGCCCACGCCCTCCCCGGTCTCCACGTGCGGCGCGGGCCCGCCCGTGCCCGGCACGCCCGCCCTCACCACGGTGCTCGTGGCCCGCGGGCTCTCGAGCCCGCTCGACCTGCAGTTCGCCCCCGGAGACCGCTCGCGGATCTTCGTCGTGGAGCAGCCGGGACGGATCCGCGTGATCCGGGACGGGACGCTCCTGGCCGCCCCGTTCCTGGACGTCTCGGGCCGCATCTCCACGGGCGGCGAGCGCGGGCTGCTCGGCCTCGCCTTCCATCCGGGCTACGCGCAGAACGGCCGCCTCTTCGTGAACTACACCGATCGCAACGGCGACACCCACGTGGCCGAGTTCCGCGGCATGCCCGGCACGGACGCCGCCGACGCCGGGAGTGAGCGACAGGTGCTCTTCGTGGCGCAGCCTTTTCCCAACCACAACGGGGGCGGCCTCGTCTTCGGCCGCGACGGGATGCTCTACATCGGCCTCGGCGACGGAGGGAGCGGGGGTGATCCCTTCCGCAACGGGCAGAACCTCGGCACGCTCCTCGGCAAGATGCTGCGCATCGACGTCGACCGCGGCAACCCCTACGCCGTCCCCGCCGACAATCCCTTCCTCGCCACCGCCGGAGCGCGCGGAGAGATCTGGGCCTACGGCCTGCGCAATCCCTGGCGCTTCGCCTTCGACGGCGCCACCGGCGACCTCGTCATCGCCGACGTCGGCCAGAACCTGAGGGAGGAGATCGACGTCGGCCTCGCCTCCCGCCGTGGCGGGGAGAACTACGGCTGGAACGTCACCGAGGGCAGCCACTGCTTCCAGCCTTCCTCGGGCTGCAGCATGGCCGGGATCACGCTGCCGGTCCTGGAGTACGGCCACGGCGAGGGCTGCTCGATCACGGGCGGCGTCGTCTACCGCGGCTGCCGGATGCCCGGATACCAGGGCACGTACTTCTACGCGGACTACTGCTCGCACTTCGTGAGGTCGATCCGCGTGGCGAACGGTCAGGCCACCGACCCGCGGGACTGGACGGCGGCGCTGGGACGGGGGCTGCACAGCCCCACCTCGTTCGGCGTGGACGCCGACGGCGAGGCCTACATCGTCGACCAGGACGGAGAGGTCTACCGGATCGTCCCCGCGAGCTGATCGCTCACGGCGTCGGGCCGCATGCCCGTAGCGTCAGCGGGAGCCGAGGACGCCCTCGGCGGCCTGGCGCACGTCGCTGAGGGGCTGGTTCAGGGACACGCCGAAGCTCTTCACCCAGCCCGGGCGCTCGAACTGCACGCGCACGCTGGCCGGGCGGCCCTCCAGGTCGCGATCCACCAGGATGCGGCAGTCGAGGGAGGAGCGGGGATCGGAACGGTCGGCCGCCGAGCTGATCTCGGATTCCAGCTCTCGCGCGAGCCCGGGGTCGCTCGCATGCAGCTCGTTCACGGTGAACGTGACCTTCGCCATCGCCGAGGGCAAGTACGTTACCACGGAACCGCGCCGGACGATCCCCGCCCGCCCTGGGCGCGACGTCAGACGATCCTGACCATCTCCTTCAGCTCTTCGAGCACCGCGTCGGCGGAAACGGGCCGCAGCTCGCGCCGCGGGTGGAGGCTCCGCACGAGGAGCTTGTCGAGCGCCTCGGGCACGCCGGGGGCGTACGTTCCCGGCAGCGGCAGCCCCACTCCCTGCGGCTGCGTCCGGGGATGCACCCCGGTCAGCAGGTGATAGAGGACGGCCGCCATCGCGTAGAGGTCCCCGGCCACGTCCAGCTCGGCCTCGGGCGCGCGGTAGCTGGTCTCGCGCGGCAGGGGATGGGCGAGCCGGCCCAGGCCGAGGTCGGCGACCTTGATCACGCCGCTCGCGACCATGATGTTCGACGGCTGGATCGAGCCGTGGACGATGCCGCGGCCGTGCAGGAAGGCCAGCACCTGGGCGAGCGCGCGGCCCAGGGCGTGGACCTGCTTCACGCTCATCTTGTGGCCGCCGCGGAGCGCCTCCGCGAAGTTCCGCCCCGCTACGTACTCGCCGACCACGCACCGCTCGCCTTCCACCTCCAGCAGCCCCAGCACCTTCACCACGCTGGGGTGCGAGACCTGGGCGGCGGCGCGCAGGTCGGCGGCGAGCAGGGGGAGCACGCCTTCGCGCTTCAGCACGTCGGGCGCGAGCGCTCGCAGGGCCACGCTGCGGCCGTCGTTGCGGTCCTCGGCACGGTAGACCACGCCGAGGGGGCCGCGCCCGATCTCCTCCTTGCGCGCGAATCGCGCCGCTTTCGGGGACGACGCAGCGGCAGCAGAAGAGGGCGGGGCGGCCGGGGGCGCCGAGGGGGACGTCGGGGAGACGGCGGGCGGTGCGGGCTTGGGGGTGCTCGTCGCGAAGCGCCGGATCGGCGTGGGCCCCTTGCCCGCCTCGAGGGTGGCGATCCTCTTCTCGACGTCCCGGAAGCCGAGGTCCTCGGCCAGTATCTTCTTGTAGATGTCTACGGCGGGCGCCGTCTGGCCCGCCACCTCCAGGGCCGCGGCCAGCCAGTAGTACAGCTCCAGGTTGCCGGCGCTCATGGTCTCGCGCGCGAGCGCCTTCTGCAGCCGCTCCACGGCGAGGGTCGGGCGGCCGGTCTCGATGAGCAGGCGGGCCAGGATCACCACCGCCTCGAGGTAATGCTCGTCGGTGACGGGCACCCGTTGGAGAAGGGCGATGGCCCGGGCATTGTCGCCGGCATGGGCGGCGGCCTCGCCGCTCTTGAAGGTGAATCCCGCCCGCTCGTACAGCTCGATGGCCTTGTCGCGCTCGCCGGCCTCCTCGTAGAGGCGGGCCGCCGTCTCGTTCTCGCCCGCCTTCGCGTAGCTGGCGGCGGCGCGGCTCTTCAGGCCGGCCCGCACGTAGACGGAGCCCGCCGCGGCGTAGCTGTCGCCGGCCTCGTAGGCGGCGGCGGCCTCGGCCAGCTTTCCCACGGACTCGAACAGCTCCGCGGCCCGCAGGTAGTCCTGGCCCTGCTGGAAGAAGGCCGCCGCCTCGGGGATGCGGCCCTCCTTCCACGCCACCTCACCCCGCAGCGTGGCGGCCCGGACGCGGTCTCCCGCGCGCTCGTAGGCGTCGGCGGCCCCCTTCGGGTCCTCGGCGCGCATGAACAGCTCGGCGGCCGGCGCGAAGCGCCCGAGCTTCATGCTCGCCTGCGCCGCCTCGGCGAAATACTGTCCCTTCGAATAGATCTGCAGGGCCTTCTCGAACTGTCCGGCCTTCTCGTACAGCGCACCCGCCTGCCGTGCCGTCTTCTCCTGCCCCGAGCTGCCCGTCGACGAATAGGTGGTGGCGTAGGACACGTTCTCCATGAAGTGCTTCTCGTAGCTCTCCGCGGCCTTCAAGGGGTTGCCCGACTTCTCGAAGGCCTCGGCGGCCCGCAGCGGGTAGCCGCTGCGCACGTAGAGCTCGGCCGCCTTGTCCCACGCACCCGCCACGCCGTACAGGCGCGCGGCGTCGAGGGTGTTGCCCTTCTCCAGGAACAGCGCGGCGGCCTTGGCCGGCTTGCCCGCGTCGGAGAGGATCTGGGCCGCCTTCTTGTGGTCGCCGCCCTTCAGATAGAACTCGGCCGCGCGCTCGATGTTGCCCAGGCGCTCGAGGTTGACCGCCGCCGCGTGGTACTCCTCCCCCGCGAGGTAGACCTCGACCGCTTCGGGGAAGCGCTGCTTCTCCTCGAGGAGGCGGCCGGCGGCCAGGTAGCTGCCCTCATCCTTGTAGCGCTTGATCTGCTTCTGGAACTTGGCTTCCGTGTAGCTGGAGCCCAGGACCTTCCCCAGCACCGCGTCCTTGTCCATCGACGGTCCGCGCACGGAGACGCGGGAGATGAACTTCTTGTATACGAAGAGGGCGGCCCCGGCCACCAGGAGCCATGGCACGTAGGGGTTCGAGAAGATCAGACCGAAGACGAAGTCCATCGCGCGGAGCGGCCGGATTATACTCTAGCGGCTTGCAGCCACAGCCCGCGCAGCCCAGCGGCTCGACCCCCCGGCTCGTGCGGGGCCTGGGGCTGTTCGACGCCACCACCCTCATCGTCGGCAGCGTCATCGGCTCCGGCATCTTCGTCGCCCCCTCGATCATGGCCGGCTACGTGCAGAGCCCGCCCCTTCTCCTGGGCCTGTGGCTGATCGGGGGCGCGCTGACGCTGTTCGGCGCCCTCGCCTACGGAGAGCTGGCGGCGGCGCTGCCACGCGCCGGCGGCCAGTACGTCTTCCTCGGCGAGGCCTTCGGCCCCCTCTGGGGGTTCCTCTACGGGTGGACCTTCCTCGTCGCGATCAACACCGGCTTCGTGGCGGCGGTGGCGGTGGCCTTCGCGAAGTACCTGGGGGTGTTCCTGCCCGGCATCAGCGAGGATGCGGTCCTGTTCGCGCTCGGCCGCTTCCGCTTCACGACGGCCCAGGCCGCGGGGCTCGTCGTCATCGCGGCCGTCACCGCCGTCAACGTGCGGGGGCTGCGCGCGGGCGCCTTCGTCCAGAACGTGTTCACGATCGCCAAGGTGTCGGGCGTCGCCGCCCTGGTGATCCTCGCCCTGGCCAGCGGCAAGGGCTCGCTCGCCAACCTCGGGCCCACCGGCGGACCGACCCTCGGCCCGGAAGGCGTCAAGCTGGGCCTGTTCGCGGCGATGGCCGTCGCCATGAGCAAGGCGCTCTTCGCCTACGACGCCTGGAACTCCATCACCTTCGCGGCCGAAGAGGTGAGGGACCCGCAGAAGAACCTGCCCCGCTCGCTCCTGTCGGGCACGGTGGCGGTGACACTCGTCTACTGCACGGCCGTGGCCATCTATCTGTACATGGTCCCCATCACGCAGATGTTCGCCGTCAAGGACAACCGGATCGCGGCCGAGGCCGCCTCCCGCGCGCTGGGTCCGGCCGGGGTGGCCTTCATCGCGGCGGCGATCCTCATCTCCACCTTCGGCTGCGTGAACGGGCTGACCCTCGCCGGCGCGCGTGTCGTCTACGCGATGGCCCGGGACGGGCTCTTCCTGCCTTCCGCGGCCGTCGTCCACCCCCGCTTCCTCACCCCCGCCCGGGCCCTTCTCCTGCACGGGGTCGTGGCGGCGCTCCTCACCCTCACCGGGACCTACAGCGATCTCATCACGCTCAGCGCGTTCTCCTCCCTGCTCTTCAACATCCTCACCGTCATCGGGCTCTTCGTCCTCCGCCGCACCCGAGCGGGCCTGCATCGGCCCTACCGCGCCTGGGGCTACCCCGTCCTGCCCGCCCTCTACGTGGTCGTCGCGAGCTTCTTCGTCGTCTATATCCTGATCGGCGACCCCCGGAACTCCGGCCTCGGGCTGGTCCTGACCGCCGTCGGGTTGCCCCTCTATCTCCACTGGAGGTCGAAGTGGGACAGGCCGGCTTCGTTGACGTAGAGTCGGGAGGCGATCTATCCTCGCGGGAGGCTTGAATTTGCTGGCACCGGGCGGCCCTCCCGAAGCGACGACATGAACTCTGGGCGCAAAGACTCGAAAGACGACGACAAGCTCCTCACCTCCGAGGATCTCTTCGGGGACATGCTCGACGAGAAGCCGGTCGCCGCGCCAAAGGCCGCGCCGACGCCCGCGCCGGCCGCGCGGCGCTCGGGCCCCATCAAGGTGCAGGTGAGCGAGCCGGCCGAGGCCGCGAGCTCGGATGCGGCGAAGCCCGCGCCGGCGAAAGCCCCAGCCGGCCGGATCACCCTGCCCAAGGGACCGCTGCCCAAGTCGCCTCTGGGCGGCCCTCCCGCTGAAGAGCTCCCCGAAGACGTGGCGGCCCTGCTCGACGCGTTCTCGGCGCCCGGCGAGGCCGCGGCCTCGGCCCCGCAGCCTGCGCCTGCACCCGAGCCCGAGCCGGCGGCTTCGACGTCGGTGCCGCCGCCGGTGATGGCCACCGACGAGGAGGCCCGGCAGGACCTGCGGCGCCTTCGGGGCCAGCTCAAGCCGGCGGCGCCCGCCGAAGTGCCCGTCGCCAAGAGCAGGACGGGCACGAAGTTCCGAGCCGCCAACGCGCAGGTCCCCGATCCCCAGGGCAAGACGCTGGACCTGGCCGCCATCGCCGACGAGGCGCTGGGCCAGGCGCCGCCGAGGGCTGCTCCCGCGGCCCCACCGCCCCCTTCCGGGGCGGCCGGCGCTTCGGCGCCCGCGGCGCCGGGGCCCGAGGAGATGCCGGCCGCCGTGGCCGCGCGGGTGGGACCGGGCGAGGGCGACTACGGCCCCTACCGCCTCCTGCAGCGCGTGGCCGTCGGGGGGATGGCCGAGGTGTTCAAGGCCAAGCGCAGCGGGGTCGAAGGCTTCGAGAAGGTGGTGGCGGTGAAGCGCATCCTGCCCCACCTCTCGGACAACAAGGAGTTCGTCGACATGTTCGTGGACGAGGCCAAGATGGTCGCGGGCCTCACCCACCCGAACATCGTCCAGATCTTCGACCTCGGCCGCATCGAGAAGAGCTACTACATCGCGATGGAGTACGTGCAGGGCCGCGACCTGCGGTCCATATTGCGCCGCGCCCGCGAGCGGGGCACCCGCGTCCCCCTCGAACTCTGCGCCCTCATCGCGAGCCGGGTCTGCTCGGCCCTCGAGTACGCCCACCGCAAGAAGGACGACCGCGGCCAGCCGATGATGACCGTGCACCGCGACATCAGCCCGCAGAACATCCTGATCTCCTTCGAGGGGGACGTGAAGCTCACCGACTTCGGCATCGCCAAGGCGGCGAGCAAGGCCACCGTCACCGAAGTGGGCGCGCTCCGCGGCAAGCTCCTCTACATGAGCCCGGAGCAGGCGTGGGGCAAGCCGATGGACCGGCGCTCGGACCTGTTCTCGCTCGGCATCGTCTTCTACGAGATGGTCACCGACCACAAGCCGTTCCTGGGAAGCTCGGAGGTCTCGATCCTGGAGACGGTGCGGGAGTGCAAGGTCGCACCGCCCAGCACCCTGAACCGCGAGGTCCCGCCCGCCCTCGAGCGGGTGGTGATGAAGGCCCTCGAGCGCGACCCCGAGTGCCGCTACCAGGACGCGGCCGACATGTACCGCGACCTCGAGGCGGTGATGCACGAGACCCCGCCGCCCCCGACCGCCGCCGCTCTCGCCCGCTTCATGGAGACGCTCTACGAGCCGCGGGAGAGGGAGGCGACGGTGGTCGACGAGGCCCACGAGCCGGACGCGTCGCCCGCCGCCGGCGGCCCGTCCCCGGAGCCTCCCCCTCCGGCGTCCCCCCCCGAGACCACGGGCCCCAGCGCGAGCATGTCCATCCAGAAGCTCTTGAAGCGGTTCGGCATCAAGTAGGAGACCAGCAGCAATGGCGCTGTCGAAGGACCAGGCACAGTTCTACCAGCAGACCCTGGAGATGACCCGCAAGCAGATCAACGACCTCAACACCCAGATCGAGGAGGAGCTGGCGAAGGTCAAGGACCGGCTGGCCGAGCTGAAGAACGCCAAGGACGCGGCCAAGCAGATCTACGACGGCGCCTGCAAGATGCTCGGCATAGAGAACGACCTCGAGAAGGAAGAAGAGGAGGAGGCCGGGCAATAGCCGATGGCCTGGTTCCGGCGTGAGCGATCGCCCCTGCCCGCCCACGAGCAGGAGAGCCGCGTCCCCGAGGGCCTCTACGTCAAGTGTGACTCGTGCAAGGAGATCCTCTACCGCAAGGCCGTCGTCGACAACCTGAGCGTTTGCCCGAAGTGCGCGTTCCACTTCCGCATCTCCGCCCGCGAGCGCCTCGAGCTGCTGTGCGACGGCGCGTGGGAGGAGCTCGACGGCGGGCTCGTCAGCTCCGATCCGCTCGCCTTCCGTGACACCAAGGCCTACGCCGCCCGGCTCCAGGACGGCAAGCGCAAGACGGGGTCTCTCGACGCGCTGGTGTCGGCGGTGGGAACCGTGGGCGGGACCCCGGCGGTGATCGCGGCCATGGAGTACGGGTTCATCGGCGGCTCCATGGGCGTCGTCGTCGGAGAGAAGGTGACCCGCGCGGTGGAGAAGGCCGCCCGCGAGCGCATGCCCCTGCTCGTCGTCTCGTGCTCGGGGGGAGCCCGCATGATGGAGGGCACGCTGTCCCTCATGCAGATGGCCAAGATCTCCGCCGCCCTCGCCCGGCTCGACGAGGCGCGGGTGCCCTTCATCAGCCTCCTCACCGATCCCACGACCGGCGGGGTGACCGCGTCGTTCGCCATGCTCGGAGACCTGAACATGGCCGAGCCGGGCGCCCTCATCGGCTTCGCCGGGCCCCGCGTGATCGAGCAGACCATCCGCCAGAAGCTGCCCGAGGGCTTCCAGCGCGCGGAGTTCCTCCTGCAACACGGCATGCTCGACATGGTCGTCGACCGGCGGGAGCTGAACAAGACGATCGTGCGCTCCCTGCGCACGCTGCTCGGCTGAGGCGTCCGTCGTCGCGGTCGTGCGGGGAAGGAGGAGCTCATGTTCGCATGGCGCCCGGCCGTCGCCGCGTCGATGTTCGCCGCGTGCGCGTCGATCCCGGCGTCAGTCGCCGAGCCCATGTCCTCCGGCCGTGCCGTCCCCGGTCACGACCGCTCCTTCTGGCGCGGCATCGTCCAGAACCGCTTCGAGGTTCCCGCGGCCGAGTCGGCCGACGCGCTCGTCCTGGAGCTGAGCGATTACCTCGGCTCCCCGGATCCGGAGCTGCGTGACGACTTCGCCTACTCCATCGCCGCCGCCTGGATCTACCGCGACCGTCGCGTCACGGAGAAGACGCTGCACGGGCTGCTCGAGAAGTGGACCGCGAACCTGCAGGTGGGGCTCGGAGGCACGGGCTCCGACACGCTGTTCCTCCGCTCGTTCTCCGCGCTGGACCTCTCGCTCCTCGCCGCCCTCGACAACCGGCACCCGCTCCTGGATGACGCCGCGTTCGCCGGTCTGCTCTCCGCCGCCCTGGGCTACCTGGCCGGCGAGAAGGACCTGCGCGCGTTCGACGCCCGCAACGGCTGGATGCACGCCACCGCCCACACCGCCGATCTCTTGAAGTTCCTGGGCCGGAGCCCGCGCCTGCGGCCGCCCGACCAGCGCCGGATCCTCGACGCGGTGGCGGCCAAGCTGCGCGCCGCGAGGCAGACGTTCACGCACGGCGAGAACGAGCGGCTGGCCGCGGCCGTCCAGTCGCTGGTGCTGCGGACGGACTTCGACGCGGCCGCCCTCTCCCGCTTCCTCGCCGACGTCGCCGAGCCCGGTGAGCACCTGTGGGACAAGGGGTCGCTCGTCGATCCGGTCCTTTTCGCAGCGACGCAGAACGCGAAGGACCTGCTCCGGAGCCTGTACGTGGGCCTGGTGCTGAACAAGACCGCGACCGAGGCGGCCCGTGCAGAAATCCTGAAGACGCTGGAGAAGCTCGGCGGGTAGCCTGAGTATGCTTGGGCCCCGGCCGGAGACGCCGGAGGCCCATGCCGCCCCGATCGCGCGTTCGCTACCGAGTCCTCGCCTTCGCGTTCGCCCTCGCGGTGGTGACGTACCTCGACCGCATCTGCATCTCGGCCGCCGCCCCCTTCATGATGGCGGACCTGCACCTCACGATGCTGCAGATGAGCGTCGTCTTCAGCGCCTTCACCCTGGCGTATTCCCTCTTCGAAGTGCCCTCCGGCTGGCGGGGGGACGTCGTGGGCGCGCGCCGGGTGCTCACCCGGATCGTGCTGTGGTGGTCTGCATTCACGATGCTGACCGGCGCGGCCTGGAGCCTGCGCGCGCTCGTCGCGATCCGGTTCCTCTTCGGGGCGGGCGAGGCGGGAGCGTTCCCGAACATCCAGCGCAGCTTCTCGCGTTGGTTCCCCGCGCGGGAGCGCGGCCGCGCCAACGGGGTGCTCTTCCTCGGGTCGCGCCTGGGCGGCGCGCTCGCGCCGGCGGCGGCGATCGCGCTGATCCAGCGCTGGGGCTGGCGGACGAGCTTCGTGGTCTTCGGCGCGCTGGGGGTGGTGTGGGCGGTGGCCTGGCGCGCCTGGTACCGGGACAGCCCCGCCGAGCACCCCGCCGTGGACGAGAGCGAGCGCGCGTGGATCGCGCAGGACGGCGCATCTCCGGGCGCGGAGCGGGCGGAGCGCCACGCGGTGCCCTGGCGGCGGCTCCTGACGAGCCGGAACCTTTACGCGATCTGCGGCATGTACTTCGCCTTCGGCTACGGCCTGTACTTCTACTTCACGTGGCTCCCCACCTACCTGATCCGCGTTCTGGGATTCTCCGCCCTCGCCGGCGGCTTCTTCGCCGGGCTGCCGTTCGTGCTGGCCGGAGGCGCCGACGTGGCCGGCGGGTGGCTCACCGACCGCCTCTCGCTCGTCTACGGCCTGCGCGTGGGACGCTGCCACCTCGGGTGCGCGGCGTTCGGCGGCTGCGCGCTCCTGCTGCTCGCCGCGACGCAAGCAGGCCCACCGGTCGCGAAGGCCGTGCTGCTCGCGCTCGCGCTGGCCTGCGCCGACCTCGCCCTGAGCGCCTGCTGGGCCGTGTGCCTGGACACCGGAGCGCGCTACGCGGGTGTCGTCACGGGGTTCATGAACACGTTCGGCAACCTCGGCGGCTTCGTGGGACCCCTGGTGGTGGGCTATGCCGTCCCGCGCTGGAATTCATGGACCATACCCTTCTCCATCACGGCCGCCGTCTACGCCGCGGGGGCGCTGCTGTGGCTCGCGATCGATCCGACCCGGCCACTGGCTCAGGGCCCTTCGCGAGGCACGAGCAGGCAGCAGGGCTCGAATCGCCCCCCGGAGTAGACGCGCGGCCCGACGATGCGTTCCGCCATGCGGTAGTTCTTCGACAGGCCGGGGACGAGACCGATCGCCTCTTCCTCTCCGGCCGCCCGCGCGGCGGGATCGTCGGTCCCGCTCTCGGGGACCTCCCGATCGACCACGACCAGGGAGAACTGCTTCCGGCGCACCTCGTCGACGAGGTCCCGCGGGACGCGCAGGCCCGCCCCCTCCAGGTCGGCGAGGTTCATCGCGTGCAGGCGCGTGGGCTTGCCGGCCAGATGCGGGTAGAAGCTGTGATCGGGGACGAAGACGTCGCCGGGAACCGCGGCCAGGCGAGCGACGAGCGCATCGCCGCGAACGCGGTCCGTGCTCGAGGGAAGGAACCCGCGCAGATCGTAGCCCAGGGGCAGGGCCAGCCCCACTCGGGGCGCGACGCGCGCGGCAACCGCCACCAGTCCGCCGGGCGCGCCGGCGATCGTGGCCGCGAGGAGGAGCCGCGTCAGCACCGGCCGGCGCGTCTCCATCGCCGCGGCGGCCGTCCCCACGGCCAGGGCCACGAAATAGACGCCGGGGATCAGCGCGTTGTGGTAGGACCATTCGGTGCCCGCGCCGAGGGCGCTGGCGAGGGAGCCAGTCAGCGCCATCCCCGACGCGTACAGCAGGCCCGGCGTCCGGGCCCGCGCGAGCGCCGCGGCGAGAAGCGCGAGGCCGGGCCCGAGCAGCAGCACCAGACGCGCCGGCGTCACCAGCGCCGCGTCCACCACGTCGAAGGGATGGCGGCGGTGCAGGCCGAAGGTGTACGTCCAGAACCACCCGCCGGACGCGAGATGGGCCCACGCGAGCAGCAGACCTCCCGACAGGACCAGCGTCGTCGCGTAGAGCGCGGCGGCGCGAGGGCGGACGAGCAGAAGGGCGAGACCGAGGGCGGCGGCGAAGGGGAGTGCCGTCTGCTTGGCGAAGAACGCGGCCGTCATCAGGACCGCGGAGATCACCGGCCCGGCCGTAACGTTGCGCTTCCACCATCCGACCGCGACCGCGGCCGCCGCGAGCCCGAGGAAGAGCGAGTCGACCCGCGCAAGGTCGTACCAGGCGCCCGTGGGCGCGAAGGCGGCGGCCGGAAGCGCCGCCGTCCCGAGGGCGGCCGCGCGCGAGCCTCCCCCCCGCCGGACGAATGCGTAGGCGACGACCAGCGCCGAGGCGAACGCGGCGACCGAAACGGCGCGCGCGGGCAGGTAGCCCACGCCCGTGACCGGCGCGAGCAGCCGGAGAACGATCGGGTAGAGCGGGGCGTAGGCGAACGAGACGAAGCGCGCGGACGGCTCGGCGTAGATCGGCTGGCCCTGGACGAGGCGCAGGGCATGGCAGAGCATCCCTCCCTCCATCCACTCCAGGTCGTACGGGTAGACGACCCTCCGCGCGAAGGCGAAGGCGAGGTTCAGGAGGGCGGCGGCGGAGACGAGGAGGAGGAGGGCCCGCGAGAACCGCATGGCGCATTCTCACCCGTGGGCTCCTTGACCGCACTCGCCGCCTGCCCTAAGGTGCGCTCCGCATGGGTCCGCTCTCCCCCCGTCGTGCGTGCCTGCTCGCCTTCACCACCGCCGCCGTCACGCTCTTCACCCAGGTCCTCGCCCACCGCATCGTGGCCGCGAAGCTCCTCAACAACTTCGCGTTCCTGATCATCTCGCTCACGATGCTCGGCTTCGCGTTTTCGGGCGTGGTGCTCGGCCGCTGGCTGACGTCCTTCCTGGCGCGCGTGCCGGAGGTGCTGAACCTCAGCGCGGTCGCGTTCGCGACCACGCTCGTCGGCTGCTCCGCTGCGTTCTACGCCGCCGACACCGGCGCGCAGTACCTCGTGGACTTCGGCCGCTGGCTCCCGCTCTCCCTGCTCTTCGCGGCGCCCTTCGCGTTCTGCGGGCTCTCGCTGGGCCTGCTCCTGAGCGTGCCGGAGCTGCCCACGCGGCGCGTGTATGCCTTCGATCTCGCCGGCTCGGCCGTGGGTGCGTGGGCGGTCATCCCCGCCATCAGCGCGTGGGGAGTGGAGGCGAGCCTCCTCGGCGGCGCCGCCCTCCTCCTGATCGTGACGTTCGCCCTCGCCCCGCCGCGGCGCCCGCGGGTCCGGGCGGCGGTTGCGAGCGGCCTCGCCGTGATCGCGCTCTGCGCGGCCTTCCGCGGGCGGGTCTTCGACATGTACTACCCCGAGGGCTCGCTGCTGGCGGATGCGCGCAAACCCGGCTCGGGCCTCGTCATCGAGCACGTCGCCTGGGACCCGGTGGCGCGCATCGAGGTCTCGCGCATCCCGCCGCCGGACCCGCAGACGATGTTCTATCCCTCGCACATCGGCTCGAACCGGGACTTCCTCGGCCGCATCCGACGCGTCATCACCCAGAACAACTGGGCGTTCACCTACGCGATCGACTACGACGGCCGGAGGGAGAGCCTGGCGGGGCTGGAGGAGACGATCTACGCCTCGGCCTACGAAGCGACGCCGGTGGCCGCGCCCCGGGTCGTCGTCATCGGCGTGGGCGGCGGGTACGACCTTCTCACCGCGCTCTACTTCGGCGCGCGCGAGGTCACGGGCGTGGAGATCAACGGGGCGACGGTACGCATCCTGACCGACACCTATCGGGACTACTTCCGGTCCTGGGTCTCCGACCCGCGCATCCACCTCGTGAACGCGGAGGGCCGGAACTACCTGGCGACCCACGACACTCGTTACGACGTCGTCCAGCTCAGCGGCGTCGACTCCTACGCGGGGACGGCCGCCGCCGCCCACGTGTTCTCGGAGAGCTACCTCTACACCGGCGAGGCGTTCGATCTCTACCTCTCGCGGCTGACCGACGACGGGCTCCTCGCCATGATGCGCCTCGAGTTCGTGCCGCCGCGGGAGATGCTGCGCGCGCTCGCCACCGCGGTCGCGGCGCTGCGCCGGGCGGGCGTCGCCCACCCGCCGGCCCACATCATGACGCTGACCCAGGCCAACGGACGCTTCACGAGCATGCTCGTGCAGCGCCGTCCGTTCACGCCCGGCCAGGTCCGCCGGGTGTCGGAGTGGGCGGGGCGCCACGCTTTCTTCGGCGTCTCGGCGGCGCCGGAGCTGAACGGGGGCCAGGCCAACGCCTACCAGGCCTTTCTGAGCCTCGACGACCCGCAGCGCGAGGCGGCCTTCCTGAGAGCCTATCCGCTCGCCATCGCGCCGGTCGACGACGACCGGCCCTTCTTCTTCCGCTACTCCGCCTGGCACGAGCTCGGCGGCCTGTTCTCGCGCGACCCCTGGGTGCGCTCCCGCGTGCCGCCCATGGAGAAGAGCCTCCTGGCGCTGCTCGTCGTGATCGGCGGCGCCGCGCTGCTGTGCGTGCAGCTCCCGCTCCGGCTCATGTCCCGGCGGCCACCGCGCCCGTGGCGTCACGCCGTGTTCTTCGCGGGGCTCGGGATCGGCTACATGGCGGTGGAGATCGCGCTGCTGCAGAGGTTCGGCCTCTTCCTCGGCCACCCGAACTACGCGCTGTCGGTCGTCCTCGCCTCGCTGCTCCTCGCCAGCGGCGTGGGAGCGCTGAACGCGCCGCGCATCGTGCGCGCCCTCGGTGGGATCCGTTTCGTCGCGTACGCGCTCTCGGGCGCGATGCTGGCCGAGGCGCTCCTCGCTTTGCCGCATCTGCCCCGCCTGCTGATGCTGGCCTTCCCGGCCCGGGTCGCGCTCACGTTCCTGCTCGTCCTTCCCATCGGCGTCGGTCTCGGCACCTTTCTTCCCACCGGCCTCGAGGAGCTGAAACGCGAGAGGCCGGATGCGGTGCCGTGGGCGTGGGGCGTGAACGGCGTCTTCTCGGTGCTGGGGCCGGTGCTGGCGGTGGCTTTCTCGATCACCTGGGGCATGCGCGCGCTGCTCCTCGCCGCCGTGGTCGTGTACGTCGTCGCCGCCCTGGCGTACCCGGGGGCGCGGCCGGACCCCGCGGGCACGCCGGAGCCCGCCGCTTAGTACCTTATTCCCTGCTGGGCGGCCTGCTCGCGCAGGTTCTGCACCACCTTCTCGTCGAAGGCGTCCGTGCGGGCGCCCGGCTGCGCGCGCAGGTACCGCTCCCGCTGCGTCTGCAGCGTCTGGATGTGCGCCTGCAGGTCCGCGCGCCGCTCCTTCTGCGCCTGGAGGTAGGCGACCGCTTCGTCCGCCGTCTTGCCCTTGACGGCGGCGGGCGCGGCGCCCGCGCGCCGTAGCTCCTCGACCTGCTTCTTCTGCTCCGCGGCGGGCAGGTCGACGAGGTCCTTCTCGGCCACCCGCCCCGCGTCGGCGAAGTACGAGGCGGCCTCGGCGGCCGCGGCCGCCGGCATGGCCTTCCGCGCCTCGAGCTTGCGCGTGATGCCGGCCTGCTCTGCCGCGGTGCCGCCGGCCACGACCGTCGCCGCCAGCTCGCCGTTGAGCCGCGCGAGGTCGGCGTCCACCGGCGTCACCGCTGCCGGCATCCCGCCCTGGCCATCGATCTGCGCATAGTGGCCCCGCCCCCGCGCGGCGATCTCCTGCCACACCGCGGCCGCTTGCCTGTCGCCGCCGCAGAGGATCGTCTCGACGACGATGCCCCTCTGGCGCGCCTCCGCGACGTGCCGGTGGTAGTCGAACCCGTCCTGGTAGTCCACGTGGGGCGGCGCGTCGCCGACGAGGAAGATCACGCGCAGGCCGGCGCCCTGGCTCCACGAGACGCGGTGCACGGCGTCGTGGAGGGCGCGCGAGACGTGCTCGGGCGTGTCGCCGCCACCGTTGGCGTTGAAGGCCGAGAGGTTCTGGTAGACCTCGTCCATGTCCCCGCTCAGGTCGTGGACGCGGGTCACGTACTCGTCGCCGAGGTCGCGGTAGCCCACGAGCGCGATGCGCAGGTCGGGCCGCGGCCGCCCCTCGCCGATACGGCGGGCGATCGACCAGATCCGCCGCTTGGCGCCTTCGATGAGCCCGCCCATGCTGCCGGTGGTGTCGAGCACGAAGGCCACCTCCACGCGTGGGGGCCGCGCCGGCGTTACCCGTGCGGGTGCGGAAGAAACGGCGGTCACCGCGAGGGCCAAGGCGAGAAGCGTCATGCGTCACCTCCTGCCGCCCTTACACGGCATGCCGGCCCGCCATTCCCGCAAAAGCCGTAAGGGCTTACCGCCCTCGTAACCTCCGAGGCGCATCTCGCCCTGGCACGGCAAAGGTTTACGCACCGGCACGGGAGTTGCTCGGCCGTGATAGAGTCGGACCATTCGATCCAATTCCGCGGGCCGCAAGGCCCCTTTTCGCAAAGGGGAGGTGCGTGATGCATCGCAAGGCGTTGGCCCTGGCTTCGGCGGGGGCTTTCTGTGCGTTGATGGGCTTCGTCTCCGCCGGATGCACCAAGGGTACGGATGGGATGGAGGTCTTCGAGGCCACGCTGTCGCCGGCGAACGAGGTGCCCGCGCGGAGCACCGCGGCCAACGGCAAGGTGCAGTACATCTCGGACGGGACGACCGTGACCTACACGATCGAGGTGGACGACATCATCAACGTCGTCGCGGCCCACATCCATTCCGCGCCCGCGGGAGTGAACGGTCCCATCCGGGTCTTCTTCTACGGCGGCGGCTCCCCCAACCCGGGCGGCGCCGTCAGCTTCACGGACAAGAGCATCCTGGTGAAGGGCTCGTTCACCGCCGCCAACGTCACCGGCATCAGCTTCGCCGAGCTGCTCAACCAGATGCGCACCGGCCAGTGCTACACCAACGTCCACACCACCGCCTTCCCGGGCGGCGAGATGAGGGGCCAGATCCAGTCCGTCAATTTGAAGTAACCTTCCGGGGCGTGAGGATCGACCTCAACGCCGACATGGGCGAGGGGTTCGGGGTCTACCCGCTGGGGCGGGACGCCGAGCTCCTCGCCTTCGTGACCTCCGCCAACGTCGCCTGCGGCTTCCACGCCGGCGATCCCACGGTCATGGACCGCACGGTGGCCCTCGCCGTCGAGGCGGGGGTGGCGGTGGGCGCGCATCCGGGCTTCCCCGATCTGCGCGGCTTCGGCCGGCGCCGCGTCGACGCCGATCCGGCCGACGTGGAGCGCGACGTGCTCTACCAGGTCGGGGCGCTCCAGGCCTTCGCCCGCGCCCACGGCACGCGCGTGGTGCACGTCAAGCCGCACGGCGCCCTCTACAACCAGGCCGCGGAAGAGGAGCCGCTCGCGCGGGCGGTGGCGCGCGGCGTGGCGCGCGCCGGGCGCGATCTGGCCCTCGTCGGCCTGGCCACTACGGACGTGATGCGCCGGACGGCGGAGGCGGAGGGGCTGCGCTTCGCCGCCGAGGCGTTCGCCGACCGGCGCTACGAGCGCGACGGGACGCTGCAGTCACGCCGAGTTCCCGGCTCGGTGATCACCGACCCTGCCGCCGCGGCGGATCAGGCCGTGCGCATCGCCCGCGACGGGGTGGTCGTGGCCGTCGACGGCACGGAGGTGCGGCTGCGCGCCGACACGCTGTGCCTCCACGGCGACAACCCCGAGGCGGTGGCGAACGCGCGCGCGGTGCGCCAGGCCCTCGAGCGCGCCGGGGTCGAGCTCCGTGCGCTCGCGCTTTGACGCGGTTCCTGCCCGTCGGTGACGCCGCCCTCAGCGTCGAGTTCGGCGACGCCATCGACCCGGCCCTCAACGCCCGCGTGCGCGGCCTCGACCGCGCGCTGCACGATCATCCCTTCCCGGGATTCCGGGAGGGCGTCCCGACCTACCGCTCCCTGCTCGTCCTCTACGACCCGCGTGCCTCGCGCTTCGCCGAGACGTGCGCGGCGGTCGGGGCGCTCGCGGACGCGGCGCCGGGGGCGGATCGGGCCGGTCGCCTCGTCGCCGTGCCCACGCGCTACGGCGGCGACGATGGGCCGGACCTCGCCGAGGTGGCGCGCGCGCACGGGCTCACGGAGGCGGAGGCGGTCGCCGCCCACTCTTCGCAGGAGTACACCGCGTTCATGCTCGGGTTCATGGCCGGCTTCGCCTATCTCGGCGCGCTTCCCGCCACCCTCGAGACGCCGCGGCGCTCCACACCGCGCGTGAAGGTGCCGGCGGGCTCGGTGGCGATCGCCGGCCGCCAGACCGGGATCTATCCGGTCACGTCGCCGGGCGGCTGGAACCTGATCGGACGGACCTCGATCCGCCTCTTCGATCCCCTCGCCGACCCGCCGAGCCTCATCCAGGCCGGTGACCGCGTGCGCTTCGTGCCGGTCGACGAGCTGCCGCCGCCCGCGGCGCCACCGGCGCTTCCGCCGGCGGCCCGCCCGCCCGCGCTCGAGGTCCTCGAGCCGGGACTGCTCACCACCGTCCAGGACCACGGCCGTCCCGGTTGGCGCCACGCCGGCGTCAGCGCGTCGGGTGCGATGGACAGTCCGGCTCTGCGCTCGGCCAATCACGCCGTCGGCAACGCCGCGGGCGCGGCCGGGCTCGAGTGCACCGTCGCCGGCCCTCGCCTGCGCTTTCTCGCCACGACCCGCTTCGCGCTGGCCGGCGGCGATCTCTCTCCCGTGCTCCACCGCGACGATCTCGGCGCATGGCCGGTGCCGCTCGGCGCCCCGGTGCTCGCGCGTGCGGGCAACGTCCTCGCCTTCGGCGCCCGGCGCTCCGGGAGCCGGACGTACATCGCGTTGGCCGGAGGAGTCGACGTGCCCCCGATCCTCGGCTCGCGCTCCACGGATCTCACCGCTGGCTTCGGGGGCATGGGCGGCCGGGCGCTGCGCGCCGGCGACCTCATTGCGCTCGGGGGAAGGGGCGCAGACCATCATGTGGAGCCGCGCCCGCGGGACCTCGCTACGCTCGATCCACATTCCGCGCGACCGGACGACGTGACGGTGCGCGTGATCCTCGGCCCGCAGCACGACCACTTCCGCCCCGAGGCCCTCGCGGCGTTCCTCGGCGAGGCCTACACGCTCGCGCCGGAGTCGGACCGCGTGGGCTGCCGCCTGCAAGGCCCCCGCCTCGCGCACCGCGACGTCGCCGAGATCGTCGCCGACGGCATGGTGCCCGGCTGCGTGCAGGTGCCGCCCGACGGCCAGCCGATCGTAATGATGGCCGGTGGTCCCACGACGGGCGGCTACCCGAAGGTCGCCACGGTGGTGAGCGCCGATCTTCCCGCGCTCGCCCAGCTCCTTCCCGGCGAGGGCCGCGTCCGGTTCCGGGCGGTGTCCGTCGAAGAGGCGCAGGAGGCGATGGCGGGCGGGCCCGATCTATGATGGCGCTCGTGCGACGTCGCCGCGTGCTGCTGCTGGCCGCGCTCCTCGCCGCCGGCTGTGTCCGCGTCCAGGCCGGCCCGCCTCACGAAGCCGGCCGCTTCCGCGACGCGGACCTGGTCGAGCTGACCTCGCTCGATCCCGGCATCAAGCTCGACGTGCGCTACGCCACCGACCGCAACTTCGTCGGGCGCCCGGTCTACGCCGAAGCGAGGGCGTTCCTGCAACGCCCCGCCGCCGAGGCGCTCGTCCGCGCGCACCGTGCGCTGGGGCCGAAGGGCTATGGTGCGCTCGTCTTCGACGGCTATCGCCCCTGGTCGGTGACGAAGCTCTTCTGGGACGTCACGCCTCCGGCCAAGCGCGCGTTCGTGGCCAATCCGCGGAAAGGCTCCAAGCACAACCGCGGGTGCGCGGTGGACATGAGCCTGTACGACCTCGCCACCGGGCGCGAGGTGGAGATGCCGAGCGCCTACGACGAGATGTCGCCGCGCGCCTACCCCGACTACCCCGGCGGCACGCCGGCGCAGCGCGCGCGCCGCGACCTCTTGCGCGCGGCGATGGAACAGGAAGGGTTCACGGTCGAGCCCAACGAGTGGTGGCACTTCAACTACGGGGACTGGCGGCAGTACCCGATCCTGGACGTGCCGTTCTCGCGGATTCCGCCGCATCCGTGAGCTCGCTGCGATAAGATCGTTCCGGACAGGAGGCAACGATGGGCAAGGGGCTGCTGGGATGTCTGGCGGTGGTGGTCGTGATCGCGATCATCGCGGTGGCCTTCGGAGGAACGTACAACCACCTGGTCGCTCTGCAGCAGGCGGTCGACGCCCAGTGGGCGCAGGTGGAGAACGTCTACCAGCGCCGCGCCGACCTCATCCCGAACCTCGTGGCCACCGTCCAGGGCGCGGCCAACTTCGAGAAGTCCGTCCTCGTCGAGGTCACGCAGGCCCGGGCCAGCGTCGGGCAGGTCCAGGTCGGGGCCAAGGACGTGCCCAACGACCCCCAGGCCTTCGCCCGCTTCGAGCAGGCCCAGAACCAGCTGACGAGCGCCCTCTCCCGCCTGCTGGTGGTGGTCGAGCGCTACCCGGACATCAAGGCCAACGCGAACTTCCAGACGCTGCAGGCGCAGCTCGAGGGCACCGAGAACCGGATCACCGTCGAGCGCGGGCGCTTCAACGAGCGCGCGCAGGAGTACAACACCGCCTTGCTCCGGTTCCCCACGAACCTCATCGGCCGCGTCTTCGGGTTCAGGGAAAAGGCGTACTTCCAGGCCCAGCCCGGCTCGGAGCGCGCCCCCCAGGTGCAGTTCAACTTCGGATCGCCTTCCCCCGCCGCGCCGAGCGCTCCGGCGAGCCCCCGGTAGGAGGGGGTCTGACGACCCGAACGCCGCGAGCGACGCTCCTCGCCGTCGCTCTCCTCCTGGCCGTCGGTGCCTCCGCGGGCGGGGAGGAAACACTGCCGCCGCCTCCCGAGCGCTACTTCAACGACTACGCGGGGGTCGTGCCCGGGGACGCCGGCGAGCGCCTCGAGGCGAAGCTGCGCGGCTTCGACGAGCAGACCTCCAGCCAGATCGTGGTGGCGGTGTTCCCGGAGCTTCCCTCGCCGTCGCTCGAGGACTTCACGATCCGCACCGCCCAGAGCTGGCGGGTCGGCCGGCAGAAGCTCGCGAACGGCGTCGTGCTCTTCGTCTTCGTCAAGGACCGCAAGATGCGCATCGAGGTGGGCTACGGCCTCGAGGGCGCGCTGCCGGACGCCACCGCGAACCAGATCATCCGCGAGGTCATGGCGCCCCGCTTCCGGCAGGGGGACTACGCGGGCGGGCTCGAGGCGGCCGTGGACGCGATCATGGCGGCCACCCGCGGCGAGTACCAGGCCACCCCCGCCCCGGCCCGGCGCGGCCCGAGCCCCGTCCCGCTGTGGCTCGTCCTCTTCGTCATCGTCTTCGTGGTGATCCCTCTCGTGCGCCGCGCCCGCTACGGAGCGCGCACCTACCACCGGGGCGGCTGGACGGTCCCGTGGTGGTTCGGGGGCGGGGGCTGGGGGTCGGGCGGGTTCGGCGGCGGCAGCTTCGGCGGCGGCGGTTTCGGAGGCTCGTCGGGGGGCGGGGGCTTTTCGGGCGGGGGCGGCTCCTTCGGGGGCGGCGGCGCGTCGGGGAGCTGGTGACGAAGCCGCGGTCCTTCCTGAACCGTCTGGATCACGACCGCGTGGTGGCCGCGATCCGCGCCGCCGAGAGCCGCTCGCGGGGCGAGATCCGCGTCCACGTCACGCACAAGGCCGTGCACGACCCGCAGCGCACGGCGGCGGCGCTGTTCGAGAAGCTGGGCATGGCGGCCACGGCGGAGAGGAACGGCGTCCTTCTCTTCGTCGCGCCCGCCAGCCAGCGCTTCGCGGTCGTGGGCGACAAGGGCATCCACGAGAAGTGCGGCGACGGCTTCTGGAAGGAAGTGGCCTCGGCGATGGAAGAGGACTTCCGTCAGGGCCGCTTCACGGACGGGATCGTGAAGGGGGTGGCGAGGGCGGGCGACGCCCTCGCCGTGCACTTCCCGCGCGCCGACCGCGCCGACGCCAACGAGCTGCCCGACGAGGTCAGCGAGGACTGAGCCGCCCGCTTACCGGCCGTGGAGCCGGATGTCTCCGGCGGAGATCGTTCCGGCCTTGTGGTAGCTGAGCGACGGCCCGGTGACGTCGATGCTGAAGGTGTCGATCCCCGCCCCCGGGTTGCCCAGATCACAGGCCGTGACCGTGAACTCGTTGCCGAGGTTGCCGTTCACCTTCGCGTCACCGATGAACGTCACGCAGGCGCCGTTGTAGCTGATCGACCGCACGCCGTTGACGCTGCGGAGGGCGAGCCCCGCCCCGGGGCTCGTGTACAGCAGGGCGCCGTTGTCGGCGCCGGTGTCGGGATCGTGCCGATCCACGAAGTCGAACTGGTCGCCGTCCGCATCGCGGCCGTCCCCCTCGTCCTCGTCGGCCTCGGGCGGCCGCAGGCCGGCGCCGGCGCACGTGCCCGCCGTCGTGACCGCCGGCGCGTTCAGAGCGTGGGTGAAGTTCGCGCGGATGAGCCGGCGGGTCGTCGGATTGTCGGGGCCGTTGTTCGGCCCGAGGGGGTGGACCTTGTGGTCGTCGGAGAAGGCCAGGTTGGCCCGGTGCTTCGGGTCGAGCGCGACCTGGAAATAGTCGCCCAGGTTCCGGTTCGCCGCGCCCCCCAGCCCGCCGACGCTGACCGTGCCGCGGTGGATGACGTGGTCGCTCACCACGCGCTGCACGAACGCGGGGGTGGCGGCGTGGCCGTTGAACGTCTCCAGGAGGTAGGTCTGCCAGTTGGTCCAGCCCGTCATGCAGTCGGTGCTCCCCGACGGACACGGCTCGTGGATCGCGCTGCTGTTCGAGTTGCCCGCCCGGTCGCCGCCGAACCACGCGATGACGACGTGGCCGTTGGCGTCGGCGTCGACCCAGGGGAAGACGTTCGCCTTGCCCACGGTCTCGAGCGCGTTGACGCGCACGGCCGGCGCCCAGGTCCGGCCCAGGTTGGTCGAGAACGAGTAGAAGATGTTCGAGTTGTCCGACCAGACCGCGTACAGGTTGCTGAGCTGGTCGACGGCCAGCGCCGGGAAGATGTTCGCGGCGCTCGATCCGACCAGGCCCGTGGAGACCTTGAAGTCCGTGAACGTGAACACCGGCAGCCCCAGCTTGACGTCGCTGGAGACCCCGACGTAGACGGACCGGGGCGACTGGCCGGCGGCATTCTCCGCCGCCGAGTCGGGGGCGACGAAGATCTGGTAGAGGTTGCCGCGGCTCGGGCAGCCGCTGCGGTCCACGCGGATGCTCCCGGCGATGTTGGCCGTGTTCGTCGCGGGAACGCCGCCCGCGGCCGGGAACGTCTGGGGATCGATCGCTTCGCCGAACGCGTCGACGTACGTCGCC
>Ga0207646_10001625_pt1 | contig 27437 bp, 30 predicted proteins | sample KBSK5502metaG_FD_184343 | JGI IMG/M metagenome (GOLD analysis project Ga0207646, IMG submission 184343) | Corn, switchgrass and miscanthus rhizosphere microbial communities from Kellogg Biological Station, Michigan, USA - KBS K5-50-2 metaG... | ecosystem: Host-associated > Plants > Roots >...
AAGAAGAAAGCCGCCGGGATCGGCGCGACGGCCTCATGGCGAAGCGTGGCGTTGAGCGCGCCCGTGCCCAGCGGGTACTGGACCGACGGCTGGATGAGCTCGGCCTTCGCCCGCTCTTCCCGGGGGAGCCCATATCCCGAAGTCTGAGCGCCCAGAAGCTGCCGTTTGGTGGTTGAACACTTCGCGGAGGAGTCGAAACAAGTAGTGGCTCCACGCCTGGGCGGCCAACCTTGCCCGCATCGCGGTGACCGGACGCAAGGCCCGAGTGCGCGGCTTATGGTACAACGACATCATGCGTGACGGCGGCCAGCTCACCGGGCTCTGGTGGCCCCGCCTCGAATGGGTGTCGGTGCCGGCCCACCGCCGCTATTTCGAGCGCGCCACGGACTGAGGCAACTGGCCTATCTCGTCGGGCGGACTAGCGCCGCCACATCGACGCCCGTGAGCGTCTTCCGCTCCAGGAGCGCGCCGGCGACGAACTCGATCTGCCGCCAGTGGGCCTGCAGGAATGACTCAGTCGGGGCCTCGGCGGTCTCCAGGCTAAGACGGGGCAGGTACCGCCGGAGGATCACCCCACGCATTCGGAGTCGCCGCACCCGGGGTCCGTGTCGGCTTGCCCCGTGAGTCGGCGTTCCGCCAGCGTTGCCAGCACGAGGTCCCCAAGGGCGCGGCGCGATCCTTCCGGGTCGTTCCCGTCGAGCAAATCCCAGATGCTCGGGCCCGTACAGACGCCCTCGGACCCGTCCCCTGGGGTGATCGTGACCGTCTTAACCCTGAGCCCGAGCGCGAGGTTGGCGACGGCGTGCGCGGCCGCGTGGTACGCGAGCGCGCGGAGGCTCGTCCCTGCGGTCATTCGAGTAGCCTCGTCAGGTTCACGCCTCGTTCGCTCGGCTGCCGCGGTATGGCGACGGCTTCGGCCCACGCGGCGGCACGATTCAGCCTTCCTGCGCGTCGAGCAGGGTCCACCTGGCTTGAGCCAGAGGGGACAGGTGCCCGTGGGCTTCGCCGTATAGATAGTGCGCCTTGATCTGCTTCGATGCCACGTCGCGGACCTGCCGCACGTACCACGGCGCAGCCAGGTGCGCTTTGCCACACTTCACCCACACTCGCTCATCCACCTTGACTCTGATCGTCGGACGAGCCATCCTCCCAGCCACCACCAAACGGCCAGCGAGGGCCGAACGGCGTAGACGTCACCTGGTCACCGGAGAACAGGGGGAGTCGACATGAAGCCTGTCAATCAAGGGACAAGTGGAGTGTCTTCTCACGTGTCGCGACGCGGGCTTCTCCAAGCTGCTGCCCTGGGCGTAACGGGCCTGGCAGTGGGAGGGGCCCGAGTCGCATGGGCCCAGGGCAAGGGCGAGGCCAAGCGAGGCGGCACCCTGGTGGTGAGGAGTGGACCCATTCGCGGCATCGACCCGCATCTGGAAACCTGGCCCGCTACCCTCCAGGTGGTTCACCAGACGTACAACGCCCTCCTGAAGTTCAACCACGACGGCACGAAGATCCTGCCGGACCTGGCAGAAAGCTGGGAGCAGAAGGACGACCTCACGTACGTCTTCCGCCTGAGTCAGGGAGTCAAGTTCCACAACGTGCCACCGGTGAATGGACGGGAGCTCACGTCGGAGGACGTCAAGTACAGCATCGAGCGGCAGATGACGAACCAGCCGGGCAAGTTCCAACACGCCTACTTCTTCCTCGACAAGCTCGCCAGCATCCAGACGCCGGATAGGTACACGATCGTCTTCAGGACCCGGGAACCGTACGCGCCGTTCCTGAACTACATCGCGAGCCCCTGGACGGTCATCGTGGCGCGCGAGGTGGTGGAGAAGCATGGCGACCTGCAGCGCCACGCCATCGGCACCGGCCCCTTCATCATGCAGGAGTACCGACGCGACCAGGAGGCGACATTCGTCAAGAACCCCAGCTACTTCAGGAAGGGGTTGCCCTACCTGGACGAGGTCCGCTTGCAGTACGTCATCGACCCGGTGGCGGCCACCGCCGCGTTCCGCGGGCAGCAGACCGACATCTCCTACGTGGAGTTCGCGGACGTGCCCTCGATCAAGGCCGCCAATTCGAAGGTGCACGTGGCCGAGATCACCACGATGTTCCCCATCGTGCTGCGGACCCGGCCCTACGACGAGCTACGGCCTCTCAAGCCCCCGTTCACCGAGAAGAAGGTGCGCCAGGCCATCCAGGCCGCCACCAAGGCGGAGGAGTTCATCGAGGTGGTGCGGAGCGGGTGGGGCCTCACCATGACCGGTCCCATCCCGACCTACCGGAAGCCGTGGGCCCTGCCGGCGTCGGCGCGGCCCGAGTTCGACCTGAAGAAGGCCAAGCGTCTCCTCGCCGAGGCCGGCTACGCGAGCGGCTTCGAGACGGAGCTGATCGTGGGCAGCCCGGGCGACAACGTGAAGAGCGCCCAGGTGGCGAAGGACCAGCTCGCCAAGGTGGGCATCCAGGTGAACCTGAAGCCCATGGAGATGGCGCAGTACTACAACAAGAGCTACTCATACGACTACTCCATGAGCGTGCACACCGTGCTGACCGGCGAGGAGCCCGAGGAAGCGCTTCGGCCCTACTACGGCGCCAACGCGACGTACTACCGGTGGGGCAACAAGGAGATCCACCGGCTCATCGACGAGCAGGCCAAGATCCTCGATCAGAAGCGGCGCGTGGACATGGTCCACCAGATCCAGCGGATGCTGCTGGACGACGCGCCCAACGTATTCCTCTACACGCCGATCGCCCACTACGGCGTCCAGCCCTGGGTGAAGAACTACACCGTGCCGATCAACGCCTACGACCAGCGATACGAGGAGATCTGGCTCGACGGCAAGAAGGCCTGACGGCCGGTCGAGGAGAGGCGAAGCACTGAGAAAGCGTCCCGATAATGTCCCGCTACGTCCTCCGCCGGCTGATGCTGCTGCTGCCGACCCTGCTCTTGGTCACCTTGCTGGTCTTCTCGATCATCCGGCTGCTCCCGGGCGACATCGTGACCCTGATGATGAGCGAGCAGGGCTACGCCAGCGACAAGGCCAAGCTCGAGCAGATGCTGGGCCTCGACCAACCCTTCTACCGGCAATACCTCGACTACATCGTAAACGTGCTGCAGGGCGACCTGGGCGTGTCGCTCTGGACCAAGGAGCCAGTGCTCGACGAGATCCTGCGGCGCCTCCCCGTGAGCCTCGAGCTGGCCGTGCTCGCCATGTTCTTCGGTCTCCTGATCGCCGTGCCAACCGGCATCTTCTCGGCGGTTAGGCAAGATACCTGGCTCGACTACCTGTTCCGTACGGGCGCCATCGGCGGGCTCTCCGTACCCGGCTTCTGGATGGCCACCGTCGTCATCGTGAGCGCCTCGATCTGGTGGCATTGGGTGCCGCCCATGCGCTACACGCCATTTGCCCGAGACCCGGTAAAGAACCTCTCCCAGTTGCTTCTCCCGGCCATCATTCTGGGGTTCGCCCTGTCGGCGAGCGTCATGCGCATGACGCGCTCCATGATTCTCGAGGTGTTGCGCGAAGACTTCGTCCGCACGGCGTGGGCCAAGGGCTTGCCGGAGTCTATCGTAATCGCCCGACACGTCCTGAAGAACGCCATGATCCCCGTGGTCACCGTGATGGGCCTCCAGCTGTCGGCCCTCCTCGGGGGCACCGTCATCATGGAGAGCATCTTCGTCCTGCCCGGCATGGGGAAGTTCCTGCTCGACGCCATCACCTGGCGTGACTACCCCGTCATCCAGGGCATCAACTTGTTCCTGGCCACGGGCATCATCGTGCTGAACTTGGCGATCGATGTCGTCTACGGCTTCCTCGATCCGCGGATCCGGTTCGGATAGAGCTAGGGCATGTCTTCCAAGACGGGCTCTATCGGAAGGCTGTTTCGTGTGATGCGGGGCAAGCCGCTGGGGGCTTTGGGTGGCCTGCTCATCCTCGGTCTTGTTGCTACGGCCCTCCTGGCGCCGGTGCTAGCGCCCTATGACCCCATCAGGGTCAAATCGACCGACCGCCTGCAGGCTCCCAGCCTGAACCACCCGCTAGGAACGGACGACTTCGGGCGCGACATCCTGAGCCGCGTCATCTATGGAGCGCGCATCTCGATGCTCCTCGGGCTCGGCGCGGTGGCCATCAGCACGCTCCTGGCCGCCATCATCGGTATCCTGTCCGGTTACTACGGGGGGCGCATCGATACCGTCCTGCAACGGTGCATCGATACGATGATGGCTTTCCCCGGGTTTGTCGTTCTCTTGACGATCATGGCCATGCTGGGCCAGGGGCTGGGCAACGTGATTCTGGCCCTGGGTATTGGGGCGACTGCCGGCAATGCGCGGATCATCCGAAGCGCCGTCCTGGCCATCCGCGAGAACCAGTACCTCGAGGTGGCCCGAGCCACCGGCTGCCAGGACTGGCAGATCATCGCCCGCCACATTCTTCCCAATATCGCCGCCCCGATCATGGTGGTCGTCACTCTGGGTCTCGGCGTGGCAATCCTCGCCGAGTCTTCCCTGAGCTTTCTCGGCTTCGGCGTGCCGCCACCGACTCCTTCGTGGGGCGCCATGCTCAGTGGCTCGGGTCGGACCTACATGATCCAGGCCCCGTGGATGGCCGTTTTCCCCGGCATCGCCATCAGCTTGGCCGTCTTCGGCTTCAACATGCTGGGCGACGCCCTCCGCGATCTCCTCGATCCCAAGCTCCGCGGCGGTCCCCACGGCCGCGTCTGAAGCTCACCAACTGGCCTATTGACTGTACGCCGAGAGACCGACCCGCTTGGGTGTCTCGAAAACCCTCGTCGCAGAAGCCGGCGGCGGCTTGCCATCAAGTCGCGCCACAGGGGCCTCTGCGGCCCGCACAGCGCCTGCCGCGCAGGTCGGCGCAGGCAGTTTCGGTGCTCGCGAATGGGTTGATTTCGGCACGACGGCCGAGGTGAGCTAGACTTTTTCTCAGTGGCGTCCTACAGGACTCAACCCGGAAGCGCGTGCGGTCGGGTCCCGCAATCGCTCCTGCTCCGGGCTGATCAGGTGACCGAGTAGGCGGAGTTTGTGCCAAATTGTGACCGACTCCAGCGCATTCCTGATCACTCGAGTACACGCCAGCGCATGACGCCGTCGGCAGCCTCTCTTGCGATGGCTAGCAGTTACGTGGACTTACGCGAAACACTGGCCTAGGTCCAAAAAAGCCTCGTGCGCATTCCAGCACACTCCGGATCACTCCAGCACTATTACGCCGGTGTATCGCAACAGGGGCCGGCGGCCTCCTTGACCGATCCTCTCCGTCCCCGCTAAGGTCCACGCCATCCCTTCATTCGGAAGGTAAGGAGAACCGCGATGGAGCTGTCGGGGCGTGTCGCATTCGTCACGGGGGCGTCGGATGGCATTGGAGCGAGAATCGCTACCGCCCTGGCGTCGGTGGGCGTCGACCTTCTCGTGGGCTACCACGGCCGCCGCGACGGCGCGTTGAAGACCTGCGGCGTGGTCGCGGATCTCGGTCGGCGCGCCGAAGTGGTCCACCTCGATCAAACGGATCCACCATCGGTGGAGACCGCGATCGAGACGGCCATCAGCCGCTTCGGGAGGCTCGACGTTCTCGTCAACAACGCCGCGTGGAACATCGGCATCCCGTTTCCCGACCTCGAGGCGTTGACGATCGACATCTGGGACCGAATCTTCGCGACGAATACCCGCGGGCCGTTCCTCCTCGCGCGCGCGGCCGCCCGACACATGGTCACGCAGGGAGGCGGCCGGATCGTGAACATCGCGTCCGTGGGCGGGCTCATTCCCGCGAGCAGCAGCATAGCTTACTCCTGCAGCAAGGCGGCCCTCATCCATCTCACACGGTGCCTGGCCGTCGCCCTCGCCCCCGACGTCACGGTGAACTGCATCGCCCCGGGATTGGTCGAAGGGACGCGCATGGCGAACAGGCTCCCCGAGGCGATCGTCCAGATGGCGAAGCAGCGCGCCGTGCTGGGACGGGTCGCCAGCGCCGACGACGTCGCCCGTCACGTGGTGGCGTTCTGCCGAAGCGACAGCGTCACGGGCCAGGTCCTCACCGTCGACGGGGGAGTCCATTTCCACTAGGCTGTCCCAAGTCGGCTGGCCGGCTGGACCAGGATGCGCCCGTCGGGGCGGAGGCGGTCGTGGGCGGGGCAGGAAGGAGATAGCGGCAGAGCAGTTCTAGGCGCGCGCGATTGTTGGAAGATGGGCGGACACTAGGATTAATAGTCCTGAGCCTCCTGTCACGGAACTGCCTGCCACGACTCACTTCTTGTGGTCCAACGATCGGCGTGTAACAGCAATTTGTGACAAACGAGCCCGGAGGCCTGACCGGCAGCAGCCCAGGATGAAGGCGAGGGGCCCGAAGTAGGTCCCCCTAGGAGAGCGAGACAAAGTCTCCGCCTGGGCTGACCGCCTGGCCGAGCCCACTTCCACTGAGCGCCGAGCCCCAGCCCCGATCCAGCGTACCGTGAGCGCCGTGGGACTGGACCCTCGCGCTGACGGGGGCCGTGGCGGGGACTGTTACTTCTTGTCCTTGATCGCCGCCTTGACCTTCGCCGCAATATCTGGCGGGATCGTTGTCATCTTGTGGGCGGTCTTGGCATGCTCCGCACCTTTCGCCATCACTTCGGCCTCGTCCTTCCCTTCGATGACGGCCTTGCACCCCGGCATGAGATCGCCGCAATTCAGGACCTTCGCCATGGTCGCAATCCTCCCCTCCGGTTCGGTGGGTTTCGTCTACGCCTGCGCCTGGCAGTGTGCGCGCCCGTCGTGGGGCTGTCAATTGCAGGTGAGTGAGAAGAGGCCCGAAAGTCAGGTCACCTCGGCCGTATCCCATGCACAGTCTCGGCGTCCTTGACCCCTCTGGGTCCACCAGCATAAGCTCTCGCCACCTGTCCGACCTGACCCGGCTCCGACTCGCTGGGGAGGCTGCCGACATGCAATCCACGGTACTTCGATAGGCGGCGGCCCCACCCAGACCCAGGCAGCGTCCGATGCGTCCACCTCAACGAGGAGGTTTCTATGAACCCCTTCCGACTCCCCCGCTGGCGCTTCATGAACTGCTGCGGTCACACCTGGGGGCATGGTGCCGCGCTCGGGCAAGAGGCCGGCGCCCCCGGCGCGAGTCGCCGCGATTTCTTCAAGACGGCGGCTACTGCTGCTGTTGGCCTGGCCGCGATGGTAACCCTCAAGGACACCGCGGCCGCGCAGGTCCGTGTCTTCCCGCCGCCTCCGCCGGCCGTCAGCCCCATCGAGGGCCTGATCGACTTCCACAACCATTGCGCCCCCGACGTCTTCGGCCGTGCCGTGGACGATGACGAGATGGCTCAGCTCTACATGGCGCGCCAGATGGAGGCGGTGGTGTTGAAGAACCACGTCGCCCTTACTGCCGACCGCGCCTGGCTCGTACGCAAGCACAACCCTGGTATCAAGGCGTTCGGGGGTGTCACGCTCAACGGTCCAGCGGGCGGGATCAACCCGGCGGCCGTGCAGTGGATGTGGCGGATGCAGGGCGGCTACGGCCGCGTGGTCTGGCTGCCCACCTTCGACGCCGACAACCACGTTAAGCACTTCAAGGATGCCCCCGAGGGGATCAAGGTCGCGGGGCCTGACGGCAAGGTCCTCCCCGCGCTGCGGGACGTGCTGAAAGTGTGCGCCCAACAGAAGCTCGTGCTGTGCACGGGGCACGCCTCGCCGACCGAAGTGCTGGCCATCGTCGAGGCCGCGCGCGATGCCGGCTGTGATCGCATCGTCGTCACCCACGCCGAGTTCGAGGTGGTCAACATGACCGTCGAGCAGATGAAGAAGGCCGCCAGCATGGGGGCCAAGATGGAGATCGACGCCATGGGCCCGCTCATGGGGCCGAACGCCCACCTGGCCTGGATGCGCCACTGGCGGCAGGTGACCTACAAGGAATCCGCCGAGCACATCAAGGCCGTCGGTGCGGAGCACTTCGTCCTCGGTACCGACCTCGGACAGACCGGCAACCCGTCCCAGCCGGATGGCTACGCCATGCTGGTGGCGGGCCTGATGTCCCAGGGCATCAGCAAGGAGCAGATCAAGGTGATGGGGCGCGAGACGCCGGGTAAGCTGCTGATGGGCTGAGCGGGCCCATTCGGGTCGGGCGGCGAGGGCGCGTGTCCCCGCCCGTCGCCTTGCTTCAGGGAACGCAGGGCACGCTCTACACGGCCGCCCCCCGCCGGCCGGCCGGTGAGTAGTGACAAGAGAAAGGAGGATCAGCGATGCCCCGTTACGAATACCACTGTAAGGCGTGCGGTCGGACGGTCACACTCCGGTTGTCGGTCAGCCGGCATGAGAACGCCCGTCAAGCCTGTCCGAAGTGCGGCAGCAAGAAGCTAACACAGCTGATTAGCTCGTTCCTGACTCAAACATCACGCAAGGCCTGACCGGCTGACGGATGCTCGGGATCCCAGTCCAGCTGGTCATCAACCTCAAGACCGCCACGGCCCTCGGCCTGACGATCCCGCAGTCGCTCCTGCAGCGGGCGGATCAGGTGATCGAGTGATGGAGCGACGGGCATTCATCGGCACGGTGGCTGGCGGCCTCCTCGCCGCGCCGCTCGCCGCCGAGGCACAGCAGACCGTTGTGCTCGTCGGCATCCTGGCGTCGGGGAGTACTCGATCCGCGCCACTCAACGGCGATTTCGAGGAAAGGCTGCGTGAGCTCGGATTCGTTGAGGGCCGAAATCTCGCGATAGAGTTTCGCTCCGCCGAGGGCTTTGTTGACCGCCTGCCCGGCCTCGCCGCAGAACTTGTCCAGCTCAAGGCCCATGTGATCTTGGCGCATACGGTTCCGGCCGTCCGCGCAGTCAGGACAGCGAGCAGCACCATCCCAATTGTCACGATTGCCACCGACTACGATCCAATCGCTGCCGGCTTCATCAGAGGTCTAGAGCGCCCTGGTGGGAGCGTCACGGGCTTATTTCTGCGTCAAGTGGAGCTAACGGCCAAACGACTCAGTCTCCTCAAGGAGGCGCTCCCCGGGATCACCAGGGTGGCTGTCTTGTGGGATACATTCGCGGCCGACCAATTGAGGACCGCGGAAGCCACGGCGCGTTCGCTGGGCCTCCAGCTTCAACCGTTGGAGCTGCGCAGTCCTCCGTACGACTATGAGAGGGCGCTCGGGAAAGCGGCCAGGGGCGTGCCGAGGCGTTGCTTGGTCTCGCCTTCCCATTGATGTACCGCGACCGGAATGAAGTCGCGGCCGCGGTGCTGAAAACCCGGCTGCCTGGGATGTTCCCGTTGCGGGAGGTCGCGGAAGCGGGAGGGCTCATGGCCTACGGTGCGAATCTCCCCGAGATGTACCGGAGCGCGGCGGGCCTCGTCGCGAAGATTCTGAAGGGGGCCAACCCGGCAGATCTCCCCGTCGAGCAGCCTACCAAGTTCGATCTCGTGATCAACCTGAAGACCGCCAAGGCGCTCGGCCTGACGATCCCGCATGCGCTCCTGCAGCGGGCGGATCAGGTGATGGAATAGGGGGGCGCATGACCGACAACGGCCCGAGGTGTCCGAGTTGCGCGAGCGGCGACGTTGCTGTTCGGGGAATCGCGAGCACGGGAACCACCCCCTCCACGCACCAGGTGTGGGAATGCAAGGCGTGTCACTTCGTCTTCGCCTACCGGCCGGGGAAGAAACCTTAGCGATTTGCCGGTGCGGGCGGATCAGGTGATCGAGTAGACCGACCGCGATGCCCGAGATGCTCGCCGCCTTTCTCTTGGGGGCATCGCCGCTGCGGCGAGCGGGAGGGCGGTATTCGGGGAAAGTAGGTAAATCCTTTCTACCGTAATCTGGTAGGAGGAGGTCCTGCCGATGACCCGACGCTCGCCCTGCATCCTGATCACCACGCTGTGCTGCCTCCTCGCCCTCGCCATGTCGGCCTCAGCGGAGGGCGCGTGGGTGTTGTGGGAAGAGTCGGGTGATCTGCAAACGTTCCAGCGCACCGCAGCACCCCATCCCCAGTCTAGTTACACGAACGTTGAAGACTGTGTCAAAGCAATCGACGCTGAATGGCCGAAGGCATGGGGTACGACGGAAGGGCCAGAGCGCCACGGATTCAGTCGGCTCACACCGACGTCTGCCATAGTCATGGTGAGGTATGCGAACACGAACACCACCTATATAGTGACTTACACTTGCCTCCCCGACACCATGACGATGCGCAATCCTCGGACAGGGGAGACGGCCAAGTGCGGTCCCCCGTACTACCTACAGCGGGATTGTGTTTTGGACTTCCAGCGCCGAGGGTGGGAGCGAGTCCTCGACTAGGGGGCTGCCGAAGCGTCAGCCGCATCACCGAAGGCGCAACCGCCACCGACGACCACGCCGAGCGCCCCGCTGACCGACACCCCACCAGCACGCCGCTAGGGCCGTCGTCGTTCAACCGCGCATCTGGCATTCGACTAGGGGTACGCCGCGCTCGAGATCGCCGAACCTCGACGGGAGCACACCCTGCGCTCCTCTACGCCCGGCTACGGTGGTAGATTCGCGGTTAGGGCATAGAAGCCGTGGCCAATTTGCACGAGTCGTTCGAAAAGGTCTTGCGCGCCAATCCGGGGAAGAACTACTGTGCGAGTTGCTTGGCCGACGCCGTCGGACTTGGCGCTCCAGAGGACCGGACGCCTGGCTCCCGGACACTGCGCAGCGCGTACACCAAGGTCAACGACCGGTGCGGTTGGACGGGCATGATTGTCCGGTATAAGTTGAGTTAGGCTGTCGCGATAGCAGTGGGATTGCCGCCGAGGTTGGTAGCCGCAGGGCTGCCCCGACTAAGGGTGAACATCGGTGACAGAATGAGAGACGCCGGGTGCAGGTTCGAGCAACAGTTCTTGTGATCGATGTGGTGGCCCCAGTAGTCGTAGCCCTTCTGTTCATTGGCGCGACTTCGGCGCTCAAAGAACCGCAGAGGCGCAACTTCATGGCCATCATAATCGCTGGCGCGGGCGCGGCGTATCTCAATGGCGGCCTCGGTGTGTGGGAATTCGTATTCACCGGAATTGTTACGTACTGTGCATACAAAGGACTCGCCTCGTATCGCTTCATTGGTATTGGATGGTTGCTACATACCGGTTGGGACGTGATGCACCACCTGTATGGAAATCCTATAGTTCCATTCGTTCCAACGTCGTCTTTGGGATGCGCAATTTGTGATCCCGTAATCGCCGCGTGGTGCTTTGTTGGTGCGCCTTCGATCTATGACTTTGCTAGGTCAAGAGACAAGGGGGCAGCCTAACATTCAAATGGAAGCCGACGCGCCCGAGCATCTGTCCGTCATCGCGCCGGGGCACGCGGCTTATTTGAAACGTTAGGTTGGCAAGCGGCGAAGCGCGCTCCTGTGGGACAACAAGACTACGATGTGACTATCCGCTCTCAGGACCTGGGTACCCGCCAGCACATCTCCGTGATGCGGATGGGTAAGAGCGGCGTCTCTCTCGTCTCGCACGACTAGCAGTCCGCCACCTCCTTACAGGGCGGGAAACGCTCCCCCTCCACCACGATCAACCGCCAGCGGCCGTCAGCGTGAGGACGGCCGATCTGGACTAGGCGGTAGCGGCCTCCGAGAGGCTGACGCCACGCGGTGAAACTCACTGCTGTCAGAGTCGGTCTTCCCGCCGACCTGCGTGCCGCACACGCTGCATGTGTAGTCGTACTTGTTGCCGTCCGGCAGGAGCAGGAGGAGCTGCTTCCGCACCGGGTTTGCCTGCTTGCAGCGGGGGCAGAACAGACTCGACGCCTCAAACTCGCGGAAGCTATCTACCATGCGGCCATTCTAGACCACGACCAGGTCCGGTGAGGCGGCCATGCTCGTCAATCAGGTGGAAGGGGACCGAGTTTTCTAGATTGTCCCTGGTGGGCCAGGAGGACCCGTCACAGGCCCGGGCGCGGGACCCTCGGCTGCTCGCTGCCGGGGAGCGGGTCCCAGTCTTGGGATTCTCCCCTGTGGGGCATGGGTCCCCTTTCGAGCGCCTAGAGGGGGCCGCACGGGCTGCTGGCTCACAGTCTGGGAGCGCGTGTACGAGGACGGGCCGGCCAATGCTCGTGGCAGGGGGCCGGGGATGGGGCCCCAGCCCACAGGCTGCTCCGCTCTCCTCAGCAAGAAGAGACCGAGCCCAGTCGATTCGCGCTCTCGGTTGCGCCTGGCTTGCGTCTGGCTGGTACGCGGTGCTACGTCGTGCCGCCCTCTGCCTCCGTGGAACCCGCATCTCCGGCGACTCGGAGGGCGTCGTGGACCACCCACGATACACCAGGCGGTTTTATCGCCGGATCGACCTACTCCCAGGCCGGCGAGACGGCTCCCGCCCGATCGCGCCAGCATGGCGTCCACGCCAGCGCCACCAGCCGCACCGCGATGTTCTGCCGCGTGGGCTTGAGCGCGAGCGTCTCGAGCGCCTCGGTCAGCGGATCGGTGCTCGCGCCGAGGGCGGCCGCGTCGGCCTTGAACTGCTCGTCGAGACGGGCGATCTCCTGGTCCACTGCGGCCACCGTCTCCTTGGCGCGGCCCACATCCTGCGTCTCCTTGAGCACGCGGCCCGCGCCTCGGGCCGCGGTAGTGGCCCGGCCGATGGTGCCCACGTTGATCGACTTGCGGCCGAGGAAGGCGCCCAGGATCGTGGCCCCGACCGAGATCGCGGTCTGGATGCCCTGCTGCGTGGCCTGCTCGCTCTCACGCGCGACCGCCTGCTCGGCGCGCCGCCGCCGCTCCTGCAGCGCCGCTTGCTTGGGAGCGTACTTCTGGCGCAGTAGCTCGCTCGCCTTGTCGCGATCCTGTCGCGTGGACTCCTGAAGGCGCACGCGGAAGTCGCGCTCGGACTCGTCGGGCCGGGAGACCACCTTGAGCGATGGGCTCCGCAGCAGCTCGATCTTCTGCGACTGGAGCAGCCAGCCCGCGAAGTCCTTGGTCCACCCGTCGTAGCTCTTCTTCTTGCCCGCGGGGCCGGGCAGCTCGGCGAAGGTCGCCTCGCCCTCTGGCGCCGGCGCCAGGTCGGAGGAGGTGAAGCCGACCGCGGAGGCCTGGTCCCAGCTCACCGGCACCGCCAGGCCGGTGATCGGGGCGAGGAAGGCCAGATCGCGACTGACGTCGAGCTTGTTCTTGGCGTCGGCCACGCGAACCTGGGCGGCCCCGAAGAGCATCGGCTGATAGAGCAGGGTAGAGCCGGCGGGCGCGGCGCCGCGGGCCGGGACGAAGTGCTGGGGGATATCGGGTGGCAGGAGCGGCCGCTGGGCGCCGCCCGCCGCCGCGGGCGCGGCTGCCGTGGCAGCGCGTGCGCCCTTTGCCGCTGCGGCGGACGCCGGCTTTGCCGCCCCCGGCTGGGCTCCGCGCCGCGCGTCCATCAGCGACTTGATCTGGGCGCGCGTCAACGGCCCCCGCAGGTAGGACATCACCCAGCGGCTCTCGAACACCACCGGGTGATCCTCGTGGACATTGTTCAGGAGGAAGATACGGCTCGAGAGGCCGGCCAGGGTGCGCTCGAGGCCCTGGCGGTCGAAGCCCTTGCCCGCGCCGCCCGCCGCGCCTTCGAGGCCGTCGAGCACCCGCGCCTTGTCCCGGTCCGTCTGCAGCCGGCCGATGAACCACGTACCGGTGTTCGAGAGCCCTTTGTAATCGAGATCCACCGGGTTCTGGGTGGCGAGCACGACGCCGACCCCGAAGGCCCGCGCCTGCTTGAGCAGGGTGAGCAGCGGCGTCTTCGACGGGGGGTTGGCCACCGGGGGAAAGAACCCGAAGATCTCGTCCATGTAGACGAGCGCGCGCAGGCTCGTCGTGCCCGACTGGGTGCGCATCCAGCCCACCACCTGGTTGAGCAGCAGCGAGACGAAGAACATCCGCTCCGCGTCGTGCAGATGCGCGATCGAGACGATGGCGACGCGCGGCTTGCCCTCGGGCGTGTGGAGCAGGCGATCCACGTCGAGTGGCTCGCCCTCCATCCAGGCTCCGAAGCCGGGCGCGGCGAGCAGGTTGTTGAGCGCCATGGCCAGCGCGAAGCGGTCCTTGGAGGGGAAGAACGCGTCCAGATCGAGCACCCCCACCCGCTTCACCGGCGGGGTCTGGATGTGTTGGATGAGGCCGGCCAGGTCCAGCTCCTGGCCCTGGCGCCACGCCGTGTCCAGGATGGTGGCGATCAGGATGTGCTCGCGACTCTTGATCGGGTCCGCGTCGATCCCAAGCAGGCCGAGCAGGCTTGTGGTGGTGGTGCCGATGCGCTCGCGCAGCAGCTCATCGTCCTCACGGATGGCAGGCGGAGGCGCCGCGAACGATTTCAGGATCGAGAGCGGGATGCCCGCGTTGCTCCCGGGCGTGTAGACCGCGAAGTCGGCCGCGTCGCGCAGCCGCTGGATGCGTCCACCGTCCTCGCCCCAGGCCGCGAGCCCCTTCTGCCACTGCTCGGCCTGCTGGCGGGCGTAGTCGTCCGGGGAGAGGTTCTTGCGACGCGCGTCGTCCTCATTGACCCACGGTCTGAAGTCCTCGGGCTTGAGCGCGGGGAAGGTCAGCAGCAGGTTGGCGAGATCCCCTTTGGGATCGATGAGGATTGCGGGGATCCCGTCGATCGCCGCCTCCTCGATGAGGGCCAGGCAGAGGCCGGTCTTGCCGCTGCCGGTCATGCCCACGCACACCGCGTGCGTGACCAGGTCCTTGGAGTCGTAGAGCAGGAGGCCGTCCTGCGACTTCTTCTGCCGCGAGTCGTAGAGCCGCCCAAGGTAGAAGACGCCCAGCTTCTCGAAGTCGCCGGCGCTCGGCATGGGGGCTCCTTTCGCTGCGGCTGCCTTCGCGGGCGGCTAGAGCGCGCGCTTGATGAACGCGCCGCCCTTCACGATCGCGTGGATGTGAGCGGTGTTCTGGAAGACGCGCAGGTTCTTGAGCGGGTCGCCGTCCACCACGAGCAGGTCGGCGTATTTGCCAGGCTCGACCGAGCCGATTCGATCCGCCATCCGGAAGATCTCCGCGTTGACCATGGTGGCCGAGAGCAGCACCTCCATCGGCTTCATCACCTGGCCCTTCAGCTCGAACTCCATCGCGCGCTGCGCCTGCATGTCGCCCAGCAGATCCGAGCCCGAGCCGATCTTGCAGCCGGCGCGGTAGGCGTGGGTGAGGCCCTCCAGGCTCTTCTCGAGCGCCAGGTTGATCTTCTGGATCTGGTGGTCGCCGATGCCGTAGTTCTTGCCCTCGCGCGAGATGGCCTCGTAGGTGACCATCGTCGGCACCAGGTAGGCGCCGGCGGCCTTGATGGCTTGCGCGCCCGCCTCGTCGAGCAGGTTGCCGTGCTCGATGCAGCGCACGCCCGCCTGGATCGCGTTGCGGATCGCCGAGCCGGAGTAGGCGTGGGCCAGCACGTACTTGCCGACCGCGCGTGCCTCCTCCACCGCGGCGCGCATCTCGTCCACCGTGTACTGGGTGGTGTCGAGCTCGTCGCCGGGCGACATCGCCCCGCCGGAGGCCATGATCTTGATCTGGTCCACGTCGTGCCGGAGGTTCTCGCGCGCGGCCTTGCGCACCTCGTCGGCGCCGTCAGCGATCACACCCGCCATGCCCACGCAGCAATCCACCGGCTCGATCCACTCTGCGCGGCGCCGCTTGTCGGCGTGGCCGCCGGTCTGCGAGAGCGGGCGACCGGAGACCAGCATGCGGGGGCCCGGGTAGAGGCCGGACTCCGCCGCCTCGCGGAAGCCGTAGTCGGCGCCCCCCGCGTCGCGCACGGTGGTGAAGCCCTGCATCAGCGCCTGCTCCATGCGCCGGAGCGCCTTGGCCGCGATGAGGCTCGGCGGATTGTAGCGGTGCTGCTCCGGGATATTCCCCTCGACCGCGCAGATGTGCACGTGCGCGTCGGTGAGCCCTGGCATCAGCGTGCGCCCTTTCAGATCCACGGTGTCCACCTTGCCGGGCAGCGGACCGACCTTGCCGGAAGCGATCACGTCTTTGATGCGTTCACCTTCGACCACCACCGCGGCGCCCTCTGCGGGGTCCTTGCCGGTGCAGTCGATCAGGAACGCGTTGGTGAAAACCGTGATCGCCATGGGCGCCCTCCGGAGCCTTCGGGAATGATCAGCGCCGGAATTCTAGCAGGAAAGCATGACTTCGGGCTCAGGCGGGTTGCCCGCCGTCGGGCGGATTGCCCGCGGCCCTCGATGGCGCAGGCGCCCGAAGCCCGCGATCTCACTACGATCTGAGGCTGGCACGGCCGATGCCCTGGGATGCAGGGGCTGCGGCGCGGGAGGAATGCGCCCGCAAAGGAGGAACGCCATGCACTGGGATGTCTGGTACGACCTGGCGGTCCGCGAGCTGTCCGAGCTGAGCGATCCGGCCAAGGAGAAGCTGGTCGAGGCCGAGAAGGCGCAAGGTGTAGCTGCGCCGGAAGCCGAGGAGCCGGCCTCGCCCACGTCCGAGGAGCCCGCCTGAGTTCACGAGAAGTTCACGCGGGCGTGACACGCCTCCCGCGCCGCCGCTTACGCTGACCGCACCAAGATGATGGAGAAGGAGAAGAAGAAGCGCCCCGAGAGTCCGCGTTCGAGCGCAGGCTCCGCCGGCGCAATCCCGCAGTTGGGGGAGGCCTCGGAGGGGGCCGTCGAGGCCCCCTCCGATTCTTTATCGCGCCGGTCGGGCCTGGTACATCCAGACCTTCTCGTCGGCGCGCGGGGTCCACTCGACCCAGCCGGCCACCCCGTAGAGGTCGTGCTGCTGCCAGAGGAAGACCCACGGGGCCTCGTCGTGGACGATCCGCTGCAGATCCGCCCAGGCCTCCAGGCGCTTCTTCGGATCCACGATGGTGACGGCCTCGGCGATCTTGGCGTCGATGACCTTGTTGCCGCCGTACGAGGAGTAGGTCTGGCTGCCCTGGAAGAGCTGCTCGATGGTGTTCTGCGCGCTCAGCGCGGGGCCCCAGCCCAGGTAGAACATGTCACCGGTGGTGCGATTCTTGATCTTGTCGAGGTGGGTGCCCCACTCGTTGACCACCACGTTGGTCTTGATGCCCACGCGCTGGAGCTGCGCCGCGATGGCCAGCGAGACGTCCTTGTCGAGCGGATAGCGGCCCGACGGCGTGTCGAGCGTGAGCTGGAGCTTGGCCGGATCGACGCCGGCCTCCTTGAAGAGAGCCTGCGCCCGCGCCGGGTCGTACTTGACGCACTCGATGCCGGGCGTGTAGTCGACGTTCAACGGGGACAGCGCCCCGCACATCTTGCTGGCCCGGCCCTTGAGCACCTGCTGGATCAGCTCGTCCACGTTCACGGTGTGGCTGATCGCCTTGCGCACCCTCACGTCCTGCATGGGGCCCGGCTTCAGGTTGACGAGCGCGAGGTAGTTGATGCGGGAGGAGACGGTGGAGCGGACCTTGCCCTTGCCGCTTCGATCCACCATCTCCACCGCGTGGGGCGGGACGTCCTTCATGATGTCGATCTCGCCGGCGAGCAGGGCGGAGAGCCGCGCGCTGAACTCCGGGATGTAGCGGAACGTCACCCGGTTGAGCTCGGGCGCCCCCTGCCAGTAGTCGGGGTTGCGCTCCAGCACGAGGCGCTCGTCGCGCACCCACTGCACGAACTTGAACGGCCCGGTCCCGATGGGCTTGGCCAGCAGGGCCTGCGGCCCCTGCTCCTTGAGGGCCTTGGGCGGCATCGGAAGGAAATCGGTCGACTCCGAGATGCGATCGATCAGCCCCGGCCACGGCTTGTCGGTGATGAAGCGCACGGTGTAGTCGTTGACGATCTGGACTTCCTTCACCTGGGCCCAGCGCGGCAGGTAGTGGCTCTTGTTGGCCGGGTCTTTGACGTAGTCCATGGTGGCCTTCACGCTCTGGGCGTTGAAGGGCTCGCCGTTGTGGAACTTGACGCCCTGGCGCAGCGCGAACTCCCACGTGGTGTCGTTGAGAACCTTCCAGCTCGTGGCCAGCATGGGCATCGGCTTGTAGGTCTTGGCGTCCCGGTCCACCAGCCGATCGTACATGTGCTCGATCTGGACGTTCGTGGTCCAGTCCACGATCGTGTCGGGCAGGAGCGTGCGCGGCTCGGCCGCGAAGGCCACCACGACCTCCTTGGCCCGCGCCCGGTCCTGGGCGTCGGCGAAGGAAGCGGCGACCGTTGCGCCCGCCAGGGCCGCGAGGGCGGCCAGCAATGTCGTGAATCGCGTCATTGGTCTCTCCTTATCGGCTCCCTTTTCTTGACGTAGCGGATCATGCGCGGGTCGGGCTCGTAAAGCGACTCCCAGAACCCGACCGCCCAGGGATGGTCGTGCTCGACGAGGGCGGAGATGCGCAGGGCCCCGCGCTCGACCAGGCTCTGCTCGGCGGCCGCCACGAGCTGCCGCCCGATGCCCCGTCGTCGGTACGAGGGCAGCACGGCGAGCCGGTAGATGTTGCCGCGCCAGCCGTCCCAGCCGCCGATGATCGAGCCCACCAGCAGATCGTGGTCGACGGCCACCAGCACGCTCGCGGCGGGATCCCGGATCACCTGTCCGATCTGCTCGGGGGTGTCGGTGGGGCTCGGGCTCGCGTCCGCGTGGTGCCACAGATCGAGCAGGGCGTCACCTTCCTCGGGGCGGCACCGCCGGATGACGACCGCCATCAGACGCGGAACTTGGGATCGAGCACATCGCGCAGCCAGTCGCCCACCAGGTTGATGCCGAGCGCGGTGAGAGCGAGGGCTGCGCCCGGGAACGCGGCCAGCCACCAGGCCACGTAGAGGTAGTCGCGGCTCTCCGAGAGCATGCTGCCCCAGGCGGGCGTGGGCGGCTGCACCCCGAACCCGAGGAACGAGATGGCGGCCTCGGCCACGATGAACTGGGCGAACTGGAGGCTGGCCACGATGATGATCGACGGCGCCACGTTGGGCAGGACGTGCCGGAAGAGCAGGCGCGCGCGCCCGAGGCCCAGGGCCTGGGCGGCGTGGACGAAATCGCGCTGCTTCACCGACAGCACCTCCCCACGGACCACGCGAGCATACACGACCCACCCGGCGGCTGACAAACTGACGATGATGTTGCGCAACCCCAGCCCCACGATGGCGTTGATGGTGAGCGCGAGCAGGATGAACGGGAAGGAAAGCTGCACGTCGACCACCCGCATGAGCACGGTGCCCCCCCAGCCCTCGAAGTAGCCGGCGAGCAGGCCCAGCAGCCCGCCCACCACCGCGGTGAGCAGGACGCAGCAGAGGCCGATGAACAGGGCCACGCGGGTGCCGTAGAGCACGCGGGCCAGGAGATCGCGGCCGAGCTGGTCGGTGCCGAGCGGGTGGCCCGGCGTGCCGGGCGGCTTGAGGCCCGCCGCGAAATCGCTCTGCACCGGGTCGTGCGCGGCGAGCCAGGGCGCGCCGAGCGCGGCCAGCACCGCGAGCCCCGCGATGGCCAGGCCGAGGACGCCACGGCCGTGGCGGCCGACGAACTTCCTCATGCCCGCGCCCCCGCGCGCGTGCGCGGGTCGAGCCAGCCGTAGAGCAGATCGACCACGAAGTTGATGAGGGTGTAGGTGACCGAGAAGATGAACACCGCCGCCAGCACCACCGGGAAGTCGCGGTTGAGGAGGGCCTGCACGGTGAGCCGACCGATGCCGGGCCAGGCGAAGATGGTCTCGGTGATCACCGCGCCCCCCAGGAGCTGGCCGGTGTCGAGGCCGGCCAGCGTCACGATCGGGATGGCCGAGTTCTTGAGCGCGTGCTTGGCGATGACGACGCGCTCCGCCAAGCCTTTTGCTCGCGCGGTGAGCACGAACTCCTCGTTGAGGGTGTCGAGCACGGAGGAGCGGGTGAGCCGCGCCATGCGCGCGGCGTAGAACGAGGCGAGCACCACGCACGGCATGACGAAGTGGAGCGGCCCGCCGGTGCCGCCGGTCGGGAGCCAGCCGAGCCGCACCGAGAAGAGGTAGATCATCATGAGCCCGAGCCAGAAGCCGGGGACGGCCTGGCCGAGCACCGCCCCGCCCATGCCGAGGAAGTCCCAGAGGGAGCCGCGCCGCACCGCGGAGAGTACGCCCACGGGCACCGCCACGCAGAAGGTGAGCAGGAGCGCGGCGACCGCGAGCCACAGGGTGGCGGGTAGCCGCTCGAGAACGAGCCCGAGGGCGTCCTGCTTGTAGCGGAGCGACTCGCCGAAGTCGCCGTGCAGGGCGCGCCCGACGAAGCGCCCGTACTGCACCGCGAGCGGATCGTTGAAGCCAAGGCGCTCGCGGAACTCGTTCAGGTCCTTGGCCTGGATGTCCATGGGCAGGAACAGCAGCACCGGATCGCCGCCGAGCCGCACCAGGAAGAAGACGGCGGTCAGCGAGAGGAAGACGACCAGGATGGTCTGCCCGAGCCGCGACAGGAGATAGGCGCGCATTTCGGCGAGTGTACCCGATCACCGGGCCGGGCCGGCCCGCGGTTGCTATAGTGGGCGGGGTCTCCATGTCGTTCGTCCGGGATCTGTCGGTGTCGGCGGTGGCCGCCGGGTTCGTGACCGTGCTGGTCGGCTTCGCCAGCTCGGCGGTCATCGTATTCCAGGCGGCCTCCGCGGTCGGCGCGACCGAGGCCCAGGTGGGCTCGTGGATGCTCGCGCTGGGGCTCGGGATGGGGCTCACCTGCATCCTCCTGTCGCTCCACTACCGCGTGCCCGTCGTCACCGCCTGGTCGACACCCGGCGCCGCCCTGCTCGTCACGAGCGCGGCCGGCCTATCCATCGAGGAGGCCACCGGCGCCTTCCTCGTATCCGGCGGCCTCATCACGCTCTGCGGGTTCTCCGGCTGGTTCGAGCGCGCGATGGGACGCATCCCGGTGGCCATCGCCTCCGGCATGCTGGCGGGCGTGCTCCTGCGCTTCGGGCTCGAGGTGTTCGTGGCCATGCGGACGCGGTTCGCGCTCGCCTTCGGGATGTTCTGCGCCTACCTGGTCGCGCGGCGGCTCCGGCCCCGCTACGCGGTCATCGTGGCCCTCGCGCTTGGCGTCGCGGTGGCGATCGGGCAGGGGCTGCTGCGCGTGGACGCGGTGCGGCTCGTCCTCGCGGCGCCTCAGTGGGTCACGCCGCGCTTTTCGCCTGGCGCGCTGATCGGGGTGGCCCTGCCCCTGTTCGCGGTGACCATGGCCTCGCAGAACGTGCCCGGTGTCGCGGTGATCCGCGCCTCGGGCTACTCGGTGCCGGTCTCACCCCTCGTCGGCTGGACCGGCTTCGCCAACCTGGTGCTTGCGCCGTTCGGGGGCTTCGCCCTCAACCTGGCCGCCATCACCGCGGCCATCTGCATGGGCCGGGAGGCCCACGAGGATCCGCGGCGCCGTTACGTGGCGGCCATGGCCGCCGGTCTCTTCTACGCGATCATCGGCCTGTTCGGGGCCACCATCGTGAGCCTCTTCGCCGCGTTCCCGCGCGAGCTGGTGGCGGCGATCGCGGGCCTCGCCCTCCTGGCCACCATCGGCAGCGGATTGGCCGCCGCGGTCGGGGACGAGAATCAACGCGAGCCGGCGCTCGTCACGTTTCTGGTGACGGCGTCCGGGGTGAGCCTCGCCGGCGTCGGCTCGGCGTTCTGGGGATTGGTCGCGGGAGTCATGACCCTCGTGATATTGCGGGCGGCGGCCGGCCGAGGCTGACCGCCGCTCGAAGGAGCGCGTGATGGCGGTATCCATGGAAGGGCGGGCGCTGGTCCTCCCTGCGGTCATCGTGGGGATCGCGCTCGTGCTCGGGCTCTCGATCGCCGGCTACTTCGTCGGCCGGGGCGCCGCGCGCTTCAGGTCGGACGCTCGCGTCGTCACGGTCAAGGGCCTGGTCGAGCGCGAAGTGAAGGCCGACCAGGCGGTCTGGACGCTCGGTCTGCGGCGGGCCAGCGAGACGCTCCAGGACGCCCACACGCGTATCAGCGCCGATCGGGACGCGGCGGTGGCCTTTCTCAGCGAGCGCGAAGGGGGCGGGGCGAACCCCCGCTATGTCGTCTCCAAGTTCAACGACCTGCGCCCGCAGCTCCTGGCCGACGCCACCCGGAACGCCCGCGCCACCGCCCAGCAGTTCGCGGCCGACTCGGGCGCCCAGGTGGGCGGGATCCGGTCGGCCAACCAGGGCTCGATCCAGATTTTCGGCCTCGACGGCGGCGACGAGTCGGCCCCGTTCAGCCCGACGAGCACGCCGGTGAAGCGGATCCGCGTGGTCAGCACCTTCGAGTTTGAGCTCCGATAGGCCCCCGCGACGTGCCGACCGTCTTCTCGCACCCGGCGGTGCCCCTGGTCCTGGGCGGCGGACTCGGGCGCGAGATCGTCCCGCGCCGCCTGCTCATGGCCGGCGTGCTGGCCTCGATGCTGCCCGATCTAGACGTCATCACCTTCCGGCTCGGGGTCCCGTACTCGGCGGATCTCGGCCACCGCGGCTTCAGCCACTCGCTGCTCTTCGCGACGCTGGTGGCGCTGGCGGGGGCCGGGACCCATCGGGCGCTCTCGTGCGGATTCATGCGCGCGCTCGTCTTCCTCTTCGTTTCGATCGCCTCCCACGGTATCCTGGACGCCTTCACCAACGGCGGCCTCGGGATCGCCTTCCTGTGGCCGTGGTCCGGTGATCGCTATTTCGCCCCGGACGGGCTCCGGGTGATCGAGGCCTCACCGATCACCCTCTCGCGGTTCCTCTCCCACCGCGGAGTGACCGTGCTGGCATCGGAGCTCTGCTGGATCTGGCTGCCCGCCCTCGGGGCTGGCCTCCTCCTGCTCGCCGCGCGTCGCCGCGGAGAAAGGACGCTCGCGTGAAGTACTGGGAAGACTTCAAGATCGGAGAGGCCACCGCCCTGGGCTCGTGCGCGATCACGGAGGAGGAGATGCTGGCCTTTGCCCGCAAGTACGATCCCCAGCCGTTTCATACCGACCCGGAGGCGGCCCGGCAATCCATCTTCGGCGGGCTCATCGCCAGCGGCTGGCACACCTGCGCTCTGATGATGCGTCTCTCGGTGGAGGCGGCCCGCCGCGAGGAAGCCGCGGCAACGGGCTCGCCCGGCCTCGACTCCTGCCGCTGGCTCCGGCCGGTCCGCCCGGGCGACGTGCTGGCGGGGCGCACCGAGGTGCTGGAGACCTGGCCGGCGAAGACGCGCCCGATCGGTTTCGTCCGCCGCCGGGTCGAGATGGTGAACCAGCGCGGGGAGGTGGCGGTCGCGGTGGTTGGCATCACGATGTATCAGCGACGCCCCGCCGCGACCACCGGCCTTTCGGCATGAAGTACTTCGAGGACGTGGAGCTCGGCGAGACGACGCGGTTCGGACGCTACGAGGTCACCCGGGAGGAGATCGTCGACTACGCGCGGCAGTTCGATCCCCAGCCCTTTCACCTGGACGAGGAGGCCGCGCGCGCGAGCATGTTCGGCGGCCTCATCGCCAGCGGCTGGCACACCGGCGCCATGTTCATTCGGATGGTGTGCGACGACATGGTGCCGGAGGCCGCCACCGCGGGCTCGATGGGCTTCGACGATCTCAAGTGGCTCAAGCCGGTGCGCCCGGGCGACGTGCTGTCCGTCGAGTCGGTGGTGCGCGGGAAGAGCGAGTCCCGCAGCCGGCCGGACCGCGGGACCGTGAAGATCGAGAGCCGGGTCAGCAACCAGCGAGGCGAGGTGGTGATGAGCCTCGTGTCGCTGGTGATCTACCTGCGACGGCCATGACGCGACCCAACCTGCTCGTGATCCTGATCGACGACCTGCGCTTCGACGAGTTCGGCGCGGGCGGGCATCCGTACATGCTGACGCCCCACGTGGACCGTCTCGCCCGCGAGGGCGCGATCTGCCTCAAGGCGTTCCACCCCACGCCGCTCTGCTCGCCCAACCGCGCGTCCATCGTCACCGGCCAGTACGCGAGCCGCCACGGCATCATCGACAACGTGGCGCGCGACGCGGCCAGCCACCGCCTGCCCAACTACCACCTCGAGCTGCAGCGGCTGGGTTACGAGACCGCGCACGTGGGCAAGTGGCACATGGGTAACGACGGCTCGCCACGCGCCGGCTACGACCGCTGGGTGAGCTTCGACGGCCACGGCCAGCTCTTCGACCCGGAGCTCAACCTGGACGGCGCGCGGCGCATGGCCGCCGGCTACGTCACCGACCTACTGAACGCGGAGGCGATTGCGTTCGTCGAGCGAAGCCGTTCCAAGCCCTGGAGCCTCTTCCTGGCCCACAAGGCGGTCCACCCGGACGCCTACCAGGCCGCCGACGGCACCCTGGACCTCACGCGCCACGGCGGCTACAAGCCGGCCCCGCGCCACCGCGACCTCTACCGGGGCTGCGTGTTTCCCCCGCGCCCGAACGTGCTGCCCCCCGAGGAGGTCGTGCGGGCGAAGCCGGCCTGGGCGGAGGCCTTCCGGCTCAAGGCGACGGAGCGCAGCCGCGCGGTGCTGGCGTCGATCCAGGCGGGCACCCAGGAGGAGATCCGCCTACGCGCGGCCATGATGGCCTCCGTCGACGAGGGCGTGGGGATGCTGCTCGACGCGCTCGAGCGCACCGGGCAGCTCGACCAAACCTGCATCGTCTTCCTCGGGGACAACGGCTACTTCTTCGGCGAGCACGCGCTGGGACCGGAGCGGCGCTTCGCCTACGAGGAGGGGATTCGCTCGCCCTTCCTCGTGCGCTACCCGCCGCTGGTGGCCGCGGGCAGCCGGCCGGATGCGCTCGTGCTCACCATCGACATCGCGCCGACCATGGTCGCGCTGGCCGGGGGGACGCCGGGCCCGCAGATGCAGGGGCGCTCGCTCGTCCCGCTCCTCGGCGGCCAGCGCCCGCCCGACTGGCGGACCTCGTTCCTCGTCGAGTACTGGAGCGAGAACGCCATGCCCTGGCTGGTGGGGATGAGCTACAAGGCGGTGCGCACCGAGCGCGCCAAGCTGATCCACTGGATCAACCGCGAGGGGGTGGACGAGCTCTACGACCTCGCCGCCGATCCCTACGAGGTGTGCAACCTCCACGACGATCCGGCCCGCGCGCGGGAGCGGCAGGAGCTGCGGCGCGAGCTCGCCCGCCTGGTGGCCGAGGCCGTGGGGCTCTGACTCGTCAGCGGGTTCCGGATCCGGCCGGCGCGGCCGGGTAGCTCACCGCGAGGCCGGCGCCCGCGTCGCTCTGGATGCCGTAGGGCGGGATCGGATACCGCAGGCCGTTCTTGCTGAGCGCGGCCAGCCCCTCCACCACCTTCGGGAGAAAGCGCGGCGGGATCGCCATCAGCAGCTCGTCGTCGGCCACGCCGCCGTAGCGCCGCTCCGCGTAGCAGGGGATGGTGAGCGCGGGCTCGTCGGTCTTGAGCGCCTTGCCCCACGAGTCGGCGCAGGCCGACTCGCCCACCGAGGTGAACGACAGCTTCTTGTAGCCGATCCACTGCAGCCCATTGATGAAGAAGATCATCTGCCCGGGGGTGCCGTAGATCAGGCAGATGTCCGGCGGGTCCAGACGCCCCGAGGTGAGCGGGGCCACCGCCATCGCCCGGTAGCGCCCGTGGGGCACGCAGTCCATCGCGTGCTGGTGGAGACTCGCGTCCTCCTGGGTCTTGAACCAGACGCCGGCCATGCGCTTGCCGGAGAGCCACTCCGCGTCCTGGGGATGCAGGCCGATCACCGCGCCGCACTGGGCGCCGACCAGATCCGCCATGGTGATGCCGACCGTCCAGCCGAGCTGGCGCGCCTGGGCCACGATCTGATCGGTGGTGTGCTTGCTCTTGGGCCTCCGGATCTTCGGGATCGCCTCCATCTCCTCGACGGTCTCGAAGAGCTTCATCCCGATGGGGATGGAGCGGAGGCGCAGGTACTGGTTGAGACCGTTGACGATGGAGTCCCAGTCGTAGGTTTCAGCGCTCATGGCGATCTCCCAAGAGGAGGTAGTAGATGGCGGTGCCGTGCAGCGCCCGGTCGGCGCTGCGGGCGTACTGCGGGATGGCGCCCGCGAAGGTCCAGCCGAGCGAGCGGTAGAGGGCCTCCGACGGATCGCCCTGCCGCGTGTCGAGCACGAGGGTGGTGCGCCCCTGCTTCCGCGCTTCCTCCTGGGCGGCCAGCATCAGGGCGCGGCCGACGCCGCGCCGGCGCCCGCTCGTGTGGACCATCAGCTTGATCACTTCGGCGCGATGATTGCCGTTGGCGCGCTTCTCGAGGTCGAGCTGGACCGTCCCGATGATGGGGCCGCCGGGGGCTCCCGCGTCGCGACCCACCCAGAGGCGCCGTGAGCCACCCTTGACCGCGACGGCCACGCTCTCCCAGTACTCGCGCGCCTCTTCCGCGGAGAGCGGCGGCAGGAAGCCGACCGAGCCGCCCTCGTCCACCACGTTCTGCAGCAGGGCCACGAGGGGGGCCTGCTCGCGCCGGGCCGCGTCGGCGTCGAGCGCTTCGATGACCGGCGTCGGGGCGTCCACTACGGCCTGAACTCCTGGTCGAGGATCTCGGTGATGAAGCGGTCGAGCGAGACCGGGTAGAAGCGGACGTTGGGGGCCAGGATCACCCCGGTGTTGATGACCTCGCGCTGGGCCAGCTCGTCCAGCGCCCGCTCGATCTGGGCCTGCGGATTGCGGTCCCAGCGCTGGATCTTGAGGTCCTCGCTCTCGAGCGTGACCTGGTGGCGGTTGCTGTAGGCGAACGAGAAGACCCGCGCGATCAAGGCCTCGTCCATCAGCTCGTTCTCCTTGAACAGATCGCCGTAGGTCTGGCCCGCGCGCCCCGGCGCCAGCACCAGGCGGGGAGAGACCTTGATCTTGCCGCGGATCTCCACGGAGGCGGCCGGCCGCGCCTCCTGCGGGCCCACCAGGATATAGGGCAGCACGTGATAGCCGGCGATGATGCCGGCGACCGGCTTGCGCAGGATCTCGGTGGTCTCGAAGAGATGCTTGAGGAACTCCGGGTCGTGCTTCTCGCCGAACATGGCCGACCTATCCGCGGAACACGGAGACTTCCATGCAGTCGAAGCCGAAGTCGTACTCCCGGCTCTGGTAGCGCGCGTCGGTGCGGACGTGATCCAGGTAGGCCTTCACGTCGCGACGGTACATGCCGGTGTTGTCGGCCACGATGAGGGCGCCCTTGACCAGGCGCGGCTCCACCGCGCGCAGGTAGTCGAGGTAGTCCTCCTTCTTGGCGTCGATCAGGAGGAACCCCACCGGGCCGCGCAGCAGTGGCAGCACCCGCAACGCGTCGCCCACCACGACCTTCACGCGCTTGCCGAGACCCGCCTTCTCCACGTTGCTCTCCACGAACTTGGCCAGATAGGGATTCTCCTCCACGCAGGTCAACCGCCCGCCGCGGGGCAGGTAGCCGGCCACCAGGATCGCGGAATAGCCGAAGAGCGAGCCGACCTCGATGCCGTGCCGGGGCTGGTGCTTGAGCAGGAGCCGCCGCAGCACCCGCCCCTTGGCTCGGCCGATGACCGGAATGCGCCAGTGGGTGACTGCGCGGTCCATCAATCGGAGCATTCGGGTCGCGGTCTTGGTCATGAGCGCGCGAGAGTGCGGTTACGGTCCATCAATCGGAGCATTCGGGTCGCGGTCTTGGTCATGAGCGCGCGAGAG
>Ga0207646_10001626_pt1 | contig 27430 bp, 24 predicted proteins | sample KBSK5502metaG_FD_184343 | JGI IMG/M metagenome (GOLD analysis project Ga0207646, IMG submission 184343) | Corn, switchgrass and miscanthus rhizosphere microbial communities from Kellogg Biological Station, Michigan, USA - KBS K5-50-2 metaG... | ecosystem: Host-associated > Plants > Roots >...
CTCCGCCAGGGCCTGTCGGGATCGGCGTTCTACATCATCCTCGATGGCGAGGCAGAGGTCGTCATCGACGGCAAGCAGCGCGCCACCCTCGCCCGCGGCGACTTCTTCGGGGAGGTCTCGATCCTCCTCGGCGAGGCGCCGGGCGCGGACATCGTCGCGTCGCGACCGTTACGGACGCTCGTCCTCGCCGGTCCCGCGGTCCACGGCGTCCTCCTCGACAATCCGCCGCTGATGTACCGGATGCTCCAGGCGCAGGCGCGCCGTCTGCGGAACGCGAACCGGTGGCGGAGCTGAGCCAGACCGGCGCGGACCGCTCGGCCGATTCACGGCCGTTCCCGCCGGGCGACTACCCGGTCGTGGTCGTCGGCAGCGGCGCTGGTGCCATCCAGGTCTCGTACTCGCTTCGCCGGCACGCCGTGGACCACGCCGTCGTGTCCGCCGATCCGTCGCCGGGCGGGATGTTCCGGCGCTGGCCGTTCTTCCAGCGCCTGCTGTCCTGGACGAAGCCGTACGCGCCGGTGAACCGCGATTCCCCCGCCTACGAGCGGTACGACTGGAACTCCCTGCTCGCCGATGACCCGACCCAGCGCGGGATCATGCCGGACCTCATGGACGGCTCGTCCTATTTCCCGTCGCGGCCCGAGATGGAGCTGAACCTCGCGACGTTCGTCGAGCGGACGGGAACGCAGATCCGGTACGACTGCCGCTGGACCGCGACCCGCCACGAGGACGGGCCAGAGGGCGGGCGGTTCGTCCTGGAGACGACCGACGGCGAATATCGCGCGCGGTCGCTCGTCTTCGCGGTCGGCGTGGCCGAGCCCTACTCGCCGTCGACCCCCGGGATCGAGCTCGCGGCCCACTATGCGGACACCCGTCCGGCCGAAACGTACGCCGGGCGGCGGGTCTTCATCATGGGCAAACAGAACTCCGGCTTCGAGCTCGCGACCGGGCTGCTGCCGTGGGCCCGCCGGATCGTCCTCTGCTCGCCATCGCCGGCAAAGCTGTCGGTCAACACCCGCTCGCTCGTCGGCGTCCGGGCGCGCTACGCCCAGCCGTTCGAGGACCACGTCCTCGGCGGTGGCGTGTCCGTTCTCGACGCATCGATCGGCGGGATCGCTCGCGCCGAGGACGGCGCGGACGCGCCCTTCATCGTGACCGTCCGCCCGTCCGACGGCGGGGACGAGATCGTCCTCGACATCGACGAGGTCATCTCGGCGACGGGGTTCGTCACACCGCTGCTCGACCTGCCGGATCTCGGGGTCTCGACATTCGGTCAGGCGCGCCTGCCGGCGCAGACCCCGTACTGGGAAAGCGCCACCGTGCCCGGGATCTACTTCGCCGGGACGATCGGGCAGGGGTCGGCCGGCCTCAAGAAGCACGGTCTGCCGGCCAATTCCGGAGCCGTCCATGGCGCTCGCTACAACGCGCGGGTCCTCGCCGGCCACCTCGCCGGCCGGCTGGGGGCGAGCCGGCCGGCCGGGCCGCCGATCGCCAGGGCCAGCCTCGTCGACACGATCGTCGGCGAGCTCGCCACGGGCCCCGCGCTCTGGCATCAGCGGGCGTACCTCGCCAGGGTGATCTCGCTCGACGCGTCGATCGGACCGCGAGACGAGGGCATCGTGCCGCTCGCGGCGTTCGTCGACGCGGTCGGCGACGACGGCGACGGCGACGCGCTCGCGATCACGCTGGAGGCCGACGGCAGCGGCGCGATCTACCCAGTGCTCTATCTGCGCCAGGCCGGGAAGATCGAAGAGCGGGTCATCGACGCCGACGCACTCCTCCGATTCGACACGCCCGCGACCCGGGCGCGGATCGCCGCCATCGTGGCGGAGGCGGGCCTCGGCTAGCCCTCGGCGACTAATCGCTATGGAATTAGTCGTTGACGGCTAATTCGCAATCGGTTAGCCTCCGCAGCGTGCCCACCCTCGGTACCGTGCCCGCCCGGGTCGACGTGCCGGCCCTCGTCCTGTTCGGCGACGTCATTCGATCACGTCGCGAGCCGATCGCCGCCACCGCCTGGCTTCGCGTCCTGACCGCCGATCTTGCCGGCGCCTACGCCGCCGCCGACATCCTCGCGCCGTTCGAGTTCACCCAGGGCGACGAGATCCAGGGACTGCTCGCCAGGCCAGCCGACCCGATTCGCGCCGTCATGCGGGCCACGCTGCATCCCGAGGCGGTGAAGATGCGCTGGGTCGTGGTCGCCGGCGAGATCGATCCGGGTCACGGCCCGGCCACCCAGCGGAGCGGTCCCGCGTTCATTCAGGCTCGGGAGCGGCTGGCTGTCGCGGTCGCCCGCCGCGAGCGACTCGCGGTCGTCAGCGGGGACCCCGCGACCGACGAGCTCCTCGAGGTGCTCGCGCCGTTGCTCGGCGAGCTCCTCGCCGACCTGACGGATCGCCAGCGGGAGATTGCCTGGCCGATCCTGATCGACGGGCTGCGCCGATCCGAGGCGGCCGAGCGGCTCGGGGTGAGCCGGGCAACGATCTCGGTCGCGGCCGACCGAGCCCACCTCCGCTCGCTGGGCGAGCTGGCTCGCGTTGTGCGGATCCTGGTCGGGCGGGCGACCATGGGCGCCTGATGGCCGACCCGATCCTCATCCTCGCCTGGCTTGTTCTCGCCCACGTCATGGCCGACTTCGTGTTCCAGACGGGCTCGATCGCCCACGCCAAGTCGAGCCACGGCACGCGGGCGTTGGGCGGCCTGGTCGGCCACGGGCTGATCGTCACCGCGTGCCTCGTTCCGGTGGGGCTGGCATTCGGCGGACCCGGCTGGTGGTTCGCGGTCGTGGTCGGCGTCAGCCACGTCGTCATCGATCGGACGAAGGTCGTGCTCACGCGGCGGGCCGCCGCGACCGCGCTGCGCGAGGCCCACGAGCGCCATGAGGGTCCACAGCCTGCGGAGCACCTCGGTCGGGCTTGGACGCCGCTTCCGGCGGCGCTCTTCCTCGCGGATCAGATCGCGCATCTCGCGGTGATCGGCGTGGCCTGGACGGCACTCCTGGCCAACGCGAGCCTCCAGCCGGGCTGGGTCGATGCGGTCAACCGGGCCGTTGGAGGTCGTGATCCGGCGGCGGTCCATCACATCGTGAGCGTGGCGGTCGTGCTCCTGACGTTGCTGATCGTCAATGTCCGGGCGGCGTCGCTGTTCGTCGGGATCCTCGTCCGGCCGGTCGAGGCCGGCGTCGACGGCGAGCATCGCTGGGGCGGGCGCGTGACGCCGTTGGCACCTCCCGCCCAGTCAGGGCCCGCAACGGGAGCGCCGAACGCCAGGGCCACGGCGCGCTGGTCGATCCGGGTGGGGCCGATCGATGCCCGCGTCACCGCCGAGCCCGAGGTCGCGAACACCCCCGCGACGCCGGCCGCGTCGAGCGCGGTCCCGGCGCCGCTCGGCGTCAGTGCCCGGGTCGGCTCGACGATCGGCGTTCTCGAGCGGATCCTGATCGTCGTGTTCGTGCTGACCGGGACCGATGTCGCGATCGGCTTCGTGGTCGCGGCCAAGACGCTCGCCCGGTTCCGGCTCCTCGACGATCGGGACTTTGCCGAGTACTACCTGCTCGGGACGCTGGCCAGCGTGTCCGCGGCGATCGTCACCGCCCTCGTCGGTCGAGCCGCCCTTGGGGTGCTGCTCGCCTGACGGTCAGACGCGAGAGGTGGAGGCAAGGGTCGCCAGTCGGTCGGCGGCCGCTCGCAGCGTCTCGAGTCGTTTCGGGAAAGCGAACCGGAGCTTGGTCCGGCCGAGCTCCGGCCGCGAGAAGAACGACGAGCCCGGCACGGTGGCCACGCCCGGGTCGGCGATCAGCCGGCGGGCGAAGGTGACGTCATCGTCGTCGGTCAGGTCGCGGATGTCGGTCATCGCGTAGTAGGCGCCGGCCGGTCGATGGACGCGGAACCCGGCCGCCTCGAGGGCCGGCAGGAGGACGTCGCGCCGCTCGCGGTAGCCAGCCAGCAGAGCGTCGTAGTAAACGTCGGCCATCGTCAGGCCGGCTACGGCGGCCTGCTGGAGCGGCGCTGCCGCGCCGACCGTGAGGAAGTCGTGGACGCGGCGCACGCCGACGGTCAGCTCGGGTGAGGCGATGACCCAGCCGACCCGCCAGCCGGTCACCGAGTACGTCTTCGACATCGAGTCGATCGAGACGGTCCGTTCGGCCATCCCGGGCAGCGTGGCCAGCGGGATGTGCTCGCCCTCGTAGACGAGGTGCTCGTAGATGTCATCGGTGAAGGCGATCAGGTCGTGCTCGCGGCACAGGCCGGCGACCAGCTCGAGCTCCTCGCGCGTGAACACCTTGCCCGTCGGGTTGTGGGGGGAGTTCACGACGATCCCTCGGGTCCGCGGCGTCACGGCGGCGCGGAGCTCGTCGGGGTCGATCCGCCAATCGGGCTCGTGAAGCGTCACGTAGCGAGGGATCGCCCCCGTCAGGATGGCGTCGGGCCCGTAGTTCTCGTAGAACGGCTCGAAGACGATGACCTCGTCGCCGGGGTCGAGCAGGCCGAGCATCGCCGCGATCATCCCCTCGGTCGCGCCGTTGACGACGGTGATCTCGGTATCAGCGTCGACGACCCAGCCCGCGTGGAAGCGGGCGGTCTTCGCGGCGATCGCAGCGCGCAGCGGCTTCGCTCCGAACGTGATCGCGTACTGGTTGTGGTCGGCGTTCACCGCGTCGGTGACGGCGGCCTTGAGCTCGGGCGGGCAAGGGAAGTCGGGGAAGCCCTGGGCGAGGCTGACCGCACCCGCGGCGACGGCGAGGCGGTTCATCTCGCGGATGACGGACTCGGTGAACGACTCGGCCTTGCGGCTGATCCGGAGCATGGGCCGCAGTCTAGGGCTCACCGGCCGTCCGGGCCCGGCGGACGGGGCCGATCCTGTCGTCGACAAGCGCAGAAGCCGCGCGATCGCCGGCTCTCATCCACGTCGCCACCGCGAACGGCTCAGGGAGCGTCCGGAAGCAATCAGGATCGCACGGCACCACGCCGAAGCCGCCGGACGAACCCCGGGCTTCGGCGTGGGCCCCGGATGGGTCGTCACTGGCCGAAGGCACCTCCGCGCGACCGCTCGACCTGGTCATAGCTCGTGTCCGCCTTGGCCGCCGAGCTGAACGCCGCCCCCCGCGACTGCTCGACCAGGTCGTAACTCGTGTCTCCCTGAGCCGCCACGCCGATCAATGAGCGCGTCCGTTCGGCCTGGTCCTGCGATCGATCCTCAGTCCCTTGGGTCACTGCGCCCGCCGGCGCGACGCAAGCGGACAGGATCATCGACCCAACCAGCCCCAGTTCCGCGATCCTCGCAACCGTCGAAATTCCACGCATCCCGGTCCCTGCCTTTCGCTGCCTCTCGACGGCTCCAACGGCTCGTCGTGAGGGGCACGCTATGGCCAGGACCTCTCGCGGATCATCGGGGAGCTCCCTCATCGTCGACCGTCGTGTCCGCGGGGGAGGCTAGGCGGGTCGCGAGCTCTGTGCGGTTCCGAGCTCCCACCTTGCCGAGAACGTTCGAGACGTGGCGCTCGATCGTCTTGCGCGACAGGAACAGCTGCTGGGCGATTTCCGGATTGCTCGCTCCCGCGACGATGAGGCGGGCCACCTCGCGCTCCCTCTCGGTCATCGACGTTCCGGGTGCCCCGGCCGCGCTCCTGCGCCAGGTTCGGACCCCCAGCGCCCGTAGTCGTTTCTCGCCCGCGCGGGCGAGGTTCCGGGCGCCGGCACGCTCGGCACGCTCGGCAGCGACACGATAGGCCTCGGCGGCCCCGCCGCGGTCGATGGCCTCCAGGAGATGCGCCCGATCGAGCAGTGCCAGGATCGCGTCGAGGCCGCGGTCACCGGCCTCGGCCTCGCGCAGGAGCTCGTCGACCTCCTCGAGCGCCGCCGCCGGGCCGGCGCGCGCCAGAGTACGCAAGGCGCGAATCCGCCGCGCGACATGCAGGTTCTGAGCGTCCGGCGGAGTCGGGCCCCGGTCGAGCTCGTCGGCGGCTGCGGTTGCCTCTCTCACCATACCGACTCGGAAGAGCGCCTCGGTGGAATAGATGTCGAGCTGGAGTTGGCAGCGAGGGCAGCCGACCTCATGCGCGAGGCGTCGCCCGATCTCCACGTGACGAGCGACCACGTCAGCTGCCGCGGGTCCGTGAAGCCATGCCAACCACGCGGCAGCCGCTTCGTGGTAGGCAATCCGGTAATGGGGATCGGCTTCTGCTTCGACATCCGCAAGGAGCATGTTGAGGGCCAGGCGCTCATCACCACGGGCGAACTCCACCTCGTGGCGAACCGTCCGCGTCCGGGAGCGAATCCGACCGAGATCGCCGACTCGAGCTCGCAGTTCGTGCGCCTCTCGGGCAATTCGGTCGGCCTCGGCGAAGTCCCCAGTGTCCAGAAGGTTGTGGGCAAGCCAGTGGCCCGCCTCGATCGCCACGGCAGGCAGGACGCGATGGCGTCCCTCCTCCCAGGCCTGGCGGAAGCGGCCGGCTGCTTCCGCGATCCTGCCTTGCCAGCGTAGCGCGACGCCGCCAAAGATCACGGACATGCCGTGACCGTACTCGTCGAAGCCGCGTGCGGTCAGCGTGAGCTCCTCGGAGAGCGCCGCGACCTCGAGTGCGTCAGCCCGCTGGATGGCGGCCTCGAGGTTCAGCAGCAGCGCCTCGAGATACGAGCGTCTGGCATCGTCGTCCATCGAGGATGGAGCTCCTGCCTGCCGGCTCAGACCTCGGGCCGATCCAAGGGCTTGGCGGGCGAGCGCGGAGCCGGCCTCGGTCCGATGCTCGAGCCACATCACGGCGTGGGCCTCGAGGACGTCGATGGTCACCCGGAGGGCTGGCGGCACGTCGCTCGCTCGCCGGCACCGATCGATCCAGAAGCGAAGCTCCGCCAGCCGTTTGAGCTGGTAGGCGGAGCGCGCCGCGCCGACCGCTGCGCGAAGTCGGCGATCATCGGTCGCTGCGACGTCGGCGACCAGTGTCCAGCGCTCGAGGGCGAGCTCGTGCTCGCCGACGTCCGCAGCCAGTGCGGCTACGGCTTCGTGGAGATCCAGCGCCTGGGGCTCCCGTGGATCCGTCTCGGAGGCGATCGTCGCGAGTTGCCGAATGCTATCGGCTCCCAGCCAGCGTCGCCGCGGAGCGGTCGCCAGGCGGAGCGCCAGGTCGAGCGCGGGCGCCCCGGCAGCCTGGCGATGCTCCAGGGCCGTACGGAGGCTCCGGAGATCGTCCGGCGCGTTGCCCTCCAGCAGCTCGGCCATTCGGATGTGGAGCCGCCGGCTCGCGTCGTCGGAAAGGTCGCGGGTCGCCGCCGCGCGGATCAGATCGTGAGCGATGCGAGCCGTTCCGGCGGACGTCAGGACGACGCCGCGATCCACGAGCTCGGAAAGCACGCCCGCGACCCGCTCGAGCGTCCAACCGTCGAACCTGGCGAGCTCATCGACGCTCGCCGGCCGACCGACGATCGCCAAGACGCCGAGCACATGGCCGGCGTCGGTGCCGATTCCGTGGAGTTGCAGCCGAACGACCGCCGTGGCCTCGGCGGTCGGGTCCCGCCCCGCCGCAATGGTCTGCATCCAGAACGGCGAGCCCGACGCCTGAGTCCAGACCTCGGCCGCCTTCGTCGAATCGAGGGCAGGATCGAGGCCCTGCGCGAGCCGCACGCCATCATCGAGATCGAGTGGCCCGAGCTCGAGAACCCGGAACCGGTCTGTGCCGAGCGTTCGCCGTAGAGCCTCGCCGAATGTTGCGGCGATGGGCGAGGGCCGGGAAGCCGCCACCGTCAACATTGATTGGCCGGCACCGGTTGCCGCTCGCACGAGGTAGTGGCACAACGCGAGCGAGAGCTCGTCGACCCACTGGAGATCGTCGATCGTCAGGACCACCGGCCCGAGTCTGCGCAACGCTCCGTGGACGGCCTCGAACAAGCGCATCGGCTCGAGGGTGGCGGGACGGTCGCCGGCGAGAACGGCGATCGGATCGCCCTTCAGGTCGACGGTGTCAGCCAGGCGACGGAGCATCTCGCGCGTCGCCGCGAGCGGCACATTTCGCTCGGGTTCGTAGCCCAGGACGGGAAGGTAATGCCCGTAACCCGCCGGTCTGCCTGCCTCGGCGAGCAGGCGGGTCTTGCCCTGTCCTGGTTCGCCTACCACCAGCATGGCCGCCGGCTGGCGGTCGTGCAGAACCGAGCCGGCGATTTGTGCAATCGCGCTCAGCTCGACGTTGCGACCCACAAAGGGCGCAGCCATGCCGTTCAGCCTACTCGTTCGCGAGAGTCGTCGAGGTGGACCAGGTTTGGATCCCGAGAGTGTTCAATCGGGCAGCCCGTGGATCCGTTGAGCGAGAACCGATCCGATTCCGTCACTGCCAGAGACGGGCTTGCGCGTTCGGTGGCCGTCCTCGGGGCGTTTCTTTGCCCGGGCTCTCACTTGTCAACAACGTGTTGGTGAATCACACCTAGACGAGCCGGCGGGCGATCGTCTCGAGCCAGCCGCGCTCGAAGAACGGCGCCCCGTCGAGCGTCACCCGGAGGCCGACGTTCAAGTGGAAGTCGGTGGCGGTCGTCCGGATCGTGCCGTTCGCCTCGATCAGGATCGCGGAGCCGTCATCGCGCATCCGATAAACGACGTGGTTGTGCAGGCGGGCGTGGGCCGGGTCCGCGTCGCGGGCCGTCATCTCGAGCCGCTCGCCGGCGTACAACGTAGTTCGGCCGTCCGGGAGGGTGGTCTCGCCGAACTCGCTCGTCACGACGGTGACCGAGCCGTCGATCACGTCCTCGATCACCTGCCAGGTCGGCGGGTCGCCGCGGTACGAGCCAACCTCCCGGAGACCGGCCGGGGTCGTCTTGAACGGCGGGACGGCGAGGCCGACGTGCCCAGCGAGAAGGACCGGCAGGACGAGCCGTGAGGGCGTGGCAGCACCGAGATGGAGCCCGTATTCGGCAGGGAAGGGCGAAGGCCAAACGACGGGCCACATCGACGACGCGACCGACAGACGGACCCGATGTCCGGCCCGAAACCGGTGGGCTGTCGCCCGCAGGTTGATCCGGACCTCTGTGACGACGCCGGCCTCGAGCGGCTCCGGGTGTTCGTGCGACGCCCGGTGGGTCAGGTTCAGGATCCCGGCGCTGACCTGGAACGGCGTCCCGTCCGGGGCGACGTCCTGCAACCGGACCACCGCCGTCGCGACCGGCACCGGCGACTCCCAATGAAGGACGACCGAGGTGACCCCGACGACGTCGACATCGGTGTCGAGCGGCTCGGATGTGAAGATCGGGACCAGGGCGTCGTCGGGTCGGAGATCGCGTGCGACCCCGCTCGGCCGAACACCGGCGCCCCACGCCAGCCCCGCCTTCGTACCGAGCGTCGCCCGATGCCGGAACCGCTCGACCGAGGGCTCGCCGCGAGCTCCAGCCGCCAGCCCACCCGCGAGCGGCGCAGCGCCGGACGCCAGATGGAGGGTCAGTTCGCCGAGGTCATCCGGAGGCCACGAGGCTTCGGCGAACCATTCGCCCGCCAAGACGGCCGGGAACGGCTCGGGCTCGGCCCAGTCGTGGCGGAACGCGACGAGAATCGGCTCGTCCATGACCCCGTTGTCGACGCCCTTCAGCCAGTGGTCGAAGAAGCGGACCATCTCGTGATACCAGTCGACGTTCGGCCCGGGGTACGCATCGTCGGGCAGGTCGTGGACCCAGTTCCCGATCAGCGCGCGGCGAGGGGCGTTCGGGCAGCGCTCGAGCATCCGGAGTGCCGCGTCGACGTACTCGTCCATCCACCCGCCGATCAGGAACGTCGGCGTGGTGAGGCGCGTGTAGTCCGGGGCGAGCGACCCCTGCCGCCAGTACGGCCCGTCGTGCTGCTGGCGGAGCCACTCGAAGAGCCAGATCGGCGTCCGCTCGAGTCGTTCCCGCCATTCGTCGGCCCATCCCGCGCCGCGGTACTCGGCCCGCGGCGGCATCGCGTTCATCCCGACCATGGACACCGCGTACTGCGACAGCTCCGACACCGTCGCGCAGCCGCCGAGGTAGTGGACATCGTCGGTGTAGCGGTCGTCGGTCGCCATCATCGGGACGATCGCGGCGAGGTGAGGCGGCCGGAGCATGGCGACCTGAATCGACGTGAAGCCGCCGTAGGAGATGCCCCACATCCCGACCTTGCCGTTGCACCACGGCTGGGCGGCCAGCCATTCGACGGCGTCATAGCCGTCCCGGGTCTCGCGCTCCGTGTACTCGTCGAGGGCGATCCCCGGCGATGACCCCGTCCCGCGGATGTCGAGCCGGCAGAGGGCGAAGCCGCGCGCCGCCAGCCACTCGCCGCGGCTCTCGTCGCTCGCCGCGCGCCAGTCGTCCTTGCGGTACGGGATCATCTCGAGGATCGCCGGAAATACCTCCGGCCCGGCCCCGTTGGCGAGCGGCTCCGGCAGCCACAGGTTGGCCGACAGCTCGAGCCCATCGGCGACCCGGATCCGGACGTCGCGGAGGGCCGCGACCCGGTGGATCGGCTGGCTGGCCAGGCGGAGGTGCTCGGCGTCGGTCGGCTCGATCACGACTCGAGGATAGGCCTGCGGGGCTACGTCCGGAACCTCGTCATCCGCGCCGTGCGACCATGTCGGCGATGCCCGATCCCTCCGATTCCGGCCTGGCTGAGCGCGTCGGACCGTGGACCCGCCGCTCGCGCCGGCTCGCGTACGACAACCCGTGGATCTCGATCTGGCACGACGACGTCGTCCGACCCGATGGCAGCCCGGGCATCTACGGCGTCGTCCATTTCGCGAATCTCGCCGTCGGAGCCGTCGTCCTCGACGACGACGATCGGGTGCTCCTCGTCGGCCAGCATCGCTACACCCTCGATGCGTATTCGTGGGAGATCCCGGAGGGCGGCGTGCCCGCCGGCGAATCGGCACTGGAGGGCGCGCGACGGGAGCTGCGCGAGGAAACGGGCGTCGAGGCGGACGGCTGGCGGGAGCTCGCCCGGTTCCACCTCTCGAACTCGGTCAGCGACGAGGCCGGCGTCCTGTTCGCGGCCCGGGCGACGAGTCATGGCGTTCCCACCCCCGAGCCGAGCGAGGATCTCGCGATCCGTTGGCTGCCATTCGAGGATGCATTGGCGATGATCGTCGACGGTCGAATCACCGACGCGATGACGATCATGGGATTGCAGCGCGTCGCGCTCGATGGCCCGACGTCACCACGCCCGACCGAGGGGAACCGATCGATGAGCCAGCTCCATGTCCTCCGCGTCTTCGTCGGGCCCGATGGCCGCGGCGGGAATCCCCTCGGCGTCTTCCTCGACGGAGCCGCCATCCCGTCGGATCGTCGCCAGGCGGTCGCGCACGATCTCGGATTCTCCGAGACGGTCTTCGTCGACGACGCTGCCGAAGGCGCGATCCGGATCTTCACGCCGGGCGCGGAGCTGCCGTTCGCGGGCCATCCGACCGTCGGCACGGGCTGGCTCTTCCGCGAGACCGGCGCGCCGGCGACGACCCTTCGGCCCCGGGCTGGCGAGGTGCCGTTCCGCCACGACATGGAGCGGACGTGGATCCGCGCCAGGCCGGAGTGGGTTCACAGGTTTCGACGAGAGCAGCTCCCGACCGCCGCGGCTGTGGACGCGTTCGTGGGGCCCGCGCTCGGCGAGCCCGGGATCTACGTCTGGGCCTGGCTGGACGAGGCCGCGGGGATCGTCCGGGCGCGCTACTTCCCGACGGACCTTCTCATCGCCGAGGACGAGGCGACCGGCGCCGCGGCGGTCGTCATGGGCGGCCTGCTCGGGCGGCCGATCACGATCCGCCAGGGCGTCGGCTCGGAGATCCTCGTCCGGCCGCAGGCCGACGGAGCCGTCGAGATCGGTGGGCGGGTCGAGCCGGTCGAGACGCGCGAGTACACGCTGCCTCAGTAGAGCCCGCCACGGGCCCGGCCGGGCTGCGCGACGATCGCGCCGGCCGGCGACCACCGCCGCTACGATCCGAGCGTGCGAAACGACTGGGACGCGATCGTCGTCGGGCTCGGGGCGATCGGCTCGGGGGCGGCCTACTGGTTGAGCCGTCGCCTGGGCGATCGGATCCTCGGTCTGGAGCAATACGAGCTGGGCCACACCAACGGCGCCGGCCAGGACCACAGCCGGATCATCCGGCTCTCGTACCACCGCCCCGACTACGTCCGGCTCGCGCGCCGGGCCTACGCGACCTGGGCTGAGGTCGAGGCCGAGCGCGGGACCCGGATCGTGACCACGACGGGCGGCCTCGACGTCGCCCCGCGCGAGGCGGCGATCCCGCTGAGCGACTACACATCGGCCATGACCGCCGAGTCCGTGCCGTTCGAGCACCTCGACGGTCCGGAGATCATGCGGCGGTGGCCCCAGTGGCGTCTCGGCGATGAACATCACGGCCTGTACCAGGCGAACGCCGGGATTGCCGACCCGAACCGGGCGAACGCCGCCCATCAGCGTCTTGCCCGGGCGCACGGCGCGACGCTGCTCGAGCACTCGCCCGCGGTGCGGTTACGCCACGCCGGCGGGGAGATCGAGGTGGAGCTCGCCGACGGCACCGTCCATCGGGCAGGCCACGTCGTTCTCGCCACGGACGCCTGGACGAATGACCTGCTCACCGCGTTCGACCGGCACCTGCCCTTGACGATCATCGAGGCCCAGGTGACGTACTTCGCAGCCCCGGATCCTGCGGCGTTCGCCCCCGACCGATTCCCGATCTGGATCTGGATGGATGACCCATCGTTCTATGGCTTTCCGACCTATGGTGAGGCCGGGCCGAAGGCCGCCGAGGACGTCGGCGGCGACGAGGTGACCCCCGGGACGCGGACGTTCGTCCGAAACGAGGTCGGCTTCGCCCGCCTGACCGACTTTCTCGCCCGCCACCTGCCGGGCCACGTCGGGCCGGAGATCGTGACGAAGACGTGCCTGTACACGCTCACGCCGGACCGGGACTTCGTCGTCGACCGGCTGCCCGACGTCCCGGGCGTCATCGTCACCCTCGGCGCCGCCCACGGCTACAAGTTCGCCTCCGTGCTCGGCCGGATCGTGTCCGAGCTCGTCGTCGACGGCTCGACCCCGTCGGCGGGCGAGCTCGGGAGGTTCACGATCGACCGGCCGATCCTCCTCGAGGCGAACCCGGTAACGAGCTTTCTCGTCTGACGACGCAATGACGACGCAATGACCGCGTGATGACCGCCCGATGAGCCGCTCCGACGATCCCGCGAGCGTCCCTCGCAAGCCGCCTCGCCTCCACGAAGGCGACACGGTCGGCGTCGTCGCTCCGGCGAGCAGCTGGGAGAACCGCAGCGAGCTGCTCCGCGGGATCGCCGGCCTCGAGGCGTGGGGCCTCACCGTCAAGCTCGGCGCCCACGTCAACGACCGCCACGGCTTCATGGCCGGCCTCGACGAGGACCGGGCGGCGGATCTCCACGCCGCCCTGGCCGACCCGGAGGTCCGGGCGATCGTCTGCCTCCAGGGCGGCTATGGCTCGCCGCGCCTGATCCCCCACCTCGACGAGGCGGCGTTCGCGGCCAACCCGAAGGCACTGTGTGGCTACAGCGACCTCACGACGCTCCACCTCGCCCAGCAGCGCTGGGGCAACGTGATCAGCTTCTACTCGAACGGCCTCACCGGGATCGGCGCGGCCGAGGTCACCGATTTCTCGAAGGCAACCCTGAAACGCGCACTGTTCAGCGCCGAGCCGTACGGCCCGATCGGCCCGAATCCGGACGACCCGTACGTCCGGACCGTTGTCGCGGGTCGGGCGACCGGCCGGCTGACCGGTGGCTGCGCGGGGCTCCTCAGCAGCGCCATCGGCACCCGGCTCCAGCCCGACTTTCGCGGCCGGATCGTGATCCTCGAGGAGATCGAGAACGAGGGCTACGTCCTCGATGGGATCCTGACCCAGCTCCGCAACGCGGGGTTATTCGATGGCGCCGCCGGGATCGTGGTCGGTGACATCAAGGCGAAGTGGTCGGGTGGGATCGCCGAGCTGTCGGCCGAGGACATCGTCGAGGAGGTCCTGGCGCCGCTCGGGCTGCCCCTGATCTTCGGCCTGCCGATCGGCCACAACAAGCACCACGCGACCGTGCCGCTCGGCGCGCTGGCGACCCTCGATGCCGGCGCCGGCACACTCGTCGTCGAAGAAGTCGTGACGGCCGATTGACAAACGCGCCCGCCGGCGGCGCGCGGTGCGAGCCGCGCTTGCAGCGCGACCGATCGCCGTGACAGACTCCCCGGAACCTTGTGAGGGGATGAGGCGGTGACAGGCGGGCTGGCACATGGTGCGCCGGCCCGAAGAGGTGGAGGAGATGTCGATGCGTTCGCCCCTGCGTGGCCGCGCGATTCGAGCGTTGGTCGCCTCCGCCCTGGTGGTCATGACGGTCGGCCCGGCCGGTGGCGCCCACGCGATCGCCGCCGACCCATTGATCTATCGGGTCGGCACGACCCAGGAGATCGATTCGCTCAACCCATTCCAGGCCTACCTCTACTCGTCGTACGAGGCCTGGATCCTCAACTACGACGTTCTCGTCGGCTACGGACCCAACCTGGAATACGCCCCAACCGGGTTCGCCGAGAGTTGGGACGTCTCGGCCGACGGCAAGACCTATACGTTCCACATCCGGTCCGGGATGCAGTGGTCCGACGGGCAGCCGGCGACGGCCAAGGACGTCGCCTTCACCTACAACTACATCCTCAACTCGCTCAAGACCGATGACGCCCTCACGCTCTTCACCCTGGCCAAGGTCAGCAAGGTCACGGCACCGGACGCTAGCACCGTGGTCATCACCCTCACGGACCCGAGCTCGCTGATCCTGGGCGCCTACACGCCGATCCTGCCCGAGCACATCTGGAAGAGCGTCACCCCCAAGCAGGCCAACGCGGACTTCGCCAACAACCCGCCGGTCGTCGGGACGGGCCCCTTCCAGGCGGTCGAGTGGCAGAAGGGCCAGTTCACCAGGTTCGTCCGGAACCCCCACTACTGGGGCAAGAAGCCGACGATCGACGAGGTCCAACTTGTCTACTTCGCGAACCAGGACGCCATGGACCAGGCGTTGATCAAGGGCGACATCGACGCCGCCCGCCAGATCCTCACGACCCAGTTCAAGCAGATCGACGCCGACCCGAACATCGTCGGCGTCGACGGCCGCTCGCCGCTGACGGGCTACGACGAGCTCGCCTACAACCTGTACGACCCGAAGGGCAAGAAGGGCATCGGGGCATCGACCTCGGCCGTTCGCGATCCGGCCTTCCGGGACGCCCTCGGCTACGCGATCGACAAGGACCTCCTCGTCAAGCAGGCGCTGCAGGGGTTCGGGGAGCCAGGGACCACCGTGGTCCCGGCGGCCCTCCCGGCCTGGCATTACCAGCCGCCGGCGAGTGACCTGCGGCATTTCGACCTCGAAGAGGCGAAGCGACGGCTCGATGCGGCGGGCTACAAGGACAGCAACGGCAACGGCTTCCGGGAGGACCACGAGGGCAAGGAGATCAATCTCAACCTCGTGACGCCGAGCACCCAGATCTACTACGCCCAGTCGGCCAACCTCATCGCCGACTGGTGGAAGCAGATCGGCATCAAGATGACCCCACAGGTTCTCGACAAGGACACGGTCACCGCGGACGTCACGCCCCCGGAGGCCAAGGGAAAGGCCAATTTCGATGTCGAGTTGTGGGGCTGGTCGGGGGCCGCCGATCCCGACTTCCTCCTTCAGATCTTCACGACTGACCAGATCGGAGGTTGGAGCGACTCGTTCTATTCCAACCCGACCTACGACAAGCTGTATTCCGATCAGCAGATCGCCCCCACGCAGGAGGCCCGCAAGGCGATCACCGACCAGATGCAGGCAATGCTGTACAAGGACGCCCCCTATGACGTCCTGTACTACAGCTCGGAGCTGCAGGCCTACCGGACGGACAAATGGCACGGCTACACGCTCCAGCCGCGCCAGGGTGGAACGCCGTTCTTCGCCCTCGGCGTCGAGAACTACGTCAATCTCCAGCCCGGCCCGGAGCCGACGCCGCCCCCGGCGGCACCGTCGGCGGCCGCACCCGGCGAGTCGGTCGCGCCGGCGGCTCCTGCCCCCGTCCCGGCCAACAGCTCGAATACGCCGCTTCTCGTCGGCGGCGTCATCCTGCTCATCGCCGTGATCGCGATCGGCATGGTCGTGATGCGCGGACGGCGCGCCGGAGCGGAACAGGACGAGGAGTGATCGAACCGCCAGCGGGTATCGACACGTCACGCGGGGAGGACCGAGGGTCGGTCCTCGCGCTGGCCTGATCGGCTCGTCAGCGGCCGACGGTGGGCAACAGCTACCTTGCGAGGAAGGTCGTCCAGGCCTTCCTGACGCTCCTCTTCGTCCTGAGCGTCAACTTCCTGCTGTTCCGGGCGATGCCCGGCTCGGCGGAGCGGATCCTGCTTCGGAACCCGCACATCAGCCCGGAGCAGCTCCAGACCCAGCGTGAGCGCTGGGGCCTCGACAAGCCGGTCTTTCCCGATCAGCTCATCGACTATTTCGTGGCCACGACCCAGCTCGACCTCGGCTACAGCTTCCAGTTCCGCGGCCAGCACGTGACGGACGTCATCGCCGCGAAGATCTGGCCGACCGTTCTGCTCATCGGGGTCGGGGAGGTCATCGCGATCCTCCTCGGGCTGGCCCTCGGGGCGTACACCGGCTGGCGCCGCGGCGGGCCGATCGACTACGGCGGGACGAGCCTGGCCTTGATCCTCTACTCGATGCCGTCGTTCTGGCTCGGGATGATCCTGCTCATCGTGTTCTCGACGAGCCTCGGGCTGTTCCCCGGGCACGGGATGGTGACGCCGGGCCTGACGACGACGGATCCGCTGGCCCGCCTTGCCGACCTTCTCGGCCACCTGATCCTGCCCGGGATCACGTATTCGATCGGGTACATCGGCCAGTACTCGCTGGTCATGCGCTCGTCGATCATCGAGGTGCTGGCCGAGGACTACGTCCAGACGGCGCGGGCGAAGGGCATGACCGAGGGACGAATCCTTCGCTCCCACGCCCTGCCGAACGCGCTCCTCCCGACGGTGACGCTCATCGCGATCAACCTCGGCTACATCTGGGCCGGCGCGATCACCGTCGAAGAGGTCTTCTCGTGGCCCGGGCTCGGGACGCTCACCGTCGACGCGCTCGGGAGTCGTGACTACCCGGTTCTGCAGGGCATCTTCCTGATCCTGTCGGTCAGCGTCATCGTCGCCAACCTCGTCGCCGACGTGGTCTACAGCCGCCTGGACCCACGGGTCCGGACGTGACCGGCGCGATCCTCACCCCCGGGCAGCTCCGCGCCGAGCGCTGGCGACTGCGCGCCGCGGGCCTCCGCTCGTTCGTGCGGCGGTTCGCGAGTCACCCCGCCGGCGTCGTCGGTGTGGTGATCATCATCGTGTTCGGCGTCATGGCGATCGCGCCGAGCGTCCTGGTCGGTCCGTTCGAGACCCCGACCCGCCCGTCCGGCCTGCCGTTCGCCCCGCCATCGGCGACCCATGTCCTGGGCGCCGACGAGCAGGGCCGCGACGTCCTCAACCTGGTCGTCCACGGGGCTCGGATCAGCCTTCTCGTCGGGCTCCTGGCGTCGGCGATCACGGTGCTCCTCGGGGCAACGGTCGGGATCGTGGCCGGGTTCTTCGGTGGTCGGACCGACGCGATCCTGATGCGGATCACAGACTTCTTCCTGATCCTGCCGACGTTCGTCCTGGCGCTCGTCCTGGCTCCGATCATCGTGGACGTCTTCGGGGTCGGTACCGAGTTCTTCGGGATGCGGATCACCCTGATCGCGATCATCCTCGTGATCGGCGTGACGAGCTGGGCGTCGACCGCACGGATCATCCGGAGCCAGGCGCTATCGGTCAAGGAGCGAGCCTTCGTCGATCGGGCCCGGGTCATTGGGGCCGGATCCGGCCGGATCATGTTCAACCACATCCTGCCGAACGTGATGTCGCTGATCGTCGCCAATACCGTGCTGGTCATCGCCAGCTCGATCCTGACCGAGACGACCCTGTCGTTCGTGGGACTCGGAGATCCGCAGTCGCCGACCTGGGGGACGACGCTCCACTACGCCCAAGTGACGGGCGCGCCCGGGTCGGGGGCCTGGTGGTACACGGCGGCGCCGGGTGTCGCGATCGTCCTCGTCGTCCTTGCGTTCACGCTCATCGGCAACGCCCTCGACGACACCCTCAACCCCAAGCTCTCGGCCCGCAAGTGACGATGGCCGCTCCCGTCGCGTCGCGCCGCAAGCAGGCCCTGCCGAAGGGCGCGGACCCGGATGCCCCGCTCCTCGTCGTCGAGAACCTCGCTACCCACTTCTCGCTCGATGGGCAGACCGTCCGGGCCGTCGATGGGGTCAGCTTCACCGTCCGCGACGGCGAGGCGCTCGGGCTCGCCGGCGAGTCCGGCTGCGGCAAGACGACGACTGCCCTGTCGCTCCTGCGGCTCCTCCCATCGAACGCGAAGATCGTCAGCGGCAGCGTCAGGCTGTTCGGGGTCGATCTCGTCAAGAAGAGCGAGCGCGGGCTCCGCCGTTATCGCTGGCGCGAGATCTCGATCGTGTTCCAGGGGGCGATGAACGCCCTCAACCCGGTCCGCCGGATCGAGGAGCAGATCGCGGAGCCGATCGAGGTCCGGCTCGGCGTCGACGGCCGCTCCGCCCTCTCCCGGGCGGGCGAGCTCCTCGAGCTGGTCGGCATCCCGAAGCGACGCGGCCGTGCCTACCCCCACGAGCTGTCCGGCGGGATGCGCCAGCGGGCGATGATCGCGATGGCCCTGGCCTGCGACCCGGCATTGATCATCGGCGACGAGCCGACGACCGCGCTCGACGTGATGGTCCAGGCCCAGATTCTCGAGCTGCTCGAACGACTCCGCCGCGAGCTCGGCCTGAGCATGATCCTGATCACCCACGACCTGTCGGTGATCGCCGAGACGTGCGATCGGGTCCTGATCATGTACGCCGGTCGGGTCGCCGAGGAAGGCGACGTCGGGCAGGTCTTTCGGACACCGCGCCACCCCTACACCCAGAAGCTCCTGAGCTCATTCCCGAACATCCGCGCCGATCGCCGCACCCTCGAGGTGATCCCCGGCTACCCGCCCGACCTGCGCAACCCGCCCGCCGGCTGTCGGTTCCATCCGCGCTGCGCGTTCGCGATGGACGTCTGCCGGACCGTCGTTCCGCCGGACGTGACCCTCGACGATGGCGTCCGCGTCGCCTGCCATCTGTACCCGCTCGGCAGCGATGGGACCCCGATCACCGCCATCCCCGCCGACGCGATCGCGAAGCCGCCGGCATGACGACGGACCGCGAACCACCATCCGACGCCCCGGAGATCCTCAGGATCGAGGGTCTCCAGGTCCACTTCCCGATCCGCCGGCCCCTCGGCGACGTGCTTCGTGGTCGGCAGCCGAGAATGGTCAGGGCCGTCGATGGCATCGATCTCAGCCTCCGCAAGGGCGAGGTGCTGGCGCTCGTCGGGGAGTCGGGTTCGGGGAAAACGACCACCGGGCGAGTGATCGTCAAGCTGACCCGTCAGACGAAGGGCAGGATGACGTTCGACGGGACGGACGTCTCCGATCTGTGGGGCGTGTCGCGCCTTCGGGAGTACCGCCGGCGGGTCCAGCTCATCTTCCAGGACCCCTACGAGACGCTCGACCCGAAGCAGACGATCCACGACTTCGTCGCCGAACCTCTCCTCGTCCTCGGGGCGGGATCCCTCTCCGATCGAACGAAGCGGGTGCTCGGAATCCTCGAGGCGGCCGGTCTCCGGCCGGCGACCGATTTCGCGTTCCGTTATCCCCATGAGCTGTCCGGCGGGCAACGGCAGCGGGTCGTGATCGCGGGGGCCCTCGTCATGCACCCCGAGCTGATCGTCGCCGACGAACCGGTCTCGATGCTCGACGTGTCGATCCGGACCGAGCTCCTCCGGCTGATGCTCGACCTTCGCGCCGAGCTCGGGCTCACCTACCTGTTCATCACCCATGACCTGTCGCTGGCCTGGGTGATCGCCGACCGGATCGCCGTCATGTACCTCGGCAAGATCATGGAGATCGGGCCGGCCGCGCAGGTGATCCGCTCGCCGCACAACCCCTACACCCAGGCGCTCGTGTCGGTCTCGCCGTCGCCGGACCCGCCGACCGCGGGGATCCGGGCGAAACGAACCATCCTCGTCGGCGAGACCCCGGACGCGTCCGACGTCCCCGACGGCTGCCGGTTCCATCCGCGCTGCCCGTACGCGTTCGACCGCTGCCGGGTCGAGGAGCCGCCGCTGTTCGACGTCGGCCCGGGACAGCAGGCGGCCTGCTGGCTGGCAGAGGGCGGGCGGGCGCTGCCGGTGCTGCCCCGGCACGAGCTCGGCGAGGTCGTCCAGCCCGGCATCGCGGCGCCGCGCGCCGCGCTCTCGCCGACGCCCGGCGCGTGACGGGATCGGCCGTATGGATTACGCGGAGAGTCGGCCGCCCCGATCGCTGAGGCCGACTCGGCAGACGCTCGAAACAAGGCCCGGGCGGGCCGGCTGCATTCGCCGTCAGCGAATCAGTCGGTCGTCGTCGTCGTTGTCGGGCAGGCCGATCCGCTTCGCGTACTCGCGGGCCAGTCGCTCGCGCTCGCGGGCTTTCGTCTCGGCCAGCGCCCGGCAATGACTGCATTCGGGACATGTGGCCGGTCGCAGCGCGGCGCCCATCTCATACAGGGTCATGATCATCGCCGCGGCCAATGCGGCAAGGCCGACGAGCAGGAGCATCGATCCGTCCATTCGCGAACGATCGGACGGGGCGCCTGCCGAATGCGGCGGCGCGGCGGCCTTCTGGCTTGCGGTCTCGTGTCGACTACGGGCGGGCGCTCGCGTTCGGACGTTCAGCGCGTCGAGCCGTCCTCCAGCGCGCGATAGACCGCCCAACCGAGCACGGCCCCGATCAGGGGACCGGCGATCCAGACGATGATGTTCTGGTCGAGCGTCCCGCCGACGAGGGCCGGCCCAAGGGAACGCGCCGGGTTGACCGACGCACCGCTGAACGGGATCCCCGCGAAATGGATGACGATCAGCGTCAGCGGGATCGCGAACGCGGCGTGGTTCGGGGCGCGTTTGGTGACGGTCAGGATGACGAGCAGGAAGATCGCGGTCAGCAGCACCTCGACTGCGAAGGCATTGACCATCTTGCCTTCCGGGAAGCTGCTCGCGGTCGACTGCACGGCGGCCTGATTCGCGAGCAGGAGGACGACGCCCGAGGCGGCGATGGCCCCGATCACCTGGGCGACGATGTAGCCGACGGCGTTCATCACGTCGATTCGTCGGTCGAGCAGGGCACCGACGGTGACCGCCGGATTGAAGTGACCGCCCGACACGTAGCCGGCCGACTGGATCGCCGCCAGGAGCCCGAGGCCGAAGCCGAACGGTACGACGACCTGGATCGGCGAGCCCATCGCTCCCGCGGCGACGATCGTCATCGACCCGATGACGACCAGAATGAACGTCCCGACCAGCTCCGCCAGGTACTTGCGAGCATCCATCCCGTCCTCCGTTGCACGAACGCCTCGAGCGCGCGGCCGAAGTATGGCGGCTCCGGCGCGCGTGGCGACGGGCGCCCGCGCAGGATGGGACCGGCGGTGGTCGATCCTCAGGCCGCGATGGCGATCGGCTCCGGGTCTGCTGCGATCTCGACCGTGATGCGGCAGTCCGGGCAGTCGACGCTCGTCGCGTCGAGGCTGTCCAGGGCCAGCTCCGCGTCACACCAGGTGCATTCGACGGTGATCATGGCGGGAGCCTGTGCCCCGGTCGTGACAGCTAGGGTGTCACGACCGCTGAGCGCCCGATTCGCTGGTGGCACTGCCGTATCGGAAACAGCCGGGCAGGTGGTCGTCCACGAGGCCGACGCTCTGCATGAAGGCGTAGACGCTCGTCGAGCCGACGAACTTGAAGCCTCGTCGCCGAAGATCGGCCGACAGCGCGTCCGAGACGGCGGTCCGGTCCGGGATCTCGCCGGGACCGGTGTCCTCGCCGAGCCGGGCGGGCGGCCCAGGGACCATCGTCGCAAGATACGCGTCCACCGAACCGTATTCGCGACCCGTGGCCAGCCAGGCCCCGGCATTGACGATCGTCGCGTCGATCTTCGCCCGGTTCCGGACGATCCCGGCATCGGCCATCAGCCGGGACCGGTCGTCGTCGTCGAACCGGGCCACGACCGCCGGATCGAAGCCGCGGAAGGCGAGATCGAACGCATCGCGCTTGTGGAGGATCGTCGACCAGCTGAGGCCCGCCTGGAACGCCTCGAGCGTGAGCCGCTCGAACAGCTGGGCGTCGTCGTGGCAAGGCGTGCCCCATTCCTCGTCGTGGTAGCGGACCATGGTCGGATCCGCTCGCTCGCTGGTCGCACCGGACCACCAGCAGCGGGGCAGGGTCGGATCGAAGCCGAGGTCGGTCATGGTTCGACGATACCCGGCGCGGCCTCAGATTGCCCGGCGAGCCCGTTGGTCGGTCAGGGGATCGGCGTGATGTCGAAGAGCGTCCCGCGGAGAACCGGATCGGTGGCCGGCCTGGCGGCGTTGAAGACGGCCCGGAACACGTCTCCGGACACCGTCTTCGTCCCGAGATCGCCGGTCAGCGACACGCTGATCAGGCGACCCGATACCCCTCGATGGGACAGGTCGATGGCGCTGAGGGTTCCCACTGCGGTTCGCGGATCCGTCGCGAAGATCGCGCTGAGGGCGGCGGCGGTGTAGGTCGCGGTCGCCCACGTTGCGTACGGCGAGGTCCGGTCGTAGGAGGTCCCGTCTGGGGCGCGGTCGCTCGAACCCCGCAGGTACACGACCGGACCCGCCACGATCGATCCCGTCGAGCTGACGAAGACGTTCTCGTTGTTCTCTGTCCAGCCCCCGTCGGCGGAATGGAACAGGGCGTTCACCAGCGACGTGCCGCTCAGCAGGACCGAGCCCGCCGTCGCCGTCACGGCCGTGTCGCCGGCCAACGTCTCGACCCGCTTGCCGCGATAGACCTGCGATCGGGTGTCGTCGTAGACGTCGAACAGCCCGGTCGCGGGGTGGACTCGGTACAGGGCGTAGGATCGCGCCGCGATCGCCTGCGCCCGCAATGCCTCGGTCGGCCATGTCGATGGCATCTCGAGGGGAACGACGCCGCGAAGGTACCGATCGACGGCAATGTGGTTGATGACGGCGGCGCTCGTCGTGAGGTGGAGCCGGAAGAACCCGCGGTAGACGTTCGTCGACGTTGTTTTGGACACGAGCTGGAGGACGCTCGACCCATCGATCGGACGGACGTACAGATCCCCGCTGATCGTCTTCGCCGCGAGGGTTGCCCCGGCGGACGAGACGACCTTCAGGTTCCAGGTCGTCGCTTTGAGCGCCGTCGGGGCCAGGGTGAGCTTCGCGTTCGCCGGAAACGTCGTCGCGATCCCGTCGATCGTCCACCCGCCGACCAGGCCGACGACGGTCAGTGGTTTCGCCGGCGTCGCCGCGAACCCGGCCAACAGGAGGACGCGGACGGTCGTCGCGGCGCTCCGCGTTCCGAGCGTCGTCGTCGGGTAGTAGTGGGCCAGGATCGCCGGCGCCAGCTGGCCGGCCAGGGCCCGGCCGCGGGCACCGTATTGCGACATTCCGACACCGTGGCCGTAGCCGCGCCCGTAGAAGGTGAGATCGGGGAGGCCGGGGACACCATCGGCCGCCACGGTGGCGATCCGCAAGGCCGGCCCGAGCGCCGACACCGCGAGCGCCGCCACCATCGCGAGGACGAGCGGCGGCCAATGACGCCGGACGCGGCCCGACGATGAGGACGCGGAGCTTGCGGGGCGAGAGCGGCCGATCGCGGGCGTGGGCAGCATCGATACCTCTGGAGCCCGATCACCTTGAACGGTGCCGTTCCGCACCGACCATGGCCCGACCGGGCCAGCGATCCCATCCGATCGGGTCAGGAGCCGGCGCTCGCGCTCGCGTTCGCAGCCGACGTCTGGCGGCTGCGCGTCGTCCGCCGACGCGGCCGCTGTCCCGGGCGGTCGCGGTCTACCCTGTCGCGATGGCCATTCGATTCTACGTCGGTCACGGGGCGAGCGGCTCGGCGGCGAGCATGGCGGGCCACGTCCGCGGGCTCGTCGCGCGCGGCATCGACGCCCGGGCGATCGACCTTCCCGTCAAAAAAGCGGAGGCCGCCGTCCCCGTCTTCCGGTCGATCGTGCCCGACCGACCCGGCGCGCCCGGCGCCGACGGGCGTGCGATCGCCGTCGGTGGTCAGTCCTACGGGGGTCGCGTCGCGAGCCTCGCGGCTGCCGAGCCCGACACCGACTACGCCGCGCTCGTCCTCTTCAGCTTTCCCCTCCACCCGCCGGGAGGACCCGGCAGAGCCGTCGAGCGGACCTCCCACTTTGCGGCGATCCGGTGCCCGTGCCTGTTCCTTTCGGGCGAGGCGGATCCCTTCGCCCGGCTCGATCTCCTCCGGGATCGCGTCGGCGTTCTGCGGGACGCCGAGCTCGTCACCTATCCGCGGCTGGGCCACACCCTGAAGCCCGTCCTCGAGGATGCGCTCGACCGGGCGGCCGCTTTCCTGCTCGCCCGGGGCTGAGCTCTCGTCGGGGGCGGATCGGGTCGGTTGGCAGATCGGGTCGGTCGGCAGACCGGGGTCGCTGCAGGCCCTGACATTCGTTGCAATGCCGGGTATGGACTTGGCCCGTATGCTGGGCCGTACCCCAGGGGCTGCAGCGGTCGAGGGCGCGCAGCCGAATCGAAGACGTTGCCGCCGGAGAGCTCACCCCGTGGCGCGCGCGCTCGTCCCCCAGGCGCCCGCGTCCCTCTTCGCCCGGCCCTCGTTCGCCCATCGCTCGGCGCGCTCACCGCGTCGTCCCGGTAGGAAGGAGCCCCATTGCCAGACGTGGCTAGCCGCCGTCGTGCCGTCCCCGTGGCCCTCTTGGTCGCGGCACTCCTCGTGTCGATCGCCCCGGCAGTCACGTCGGCGACGTCGCCACCAGGCCTTGAGCGCTTCCTGTACGCGCTCGGCGAGGTCGAATCTGGCGGAAACTACACCGCCCGCAACGAGACCAGCGGCGCGTACGGCAAGTACCAGATCATGCCGGCCAGCTGGGCCGCCTGGGCGAATGCCTATCTCGGCAGCTCGACGGCGCCCCAGACACCGACGAACCAGGAGATCGTCGCCCACCGCAAGGTGACCGCCCTCTACTCCTGGCTCGACGCTTGGCCGACGGTCGCCCACTGGTGGCTGACCGGCTCGTCCGAACGCAACTCGAGCCTGTGGTCGTCGTTCTCGCGCACGTACGTCCAGCGGGTAATGACGATCTACTACGCGACAGCCGACGTCGCCGGTGCCGCGACCACGACCTCGACGACGTCCTGGATCACCTCGACCGACACCCGGCTCGGCGAGACGTCGCCCGCCATCGCCTATCACCTCACGTGGTCGACGGCGGCATACGCGTCCTACTCGGGCCATCAGGTGAAGTATTCGACCCGCTACGGGGCCTCGGCGACCCTCGCGTTCACCGGCAAGGGGATCGCCTGGATCGGGCCCGTCGGTCCGACCCGTGGCACGGCCCGCGTCTTCATCGACGGCAGGGCCGTCGCGACAATCGATCTCCGTCGCTCGACCTTCCAGGCCCGGAGGCTCCTGTTCTCGAAGGCGCTCCCCGCCGGCGCGCACACCCTGAGGATCGTGGTGACGAGCAGCGGCCGGCCGGTCGCGATCGATGACCTGATCGTCGGCACGTAACCCACCCGGCCCGAGCCCCCGGGCCGGCGCTCGACGCCCGTTTCCGGTTCGCCGGAACGGGCGTCGGCGCGTCCGGATCAGCGGGCGGCGATCACCTCGATCTCGACCCGTGCGCCCAGGGCGAGCCTGGTGACCTCGACGGTCGCCCGCGTCGGCGGCTCGGCCGGGAAGAACTGGCGGTAGACCGCGTTCATCGCTGCGAACTCGTCGAAGTCGACGATGTAGACCGTGCTCTTGACGACGTCGCGGTAGTCGAGCCCCATGATCTTCAGCAGCCGGCCGACGTTCTCGAGCATCGCCCGCGTCTCGGCCTCGATGCCGCCGGGAACCGGTCCGGTCGTGCCCGGAGCGTCGCCGATCTGGCCGGCCACGAACACGAATCCGTTGGCTTCGACGATCTTCGAGAACGGCAGGGAGCCTGGTTCGAGGCCGGGGAAGTTGGGGACGGACTTCGGCATCGGTGACGGCTCCTCCATGACGGCGATCGACGACGCTGCGCAGTCTACGGCAGGCCCTCGGCCGCCCCGGCGACAAGGTAGCCTTCGCCTGAATGGACGCCCTCAGCACCGTCGGTCTGACGAAGGCCTACGGCCACCGCGAATTGCCGATCCACCGGCTCGCTCATCGCCCCACGGGCGAGGTCCGCGCCCTGGAGGACCTCTCGATCGCGGTCGCCGAGGGCGAGATCTTCGGATTCCTCGGGCCGAACGGGGCCGGCAAGTCGACGACGATCCGGCTGCTCCTCGGCTATCTCCATCCGACGGCCGGCTCGGCGCGGGTCCTTGGGCTCGACATCGTCCGCGACAGCGTCGCGATCCGGAGCCGGGTGGGGTATCTGCCCGGGGGAATCGCCCTGTACGACTCGCTGAGCGGTGAGCATCTGCTCGACTACCTCGGCGAGCTGACCGGCCGACCGTCGACGCGGCGGGCGGAGCTGCTCGACCGCCTGGAGCTGTCGGCGCGGACGCTCGAGCGGCCGGTCCGCGACTACTCGCGCGGGATGCGCCAGAAGATCGGCATCATCCAGGCGCTCCAGCACGATCCGGAGCTGGCGATCCTCGACGAGCCGACCGAGGGCCTCGATCCGCTCATGCAGCGCGCGTTCTACGCGATCCTCGACGACCTGAAGGCGGCCGGCCGGACGATCTTCTTCTCGTCGCACGTCCTGTCCGAGGTCGAACGGGTCTGCGACCGGGTCGCGATCGTCCGGCGCGGGCGCCTCGTCGCACTCCAGGACGTGGCGAGCCTCCTCGAGCGCCGCAAGCGGAACGTCGAGATCCGGGCGACGGACGGCGACCTGCCGTCGCTCGAGGGGGTGGCCGGGGTCAGCGGCCTCACCCGGACGGCCGACGGGCGGCTCACCTGCCAGCTCGAGGGCGACGTCGGGCCATTCCTCGCCGCGATCGCCGGCCACCGGATCACCGACCTGACGATCGAGCCCGCGCATCTCGAGGAGGCCTTCCTCGAGCTCTACGAGGACGCCGAGGCCGAGGGCGACCTCGATCCAGCGCCCTCGATCGCGACCGCGGCGGCCGCTCGATGAACGCCGCCCTCTTCGGACATCTCTGGCGCTCGCAGCGAACGAAGTTGCTGATCGTCTGCGTCGCGATGGCCGCGTGGAACGTGTTCCTGCCGGTGATCTACCAGTCCTTCGGGGTCCAGATGAAGTCGCTGGTCGACTCGGGGATCATCCCCAAGCAGCTCACGAACTTCGGCGGCGGCGACGTCTTCAGCCTGGCCGGGGCGATCGCCCTCGGGTACGTT
>Ga0207646_10001627_pt1 | contig 27418 bp, 15 predicted proteins | sample KBSK5502metaG_FD_184343 | JGI IMG/M metagenome (GOLD analysis project Ga0207646, IMG submission 184343) | Corn, switchgrass and miscanthus rhizosphere microbial communities from Kellogg Biological Station, Michigan, USA - KBS K5-50-2 metaG... | ecosystem: Host-associated > Plants > Roots >...
GTTATGTGGTTACGATCGCTGAATCACCGATGGTCCCCGGGATCCTTTGGCTGGGCACCGATGACGGCAACGTGCAAGTAAGCCGCGACGGCGGCGCGATCTGGGCGAACGTGGCAAAGAACGTCCCGATCCTCGCTGAAAAATCGGGCGCGATGTATCACATCAATCGCGTCGAGCCATCGCGCTATGATGCTGCCACCTGTTACCTCGCGGTTGATGGTCATCGATTCGACGATCTGAAGCCGTACTTATACGTGACTCGTGACTACGGCGCCACCTGGAGTTCGCTGGTCGGAAATCTCCCGGCCGTGGGAACTGTAAACGTAGTTCGTGAAGATCCGAAGAACAAGGATCTGCTCTACGCGGGTACTGAGTTCGGTATCTATGTTTCGATTAACGCAGGCAAAGAGTGGAAGCAGTTCATGTCAGGCCTGCCAACTGTCAGGGTAGACGACATTCTGATTCACCCACGCGACAATGACCTGATCATAGGAACGCATGGCCGCGGCATTTATATCCTGGACGACATCACTTCGTTGCAGCAGCTTTCGCGAAGCAAGGTCCTGGATAGTGAAGCGTTCCTGTTTGACGTTCGCCCGGGCACGCAATGGCTCAATGACGTTCGCTTGAGCCGCTACACTGGCGGCGCGAAAGTGTTTCGCGGCAATAACCCGCCGCCGGGAACTGCGATTAGTTATTACCTGAAGGCGGCGCCGTCTACCGATGTCAAGATCACGATTTCTGACTACACCGGAAAAGTAATTCGCAATATCACCGGCACCAAAGACATAGGAATCAATCGAGTTCAGTGGAACCTCCGCGGAGATCCGCCTCCGCGTCCCGCTAACCTGCCACCCGGATTTGGCGGCGGCGGCGGCGGTGGCGGTGGAGGAGGCGGTGGTGGTGGCGGCGGTGGAGGCTTCGGCGGTTTCTTTAATGTCGGCCCGATCATTGATCCCGGCACGTACAACCTGAAGTTGTCAGTGAATGGGAAGGAATACACGACCAAGGTTGTGATCGAAACCGATCCAGGTATGCAGCCGTAGAGGTTGCTTCCACAAACAGCCTCAAAGGCCCGCAGAGGGTAAACTCTGCGGGCCTTTCTCTATGGGTTACGCGACATTGCAGGTAATTGCGTCCCCTCGCGATAGCCACTCGGACACTCCAGCTTCAAAGGAGGGCGGCGGAACTTTCTCTAGAAAACCAACTCGCGCGGTAGTAGAATCGCCCGCCTACGACCTGCTTCAGCGACTTTAAGAATCAGGAACTCAGGAGTTTGAGCTTCCGACCAGCCCTGAATGCCAGAACAATCCGTCGCGAACGTGCTCCAACAACTTCGCTCGCGCGACCCGCACGAAGCGTGGATTGTGTTTTTGGAGGAGTACTCAGTTCTGATCTTTCAGGTCAGTCGCCATATCGAGAAGGATCTTGATCGCGCGTCCGACTGTTTCCAGTTCGTTTGCGAAAAGCTAAGCGAAGACCGCTTTCGCAGGTTGCTGCGATTCAAAGCCGAGGGTTCGGCCAGCTTTTCCACGTGGCTGCGGGCCGTTGTGCGCAACCTATGCCTGGACTGGCGCCGCAAAGAATACGGCAGGCCACGCCGGTTCCGCTCTATCTCGCGCCTGACCGGTTTTGACCAGGACGTTTTTAGTTGTGTCTATGAACGTGGAGTCTCAGCTGAGGAGGCGCTGCAGTTGCTGCAATCAAAGTTTCCTGATGTGTCATCTGAGCATGTGGCCGAAAGCAGGGAGCGAATCGAGCAAACGTTGACCACCAGGCAACGCTGGCTCTTGAGCGTCCGATCCAGGCGACGTCCGCAGGAAACTAATCCGACCTTTGAAGAAGTTGAGGGCGCGGCGCTGGAGATTGCCGATCCGCGGCCAGATCCCGAAACGCAGGCACTTACGGCAGCAAGACGCGAAGTTTTGGATCGCGCACTCGGTCACTTATCAAAACGCGAGCGGCTTTTGGTGCGGCTGCGCTTCGAGCAAGAGTTGACGCTGGAAACAAATCGCAAGACTGCTCGACCTCGGAAATGCCCAGCGCGCCGACCGTCAGATCAGAGAGATTCTGGAGCGCTTGCGTGAAGAGTTGAGGTGATGCTCTCGAACCGGGACGGAAAAACCCTGTGAGTGTCCGTGAAAATGTAATGAGAGAACTCTGAAGCAAATGGACGAAAAAGATCTAAAGGAGCTTTTGCGGGGTCGAAGAAGTTCGCCTGCGCGTCGCGGCTGGCGCTGTCCCGACGAAATCCAGCTCGCGGCTTACGTCGACTCTAAGCTTCAGGGCTCCACTCGCGAATTCGTGGAAATGCATGTAGCGGACTGCGACTTTTGTCTCAACCAGATCTCTTTCCTGGCGCAAGCCGCTGACCAAAAGGACCCTACTGAAATCCCAGCACGCGTATTGAGCCGTGCCCGGGACCTGGTGCCGCGCAAATCAGGAGGCATGGGAACCTGGGGCTGGCGTTGGGTAGCCGCCAGTGCGGCGGCCGCCTGTCTCGTGTTCCTGGTTGCCTTCGTTGCTTTGCGGTTTAGTAATCGGGAGGCAGTGAATGCTCCGAAGGGACCGCTTGTCGCTCAACAGCATCAGCCGGAAATAGCCGCTGTCCCGCCAACTACGCCCGCCATACAGCGTCCTGTCGCTACGAGTTCAAGCGAAAAACTCAGGTCTTCAGAACCTGTCCCGCCTGTGATCCGACGCGAAGGGCAGGCGCAGTTGCCTGCGGTCGTTTTTCCACGCAACGGTGCGACGCTGCGGCGGAGCGAGTTGGATTTTCGCTGGGAGCCATTGGCCGATACAGCGTTTTATGACATAAGAGTGGTAACGGCTGAAGGCGATCTGGTCCTGGAAAGCAAGACCGAAGATACCCATCTGCGGATCGCCGATAACATTCCACTACAACCGGGGGCGAAGTATTTCGTTTCAGTTCGCGCCCACTTGCGTCAGGGCACCACGGTGAAATCCGGCATCGTGAGTTTTCGCATATCCGAGTAAGACTCTCCAGCTAGCCTGAGCCCGGCTGAATTGGACCAGTTCTCTTAGTACGGCACTAACGACGCACTACGCTGTTATGCTTAAGAAAAACTCCAGGAAACTGCTCGTCTTAATCTCGGGCATGCTAATTCTTCATGGGTTGAGTTACGCCCAGGCCCCCTCCGTCACGACAGCCGGCAGCGCGACATTGCCAAAGACCCAGAAGGCCAGCGAGGCGATGGCCCGGGCGCGACAAATATATTCCGAAGAAGGCGCCCGCGCCGCGCTTCCCGAATTTGAGAAGGCCCTGACGCTCTTTCGCAAAGAGGGCGATCGAAAAGGCGAGGCCATCACGATTGGTCTGATTGGCAACTGCTATAAACGGTTGGGAGACTTTCCAAAAGCGCTCGAACATCTGCAGCGGGCGTTGGCCATGAAACGCGAGCTCGGCGATCGCCTCGAGGAAGGCAAGACCTTAAGTCATCTGGGCCTGCTCTACTGGGAAATGAGCCAATACTCTCAGGCGATTGAGCACTTTACTAAAGCCATCGCCATCGGCCGCGAACTGGGTGATCGCATTCTGGAAGCGTCATCGCGTAACAACCTGGGGTTGGTTTACGACGAACTCGGCGAATACCGCCGATCTCTCGATGAGTACAATCGAGCGCTGGAACTTTACAAGGGAACCGATTTCGAGCGTGGCATCAGCGACACGATTGGAAACATTGGCGGCAAGCATCTCCTGCTCGGCGAGTACGCTCAGGCGCTCAACTATTATCAGCAATCGCTGGCCATCGATGAGCGTTTGAATCTAAAGCCGAACATCACCGTGGATCTTGAAAACATTGCATTGTGTTATGTGGGATTAGGCCGCGCTCAGGAAGCCATCCAAACCCTGGACCGGGCTCTGTTGCTGGCGAAAGCAGCGGGCCTGAAAAAGGAAGAAGCCGATTGCCAAAAAGCAAAAGGCAGCGCCCTGATGCAGTTGGGCCGGTACACCGAAGCGCTCGATTGGTACCGGCAGGCTCAAAAAACTTACCAACTTGGAGCAGGCGCAGAGCCCGCTTTCAAACAACAACTAATCGAAGCGCTGGGCGATCTGGGAAATCTCGAGGTTCGTTTGGGCGACCTGGCATCGGCCGAAAAGGATTTCCGTCGCGCCATCGAAATCTCCGAGGCGATCAAGCATCCTCGCGGCGTCACGATTAACCTAATCGCTCTCGGCGATCTGGAGTGGCGCCGAAAGCGCTTTTCGGAAGCGGTCGCGCTTTATCGCCAGGCGCTGGCCAGAGCCAACGAAGTTAATGATCGCGCCAGCGCCGCCGGTGCGCTGATCCAATTGGCTCTGACTCATCGCGATATGAAGCAGCTGGCGGCAGCAGCGGAGGAAGCAAAACAAGCGCGCGAAACAGCCCTCGCGACGCAAGCGCGACCGCTTGAAGTTCAAGCTATCTATGCCCAGGGTGAGATCGCGCGCGTCGGCGGTCGCGACGAGGAAGCGCTTGGTTACTACTCTGCGGGTGAAAAAATAGTTCTCGAAACCGGCGACCCGGAGCTTCTGTGGCGGCTCAACTTTGGACGCGGACAGTCGCTTGAAGCTTTGAAACGCAACCAGGAAGCGCTCGCCGCTTACGAAAACGCGGTAAAGACGATCGAGCGGGTGCGCATAGGTCTGCGCGAAGAACGTTTTCGCGCCGGCTATCTTGAAGACAAGTATCAGGTTTATGTTGCGCTGGTCGAATTACTTCTGAGGCTGGGACACGCGGACGAAGCCTTTGTGTTTGCGGAAAAGCTTCGCTCCCGCAGTTACCTGGATATGCTGAACCGCGGCCAGGCCCCGATTCGCAACCCCACTCAGAGGCAAACTGAGGCGGGACTGCAAAACCGGGTTCGAGAACTCCAACGAAAACTCGAAGAGGAAAGCGCGAAGCCATCGCCTGATCAGAAGCGTCAGGCACTCGATCTATTTTCAAGAGAGCTGGCGGACGCCGAGCGGAACTATGTGGATTTCCTTGATGACCTCCGGCGCACTGATCCCACCTACGCGGCCGTTCGGGCTTTGAGCGTTCCCTCCGGTAAAGAAGTTGCGCAACGCCTCAGTTCCGACACGGCCCTGATCGAATACGTGATGGGCGAACAGAACCTGGTAATCTTTGTCCTCACCTCAGAAGGGCTGCGCGCGAAAACGGTTCCTCTGCGGGCCGCCGACCTGGAAGCCAGGGTGGATACCCTGCGAGATCTGATGCTGCATAAGAATACGGAGGAGTGGAAACTTCCTGCGGCTGCTCTTTCTCGATCTCTGATCGCGCCGATTGAAGAGGCGGGTTGGCTGAAGGGTATCAAGCGGCTCTACATCATCCCGCACGCCATTCTTCATTACGTGCCCTTTGCAGTGCTTGGGAAAGGTGTTAGAACCGGGAGCGGTAGCGACCGGGTACTGGTTGACGATTATGTTCTGGCTTACTTACCGGCGGCCGCGGCGCTGGTTTATCCGGCTCAGCCAAGGAAATCAAGCCAATCGGTATTAGCCATGGCGCCGTCGAGTACGCGCTTGCGGTACACGCAAAGAGAGTCGCAAAGCATTTCAGAGCTATTTCCGCGACAGCACCTGTTGCTGCTGGGGCCGCGCGCGACGGAAAGTTCGTTCAAACGATTGGCTGATCGTTACGACGTTATCCACCTGGCTACCCATGGTTACTTCAACAAAATGAATCCGCTGCTTTCCGGCGTCACACTGGAGCCGGATGCGGAAGAGGACGGGCGGCTGGAGGTGCATGAGATCCTCCAGCTGAAGCTCAATGCGGAGTTGGTGACGTTGAGCGCGTGCGACACGGCCCTGGGCAGTGGCTACTTCGCCGAGGTGCCCGCGGGAGATGACCTGCTTGGGCTGACGCGAGCGTTCCTGTTCGCCGGCAGTCCGTCAGTGCTGGCGAGTCTCTGGGAAGTTAACGACCGCTCCGCAGTGCAACTGATGCAAAGCTTTTACGGCCAGCTACGAGCCGCCGATAAGGCGACTGCGCTGGCCAGGACCCAGCGTGAAATGCGTGCTCGCGGTCCGTACCGGCACCCTTATTATTGGGGCGCATTCACGCTGGTGGGCCGGATGAATTGAAATCACATGAGCGGGTCACGAGGGATCGAACAAAAATCACCAGGCCCGACCGTCAGGTAGGGCTCAAAAGATTTTTCGAGAACTCGCGGAAACTAAAACCTGGTGTCCGTGTACCATAGCAAGAATTTACCGGACGCGATTTACCGGGCCCGTGACCATAGATGGAGAAACGATGATACCCCTTAAAACCTCCGCCACCATTCTGATCCTGTTGACGCTCGGATTTGTCGCGCTAAACCTGAGCGGCAGTATTTCCGCGGTGCAGGCGCAGGTCCAGGTAACCGCCGCTGACCCGATGTCAGCCGTGCAGGGAACAACAAATCTAAACGTGAAAGTCACCGGCAAGGGATTCAAGAAGGGTGCCGCCGCCAAGTGGTTAGTTACGGGCACAACTGATCCTGGAGGCGTGCAGGTAAATTCCACGACGTTCGTTAGTTCAAGTGAGTTGACCGCCAACATCACGGTCGCTGACACTGCCGTAGTCGCCAATTTTGATATCGCAGTCACGAACGCCGATGGCCGCGGCGGCAAAGGCACGGAGTTATTTGCTGTGACCTCAGCATGCGGGACCGACGTGACCAACCTCAGCGTCAGCATCTACAAGTATACCGACGCTACCAACACCACCACCTACAACATGCAGCCGGATCTGACCTACGCCGATGGCAGCCCCGTGCCCTACGTATCCGGCAAGACCAGAGGCCAAACGATAGATGGCCGGTTTCAGATCAGCAATTGCACCTACGATCTGACGCTGAATTTGAATTTTTCGAACCGATACTTCACCTGGAAGTTTCCCGCGGGATCCGTAGTCGGCACTTCGGCGAATTCTTCGGGATTCAATATCGACCGGGTCGGCAGCGTGCCCATCACCGATGGCGGCCCGAGCTATCTGAATTGGTGTGGCAGCGCGAATGATAACTACGGCGGCTGTGGGGTTGATGGCGCCGGATATTTTGTCAGGAGATCCTTTGGCTCGGCGATCGACCTGAGTGGCAGCAGGACTTACGGACTGCGCTTCAATTATTCCCCCATTGACAATGTTAACCAAATAGCGGCAGGCACTGCTTACGTTAAGGTCTATCACAACGATGCAAACACCTGGATAATCATTCCGGAGAAGACGCCGCCGCCGCCAGGCGTGACCGGTACAGATGGCGAATGGTCGGTGCTGATCGACCGCAACACTAACCCGGCCACCGTCGCTGGTTATCAGAAGATGCCTTTAAAGATCCTGGTCAAGAAGTTATGAAGGTCAGCGCCGACCGGTTAGGCCTATGAGTCAGCAGTTCACTAACAATGGAAATGGGTCCGGGAAACCCGCGCTGGTAACGTCTAATGAAAGAACACCCGCCGGCAACAAGCTTCATCCAGCATGGGGCGCGCTCATTCGTTATTGCGATGAGTTACAGCACGGCGAGATCGAGCGATTAAAGATTCAGGACGGCTTGCCCGTGCTGGCAGAAGTGACGACGAAAAAGGTGAAGTTCGGATCATGAGTTGCGCGTAACTTAGGGCGCAATCGTCGCAGAGCACAAATCTTTCGGCTGACCGAAACACTCGGAGGCCGTCATTCCCGGATTCAACCTCGGGAATGGCGGCCTCGATTCTTTGATGACCGGAGTAAGGAGAATTCAAAATGAGGAGAACGACCGTGCGAAACCATAGATTGCTTCTAACGATTTTAGTCGCTTGTCTGGGTCTACCGTTTGTTGCCATGGGGCAGAAGGGCAAACTACCCGCTGACGTGCCCGTAACCACCACTGTCAGGGACGCCGACGCGAACATTGCTCCGGTCCTCCAAATCAGAAGCGACGGCGCCGTCTACACAAACACGAGGGACGTGCAGTCCATCATCCAGGGCATCGGGGACTGGGAGATGCAGTCTGACTTTTCGAGCGCCTCCACCAGAACCGTGTTTGTGGATTTTAGCCAAGCGATTCCAGGCAGTTGTCCTTCGTGCCCTAACGGCAACCCCGTAGTGCTTCCTTCACGGTTGTACCCGACGCGCTTCATCGCCAAGTGTCGCGAGTACAACAACAACATGTTCACGCTTCCCTATCTGTCGACGATGAGCTGCCCGCTGTACACAAGGGTAGACGTTAACGGCCAGAATTACCGCATCAACATGAATCCGCTTTCGGGCGCGCAGGCCTACTACCCGGAGACTAACTACGTCAACTTCACTTGCACCGGAGTAAACAGCAGCGGGCAGTGCAACCAGTGGCAGGCCGAGCCGAGCGGCACCTACGTGCCGGCAGGCGGAACGGCTGCCGTGCGTGGGAATGTTGGCAAGCTGGTCAAGGTCGTGACGGTCAGAGGGAAAACCACAGACATCGATCAGGGAGACTTCTATTTCTCGTTCTCGATCAGCGTGACCAACCCTTAAGCATTACTCGTCCCTGGACAAGCCAGCGGCCGGCCCTCTGTTCCTGGGCGGGATCTATCAGCGTCCGGTCGCCCCACACTCCAGCAAGCGCGCACGCTTGAACTGATTTAGCGAAGCCTCTTTCTCCGGATTCCTGGTTCGCTGCCACTGAGATCATGCGGGGAATCAGGACAGTGCAGCGTGCCGCTGTCATTGTCGCCAACGGGAGCGCATAATGGATTTATGTGACTCTGGGTGGAAGGGAACCACCACAAAAAAAGCGGGCGAGCGATCTTGATTACTCCTGATCCCGTCCTTACTAAGCGCCGACATTGGAGACCAAAGTCCCACACTGAGCCTTAGTTCATCAGCCATTTATGTTCCCGGAAACAGCCGGCCGAACCTTTTTGTAGAGTCCCCGCGGAAAACTTAAGGTCGTGTCCGTGTAACACACCGAACTTTCCATTATCACGTCCCCTGGACACCGGAGAAAAAATGAACCTCACAACAGCCACCAACAGAGTCGTAGTGTGTGGAGGTAAGGAGTCAAACTGATCGCGAAAGTAAGGCGTCGGGACAGTATATTCGGAGCTTCTACGTCGCAAACGAGTGCTCGTTCTTCCATACCGTGAAGTTCGAGGTGAAGTGATAGGTGGATAGTCGCGACACTTTGTCTATGCGTGAGCCGCATCGCCTGCTCTACTCGATCACTCTCGCAATCACGCACTGCAAGTAATGTGTCTCAGGCACGCCCAGCAACACTGGATGGTCGGTTGATTGTCCACGCTTCTCGATGATCTGCAGACGGCGGTGAGCGTCCAGGGCTGCATCTGCGATGATTTCCACAAATAACTCTTCACTGAGGTGGTACGAACAGGTGCAGGTAATCAAAACGCCACCGGGATTCAACAGCTTCAAGGCGCGCAGGTTGATCTCTTTATAACCACGGACCGCTGATTTGATGCTGGCGCGATTCTTGGCGAACGCTGGCGGATCCAGCACGATCGTATCAAACCTCTCGCCTGCGCCTTCCATCTCTCGCAGAGCATCGAACACATTGGCGGCGCGAAACTCGACGTTGCCGGCATCGTTAAGTGAGGCATTGCGTTGCGCGCCCGCGATGGCCTCAGCAGAAATGTCGATGCCCAGAACACTGTCGCACGCCGGTGCGAGGTGCAGCGCAAAGCCGCCATTGAAGGTGAAACAATCCAGCGCGCGGCCGAAGACGACGCGTTTCGCCGCCAGATAGTTTTCGCGCTGATCAAGAAAGGCCCCGGTTTTTTGTCCGCCTAACGGCGAGACAACAAAGCGAACGCCATGTTGACGGATTTCAATTTCCTCTGGCTTATCGCCAAACAAAACCCCGGATTTTAGCTCGAGCCCTTCAAGTTCTCGCACGCGCGCATCGTTTCTCTCCACGATTCCACGCGGCCCAAATTCCTCGACCAATAGCTCAGCCAAATCACCCTTCGCTTGCTCGCTGCCCTGCGAAAGGTTTTGCATCACCATAATTCCGGCGTAAACATCTACAATCAGCGACGGTAAGAGGTCGCCTTCCGAATAGACCAAACGATAGGCATCGGTTTCCTGGGCAATCCCGGCGCGCCGTTGGCCGCATTGCCGCAGCCGAGAGCGCCACCATTCGCGGTCAATGGTTTCATTGCTTATCGTCAGGAAACGAAGCGAGATTTCCGAAGCGTCGCTGTAGAAAGCCTGACCGACAAAATTGCCGGCCTCGTCGACGACGCTCACGATTGCGCCGCCTTCGGCTTCATGCACTTCACGCACGTCGCTGCGGTATACCCACAGATGCCCTTTGCGAATTCGTTTGGCGCCGCGCGTCGAGATCTTTGCTTGAGCCATTGCGAGGTGAAGTTAGCACGTCAGAACCGCCTGCGGTAGCGGGCGGTTGATCCATATCGCTTATGTGCATTCACTCTAAGAGGTCAACCGCCCGCTACCGCAGGCGGTTCTGACAGCTTTTTTGACTTGACCCCACGGCATATACGCGTAGAATTGCAAAGCGCCCGAAACCTTGCGGATTAACTGCCCCCAGTGAAATCCGAGATGGCCGCACCTGCTGAAGTAACCTACGATCGATCGTCTCCACCCGAAAGCGCAACCACGCTAGGCACCATCGTCGAATTGGTTCGCCGGATTACGCATGCCGACGTTGCCAGCATCGTCAGTTTTTCCATGGTTGACGAAACCATTACGTGGAAAGCCATCAGTGGTTTTCGCGCGCACACGCTCGCAGATTTACGACCCTTTGTTCACCCTCAGGCCGGTAGAATCGCAAAGCAGGCGTTAGCGGAAGAGACGGTGGGAATCCTGAAAGGTATCGGAACGCGACCCGATTTTCCCGCTGAGAGATTTCCTGTGACAACCGCTGAGGGCGTTTCCGATCTCGCGATGGCCCCGCTCAGAATCCACCACAACCAATCAGGGGCCCTGATTGCCGGCTATCGCTCGCCTCATCATTTTACAGAGGATGACAAACGTGTGCTCCAGGACTTGGCAGAAATGGCCGCCCTTGTGCTTGCCAATTCCCAGTTAGCCGGCACGGTCACCGCAGCTGAGCAAATCTGGGAGCAGACTTTCGACGCCATCCGCGAAGGTATCCTGGTCCACGATTCCGAGATGCGAATCATTCGCTGCAACGCAGTGGCAGCGGAAATGATGAACCTGCAACCCGCGGAAGTGATTGGACTTTTTTTCGACGACGCTTTCGCTCGGATGTTCGGTAAACGCGCTGCGGATTATTACCTAACGGACATCCATACAACCGCCGCGGTCGTTGAGGTACAACCGGAATGCGGCCGCCGGTTCCTGGTGTCGGTTTCCCCGATTAACCAGCCGAACGGTGATGCCGTCAGCGTAGTTACCTGGAATGACGTCACCCGCCTGTCAGATGTACAAGAGCAGTTGTCGCGATCACGGCGCCTGGCCAGCGTCGGTCAGTTGGCCGCGGGCGTCGCGCACGAGATTAATAATCCGCTGGCGGCTATTACTACCTGCGCAGAGGCGACGATGCGCGATATGCGCCGGGACGCGGCTATATCGGAACTCGCTGAGAGTCATCAATGGAATTATTACCTCGAAGAAATTGTGCGTCAGGCCCTCCGCTGTAAAGACATTACTCGCGGCTTGCTGGATCTCACGCGGCAACGGCAGGCGAAACTAGCCTCGTGTGATATCAACGGCATCGTCAAACAGTGCGCCAAAGTAGGACTACAGCGAGCCGGCCCGACTGTAGAATTAGAATTCAACCTTGACGACAGTATCGGCGAAATTGCCACTGACGCGGCGATGGTGCGGCAGATTCTGGATAATCTGTTGACCAACGCCATCGACGCGCTGGGTGATGAGCAGCGGAGCGTTACAGTTTCAACCGCTCGTGAAGCTCATCGGATTGAGATCGAGGTCGCGGATACGGGACAAGGCATTTCGCCTGAATTGCTCTCGAGGATCTTCGACCCGTTTTTCAGTACCAAGGGGCCCGGCAAAGGCTATGGTCTTGGGCTTGCCATCTCGCTGGCGCTGGCTGAATCATTGGGCGGCACCGTAACGGTGGAATCAAAAGAAGGCGCGGGCAGCCGTTTTCGGCTGTGGATACCGCGCCGGGCTCCTGAAGAAGCGAAGTAACAGAGAAGAGAAAAGACTCCGGGCTATTGCCCCGCTCCCCTCGTTAATTATGAATAGAAAAATCCGCGTACTGGTAGTTGATGACGACAGCTTGCTTCGCAAGTTGGTGACTCAGCAACTAATCCAGGCCGACTTTGAGGCAGCGCCGGCAACCGGGGGAAAAGCGGCGCTGGAGATCCTGCGCGACTCGGATTACGACGTCGTACTGCTGGACATTATGATGCCGGACATTTCCGGCCTGAACGCTCTGCGTGAGATTCGAAGGTTCGAAGATCCACCGGAAGTAATAATGTTAACGGCCGACACTTCACTGGTCACCGGGGTCGAAGCGATGCGTCACGGCGCCTACGATTACCTAACCAAGCCAGCCACGCTCGATGAAATGGAAGCTGTCATCCGCAAGGCGGATGAAAAGCGCCGGCTGGTGAAACAGAATGAATCGCTGCGGTCAGTTGCTCGCCGGACCGGAGCCGGCGACGAAGTGTTGCCCATCGCGCAGAGGAACTCGGTGATGGCAGCCCTCGTGTTAGAAGCCGAATCAGCGGCGCGCACAGATTCAACGATTCTACTGACGGGAGAATCCGGCACGGGCAAGGATGTGCTCGCCCGCTTCATTCACTCAAAGAGCGACCGCCACAACCTGCCCATGATCACCGTCAATTGCGGCGCGCTGCCTGAAACACTTTTTGAATCCGAGTTTTTCGGACATGAGCGCGGCGCATTTACAGGCGCAACTTCTTTGCGTCGGGGACTGTTGGAAGCGGCCGACGGCTCGACGCTTTTCCTGGACGAGATTGGCGATCTGCCGCTGCCGATGCAGGTCAAGCTGCTGCACTTTCTGGAGCAGAACCGCTTTCGTCGCGTCGGCTCGACCCGCGATCAAAGTGCGGACGTGCGCGTGATTGCCGCGACTAATCGGAATCTTGCCGCCGAGGTGGACCGCCAGCGTTTTCGTGCCGACCTTTTCTATCGCTTGAATGTTGTCCCATTGCACGTGCCGCCCCTGCGCGAACGCCCGGAAGATATCCCCAAGCTGATCGATTATTTTCTTGAGATCTATCGCCAACGCTTTAATCGTCCCCAGTTGGATCTTTCGGAAGAAGCCCGCGCCCGCCTGCAAACCTACGCCTGGCCGGGAAATGTGAGAGAGCTGCGCAATTGCCTTGAACGTGCGGCCGCACTCTCCAACGGCGACATAATCGCAGCCAGTCAAATTCCCATCCTCGGTTCAGAGCCCGTCGGCGTTTCAGCGAACCGTACGGGACAAGCCGTCGCTCCGATGACCCAGGCTGCGCCGCTGACGCTGGAAGAGTTGGAGCGCGAGCACATTCTGGAGGTGCTTAACCAGAGTGAAGGGAATCGTGAGCGAGCAGCCGCGATTCTCGGCATTTCCTCGCGGACGCTGTATCGCAAGCTGCGCGAATACGAAAATCAGATCGCCTCCGGAGGTTTGGCCACCGAAGGCTGATTTAGCCTGGCCTTGCCTGAAACCTCGCGAAAAGAGCGGCCAAAGGCTCAAGTTTTCCTCAACCCCTCTCAAATAAACTCCTTTTGCAAGCGCTATTAAGTCTCAAAGCCGACAGGAGCATGCGCTATGTATGCCAAGGGCTCGCCCAGGGACGTTTACCACTTGCTGGCGCCGCAGCAGAATCGCACTCTTTGCGGCCTGAGCGTGGCTCCGATCATCATCGATCGACCAGTCAGTACGGCAACGCTTCATCTAACATCGGAAAAACCGCACAACAGCACCCTATGCGAAGACTGCGAAAAAGCCGAAGTTGCTGCGTTTCAGAATGACGGAACAGCCTAGCCGTTGGAGCTGCGACCCTGACTGCCGGCAAGCGGAGACAAAGCCGTAGGATTACTGACATTTTGTCAGCCGACTGCCAAAACGTCAGCGTCATTCCTGTTGGCGCGGCACCGCCAAGTCGTTACCCAAATTTTTATCTAACCAAGACAAGTCTCTACCTATCTACATTTTAGGTTGAAGGCATCCGTCGGCTCTTGCTGCGGCACGATGATTGTTACTGGTGTTGATGGCTGATTGCCTCCCGACTGCTCAACCAATCTCAGCCAATCCCGAACAAGGGGTAGGAAAAGATTTAAGTGGTTTTCAAGAAGTGAGAACTGCAATGCCCCAAACTTGCTCAAAACGTCCAAGGAGACGAATACGATGATGAAGTCGAAGAAAAAAATTGTTGCGATCGCTGTCGCCGGGCTCTCGTTACTGGTCCTGGTTGTCGCCGGGTCCGCGCAGAAACATTTTATGCTTTCCAATGCAGCTCGCCCGGAAATAAAGATGCAGCTTTTCGCCTCGGTCGAACGTGATTCCGCTCTCGTCCCGCTGGATAAGTCGACGATAGTAAACCCAGGAGAGATTCTGAATTGGACCATCGCTTCCGAGAACAGCGGCGATGCGCCAGCCCTGGGCTACAAGGCCGTCGGTCATATTCCGCGTGGCACCACCTTTGTCGCGAACAGCGCCAAGGCGGACGGTGCAAAGGCGTTCTATAGCATCGACGGCGGCAAGTCCTTTTCGGCCCAGCCAATGATTGAAGAGAAACAGGCCGATGGATCCGTCAAGCGCGTGCCCGCGCCCATTTGGATGTACACCGAAATTCGCTATGAGTGGAACGACCCGCTGGCTCAAGGCGGCAAACTCTCTGCTTCTTACAAGGTGCGCGTGAAATAAGTCGCGCCCATCTGATGCAGCGTCTCCAACTCTCAATCCACCAAACAGCCCTGCCCCCAAACCTTATGAGGCCTATTATGAAGAACACGCGAACATACTTCAGTACCGGCGCGATCATCCGCCTGCTGATTACCCTGGCCATCGCCTTTGCGCTCTCAGCGCGAGTGGTGGCCCAGACGCCTGGCGGCACTACGATCTCGAACCAGGCGAGCGCCACGTACTCGGACGGCACGAACAGCTATTCCACCGTGTCCAATACCGTGACGGTAACCGTCTCAAACGTTTCCGGTCTGGCGATTACGCCGGATGCCGGCAGCAATCCGACGGTCGTCGCGGGACAGACCGGCGTCCTATATAACTTTACGGTTACCAACACCGGGAACTTTGCCGACCAGGTGCGGTTTCTGGCCAGTGGCGCCAGCGTTCGTCTGGTAGGTCCCGGCACCATTACGCAGGCCGTAATTGACGTCGACGGCAGCAGCACGATTAACGCAGGTGACACCGATATCAACACCAATGGCGCTGACGTGCTGTCCGCGAGTATCGCGCAGAACGCTGCGATTCACGTTTTGGTCGAAGTCAGCGTGAATGCCGGCGCGTCCGCGGGACAGTCCGTTCAGATACTGCTCGGCGACGCGGCAACCGGTAGTCCTTCTTATGACAATCAGGCCGCCGACAGTTCCGCCAATGAAGTACGGACTGTTTCCACGTCTTCGGTGAATGGACTTCGAGAAGCCAGCGGCGACATTTCGGCCTCGGTTGTCAACGATGCCCTCTTGCAGTTGACGCTGACCGCGCCGGCTGGTCCGGTAAATCTTGGCTCAGACATTACCTACTCGTGGCAGGTCGCGAACAACGGCGTGCGCGATGCTGCGGGTGTCACGCTCAACGGCTCGACCCAGGTCTACATCATCGCGCCGATTCCGGCGAGAACGGTGCTGAAGTCAGGTCAGTCATTCCCGGCGGGCACGCTCTACACCACCAGCCCGCTGACCACGGCGCCGTTATCGGCGACCTGGAGTTCGTCGGCCCCAGCGCCGCTTTCCAGCACCACTCGTATTGCTTTCCCGGTTGGCGCCACGCTGGCTGCGGGAGCATCAAGCTCATCTATTGACCTGGTTGTAACGGTCAACACCGGCATCGATGCATCGGTCCCGATCGATGAAATCGGCGACGTGTTTGGCAAGAACAGCCTGGCAGCCACCATTACCGACCAGTCGGGTGACGCCACCTCGAATAACGGTGACAGCAACGCCAACTTTAACGAAGGCTACGTTGCCGGCGCCGGTCACGGTGTGATTCAGCAGACCACGCTGACTCAAGTAGGATCCGTGTTGGTAGGACCGAGCAGCGCCCCGGCCGCGGTAGGCCCAACCGACAATAACGACGACTACAGCAACAAGAGCGTCAACACCGGCATTGCCGGCGTGGCCCCTGGCGGCACTACTACTGCGTCGGGCCAACTCGTCTATGTCAACACGATTCAGAACACCGGAAACAGCGCCGACAACTACACCATCGATGCGCCGACAGTTCCTGCCGGATTCACCGTTGAGGTGTCGACCAACGGCGGCGGCAGCTATACCACCGTCTCAGGCGGAGGATCAGTTTCGCTGGCAGTCGCTTTCGGAGCTTCGGCCGACATCAACGTGCGCATCACCTCGCCGTCGGGCAAGACCGTGCTCACCGGTTATGACTCGGTCATCCGCGTTACTTCAACCGTCACCCCGGCAGCTTTTAACAGAACGATCGATCGTCTGTACACCGGCTTTGTTCGTTTGGACAAGGCGTCCAGCGTCAGTAACTCTACCGGAGTGGGCGGCGCTACCGATCCGGTGCCGGGCGCGGTGATCACTTACGACATTACCTACACGAACGTTTCCACCTCGAACGGCGACGCGAACTGCGTCAAGTTGACGGCCAGCAATCTGGTTATCACCGAAGACGGATTGGCCGCGCCGAACAATTGGGGAACCTACACGACCAACAACGGTTCGCCCAGCGATTCCGGTTCCGGTGTGGTCGTGACGGTAAGCGGCACGAAGTACACCGACACGATCGCTTCGCTGGCACCGGGTGCCTCAGCTGTCTTCACCTTCAAACGTTCGATTAACTAAGGCGACGCTCTTAGCGTCCCCATAGCGATGAAGCGGCGCCAGGGTTTCCAGCCTGCATCTGCAGACTGAAAACGACAGCGCCGCTTCTGATCCATTAGCAACCCGGACGACGAGCAGCGAAAGCTGGGTCCCGGATCGCTCTTTCCCCTCTCAAAACTTCTAATGCTGAACGCTCGATCAAAGACGGTTACGGTTGTCACGGCCCTGCTGGTGATGTTCCTTGCGTCGGCTAATCTGTGGGCACGCGCATTTGACAGCGGAACCGGCTCCGGAACGATCATATCCAATCGAGCCGAGGCGACCTATCAGGACGAAGCCGGCGAGAGTTTTGCGGCAGTCTCAGAGACGGTGACCCTTACCATCGTTGCCGTGGCGACCGTAAACGTTACTCCCGACGAAACTGCCGCTTCGGATACCGTGGCGCCGCACGAACAAGCAACCAGACTCTTCCGTGTTTGCAACACTGGCAATAATGCCGACACTTTCAAGCTGACGCGCTTTGATGTGTCAGCGCCCGCAACGCTCGAAGCCCTATACTTTGATAACGACGCGAGCGGCACCGTCAGCGATGGCGACACGTCGGTTCGCTTGCAGGAGTCTGTTTCTCCGCAGTTGCCGCCGGGCGGTTGCATCGGCGTGCTCGCGCTAATCCAAACAAACGACGCATCACCACAGAGCACTCTCACAATCAGTCTCACGGCCCGCTCGAACGCGGTGAATGCCGTCAACGGCCAGGGTCAGGATTCAGGCACAATCATCAACGCGGTTGGCATCGGACCGCGATTCACGGACCCGGACAATCCCAACCTTCCTCCCGTGAGTCTGATTAATGGTAAGAGTCAGGTCGCGGTTGCCATTGGTGCGACGATTACCTCCACCATCGCCTTCAAGAACAGCGGCGACACCGCCGCGCAGGATGTGGTGATTACTCAGGAAATTCCGGCCGGAATCGACTATCTCCCTGATTCTCAGCAAAACGCCGATGCTGGAATCGCGTTGGCAAATCAAAGCGCGCAGGTTTCTGAAGAAGTCAACCGCGACATCATAGTTCGCCTTCCGCGAGTCGATCCCGGCGAAGTTGTACGCCTTTCATTTCGACTACGCATCAGCGGAAATTTCCCGGCCGGCAAGGGTGTGGTGAGCTGTGCCGTAATCACAGCGAAAAAAGTAGCTCCGACGAAAACCGGCACTGCCATTATTGTGATTAATCCCTTTGGCGTGGTGTTCGCGGGACGCGCCGGCAGTTCTGCGCCAATCGCCGGGGCTCGTGTTGAAGTGCTAACGGACCAGGGAGGCGAAAACTTTCTCAGCCTGCCAGCCGATTCAGGTTTTGCACCCAACGAAAAAAATGAAAATCCATTCACTACCAATGGGCAGGGTCATTTCAGTTTCGCGCCGGCGGCGAACGAAATCGGAAGCGATCAGACGCCTGCAAATTATTTCCTGAGAATTGCCGCGACCGGTTATCTGACCCGAATGATTCAACTTGGCTTGCGTCCCACCCAGGCCGGTCTTTTTTCGCTGACGATGCATGCATTGGATGGCCAGCCGTTGTCGGTCTCAGGAGGATTCGATCTGGTTCGCGATGAGGTGCGCATCGAAGACCTGGCCGTGCTGGCGATGAACATCCCCGTATTCGAACCCAGTGGCTTGCAGATTGTGAAATCAGCCGATCGGGCGCGCGCCGAGATTGGTGACATCGTCACTTACCGAATCGAAGTGCACAATCCCACTACCGCCCCAGTCCGCGACCTCGTAGTCAATGATCGTCTGCCTGCTTCCTTTCACTATGCGCCCGGGTCTGCTTTGTTAGACATCGCGCCTGCATCTGAACAGCCAATCGAACCTCAAGCGCAGAATGACGCATTGGTATTTCGCATTTCCGAACTGCCCCCCGGCGCGACCGCGCGCATCCTGTATCGCGTGCGCGTGGGCGTCAATGCCGGCGAAGGCGAGCGAGAGAATCTGGCAGTCGCGTCCGCGACCTTCCCGTCCGGAGAAAAAGTGCAGAGCGCTGTGGCACGAGCCACGGTATTCGTTTCTGCCGGAGTTTTTTCGACTCGTCAGGTTCTGGTCGGGCGCGTCTTTGTCGACACCAACAACAACCAAAAGTTTGACGAAGCCGACCGCCCGGTGCCGGGAGTCCGACTGTATTTGAGCAATGGCCAATCAGTGATTACCGATTCGGCCGGGCTCTACAACTTTCCTTCGCTCGGCGATGGTCCGCAAGTGATCTCGCTTGATCCGATCAGCGTGCCGCCGGGCTATGCGCTGACTGATGGCCGCAGTTTGTCCGGCAAGAGTTGGACGCGTCTGCTGCGGACCCCCATTGGTGGAGGCGCATTGCTGCGTCAAAATTTCGCCCTGGTTGATAGGAACAAAAAACAACTCGCAACCGAGAAGAACGAAAACGAAAAGGTGACGACTCCGGCCTTGGCGAACAGTGAAGCCGAATCTCTTCCAGATGAACGCCTGCGAGCAACAAATGCGCTGGCGCCCTCGCCACCGGAAACTCCAACGCCGAGCCCTTCGCCGGCAGCGCCGCGGACATCAGCGCAAATCACCACTCCCGGCACTTACGAAATGGCCGCGACGGAAACTGTAGCCGCAGTTGCCCCGGGCGACGTGCAGATTCTCTCTCCGGCACCCGACTCAATCTCGATGTCGGCTGGGCTTCAGATCGAGGCGCGCGTCGCTTTGAATTGGACAGTCAAACTTGAAGTCAATGGCGAGCAAATCTCAGACAAGAATATTGGCGTCCGTAGTCTGGATCATAAGAACCAGGTAGCTACGTTTACTTTCGTCGGCATGAACTTGCGGCCGGGGCCGAACAACATTCGCTTGACTCCGATCAGTCCCGAAGGCGCCGCTGGAAAAGCGCAGGAGATTAAGGTGCTCGGTCGAGGTCCGGCGACCCGGCTCGAGATTGTGGCCGAAAAAACTGAGGTTCAATCAGGCGGTAACGACTCTACGACCTTACGTGTCAAAACTTTTGACCAGTGGGGTAATCCTGCCCTTGATGGCCAGGTCGGAATTGAAACCAGCCTGGGGCAGTTGCGGCAATTGGACGATGAGTTGAACCAGCCGCCGGTAAAGTCCCTCGCCGCCAACGCGGGCCAGCGAGAGGAATCAAATGATCAAATTGGCGGCCGTCTCTTAGTGCAAACGTCCGGTGGCGAAGCGACCGTCAAGCTGGCGGGTACCGGCGCTCCCGGATCTGCTCGATTACACGCGCAAGCGGGGCAGATCGAAGCTGAAGGACAGGTACGCATCATTTCCGAATTGCGTCCGACCATCCTGGTGGGCTTTGCCGAGATGAGTTTCGGTAAAGGAATTCCCGAGGTCAGTCTCCGAGGTGAGCAGGGAAATTTCCGCAGCCGGCTGAGTTTGTTCTACAGCGGGCCCATCTTCAAAGACAACATGCTGACGCTCTCATACGATTCCCAACGGCCGATCAATCGTACCGCCGGACGTGACCGGCTGTTTCAACTCGATCCGCTCGATCGAGCCTATCCGCTGTTTGGCGATTCTTCGACCCGTTTTGAGGCGGCCCAATCGAATTCGAAACTCTACGCGCGCATCGATCACAAGCGTTCATACGCGATGTTCGGTGACTTTGAAACAGACATGGATGCGCCGCTGGCGGGATACTCACGAAAGCTTACCGGCGTAAAGGCGCACCTTGAAAATTCCAACGGCGATTTCGTCACTGTAACCGGCGCTCGGCCGGACACCACCTTTGCGCGTGACGTCTTCCCTGCCGGCAGCCTGGGAATCATGCAGCTATCGAGCGCAGAGATTCTGCCTGGCTCGGAAACGGTCGTCCTTGAATTGCGCGACCGGCGCAATCCCGAAGTGATCATCTCGCGCGAAACGCTGACGCGTTCTATTGACTACAATCTCGATTTCGTGACCGGCCGAATCTTCTTGATGCGCTACATCTCGACCTTCGATTACGTTTTGAACCTCACCCAAATCGTGGTGACCTACGAACATCGAGCGTCGAGCTTGAACGCTGCCGTCTACACGATCCGCGCCCGCAAGTCCTTCAAAGACCTCGGTTTGAAGCTGGGACTTTCCGCCGTGCTGCAACGTCAACCCGACCAGGCTGACTATGCGCTGGGTGGCGTTGATGTCGAGAAAACTTTGCCCAATGGCGGCTCGCTGCAACTAGCCTGGGCCGGCAGCCAGGGCGAAGTTCCGGGAACCGGGAACATCTTCGGAGCGACGGCAGACGCCAGACACGACGGCAATGCTTATCAGGTTACGCTGGCTCAACCGTTGCCGTTCTCCGGGGCCGTGCTGCGTGGGCGTTTTCAAGCCGCGTCGGCAGGTTTCTTCAATCCATTCGGCGGAACGGTCACTCCGGGTTCGCGTCGCGGAGAAGTAACGCTGGAGATGAAGCCGCTCAAGAATTCTATGCTGCGGTTCGGCGTTACCAGCGAGCGCAATCAGACGGCGAATGTAGACAACGGCCGTTTGACCTTCTCAGCCGCCTGGGATCAAATCATGAATGATCGGATCCGGTTTCACCTCGGCTTTGATCATCGCGGCTTCACCGATGATTTGAATGATAAGAGAATTGGTTCGAATCTGATCACAGCGGGCGCTGACATCAAGGTCACCGACAAGCTTCAGTTCTCGATCAAGCGCGAGCAGAACCTGGGCGATTCCGATCCGACCTATCCAAACCAGACGACTCTGGCTGCTACCTATCAATTGAATTCACTGACAAAATTGTTCTTCACTCAGAGACTGGCGTCTACGCCGATTACGCCGATCGGAGATTTCACCGGCAACGGCTTTGCCGCCTCTTCATCGCGTCGTGAGACCGCCGTCGGCTTTGAAACGAGGTTTGGAAAATACACTTCTGTGAGCAGCCGCTATCAACTGGAAAACGGTGCTAACGGCACAGACAGTTTTGCGGTGATTGGTTTGCAAAATCGTCTGCCGGTTACCAGGCAGCTTTCATTGGAGCTTGGCTTTGAGCGCGGATTTCACCTGCTGGGACCGAATCAAAGTTTCAATAGTGCGACTCTCGGTTTTGGCTGGCAGCCGAATCCGGACTTTCGGGCCTCGGCACGATATGAATATCGCGATCGCGGCGGCGTGGGACAGGTAATAGCCCTCGGCGCGGCCGGCCGGTTAAGTGAAGGAATCACTGCGCTGTCACGCGTTCAATGGTCGCGCGGGGCCTTTGGCGGCCGGACCAATTCGTCGCTCGAAGGGACTGCAGCCCTGGCGATTCGTCCGCTTAAGTCGGATCGCGTCGGAGTGCTTTTCAGTTACACCCATCGTTCGCTGATCCAGGATGGTTTGACCGGACAAGCTCCCACGCAAGATCGGCGAGACACGATCTCGTCAGACGGTTACTTTCAGGCAACAAAGAATCTGGAACTGTTCGGCCGTCTGGCGATGAATTTCAACGCCAACGGACAGCCGGGCCTGCCGTACGTTTCGACTCTTACTTATCTGGCGCAGGCTCGCGCGCAATACCGGCTGACTGAAAGGCTCGACTGGGCCATCGAAACGCGTCTGCTCTTCCAGCCATCCTCAGCCACCCGCCGCAATATCTACAGTTCGGAACTTGGTTTCTGGATTCTGCCGGATCTCCGAGTGGGCGCCGGCTACAACTTCACCGGCGCACAGGAACCTGTGGGAAATCTTGCTCCCACACGTCGCGGTTTCTACTTTACGATTTCGTCGAAGCTCTCTAATCTTTTCGACCTCTTCGGTACCTCGAAGCACGGACTGGCAAGCTCAACCGAGCAGAACGACGCCAAAGCAGCATCGCCTTAGAACTCTAAAGCGAACGGCCGGTTAACCCATTGACGACACAACCAGAGTGAAAAAGATCAGAGACACAATGCTCTTTGTCTGGCCATGCGCGGTGGCGCTGGTTCTCTGCTCGATCTATGGCCAGCAAGCTTTTGGCGCCACGGTAAAGACGCGCGTCACCGGCGCGGCGAACTGGAATACTGTCGCCACGTGGATTCAGATCCGCACCGGCACCGCGGCGTTTACGAACGGCAGCGCTAACGTCACGGGCACGGGCACCTCTTTTACGACGGAATTACAGGTTGGCGACATCCTGATTCTTGACGCATCTCCTGGCACGGTCAGGGGGACGGTTCTTTCCATTCAAAGCAACACCCAACTAACTCTCACCGCGAATGCAGGGGCGACGGCCAGCGGCTCCTATGGAAGAGAACAAGTACCTGGTGCTTCCGACGACGTACAGATTGGAAACACCGCGCTGAGCTCGGTAGTTACAATTACGCTGGACGCTTCCTCGGCAACAGTAAGCTCGCTGACTTTCGTGGCCCAAAATTTATCCAACTCTCTCACCCACAGTGGCAGTAACACCCTGACAGTTAACAACAACGTCACGATCAATCAACCTACGGGTAGCCAGACGATTGCCTGGAACATAAACGCGGGTACGGCGACCGTAAGTGGGAATGTAAACATTGGGGGCACAAACACCAGCACAGGTCGAATCGCGAAGATTGCGATTACTACTGGAACACTCACCATTGCCGGAGACCTTATCTATAACTCGTCGGCGAGCGCCGGAACACAGGTCACGGCCGTCGTGAGTATGAGCGGCGGAGCTGGCACTCTGAATCTGGCGGGAAGCTTAACCTTAACGAACGGTACGGGAACCTTAACGCCGGGCACCACCAGCAGGGTTGTATATAACGGCACTGGCGCCCAGACAGTCACCTTCGCGAGCGCGATCACGTACAACGATCTAACGATCGATAAGTCCTCCGGTACGGCCACGCTTGGCGCCGCCACCACGACCGGCGGTGCCCTGACCCTGACGCAGGGAGCCTTGAGCGCCGGGGCGAGCAACTTTAACCTAACGGTTGGAGGTAACTGGACGAACAACGGGGGAACATATTCCGGCGGTTCCAGCACTGTCACTCTCACCGGAGTGACAGGCACAATCGGCGGCACCACCAGCACAACCTTCCCCGGGTTATCGATCGATGCTGGCTCAGCCTACACCATGAACAATGACAATTCCTGTTCGTCATTGAACTTTGTCGCCAGCGGAACAGCAACTTCGTTGACGCATTCCAGCGGGACGGCGCTTACCGTGAATGGCGCGGTGACGATTAATCAGCCAACTGCCTCGATCATAACCGCCTGGAATATTAATGCCGGAACAGCCACTGTCTCAGGTCTGATAACTTTCGCGGGCGCGAATACGACCGCTGCACGCGTGGGAAAAATTGTGATCTCCACCGGAACGTTGAATGCCAATGGCGGAATCACGTTTACCGCTTCCGCCGCGGCCACGAAAGTGATCGACATGTCGGGTGGGGCGGGAACTCTTAATCTGAAAGGCGCACTCACCGTGCCCGCGGCTTCATCGACTCTTACCGCCGGAACTTCAGGAAGCATCTTCAATTACGCCGACACCTCTGCGCAGACAGTGAACTTTTTCAGTGCCGGGGCTTACCACAATCTGCATACCAACAATACCAATGCCAGTGGCGCCACTCTCAATGCCGCGATTACCACGTCGAATGTTACGGGCAATCTTCGGGTTCAGAGCGGGACATTCAGCAATGGCGGTTTCGCCATCGCCGGCAACGCAGCAAGAACCATTGAAGTTGTTAATGGCGCAACGTTCAAAGTTGCCGGAACGACCAGCGCGTTTCCGACGGGCTTTGGGACTGTCACGCTAGGGGTCACGAGCACCGTCGATTATAGCGGCACTGGCGCGCAGACGGTCGCTGCACAGAACTACGGCAATTTGACCATTAGCGCCGCCCGGGCCGCGAACAATATGACTCTCGCAAACAGCGGTACAATTGGCGTAGCGGGAAACTTGAATGATACGGCAACGTTCAACTCGGGCAACGGGTTTGTGACCACCGGAAGCACCGTAAACTACAACGGTACGAGTTCGCAGTCAGTCACTGCTCTGTCTCCCCTCGTTTCAGGAAGCAGCACCTATAACAATCTGACTATTTCCAATACCGCGTCGGCGGTCACGGCAAGCACGAGCTTCAGCGCCGGTGGTAATTTCACCATCAATGCCAACGCTATTTTCGCGCCGGCCTCGGCCGTTGTGATCAGCGGCGCGGGAACGCTCACCGGAAGCGGTACAGTTCAAGTGACCCGGGCAACCGGTTCGTCAGACTTTGTTAACCAATACACCATTACAAACAAGACACTAACGAATCTAACCGTCGAATTTATTGGCGCGGCGGTTCAAGGCGCAAGTGCTGGTACCTTTGGCGGACTCAAAATCAATAACTCCAGCGAGGTGACCCTGAGCGGAAACGTTACCGTCAGCGGCACTCTCACGCTTTCCAGTGGAAACATTACCACCAGCGCAAACAAGGTAATCATCAGCTCTACGGGCACGGTCTCACGCACCAGCGGCCACATTGTTGGAAACTTGCAGAAGAACGTGGTGACGGGCGCTACCTCAAGAACATTCGAAGTGGGCGCCGCCGGCGCCTATACCCCTGTTAGTATTTCATTCGCGAGCGTTACGACGGCTGGCGATCTGACAGCAAGCACTACTACCGGTGATCATCCGAATATCGCCGGCTCTACCATCAATCCTTCAAAAAGTGTGAACCGTTACTGGACGTTGATCAATAGCGGAATAGTATTCACAACCTACGACGCCACGTTCAATTTTGTCTCTGGAGACGTGGACGCGGGAGCGGATACCAATTCTTTCATCGTAGGCAAGCTGAGCTCAGGAACTTGGACCTATCCCGCGGTAGGAACAAAAACGGCCGTCAGCACACAGGCAACGGGTGTTAGCGGATTCGGCGATTTTGAATTAGGCGAACCTGCGGTGCCCAGCGTCGACCTCGTGAAGAGCGTCGATGTTTCGGACCCGCAGCCGCCGGGAACGGATCTGACTTACTCGGTCGTCTTCACCAATAACGGTAACGCCAGCGCTTCCAGCCTGGTCATCAAAGATCCCAACCCGAACAATACGGATCCCGCCAACCGCGTCTTCGTCAACGTTGACTATAAGATCGGCTCTGCTGCCATCTCCTCGCCCTGGGCGGCGACGATTACGTTCTCAAATGACGCCGGCGCAACCTGCGCTTACACGCCCGTTAGCGGCGGCGGCGGCGCTCCGGCCGGCTATGATCGACTGGTGACCAACATCTGTTGGAGCGTCAGCGGCAGCGTTGGTGTCAGCGCCACTGGGACAGTCTCCTTTATCGCTCGCATACGATGAACTCATAGCGCCTGGGGCGCTTGCGCAATACTCAGGTACAGCCTCTACTTAATTCGACTGACCAAATGGATCCGCTTCTGAAAGTAGAAGTGGGCGCTCGCCTTTTTTCACGCTCTGGCGACGACTTTGTCATCGCTGAATGATGATTCAAGCGTACGATTAGCTGCGACAAAGTTTGCAACGGTAGTAAACCTATTGCGTGTCAGGTAGTTACAGCAATTGCAAAAGTTGGTTGCATTCCTATTAGCTCGGGATTATGCTACGCGACGGTTTTGGCGTCTCCCGTTAAGCGTGAATTGGTCCTCTGACGAGTGCGAAACACACATTTAACGCTCTGCGAGAGGGGCTCACTCGCAGACCACGTTTTTGGTTCAGAGGGGATCTAAGGCGCTCTGCTAGCTAGAACAACGACGCGATGCCAAATATGACATTCGCCGCGATTTCAGTTAGAGAGGGGTCGACCCTTGCCGCAGGCGGCGTATCCACTTGGCCTGGCACAGTGTCGTCCGGCGTTGGCGCTTGGGCCATGGCACACGGTGGCGTGTCGATTTGTCCGGGATCCGGTGAACCACATGCTAGCGTCCTCGTTTCGCCGGCAAAGGCAAAGAGACCGAGCGCTAAGGTCAAAACAACGGTATTACCTAGTTTTCTTAGGTTCTTCATGTTTTTCTCCAAGAACTTTGTTGGGTTGTGTTTACGGTTCTATCTTGAAACGAAGAAGACAAAGAATGTTTCCAAGAAGACGGGCGGCTTCCAGTAGCAATATGGTCAAGAACCGCCCCACCAACCGCAATCTTGTTATCAAGTATACAGAAAGGTAGGCCTCACATGAATTTAGCGTCGCAGTTAGTGGCACTCAAACAGCAAATCAGAGGGCTTAAGGCGACAGAGCGAGCAAAGCTCTGTTGTGACCTGGCAAGACAACTAGAAAAGGCTGGCGAGTACGAAGCAGCGTGCGAAGCACTCGAAGAGTTCTGGCCCGAGCGCTATGGGCTCCCTAATGTCTCCGAGCTCGACGAAGGTGCTAAGGCTGAGGTCTTACTCCGCGTGGGCGCATTGGCGGGATGGGTTGGGAGCACGCTTCAATCTGAAGGTACTCAGGAGAGCGCAAAGAATCTAATAACGCAGAGCATAGATATCTTTGAACGTCTTGGAGAGAGGCGAAGCGAAGCTGAAGCGCGAAGTGACTTGGCGGTTTGTTACTGGCGCGAAGGATCGTTTGACGAAGCGAGAATCATCTTATCTTACGCACTAAGTTGTCTAAAGGACGAGGATAACGATC
>Ga0207646_10001629_pt1 | contig 27402 bp, 18 predicted proteins | sample KBSK5502metaG_FD_184343 | JGI IMG/M metagenome (GOLD analysis project Ga0207646, IMG submission 184343) | Corn, switchgrass and miscanthus rhizosphere microbial communities from Kellogg Biological Station, Michigan, USA - KBS K5-50-2 metaG... | ecosystem: Host-associated > Plants > Roots >...
AACGCCTCTACCACCCGCTCGTTGCCCGTTAGGCCGGCACCGTCGGGCGGCGCTGCCGCCGCCGGGGTGCGGTGCGCGGGCGCTGCCGTCGCCGCGTTCGCGGCGCCGGCGGCTCCCAGGCCGACGGAGTTGACTGGTGGGGTAACGCGCTGCTGTTGTTGTGCCTAACGCGGAGGTGTGTGCTGTGCGTGCTGGGACTTCACCCCACTCAGGGGCGTCGCCTGCCGCCGGGCACCGGCCCGGCTGGGAGAGCCCGCCCACCGCCGAGCTGCATGTCCACGTGGAGGGCACGCTGGAGCCTGCCGCGGTCGTCGCGATGGCGGCGCGCAACGGGGTGCCCATCCCGGTGACCGATCCTTCCGAGCTGCTGGCCCGGTACCGTTTTTCTGATCTGCAGGCGTTTCTCGGCCTCTACTATGCCAACCTGTCGGTGCTGCGGACCGCGCAGGATTTCTTCGAGCTTGCCACCGGTTACCTGGACCGGGCACGCCGCGCCAACGTGCGGCGCGCCGAGATCTTCTTTGACCCGCAGGCCCACCTCTCGAACGGGGTCCCGCTGGATGCGGTGATGGAGGGACTGAGTGCGGCCATCCGGGACAGCGAGCGCACCCATGGAATCTCCAGCGACCTGATCATGTGCTTCCTCCGGGACCGGGGCGCCGAGGCCGCCGATGAGATGCTGAGCGCGATCTTGCCGTTCCGTGCCGACATTATCGGCGTGGGCCTGGACTCGGCGGAGATCGGCTACCCGCCGGAACTGTTCGCCGGCGTCTACGCCCGGGCGGCAGCGCAGGATCTGCACCTGGTGGCGCACGCCGGTGAGGAGGGCGGTCCGGAGACCGTCGCGGCCGCGCTCGACGCCCTCCATGTGGAGCGCGTGGACCACGGTATCCGGGCCATGGAGGATCCCGCGCTGGTGCACCGGCTCCGCGATGCGCGCGTGCCGCTGACGGTGTGCCCACTGTCCAACGTGTGCCTGCGGGCGGTGAACACGCTCGCCGATCACCCCCTTCCAGAGATGCTTGCCGAGCGGCTCGTGGTCACCATCAACAGCGACGACCCGCCCTACTTCGGCGGTTACATCGACGCCAACTACGCGGCGATCCAGGAGCAGTGCGCTGTCACCCCCGGCCAGCTCGAAACACTCGTCCTCAACTCCTTCGACGCCGCGTTCATCGACGACTCCCGCCGGCAGGCCTGGAAACAGGAGGTGCGAGCGGTCTTCGCCCGACCCACCGAAACTGCCTGATCCGCCCACCACAGGCCGCGGGAACGAGCACGATCGGAGTACCCGACGATCCTCATCGGCTCAGCGCGCAAGCCGTCCCGGCCCTGCGCGCTACTGCGGGGAGTCGCTGTGCTGGATCCGCGGCGGCAGCGATGCCGCGCGCGGCGCGAGCCGCAGGAGGCCGCGTGCAAGCACGACCGGAACGAACAACTCTCGGTAGCCGTGTTCGTCGAAGAGCACGGTGACCTGGTCGCCGTCGTAACGCTGTACCGTGCCCTCGCCCCAGCGCTCGCTCATGACGCGCGCGCCCACGGCGAACGGAACCTCGGCCCGCGCGGCCCGGGCAGGCACGAGATCGTTGTCGCAGTTTCCGCAGGGGCCGCGGTAGTCCTGCCCGAAGTAGGTAAGCAGGAACGAACGACGGCAGCCGGCGTGCTCGGCGTAGCCACGCATCATCGCCAGCCGCGAGCGCTCCACCTCATCCTCGCGTTCCGTTTCCGCCTCCGACGCCTCCAGCGCCGCCGCGACGGTCATCGTCTCGGTCCAGCGAACATCGCCGTCCGCATGCCAGAGCGCCGCGCCGAGATCGGCCAGACGGGTGAGCGCGGCCACCTGCTGCCGCGCGCCGGGCTCGATCCGCTGACCAGCCGCGAGCGCGGCCGCGACCCGCGCGACGGCCGCGCCGGGGACCCCCCTGGCGATCAGGTGGCGCACGATCTCGAAGTCGTCATAGCGGTAAAGCAGCCGGACGCGCGATGGCTCGCCGTCCCGCCCGGCGCGGCCGATCTCCTGGTAGTACGAATCCAGTGAGGGCGGCGGGTCAAAATGCAACACCCAGCGAACGTCCGGCTTGTCGATCCCCATCCCGAACGCCACCGTGGCGGCGATGATACGGGCCGGGCCGTCCAGGAACGCCGTCATGGCGTCGTGCCGCTCGCGCCTGGAAAGCCCGGCGTGATACAGCGTCACCGGCTCGCCCGCCGAGCCGAGCGCGTCGTGTGCCGCCTGCGCGCCGGCGTGAGTCGCCGCGTAGACAATCCCCGGCCCGGCGAACTCGCCCGCCGCATGGACAAGCGCACGCTGCTTGTCGGGGATCGTGTGCGCATGGTGAGCGGACAGATGAGTGTGCGGGCGGTCGAAGTCGCCGATCACGACGACCGGGTCGCGCAGGCCGAGCCGCCGGATGATCTCCTGCCGCACCGGCGGCGCGGCGGTCGCGGTCAAGGCCAGGCGGACCGGTGCGCCGACTGCCTCGGCCTGTGCCCCGAGCAGCATGTAGCCGGGGCGGAAGTCGTGGCCCCACTGGCTGATCAGGTGCGCTTCGTCAACGGCGAACAGCCCCGGCCGAGCGCGCCGTAGCGTTTCGCGGGTCTCCCTGTTTGCCAATTGCTCCGGCGACAGAAACACGAATGTTTCCGAGTCGCACGACGCGAGAAGCGCTGCCGCGCGCGCCCCGGCCGACTGCTGTGAGTTAAGGACGATGGCCCGCAGTCCGGCCGCGCGCAGGTGCGCGAGCTGATCATCCTGCAGCGCGATCAGCGGCGAAACGACGACCGTCGGCCCCGCCCGCAGCAGCCCCGCCAGCTCGTAGATCGCCGACTTCCCGCCGCCGGTCGGCAGCACAGCCAGTACATCCCGGCCGCCGGCCAGCGCTTCGACCGCGCGCCGCTGCCCGGGACGAAGCCGCTCGAAGCCGAGACGATCCCGCGCCAGCTCCTCGATCACGGTTCCGCCAGCCCCGACACGCGGAAGTAGGGACCACGAAGCCGAAAAGCGGCGCGCATCCCCTCAAATAGCAGCACCTTACCCATGCCAACCACCGTACGGTCCCCCAGCCTCAGCGCCGTCGGCAGGCGCGCCTGACTGGGGGTCAAGGGGTCGCCGGTTCAAATCCGGCCGTCCCGACTGGTAAAGACCTAATTTCCGAACACAGAAACAGGACCGTGATCGGCTGATGGGAGCGCAACACGCTCCCATCAGATTCGATGAAACCGCCGTGGTGCGGCGTGTGGAAGACATAACGCCACCGGCCGGGGGGCCTGCCAAGCCCACCGAAGGCGCCGTCCCCTCCCCCGGGCGCACTTGTCTCCGGGTCAAAAGGTCGCCGGTGCACCTCCGGCCGTCAAGGCTTGGTGTTGGGCAACACCAGCCGGGACACGGTGCGCAGCATCAGCGTCGCCGGGTGCGGCACCCGCCCATCCAGCCCGATCCGGCAAAACCGCCGCCAGCTGATCGAGTCACTGACCTCCGCGCACAGGCTCTCAAATCCCAGCCGGGTAACGGAACTTGAGGAACATCAGCCGCAGATAGCACTCCACCGGCGTGGACGGCCGCCCCAGCACCGGGTGAAAGTACGGCGCGAAAGGCGCGAAGAACACCGGATCATCCAGCAACGCGTCCACCCGGGCCAGCTCGGCCGGCAGCCGCAGCAGCTCCGGCGGCAGTAACGACTCCCAGGGTGACGGCCCATCGCCTATCGTGCGGAACATGGTGGCCTCGATCCCTTCCAGCACAAGGGGTCGAGGCCATCGTCCCCCCAGCCGCGATCAAGCACCACCACGCGGGTTCTTCAGGTCGAAGTAAGTTAGTAGCAGGTGATCGCCCTGTACCTGCCGTGTTATGCGCCGGGCGGCGGACAGGACTGCCTTACTACACAATTTGAGGGTGTGGGATGCATGGCCCGCCGCTGAATATGGGCTGAACACAGTTGAGGCGTGCCCAGGGAAATTGCCTTTTAGCTTAATAGGCTAGGAGCCAATGAGCGTTATGCAAAACTCCCTGAGGTGATCTTGCCCAACCGCTCTGACCTGCGGCTTCTAAGATTGTTGATCTTGGAAGTGAAGGGTTCTGCATAAGCCTCAATGACCTTTGATCCCCCAGTAAGGGATGGGCGCCTGTGAGGAAAATGGTGAGGACCGCTCATCTCTCTCCCCTGGCACATGAGCGGTGGACACGGCGGCCGGCGATGCAGAGGGGTTGGACCCGGATCATGTGCTCCGATTCGGCCTCGGGCCACGGGTCGTCCCCGGCGCTTATGATCGAGGCGCGTTCGGTCTCGGTGTCCACATGATGCGCTGACCCATTGACCAGCACGGTCCATCCCTCGATCTTGTCCGGATCGAACTGGTCGATCTCGAAGGCGACCTCGTACTCAGCATGTGCGATACCGGTACGCAGGTCCTCTTCGGTGAATATGCCCGGGAGGGTGTGGAAAACGATCGACCCTTCGTGCAGCTTGTACACGACCGGCAGGACAGCGGGCCCATACCGGCTTGTGTAACCTAGACGCCCGACGCGGGCTGCGCTGATCAGCTGCAGGCATTCGCTCTCATCCAAGCTCTCTGCCACGCGCCCCCCGGGCCATTCTCCGCGTACCGCGGCCCATCCTTGCCAGAAGTGGCTAATCAGGTCTGCCATTTTCGTTCCCTCTCTTCGCTTAGGTGGTCTCAGCCCGCCAGAGCGTTAGCTCGCGGACGGTTGCAGGCTCTGCCGAATTCGGGCGCGAACAGTTCCGCGCGGCCGCCCCGCCGGCGGGAGGTGAGGCACCATGTTCTGGGTTATGGCTCGGTTCTTGTCCCTGGCCGTAGGTGGTCTGAGGGGGCGGGCCTGTGCGGGGGTCGCCGCGCGGGCGGAAGGTGGTCGCCGGGGTGCCGGCTGGATCGGCGATGGCCGCAGGCTCGGGCATGCCCTGGGCGGTGCGGTGGGACCCGTGGCCTTCGTGGTGGTAGTGGCGGCGGCCGCGCAGCACGGGGGCTGCCAGGCGGGCGAGCAGGTAGATGGTGAAGCTGATGCTGGTGATGAAGACGCTGGCTTTGATGTTGGTGAGCTGGAAGCTGACCAGTAGCCCACCGTCGGCGGCGATGACAGCGAACAGGATGGACAGGCCGCCGATCACCAGCGGGCTGGCCGAGAGCCGTTGTGCGGCGGCGCCTGGGGTGATGGCCAGGCTGAGCACGAGCAGGGTGCCGACGACCTGGGCGGCGCCGGTCACGGTGAGGGCGAGCACGAGCAGGAATATCAGGCCGAGGCGGCGGACCGGGACCCCGCGGGCCTCGGCGGTTTCGGGGTCGATAGAGGCGAACAGCAGGGGCCGGTACCAGATGCTCATCACGGCCACGACGGCCAGCCCGATCGTGGCCAGGATAAGTAGCTGGCTGCCGGAGACGCCGAAGATGTTGCCGAACAAGATGCTGGTCGCCTCGGTGGCGAAGCCCCGGTAGTAGCCGAGCAGCAAGATCCCGGTGCCCAGGCCGAAGGCCAGGATGGCCCCGATCGCCGAGTCGCGTTCTCGGGGGCGGGCGCCGAGGGTGGCGATCAGGCCGGCCACGACCAGCGATCCGGCCAGCGCCCCGGCGCCGGGGTTGTTCGCGATCAGGAGCCCGGCGGCGGCGCCGGTGAAGGCCAGCTCGGCGGTGCCGTGCACGGCGAACGACATGCCCCGGGTGACCACGAAGGGGCTGATCAGGCCGCCGGTGACGGCGACCAGGGCGGCGGCCAGCAGCGCGTGCTGGGCGAACGGCTGGGCGAGCAGGAACCCGATGTTCACCGGCGCCCGCCTCCCTCCGCGGGGTGACTGCGGTGACCGCCGCCACCGCCGTCGCCGGGATCGTGCCCGTGCCCGTGGTGGCTGCCACCGGGGGGATGATGGCCGCCGCCTTCGTCCCCCCCGACCACCACGGTCCGGCCGTGGACCTTGATGACGTCGATGTGGCTGCCGTACAGGGCGCTGAGGGTCTCGGTGGTCATCACGGTCTCCGGGGTGCCTGCGGCCCACCGGCCGCCCGCCACGTACAGCACCCGGTCGACCAGGTCCGCGATGGGGGTGATCTCATGGGTGACGATCACCACGGTGGTGCCGTGCTCGCGGTGGTACCGGCTCAGGAGGGTGACGATCGCCTGCTGGGAGGCGGGGTCGAGCGACAGCAGCGGCTCGTCGCACAGCAGCAGCCGGGGCCTGCTCGCCAGGGCCTGGGCGATCCGCAGCCGCTGCTGCTGCCCGCCGGACAGCAGCCCGATCGGCGCGGCGGCGTAAGAGGCGGCGCCGACGGCGGCGATGGCGGCATCCACCCGGCGCGCCCGTGTCCAGGGCAGGCCCAGGCGGTGGCCATCCACCCCGAACTGGACCAGGTCGCGGCCGCGGATCGGCAGGTCCGGGTCGAAGTCCCGCTGCTGGGCGAGGTAGCCGATCTGGGCGCTGCCCCGGCTGGGGGCCCGCCCGTCGATGGTGACCGTGCCGGCCGATAGCGGCAGCAGGCCGAGCAGCACCTTCAGCAGGGTGGTCTTGCCCGCCCCGTTCGGGCCCAGCACGGCCAGGCATTCCCCCGGTGCTATGTCCAGGTCCAGCTTCTGCCAGATCAGGTGATGGCCGTACCGCAGCGTCGCCCCGCGCAGCGCGACCGCGGCCCCGCCGCTGCGGTTCACCGGGATCCCCCGAGCGCGCGCAGCAGGGCGGTGGCCTGGGCCAGCTGCCAGGCCTGGTAGGTGCGGTGGGCGGGGGGCATGGTCTCGGTGACCGCCACCACCGGGATGTGGGCCTGCCGGGCCAGCGCCCGCGCGTGCTGGGTCACCGGGCTGGTGGCCTGGGCGTTATACAGCAACACCTTCACCTTGTGGCCGGTCAGCAGCTGGTCCATGGCCAGGGTGTCTGCGGCGCCGGGATCGTTGCCGTTCTCAATGGCGGCTGCGAACCCCGGCGGCGTCAGCACCCGCAGCCCGGCGGCGTGCAGCAGGTAGCCGGGTACCCGCTCGGTGTAGGCGACCGGGGCGCCCAGGTAGCGGCGGCGGATACCGCTGATCACCGACTCAACAGGTCCCAGCGACCGGTCGAACCTGGCCAGGTTGGCGGCGAACAGGTGGGCGTCGCGCGGTTCGAGCCGGGCCAGCGCCGCCTCGACCGCGGCGGCCACCTGCGGCACCCGGGGGATGTCGTACCAAAAGTGCGGGTTCACGTCCGGGCCGGTGGCGCCCAGCACCCGCCGCACGCTGACCACGACGCGCCCCAGGTGGGTGGTCGCGCCCAGCAACTGGGACAAGAAGGTGTCGTAGCCAGCGCCGTTCTCGATCACCAGCCCCGCCTCGGCCACGGCGACCGCGTTCGCGACATCGGACTCATACAGGTGCGGATCGACAGCCGGGCTGGACAAGATCGAGGTGACCTGCACGTGACGGCCGCCGATCTGGGCTGCGATGCTGCCCCAAAAGTTCTCCCCAGCCACGACCTTCACCACCCCCGGCGTGACCGGAGGCTTCCAGCTGCCGCACCCGGCGACAGCGATGACAGCGGCAACCGCCCCGGTGACGGCGAGGAAGGCACGGCGGCTCGCCGACGGTGCGCCAGAGTCCGCGGTCATGGCCCGCGCCTCACCGGCATCTTCTGACACTCGATGATCATGGCTGCTCCTCTTCTTCCGTTCCTGGTCGCCTGCTGGCGTGCGCATCGGTCGCGTTGCAGGCGGATGCCTGCCGACGGGCCCCTGCGCGGTGGCATCGTCATGCGGGGAGGGCTGCGCTCGCATCCGCTAAGTGGCCGGCTGTTCGGGGCAGATCGGGGTCACCCCGTATCGAGGACGGGGAACTGCTCGAACGTGCCTGGCCCGAAGTAGCCCACATCGTGGACACCGTGGCGCTGGAGCAGCGCCGCGATGCGGCTACGATCCTTCGGGCGGACCGGGACGTGCAGGACCAGGTCTCCGTCCCCCAGCGCCTCGTCGTAGATCGCCAGGGTCGTCTGGTCGTAGCCGAATCGCTGAAGGGTTCGCACCACGCGACCTCGCAGTCCGTGGTAGCGGCCGTCCTCGTCCAGGATGCGCGCTCCCTGCTCACCGCACAGGATCTCCACTGCCGCGACATCGACCCCGGCCGATCGGAGTTCGCTGGAGATGGCGGGGAGCTGCGACTTGTCGGTCAGCAGGCCTACTACGTTGTAGACGGGCCGGTGGCAGAAGTGATCGACGTTGATCTGGGGCTCGTTCACGTCACCATCTCCGCCGTGTCGTGGTCCTTGGCTTGCGTTCGCTGTCCGGATCACGCCCGGATGACGGCGGCGATAGTGAAGATGCCGTCGAGACGTTCGGTTCTGCCATCACTCCGTCCTCCGGTGTCTGCCTCCTGGCCATGGCGTTAGGGTCGCTCTGGGCCGGTTCCGTCGTGCCCGTAGAATCACTGGCCGGTACCCTGGTCCGCGGTCCTGGCTCCCCCTGCCGGCGTGCCCGGGGACGGAGGCAACGACGTGGCATCAGCAGGAAGGGCATGAGAGGACCACTGCGCCGACACCGTCCCTGCGCGCCTGAGCGTGGGCACCATCGTCGCCGGCGCGCCCAGAGTGACCCCAGGCCGCGCCCATAACCGGAGAATCTGCCGCATATGGTGGGACCAATTCATCACCCGAGCATGCGCGCAGAGTCGGCGCGCTACTTGGTGATTGAAGATCACCAAGCCCTTCGGGTCTATAACAGGTGCGTGCCCGGATATGAACGATATAGCTGAATTAAGGGTTCGCTGCTGATATTGGCAACATACGGGCAAGTGCATGAGTATACCCGCATGTTCCGCTCATCGGCGGATTCGGCCGAGGCCAGGCTATGCGCTTAACTTAACCTAGCCCACGGCGCGAAACGGCGGGCTGCGGCCCGCGCGTGTTCAGTGAGCTCCGGAAGCTCGTCGCTCAGCAGGAAGACTGCTAGGCCTTCAAAGCGGTTGGCTAGCTGCGCGCCGATCTACAGGTCAGTGCGGCCGACGGCGAGCCGGGCGATCGTCGGAAGCTCATCCCGGCAGGCGGTTCGGCGTGAGTACTGGCGCGGCCCAGGCGGCAGACCCGTAGACCGGTCTGCGATTCCCGGGCGCATGCCCGGGATTCTACGGGCGCGGTGCGGCGCTCGGAGAGTGACCCTGGCCTTAGAAAGCTCGCGAAGAAGACGAGGCTGATGACTGTTCTGGGAGGAGGAGCGATGGAAGCGCCTATCACCGGCCACGATGCCATAAGCCGCGACGAGTCGCCCGTACACAAGTGGCGCGTCTCGCAGCTCACGCGTCTGGGCCTGCCCGGGCCGCTGGCCGAGATCTATGCCGACCGTATCGACTGGCATCAGATCGCCCGGCTGGTGCAACGCGGCTGCCCGCCCCGGCTCGCCGTGCGCATCGTTTGCTGACCTCAGCCGCGAGGACCGCCGCGATGACCGTACACAGGAACCCGGCGCGACGATGCCGCCTGCCGCGACGCCGATTCGTACCTGTTCTTCCCGATCAGCACGACCGGAGCCGCGCTGCGCCCAGATCGAAGAGGCGAAACGGATCTGCCGTGTGTGCCCGGCGCAAATCCAGTGCCCGGCCTAGGCGCGGGGCAACGGGGTCACCGATGGCGCGTGAGGAGGCACCACGGAGGACGAGCGGCGCGCCATCCGGAGCCTTTCCGGAACAAAAACAATCAGCAAGGAAGATGACAATGACCAGAGCTATCACCCAGCAGAGCACGGAGAACTCTCGCGTGAACTCGCCATCCACCAGCTCAGGAACGGCCATGACTAACCTAACCGGCGCTATCCGGCGCAGATGGGCGATCGCCGACGCCAGCAGGAGGGAACCAGCCGCCACCAAAGGTGACGCTGCCCCGGTGCCGGCCGCGGTGCGCGCCACCAGGGACCGCAGGAACCGCGCCGCGCGGGGCTGGGCTTTCGGCCTGCTGCTCGCCCTCCTCGTCCAGTTCGGCATCGGAATGTTTGTGAACCTGTTCGCCAACATCCCGCTCCACCACCCCGGGTATGGCGCGAAGAACTTCTTCGCCGGCTCGTACCACAGCGTGGCCTGGGCCGAGACCTCCGCGCACGCCCCCCTGATCCTGGCCTTCCACGCCGGGCTGGGCCTGCTCCTCGTGCTCGGCTCGCTGTGGCTGGCGGTCCTGGCCATCGGCGGCCGCCGGGCAGGGATCGTGTGGGCCGCTGTCCTGGGCGCGCTGTGTATCATCCTCGCGGGGTTCAACGGCGCCAGCTTCCTGAACTCCAACAGGGACGCGAGCTCCTACGGCATGGCGCTACTCTTCGCCGTCGCGGTGCTCTGCTACGCCGTGATCATCGCACTGTCCGGCGGCCCAGAACGACACACCCCAGCAGGCTGACGTCCGAGCCCGCCCGGCTGAACCGAACCGAAGCGGAGGTCCCCTGACCCCCGGGCCGGGGCCGGCCTGGGTACGGCGCGAAGACGGACTCGATGGGCAGGCGGCCCTGATCCTGCATCACGCCAGAGCCCCCGCAGGCCATTAGTCTGCGATGTCGCGGCGTTGGGCCGGCCTCATTGTCGGCCCAACACCGTTCGCGGGAACGATAGCCCCCGGCCCCCGCGACCGACTGCCGTACGCGCCGCCCGTGAGCCCTCTCTGGGCAAGAAGCGTGCCTTACATGCCTGCACGAGCTTCGAGCCTGTGACCAGCAGTCACGCTTGACAGGTGCAGATAACCGCCGAGGCTGTACCTCACAGATCTTGGCCATCTGCATGGCTAGATGGGCCAGCGGGTGAACACCTGGACCGGCTCGCTGCCGAATTCCGATGTCACGAGCTTGACCGCGAAGGCGGCGGCCCCGTAATTGGCCGAGGCGGGGCCTGATGGAGCGCTCCCGCCGGCAGGCGCTGGCCGGAGCCGTCCCCCCGCTCCGGTCGGAAGTTCAATCACCGAGGCGGGATATCAACGAGGGCCCACTGCCCCAGAAGCCAGAGCCGCCGGGCGCGCCGGGGCCGTACATGGTCACGGTGTGCTGTTGGTTTCCGCGGGGGCGCCGGACCAAGATAGCTGGGCCGCTGGCGCACGCTTGCGGGGGTTTTGCCCGGCCCTTCCTGCCGGTTATGCTGCGGTCAAGGCAATGGTGCAGCTCCGGCGGGCCGGGGCCGGTGGCTATAACCCCCTCATGGGCCTGGGTGGGTCGTGAGCGGCGGCCGTCGTGGGTGGCACCTGAGGTACCCGTGGCGGCCGGTTTCGGCCTCATCGGGCCGGTGATCTGGACCAGCCGGGAGGCCGTATGAGCGCCGACGCCCAGCCAGGCGACCGGGACGCGGCGTAGCGCCGGGCCGATGGCCGCAGATTCCAGGCGGCAGGGCCGCGCGACCGAGCTGATGGACCGGCGCAGCGAGCGCGATGCGATCGACCGGCTGATCGAGGCGGTCCGGGCCGGTCAGAGCCGGGCACTGATGGTGCGCGGCGATCCGGGCGTGGGCAAGACGGTGCTGCTGGAGTACCTGGCCGGGCGGGCGTCGGGTGCGGGGTGCCGGGTGGTGCGGGCTACCGGGGTGCAGTCGGAGATGGAGCTGGCGTCCGCGGGGCTGCATCAGCTGTGCGCGCCGATGCTGGGCCGCCTCGACCGGCTGCCGGCACCGCAGCGGGAGGCGCTGCGGACCGCGTTCGGCATCGCCGCGGGGCCGCCGCCGGACCGGTTCCTGGTGGGTCTGGCGGTGCTGAGCCTGCTGTCGGAGGTGGCCGGGGAGCGGCCGCTGGTCTGCGTGATCGACGACGAGCAGTGGCTGGACCGGGCCTCGGCGCAGGCGCTGGGGTTTGCGGCGCGCCGCCTGGCAGCCGACCGGGTCGGGCTGGTGTTCGCGGCCCGCGAGCCGGGCGCCGAGCTGGCCGGGCTCCCAGAACTGGAAGTCGGCGGGCTGCAGGACGAGGACGCGCGAGTGCTGCTGGAGTCGGCGCTGGCCGGGCCGCTGGATGCGCGGGTCCGGGACCTGATCGTGGCCGAGACCCGCGGGAATCCGCTGGCGCTGCTGGAGCTTCCCCGAGGGCTGACCCCGGCGGAGCTGGCGGGCGGGTTCGGCCTGCCCGCCGCCACGCCGCTGACCGGCCCGATCGAGGACAGCTTCACCCGCCAGCTGGAGGCGTTGCCGACTGGGACCCGGCGGCTGGTGCAGCTGGCGGCGGCCGATCCGTCCGGTGACCGGTCGCTGGTGTGGCGGGCGGCCGGGCGGCTGGACATCCCGGTGCAGGCGGCGGCGGCGGCGGTGGAGGCCGGGCTGGTCGAGTTCGGCACCCGGGTGCGGTTCCTGCATCCGCTGATGCGCTCGGCGGCCTACCGGTCGGCACCGTTCCCGGACAGGCAGCAGATGCACGCGGCGCTGGCGGAGGCAACCGACCCGGCGGTCGATCCGGACCGCCGGGCCTGGCACCGGGCGCAGGCCACACCTGGACCGGATGAGGAGGTGGCGGCGGAGCTGGAGCGCTCGGCCGGGCGGGCGCAGGCCCGAGGCGGGCTGGCCGCGGCCGCGGCGTTCTTGGAGCGATCGGTGCTGCTGACCGCCGATCCGGCGCGGCACGGCGAGCGCGCGCTGGCCGCGGCGCAGGCCAGCCTGCAGGCCGGCGCCTTCGGCAAGGCCCTCGAGCTGCTCGCCACCGCGGAGGCCGGGCGGCTCGACGAGCTCCAGCGCGCCCGGATCGACCTGCTGCGCGGGCGGATCGCGTTCGCTGTCGGTCCGGGCAGCGACGCTCCCTCGCTGCTGCTCAAGGCGGCCAGGCGGCTCGAGCCACTCAACCTCGACCTGGCGCGCAAGGCCTGCGTGGAGGCGTGGGAGGCAGCGCTGTTCGCGGGGCATCTGGCGGGTGCCGGCGACCTGCTGGAGGTCTCCCGCGCCGCCCGGGCCCTCCCCCCGCCCGCGCACCCGCCGCGTCCAGTCGACCTGCTGCTCGACGGTTTTGCGCTGCTGGTCACCGACGGTCCGGCCGCCGCCGCCACGGCGTTGCGGCAGGCAACGGGAGCCTTTGACAGCGCAGACACGCCCCTAGACGACGGTCTTCAGTGGGGCTGGCTGGCCAGGGTTGCGGACAAAGCTCTGTGGGACGACGGTGACTGGCGCGTGACCGCACGGCAGGTTCAGCTCGCCCGTGACGCCGGCGCGCTCCACCAGCTTCCGGTCCTGCTGAACCAGATGGGCATGGACGCCGTGTGGAGTGGTGACTTTGCGGCCGCCGCTTCGCTGGTCGCCGAGGCCGGTGCGGTCTGCGAGGCGACCGGGTCGCGCATCGCGCCCTACGCCGCCATGATGCTGGCTGCGTTCCGGGGCCAGGAAGCCGAGGCCGCCCCGCTGATCCAGGCCACCATCGAGCAGGCCGCGGCCGGGGGCCAGGGCGTCGCGGTGACGTGTGCGCACTGGGTGGCGGCAGCCCTCTACAACGGCCTGGGCCGCTACGCCGACGCGCTGGCGGCGGCCCGGCAAGCCGGCGAGCACAGGCACGTATTTGTCTCTTCGTGGGTGTGGCCCGAGCTGATCGAGGCCGGCCGCACCGGGGATAGGCACGTGGCCGGCGATGCCCTGGACCGGCTGGCCGAAACGGCACGGGCCAGCGGAACCGACGTGGGGCTCGGGATCGAGGCGCGGTCCCGCGCACTGCTAAGCGAGGGAGAATCCGCCGAGGGCTACTACCGCGAGGCGATCGGCCGGCTCGGCCGCACCCGGCGCCGCCCCGACCTGGCCCGCGCCCACCTGCTGTACGGGGAGTGGCTGCGCCGCGAGGGCCGCCGTGGCGAGGCGCGCGAGCAGCTGCGGGCTGCCTTCCAGATGCTCGACGCGATCGGGATGGAAGGGTTTGCGGAGCGCGCCCGCCGGGAGCTGATCGCCACCGGGGAGAGGGTGCGAAAGCGCAGCGTTGAGACGGGCTACCGGCTCACGCCGCAGGAGGAGCAGATCGCCCGGCTGGCCCGCGACGGCCGCACCAGCCCGGAGATCGGCGCCCAGCTGTTCCTGTCCGCGCGCACGGTCGAATGGCACCTGGGCCATGTGTTCAGCAAGCTGGGCATCGGCTCCCGCCGCGAGCTGCACACCGCACTGGCCGGCCCGGGACGGCCGGACCAGCCGGCCTAGCCGAAGGTCTCAACGACCGTTAGGTACCGCAGGCCTGCCACGTTGCAGGTGGGCCGGTGATGGAAGTGACCCACGTTGAGCTGAGGCTCGTTCACGTCACCATCTCCGCTGCGTCGATGGCGAAGATGCCGCCAAGACCTCCATAAAGAGTCGGCTCTGCCACGACCCGTCCTCCTGTCTGCCTCCTGGCGATGGCATCAGGCTCGCTCTCGCGCGGTCCGGTCGCCCCCGTAAGATCCGGGTCCCCCGGGTGCCGGGCACATCGGGTACCGGGGGCTGCGGGCCGGGGTATCTGCCAGGACTCTTACGGGGCCGACTGGCCGCCGGGAGCACGACCGTGGATGCCAGTACCAACCTTCAAACCATGCGGGACGAGCTAGCCGGCCGCCCCGGGAGGAGGAACTATGTCCACCGCTGCCAGCGCCCACCCGCCGGGTGGGCAGCATCGGGGACCGGAGCTGACGCAGCAGGCCCGCGCGCTGGGCCTGACGTCGGCGACCGGGCTGGTCATCGGCAGCATCATCGGCACCGGGGTGTTCACGATGCCGGCCGTGCTGGCTGGCGCGGGCACCAGCTCGCTGCTCGTGCTCGCGGTGATCGCGGCCGGCGCGATGATCCTGGCGGTCTTGTTCGGCCAGCTGACCAGGCGGGTACCCAACTCCGACGGCGGGCTGTACGCCTACGCCCGGCACGAGTTCGGCGACTTCGCCGGCTACCTCACCGGCTGGTGTTACTGGGTCCAGGCCTGGGCGGGCAACGCGGCCATCGTCTCGTCCTGGGTGTTTTACATCGACGCCCTGTTCGGCATCAGCCCGTCGGGCCTGGGGAACTGGGGCATCGCCCTGCTCGGGCTGTGGGTGCCGGCGGCGGTGAACCTGGCCGGGGTCCGGCAGGTGGCCTGGTTCCAGAACGTGACCGTGGTGCTGAAGTTCCTGCCGCTGCTGTTCGTCGGCGTCGTGGGCTGGTTCTTCGTCCACGCAGGCAACTTCGGCGCGTTCAACGCCTCGGGCGGGAGCCTGTACTCGGCGATCGGGATCGGCGCCGGGGTGGCGCTGTTCTCGTTCATCGGCGTCGAGGTCGCGGCGATCACCGCCAAACGGGTCAAGAACCCCCGCGAGAACGTCGGCCGCGCCTCGCTGCTGGGCACCGCCGCCAGCGCCGTTGTGTACCTGCTGGTGGCCGCGGCGGTGATGGGCCTGGTCCCGCACCACGCGCTGGTAGGCAACGGCGCTCCGTTCGTCCCCGCGTTCCAGGCGATCTTCACCCACGGCGCCTGGGCCGGCAAGCTGGTCGCCGCGGTGGCCGTGGCGTCGGGGATCGGGGCCCTGAACGGCTGGACGCTGGTCACCGCTGAGGTGTCCCGGGCACCGGCCAACGACGGGCTGTTCCCCAGGCCGTTCGCCTGGACTGACCGCAAGGACTCGGCCTGGTTCGGCATCGTGGTGGCCGCCGTGCTGCCCTCGCTGCTGATGCTGTGGCGCTACACCACCAGCTCCGGTCTCACGGTCTTCACCTACCTGGTCGACCTCACCGTGGTCACCGTCGCGATCCCCTACTTCATGTCCGCGATCGCCCAGCTGGCCTACCTAGTGTCCCGGCGGCGGAAGGTGCAAGGCATGATGCTGGCCCGGGATCTGTCGATCACTGTTGCGGCGGTGCTGTTCTCGCTGTGGGTCACCTTCGCCGCCGGGTACGCCGCGGTCTACCAGGCCCTGGTCGTGGTGCTGGCCGGGCTGATCATCTACCCGTTCCTGAAGGCCCGCCGGGAGCGGCTCGGCCAGGCCCAGGCCCCGGTGGAGATGGTGGCCGGTGCCGCCGGTGACGGCGCCGTCAGGCCTGCCCGGACAACTGGCCGACCGCGCAGCCATCTGCGCGTGCGCCAGGACGCCGCGCCATTCTCGGGTGCCGGCTCCGGGGAGAACCAGGGAGGACAGTCATGACCTTCAGCGTGCAGTCAGAGATAGGCCAGCTCCGGCAGGCCATCATCCACCGGCCGGGCCTGGAGCTGTCCCGGCTCACCCCGCAGAACATCGGCGGCTTGCTGTTCGACGACGTGCTGTGGGCGCAGAAGGCCAAGGAAGAACACGACGTGTTCGCCGAGGAGCTCCGCGACAAGGGCGTCCGGGTGCACTATTTCGGGCAGCTGCTGGCCGAGACGCTGGAGATACCCGAGGGCCGGACCTTCGTGCTCGACCGGATCTGCACGCCGGAGAACCTCGGCCCGACGCTGGTCGACCCGGTCCGCAGGCTGGCCGGCGATCTCGACGGCGCGCGGCTGGCTGAGCACCTGGTCGGCGGGGTGCTGAAGGCCGACCTGCACCCCCAGCGGGTGCACAGCCTGAAATGGGACATGCTGCGGGCCGACGACTTCGCCCTCCCCCCGCTGCCCAACCACCTGTTTACCCGGGACAACTCCTGCTGGGTCTACGGCGGGGTCTCGGTCAACCCGATGGCCAAGCCCGCCCGCCAGCGGGAAACGCTGCACATGCGGGCGGTCTACCGCTACCACCCCCTGTTCGCCGGGGCCGATTTCCTCACCTACTACGGCGGCGATGACGCCAGCCACCTGCCCGCCAGCATCGAGGGCGGGGACGTTCATGTCCTCGGCAACGGGGCCGTGCTCATCGGCATGGGCGAACGAACCACCCCGATGGCGGCAGAGATTCTCGCCCAGGCCCTGTTCGCCAGCAGCCAGGCACACACCGTCATCACGGTCGAGATTCCGCATTCCCACGCGATGATGCACCTGGACACGCTCATGACCATGATCGACTACACGACGTTCTCCCTCTACCCCTACGTCGACCGCCACATGAGATCGTGGACCATCACCCCCGGCGACCACGGGCAAGACCTGAAGGTGACCCACAACACCAGCCTGTGGGGCGCCCTCGCCGCTGCGCTGGGGGCCGACACCGTCACCGTGCTCACTACCGATGAGGACATCCGGGCCGCCGAACGGGAGCAGTGGGATGACGGGAACAACTACCTCGCCGTCGCCCCCGGCGTCGTCCTCGGCTACGACCGCAGCGTCGCGACCAACACCATGCTGCGCAAGCACGGCATCGAGGTGATCGCCGTGCCCGGCAGCGAGCTCGGCCGCGGCCGCGGCGGGCCGCGCTGCATGACCTGCCCGATCGAACGCGACCCCGCCAACCCGCCCAGCTGACCGAGAGGGACCTGCATGAACCTGCACGGGCGCAACCTGCTGTCCGAAACCGACCTCAGCCGCGAGGAGTTCCTCTCCCTGGTGGAGCTGGGCAGGCGGCTGCGCGAAGACAAACGCCAGGGGATGACCGGGCGGCGGCTGGCCGGCCGCAACATCGCCCTGATCTTCGAGAAGACCTCGACCCGGACCCGGTCCGCGTTCGAGGTCGCCGCCCACGACGAGGGCGGCCACGTCACCTACCTCGGCCCGGGGGAATCCCAGCTGGGCCACAAGGAGTCGGTGAAAGACACCGCCCGCGTCCTCGGCCGCATGTTCGACGGCATCGAATACCGCGGATTCGCCCAGGAGTCCATCGAGATCCTCGGCGAGTTCGCGGGAGTCCCGGTCTGGAACGGGCTCACCGACGCCTGGCACCCCACCCAGATGCTGGCCGACATCTTGACCATGACCGACCATTGCGGCAAGCCACTGGCGGAGGTGTCGTTCTGCTACCTGGGGGATGGCCGGAACAACACCGCGAACTCGCTGCTGGTGACCGGGGCCATGCTCGGCATAGACGCGCGCATCTGCGCGCCCGCGGCGTTGCAGCCCCCAGCCCAGGTGCAGCAGCTCGCCGGGGTCCTGGCCACCGCGTCGGGCGCCCGGCTCACGGTGACCGGCGACGTTCCCGCGGCCGTGGCCGGCGCGGACTTCCTCTACACCGACGTGTGGCTGTCGCTCGGCGAACCGGAGGACCTGTGGGACAGCCGGATCGACCAGCTTCTTCCCTACCAGGTGAACGCCGGCGTCATGAAGGCCACCGGCAACCCGGCGGTGAAGTTCCTGCACTGCTTGCCCGCCCTGCACAATCGCGACACGGAAATCGGGCGGCGGATCCACGAGAAGCGCGGGCTGGACGCGCTGGAGGTCACCGAGGAAGTCTTCGAGTCACCCGCGTCGGTGGTGTTCGACCAGGCGGAGAACCGGATGCACACCATCAAGGCCCTCATGATCGCCACGATCCCGCCGCCGGCACACCAGCGGCTGCGGCCGGATGCTCCGCCATGACGCCCCTCGCAGCAACACCAGACGGCCGCGGGGCCACCTCTTCGCACGGGCACAGTGGCCCCCTGGCTGCTGGCGGCCTAGCCGGGGACGGGGGTCCAGCGGACCCGCTGGAGCCGCTGGCGACGCTGTTCCGGGACCTTCGCACCTCACGGTCGGGCCTGACCGGCCGGGGGGCGGCGCGCCGGCTGGAGGTGTGGGGGCCGAACGAGCTGGCCCGCCGCGGTGGCCGCCGCTGGCCCGGCGAGCTGGCCCAGCAGTTCACCCAGCCGCTGGCGGTGCTGCTGGCGCTGGCCGCGGCGCTGGCGGCGATCAGCGGGACGCCGCGGCTGGCGGTCGCGATCGCCGCGGTGATCGTGCTGAACGCCGGGTTTTCGTTCGCCCAAGAACTCCAGGCCGAGCACGCGGTGGAGGCGCTGGCCGCGTTCTTGCCCGAACGGGCCCGGGTGCTCCGCGACGGCGTCTGGCAGGAGATCGAGGCGCGGCTGCTGGTGCCCGGCGACATCATGCTGATCGAGGAAGGGGAAAGCATCAGCGCGGATGCCCGGCTGATGACCGGCACAATCGAGGTGGACATGTCCACCCTCACCGGCGAGTCGGTGCCGGTGACCCGCTCAGCCGGGGACATGGACGCCAGTGTGCCGTTGCTGCAGGCCAGGGGCGTGGTGTTCAGCGGCACCGCCTGCACCGGCGGGGAGGCGCGCGCCGCGGTGACAGCCACCGGGATGCGCACCGAGCTTGGCCGCATCGCGGCGCTCAGCCAGCGGGCCGGGCGGGAGGAGAGCCCGCTGGAGCGCCAGGTCAGGCGGGCCGCCCGGCTGATCGCGCTGGTGGCGGTCGGGGCCGGGATCGCCTTCCTGCCGATCGGCCTGGCGGCCGGGCTCAGCGTGGCCGCGGCGGCCAGTTTCGCGATCGGGCTGCTGGTCGCCAACGTCCCGGAAGGGCTGCTGCCCACGATCACGCTCGCGCTGGCCGTCGGCGTGCGGGAGATGGCCCGGCGGGGCGCCCTAGTCAAACGGCTGTCCGCGGTCGAGACCCTCGGATCCACCTCGGTCATCTGCACCGACAAGACCGGCACCCTCACCCAGAACCGGATGCGCGTCACCACCGTGTGGACCCCCGCGGGTGAGGCAAGCGCGGAGAATCCCGGAGGCGAGGACCCGGCCGCGAACACTGGCGCCGCGGACGAGATCCGGCTGCTTGCCCAGGCCGTGTCCGCGTGCAACACCGCGGACCTGGACGGTAGCGGTACCGGCAAGCCAGCCGGCGACCCGACCGAGCTCGCGCTGCTGGAGCTGGCGGCCGCACGCGGCCTGGACGTCTCGCTGGCCAGCAGGGAGAAGCGCCGCCGCGCCCTGTTCCGCTTCGACCCGCGGCTGAAGCTGATGACCACCGTGGATGAGCAGGACGGCGGCCTGGTGGTGAACACCAAGGGCGCGCCCGAGGAGGTCCTCGCCCGGGCCAGCCGGATCCACCGCGGCCCCGGCGAGCCGCCGATCACCGAAGCGGACCGCGACCAGGTGGGCCGGGTCATGCGCGACTACGCCCAGCGTGGCCGGCGGGTCCTGGCCGTGGCCCACCGCACCCTGCCCCCCGGGTCCACCGCCCCACCCGGCGGGAGGACGCCGAACGGGAACTGTGCCTCATCGGGCTGGTGGCGATGCTCGACCCGCCCCGCCCGGAAGTGCCCGCCGCGATCGAGCGGGTGCACCGGGCGGGCATCCGAGTCCACGTGGTCACCGGCGACAACGGGCTGACCGCCGCGGCGATCGCCCGCCGGGTTGGCGTCGGGGTGGGCGGGATGCGGGTGGTCACCGGCACCGAGCTGGACGCGATGAGCGAGGCCCAGCTCGACGACCTGCTCGGCTCCGGCGCTGAAGTGGTCTTCGCCCGCAGCTCACCGGAGGCCAAGCTGCGCATCGCCGACGCACTGCGCGCCCAGGGTGAGGTCGTCGCCATGACCGGTGACGGCGTGAACGACGCCCCGGCTCTGCGCCGCGCCGACATCGGAGTGGCGATGGGCCGCTCGGGCACCGACGTGGCGCGGGAGGCGGCCACCATGGTGCTCACCGACGACAACTTCGCCACGATCGCGGTGGCGGTCGAGGCAGGCCGCCGGGCCTACGACAACGTCCGCAAGTTCATCAGCTACATCTTCACCCACGCCATCCCCGAAGTGGTGCCGTTCCTGGTCTTCGCCCTGGCCGGCGGGGCGGTGCCGCTGCCGCTGACCGTCATGCAGATCCTGGCCATCGACCTGGGCACCGACACCCTGCCCGCGCTGGCGCTGTCCCGCGAGCCCGCCGAGCCGGGGCTGATGGACCGCCCCCCACGGCCGCGCACCCAGGGAGTGATCACCGGCCGGATGCTGGCCCGCGCCTGGGGGTTCCTCGGGCTGATCTCCGCCACCTTGGTCATGGCCGGTTTCTTCGTCACCCTGCGGCACGCCGGGTGGCAGCCCGGCGCCCCGACCGGGCCCGGTACCCCGCTGAACCACGCCTACCGCCAGGCCACCACGGTCGCCTGGCTGGGCATCGTGGCCTGCCAGGTCGGCACCGCCTTCGCCGTCCGCACCGACCACGCATCCCTGCGCTCGGTCGGGGTGTTCACCAACCCGTTCCTGCTCGCCGCGATCGCCGCCGCGCTGGCCTTCGCCGCCGCCCTGGTGTACCTGCCCGCGCTGCACGGCGCCTTCGGCACCGCCGCGCTCACCCCGGCCCAGCTCGCCACCGTCGCACCCTTCCCGTTCATCGTCTGGGGAGCCGACGAAACCCGGCGGCTGCTCATCCGCCACCACCGCGCGGGACGCAACCCCGCCGGTGCCCGGCCGTGAGAGTCGCCGCGGCACTCGGCGGCAACGCCCTGCTCGAGCGGGGCGAGAAACCCGACCCGCTTATCTGCGGCGTGAAAGCTCGGATGAGATGATCAGACCGTGACCGCGGGCACCGACGAGGGGGAAGCTGGGCCTCCGGTGCTCCTGTGCTTCGACGGATGACGCTGCCACGGCGCCGGCAGCTGAGCTGCTGGCTCCGCGGACCGCCGTGGTGCTCACCGTTTGGGAGCCTTACGACCCAGCCACAATTCGGCCCAAAGGCTACCGGACCGGTTCACGTCACTCAGGCACCGCCTCGGCCGGTCCGCGGCCGAGGCGGCGGGAAACGATCCAGAAGCCGACCAGGCCGGCGGCTCCCAGCGCCGCGATGAGCAGCGTGCCCCCGATCGCCCCGTCCGGCAGCGCGAGCGCGTAGAAACGGCGCACCGCAGGCACGGGGAACAGCAGCACGAAGGCGGCCAGCGCGGCGGCCAGCAGGGCGATCCTGCGCCAGGTCAGCGGCATCGCCAGCAGGGCGAGCACGCACAGGCTGAGGATGAGCGCGACCAGGGTCGCGGCGGTGCGCTGCTGGCCCAGGGGAAGACCGTGCGCGCGTGCGAGGGCATACGCCGAGAAGGTCGCGGCGACGACGATGAGCCCGGCCGGAACGGTGAACCGCAGCACCCGGCCGGCGAACCCGGGGAGATAGCGCCGGCGGTTCGGCGCCAGCGCGAGGAAGAAGGACGGAACGCCGATGGCCAGGGTGTCGATGATCGTGAGGTGGCGGGGCAGGAACGGGTAGGGCAGGAGGACCGCTCCCGCGGCGACGGCCAGCAGCGTCGCCCACACCGTCTTCGTGATGAACAGGTTGGCGACGCGTTCGATGTTCGCCGTGACCCGCCTGCCTTCCGCCACGACGCCGGGCAGCGCGGCGAAGCTGTTGTCCAGCAGCACCAGTTCGGCGACCGCCCTGGTCGCGGGCGCGCCCGAGCCCATGGCGACGCCGATGTCGGCGAGCTTGAGCGCCAGCACGTCGTTGACCCCGTCGCCGGTCATGGCGACCGTGTGCCCGCGCGCCTGCAGCGCCTTGACCATGGACTCTTTCTGGTGCGGTGTCACCCGGCCGAAGACCGAGTGTTCCTCGAGCCGGGCGCCGAGCGCGCCGGGGTCCTCCGGCAGGTCCCGGGCGTCGATGGGGTCGCCGGCGCCGGGCAGGCCCGCTCGCGCGGCGACGGCGCCTACGGTGGCCGGGCTGTCGCCGGAGATCACCTTGAGCGCCACGCCCTGCGCGGCGAAGTAGGCGATGGTCTCGGCGGCGTCGGATCTCAGCCGCTCGGCGAGCACGACAAACGCCACCGCGCGCAGGCCCGGCGGGAGCGCCTGGCCGTCCAGGGGCCCGGGGGCGCTCGCGAGCGCGAGGACCCGCCGCCCGGTGGCGGCCAGATCTTGGGCCCGCGGCAGCTGGTCCTGGCTGCCCGCCAGGACCATTTCCGGCGCGCCTAGCACCCAGGCGCCGTGCCCCGCGAAGCTGGCGGCGCTCCACTTCCGTGCCGACGAGAACGGAACGGCGTCCTGGCGCGCCCACCCCGGCGGCGGGGGGAAGGCCTGCCCGATGGCGGCCAGCGTCGCGTTGCGGGCGTCGTCGCCGGCGAGCGCGCCGAGCGCCGCCTCGGCCGGCGCTCGGTCATCGAGCCGGATCAGGCGGTCGAACGCGATCGTCCCGTCGGTGAGCGTGCCGGTCTTGTCGAAGCACACGACGTCCACCCGGGCGAGGCCCTCGACCGCGGGTAGCTGCTGTACCAGGACACCGCGCCGAGCGAGCGTGATCGCGGCCACGCCAAAGGCGATGCTGGTCAGCAGCACCAGGCCCTGCGGCACCATCCCGACCAGCGCGGCGACGGTCGAGGTGGCGCCCTCGCGCACCGTTTCGGCGGTGTGCAGCTGGCTGACGACAACGAGCGCCGCCACCGGCGGGATCGCCCACGTGACGTAGCGCAGGATCTGGTTGATCCCCGCGACCAGCTCCGAGCGCACCGGCGTGAACCGCCGCGCCTGCGCCGCCAGCTTCCTGGCGTACGCCTCGGCGCCCACCCCGGTGGCCTGGTAGTCGCCCGACCCGGCGACCACGAAGCTGCCCGACAGCAGCTGATCGCCCGCCCGCTTGTCCACCGGCTCGGACTCACCGGTCAGCAGCGACTCGTCGGCCTCCAGGCCCTCGCTGGCGCGCACCACCCCGTCTGCCACCAGCTGGTCACCGGCGCGCAGGCCGACCAGATCATCCGCAACCACCTCATCCACAGCGATCTCATGCGGCGCGCCGTCGCGGATCACCCGCACACGGGGGGCGCTGAGCACGGCGAGCTGGTCGAGCGTCCGCTTCGCCCGCAGCTCCTGCCCGATGCCGATCAGCGCGTTGGCGACCAGCACGACGCCGAACAGCCCGTCCTGCGGCTCGCCCACGGTCAGGATCACCGCCAGCAGCACGCCCAGGATCAGGTTGAACCTGGTCAAGATGTTCGCGCGCAGGATGTGGGCGACCGAGCGGCTGGTGTGCTCCCCGCCCGCGTTCGTCAGCCCCCGCGCGCGCCGCTCGGCAACCTCGGCGCTGCTCAACCCAGCCGGCGGCGTCTTGGTGACTGGCGCGGCCGGCGGCGGTGTAGAGGCGGCTGCATCAGCCATGCCTGATCATCCCACCGCGAAGGCCGTTAACGGGTCGGCCGCGAGCTAGCTTGCGGGCATAGGCGGGTCTTGCTAGTCCCTAGCTTCCCCGCCGTGGCGGGGCGCTCCAGCTCGGATGTCGAGGGGTCCGTGCCGGCCCGCCGTCTGGCGATGACCAAGGTGACAGCTGCCGTGAGCAAGGCGCCAACTGCTGCGGCCACTGCGGTCAGCACCGCCACGATCCAGGCGGCTGGCTGGAAACGATCCGCGGGCGGGTCCGCCGTCGCATCCGCCACCGTGGCCAGCGCAGTGGCGAATCCCTGCGCGACGGCCCGGCCGGGGAACAGCTGGTCGGCTGGCCGCCACGATGCGGATCTTCGCCTGGCGCAGTGACGGACGCGGCACGACCGGTCCGAACCGTGAGCGTGCCTGCCATTGCAGCGCCAGCCCTTGCCAATACCAGCAGGAAGGTTCCGAGGATCTCGGAGAGTAGTCACCGCCAGTCATGCGCCGGGTCGCGAAATCGAGGGTTGGGGGCTCACGAGCGCAGCAGCGCGCCCCGCACTCGACGTCCTTCGGTCCGCGCGTACGCGGTTGCTCGCTCGCGCTAATGCCTCGTTGCTTCATGGGCACGCCGATGTTGTGGCGCGCGCCCGCGCGGCTGCGTTGGGGGCTCGAGCGCGGGCGCGGGCGGGATCGGGCATTGCACGGGCCGGCCGGCGGTGACTGTGATCGGCTCCCCGTGGTGGTAGATCTCGAGCTGCTCGCCCATTAGCAGGGTGTAGGTGGCCTGTGTCTGTTCGACCTCGATTCTGAGCCTTATTGTCTCGCGGGCACGGAGGTTGAGCGCCAGGCGAGTGAGCGCCTGCGGGAGGCGGGGCACGAAGCTGAGCTTCCCGCCGAGGTCGCGCAGTCCTCCGAAGCCGGTGATCGCGGCGGTGCAGGCGGCTGCGAGTGAGGCGATGTGGACCCCGTCGCGGGTGTTGTGGTTGAGGTCGTCGAGGTCGAGCAGGGCGGCTTCGGCGAAGTAGTCGTAGGCGAGCTCTATGTGACCGACCTCGGCCGCCACGGCCGCTTGGATGGGCGCCGACAGCGATGAGTCGCGGACCGTCAGCCGCTCGTAGAAGGCGAAGTCGCGCGCCTTCTGTTCCGGGGTGAAATACTCGCCGACGTAGAACAGGGCCATTACCAGGTCGGCCTGTTTGACGACCTGCTTGCGGTACAGGTCGAAGTACGGGTAGTGCCGCAGCAGCGGGTAATTCTCGGGCGGGGTCGAGTCGAAGTCCCACTCTTGGTGCTCGGTGAACCCCTCGGCCTGCGGGTGAACGCCGAGCGACGCGTCGTAGGGGATGAAGATCGCCTCTGCCGCGGTGCGCCAACTGGTGGCTTCCTCCTCGTCGACCCCGAGGGGCCGTGCCAGCTCCGGGTGGCGCTCGATCGCGTCGGCCGCGGCCCGGAGGTTCCGCGCGGCCATCAGGTTCGTGTACACGTTGTTGTCGGCGACCGCGCTGTACTCGTCGGGCCCGGTGACGCCGTCGATCCGGAACCTGCCGACGGCGTCGTGGTTGCCGAGCGAGCGCCACAGCCGCGCGGTCTCGACCAGCAGCTCGACCCCCGCTTCGCGCGCGAACGTCTCGTCCTGGGTGAGCAGCAGGTAGCGCTCGACGGCGTCGGCGATCGCCGCGTTGATGTGGAACGCGGCCCCGCCCGCCGGCCAGTAGCCCGAGCACTCCTCACCGTGGATCGTCCGCCAGGGGAACGCGGCGCCGCGCAGCCCCAACGACCGGGCACGCTCGCGCGCCAGCTCGAGCGTGCTGTGCCGCCAGCGCAGGGCGTCCGCGACCGCCTGGCGGCGCGAGTACGTGAGCAAGAGCAGTGGGAGTACGAACGCCTCGGTGTCCCAGAAGGTGTGGCCGTCATAACCTGGACCCGTCAGTCCCTTCGCCGGGATCAGGCGCTGTTCGCCGCGCGCCCCCGCCTGCACCGTGTGGAACAGCGCGAAGCGGACCGCCTGCTGAAGCTCCGCGTCGCCGTCGATCTCAATGTCCGCGTCCTTCCAGAACGTGTCGAGAAACGCGCGCTGCTGCTGGAGAAGCCCCTCCCAGCCGGTCTGCACGGCGCCGGCGAGGGCCGCGTCGACCTGGTCGCGTAGCGCGGGGACAGTCCGCTCACCCGACCAGCTGTAACCGACGAACTTCGTCACGCGCAGCGGCCTGCCGGGCGCGGCCGTCGCCGTGATCGTGAGTCGAGCGAGATCGCCTTCGCTCCGGATCGCGGTCTGGGTGTCCGGGGGACCGTCGACCCGGTGATCCATCGCTGCGGCCACGGTCAGGCCGCTGCCCATCGTCGTGTGGATCAGCATCGCGCCCAGTTCCTCGCCCGTGAAGAGGTCGGACGCCAACGGCGAAGCGAGCGCCGCTGCCGCCCGCGGGTCCGGTTCGGTGATCGGCAGCGTCTCGTTGGTCACGAGCTCGGACTGGAGCACGACCAGCACCTCCTCTTCGAGCGGCTCGACCTCGTAGCAGATCGCGGCGATCGACCGTTGCGTGAACGAGACGAGCCGGGTCGACGAGACGCGAACAAGGCGTCCCGTCGGCGAGACCCACTCGGCGGTCCGACGAAGCACGCCCGCGCGGAGGTCGAGCACCCGCTCGTGCCTGCGCAGCTCGCCATAGCGCACATCGAATGGCTCGTCCTCGACCGCCAGCCGGATGATCTTGCCGTTCGTGACGTTGACCACCGTCTGTCCGTCCTCTGGGTCGCCGTACCCGGGCTCTGCGTAGGGCAGCGGCCGAGTTTCGTAGAACCCGGCGAGGTAGGTGCCGGGTTGTCCGAACGGCTCGCCCTCGTCGAGATTGGCGCGCAGGCCGAGGTGCCCGTTGGCGAGCGCGAACACCGACTCGGTCTGCGCCAGCCGCTCGAGGTCGAGCCACGTCTCGCGCACCGCCCACGGCTCCACGGCGAATCCATCGTGTTGGATCACGCCACGGGCAGAACCGGCGCGAGATCGCGCACGACGGTGCCCGCGCCGAACTGGTGGTCCAACAACTGCACCAGCTTGTGACGTAGCCGCGGTCGTCACGTGTTCTTGGTCAACCGGCTCGTTCCTGAGCGCCGTTCGCGGACGCGAGGCATCTGACCATTCTCCGGGCGAGCCTCGCGCCCGCAACGCGGTCTGAGGATCGGGTGATCCGGATTGGAGATCTCCACTGGGGACTCGGCGTGGTTCTCTGTTCGCGCCAAGATCAGGCTCTGACCGGCGCAGGGCAGCTTCGATGCGGCGAAGCTGGTGTTCCTGGCGGTAGCTGAGGCTCATCGCGTGCTCCTGACTGCGGCGGCCGTCGCGAGTGCCGGCCGTCGCCGCCCGCAGGCGCGGAGGTTGCGAAGCATGGAGACCTCCTTGTTGCTCAGGTGGTGCGGTCCCGGCGCCAGCAGACGATGACCGGCTATCGATGATTTACTCGTTTTGCTGGTTGAATTACTCTGCGTCCTTGACATTTCAGCATTTCGGAAATGATCAGGCGCAGTTAGAATCCGGTCAGTCCTTCGGGGCTGTTGTACGGGATAGTCGCACTGGTGACCTCGTCGAGCGAACCGTCTGGCTGGACGGCGTAGCCCACTAGTTTCGAGGCGTTCGGGTAGATCTGGTAGAGATAG
>Ga0207646_10001631_pt1 | contig 27383 bp, 27 predicted proteins | sample KBSK5502metaG_FD_184343 | JGI IMG/M metagenome (GOLD analysis project Ga0207646, IMG submission 184343) | Corn, switchgrass and miscanthus rhizosphere microbial communities from Kellogg Biological Station, Michigan, USA - KBS K5-50-2 metaG... | ecosystem: Host-associated > Plants > Roots >...
CACGCCGGCCGGTCCGTTTTGTGTCCGGCGGGCGGCAGTTCTATCCCAAGCCATTCCGAGAGTCGGTCGGCATCCGGACAACGAGCCAGCCCGCCGGATACGACCAACTGTGACACTCAGTCCGGACTATCACCGCATCATCGGTGCGGAACTCACCGGTTAGTCCGGACAATCGGGAAACCGTTTCCTATTTAGAAGAGCCCAGCGTCAGCACGACGATCAGCGCCGGGCCCAGGAGGACCAGCCACAGCGTGGGGAAGACGCAGCCCACCGTCGGTATGAGGATCTTGAGCGAGGCCCGAGCCGCCTCGGTCCGGATCTTAAGCCGCCTCTTCACCCGCATCTGTGCCGCGTGCGCGGCGATGGTGCGCGCGATGGGCACGCCCGTCTTCTCCGCGTAGAGGATGCCCCGGACGAGCGACGTGAAGTCCTCGATGCCGGTGGCCTCGGCCATCTCGACAAGCGCCTCGGCCCGCGGGCGTCCGAGCTGGATCTCGCGCAGCGCGCGGGCGACCAGTAGGGTCAGCGAGTCGTCCTGGTGGCGAACGAGCTGCTCCAGCGCGCGGTCGAGCCCGAGGCCGGCTTCCATCGAGATGGCGACGACGTCCAGGGCGTTCGGCAAGGAAGCCTCCAGCTCCGTTCGGCGCGTGCGGACGAGCTGGTCGAGCCACAGCACGGGCAGGTAGAAGCCAAGCGCAACGCCGACGACCAGGGCGATGCCGATCGCAAACGGAGTGCCGACGAAGATCCCGATCAAGGTCCCGATCGCGCCCAGGCCGGCGGCGGCTGCGATGCGCAGCGTTTGCACCCCGGCGGGGTCGAGGTTCAGTGGATTGCCGATGAAGTCGAGCTGCCGCCGGAAGTTCGCGGCCTGCGCCTCAGGCGTCATTCGGATCGCCTGCCGTTCCAGCCACCGCCGCATTGGTGCGGTAAGGCGCTCCAGGAACGGCTTCTCGAGCTGAAGCGCGACCGCGCTCTGACCGAGGCCCACCTCCTGCCGGGCCAGGCGCTCTCGGGCCAGCGCCGTCGCGTCGGCTGCACGCGACGCGATGATGCCGACGGTCAGCAGGTATGCGCCCACGGCCGCAGCGACGCCGATGACGAGAGGCAGCGCGTTCATGCGATCGCCGTCAGGCGCCGGATGAGCAGGTTGCCGATGAAGAGCAACACCGCCGCGAGGGCGAGCATGAACCACCCGAGCGGATTGACCAGCATCGGTCGGAAGTAATCCCGGACGACGAAGTAGAGCAGCAGCGCGGCGACGATTGGCAGCAGCGTGATGATCAGCGCGCTCGCGCGCGACTGCGCGGTCGCCGCCATCACCTCGGACCGCATCTCCTCGCGCTGACGCATGGTGTCGGCGAGCGTGGTGAGGATCGCGGGGAGATCGCCACCGATCGAGCGCTGGATCGTGATCACCATCACCATCAGGCGGAGGTCGTTGCTGCCGATCCGCTTGACCATGTTGTTCATCGCGCTCTCGATCGAAGCGCCCAGCTCGATCTCGCGCCGCGCCAGGGCGAACTCGTCCGACACAGGCGGACCCGCGTTGTCGGTCACCGCGGCGAGAGACTGCGCGACCGACTGGCCGGCCTTCATCGAGTTGGCGATCAGCTCCATCGCGCGCGGCAGGCCGGCGTTGAAGAGCCGAAGCCGATGACCGCGCCGGTTGCGCAGGTACAGCGCGGGCAGCACGTACCCGATCACGGCCAGGACGACGAACTCGGCCCCGAAGCCAAAGCGGAGCAGCCCGATGATCCCGAAGAGCACGGCAGCGCCGAGCTGGATGATCCTGAACTCGTAGGGCCGCAGCTCGATGTCGGCGCTGACGAGGTCCCGCTGCAGCCGGTTGGGGACCTGCTCCGAGGCGATCCACACGGGGGTTCCCGTCGGCTCGAAGCGGCGCCGCAGCTGCTCCCTGACGTCGGCGAGGGTCCGATACGAGGCGCGGACAGAGTTTTCAGATCCGCTGGACTGCTGGGACCGCACCGTGCCGAAGACGACCAGTCCGACGCCGATTGCCGCCGCGACCGCGACCAGGACGATCGCTGTGCCCATCGGCCTACCTCAGTGGCTGGTGAACAGCCAGCGCTTGTCCACGTCTTTCGGCCCGACGCCGGTCGCCGACGAAACGCTCGGACACTTGTCATCCGGCTGTGTCGGCACGCTTGCGTAGTCCGTGTACGACTCGAGCTCGTACTTCATCTGGGCGTTGTTCAGCAGCCAGTACAGGAACTCGGAATCGCATGCCGTCATGAGCACGGTGAGGCTGCTCGTCACCGCGGCCGTCGCCGGTGCCTGCCCGCCGGTACCGACCGGCCCCACTCTGATCACGTCGACATCCCGGAAGACAGTCCGCACAACCGAAACGCCCGGGCTCTGGCCGAACGTCGAGGTGTTCACGGTGGCAAGCATCGTGATGCGGTCGCCGAGCTGCACGTACCCGCCGACGCCGACCTGCTCACCGGTCGGCACGGTGACGGCGACCCAGCCCTTGGGGATGGGGAGGAACGCGACGTCGCTGTTGCTCAGGATGTCGCCGGCCGAGGTGACCAGGTTGGCGGTGACGGGGCTGTTCGCCGGGATGTCGACGCGCGCGCCCTTGCCCGCAACGTCCTTGACCGCGGAGAAGTACCCGGGCGGGCCAGGCTGGAAGGTCGCGATCGTCAGGTCGCCCGACTGGATGACCGTGCGCGCCTTGATGTCGTGGCTGGCGACGACGAGTCTGGTGCCGGTCGTGTTGCCCTGGATGAGGGGCAGGCTGGCGATCCCGGCGGCGGTGGCAAACGCGAGCACCGCCAGCACGGCTCCGATCACGATGTACAGGCGCCCGCGTCGTGGCCGGGCAAGCGCGGAGGTGGCTATCGACACTTAATCGGGCGCAAGCTTCACAAAAAGGCCCGCTTAAAGCAACTCATTCAATGAGAATGGCCTCCACCACCGCCGTGCTGATCCCGTAGTCGCTGCCGACGGCCGTACCGGCGCCGGCCGCCGCGGACACTGAAAGAGTGCCGCAGGACAGGGTCCCGTCGAGCGTGCTGGTCCCGTTCACGCTGTCCGTGCAGGCGCCTGCCCAGTTCACCGATCCGAACAGCCAGGCCATGGCGGCGGTGCCTGTGATCACGATCTGACCGGTGTTGGTGGCGGGGGTCCAGATCAGCTCGTTCCAACACGATCGGTCGCCGGTCGGGCACCAGGAGGAACCCCCAAGACAGCTCGCCGAGTCAGCCGCCGGGGCCGATGAGCAGGGCGCGGCGAACCAGGTCAGGTTGTTGGGCGAGTCTGCACCGGCGTTGGGCGGACAGGCCGACAGCGAGCACGGAAGGGATCCGAACTGGCACGTCGCGCTGCAGCCGGAGCCCGATCCGGCAGGCAGGATCGTCGCCGAAGAGGAGATCTTGCCGGGGTGGGTGGTGTCGTTGAAGACAAAGTTTTCATTTCCGGCCGCGGTGTCGGCCGCAACCTGGAGGCACAGGAAGGCGCCGGCCGGGATGATGACCGCGGCGCCCGAGGCCGGAGATGTCACGGGGTTACCCCCGGTTCCTGAAAAGTCGGGAAGGACGGGCGACCATGAAACCAGGTTGGTTGCGCCGGTTGGCGCAAGGCAGGGCGTGACGACGCTGTAGTAGAGCGTGACCGTCGCGTTGAGTGTCCTGCCGCCGTTGCTTGAATAGGTCAGCGTGTAGGTGGTGCCGGCCGGTACCGTCTGAGCGCCGGCGTAGGCGACGGTCTCGGACCAGATGTAAGACTTGTCGGCGGGAGTGAAACCGACGTTCTGCTGGCCGCTGGCCGGATCGGTGGTTTGCAGCTGACATTCAGTGGAACAACCGTTGGTCCCCTGGAGCCAGTACTCAGAACTGCCGCCGCCAGGCGCGCACGCTCCTGACGAGAAGCCCGCCTGGTTGACGAACTCCAGGGTGACGTCGCGAGCGAGAAGAGTCCCGCCACCGAGGCAGATCCCGCCCCCGCCCGCGAAACCCGAGCCGTTGAAGTAGTAGAACCCGGGATCCAGGACGGCTTTCCCGGTGCTCGAGAGCGAGGGATTGAGGAAGCCGTAGCAGCTCGGCTTGAAGTGATAGAAGCCGCTCGCGTCTGGGGTCGCAGGCGATGGCCCCAGCCCAGTGCCGACAGCCGTGCCCCCAGCCGTGATGGAGCCATAGCTGCCTCCCGGCGTGCAGGCGGATCCGAGGGCGCCGCCGCCGCTGGCCCGCAGGGTGGCGATGGCGGCCGGGTCCGTATCGGGTTCGGGCGGCAGGTTCGTCGACAATGAGGGCACCGGCTGGGACGCCGTGCCGCCCGCACACGGGTTCGGGTTGATCGTCGCGTCGCCGGCCCCCAGAAAGGCGCTCGTGCCGCTGGCCCCGCAGCCTGTCGTGGTGTGGCCGGAGACCTCATAACCGTCGGCGCAGACGGCGTTGCTCGGGGCCGGGGTGCACATGCCTCCGCCGCCGACCCAGGTCTGGCCGTTGGCGTACACGGAGACGTTGCCCAGGTCCGAGTACGTGCCGGAAACCGCGTCGTAGCGCTGGTGCGCGTACACGGCACAGCCTCCGCTCAAGCCGATCGTGTTTGACGTGACGATGCTGCCGCCGACGTTGAACTGTCCCCCGGTGCACGACAGCGTCCCGGCCGAGAGTGCCGTGGTCGCGCCGTTCAGCTGCTGCGCTACGGCGCGCCGCGTCACGTTGGTGGTCGAGGTCCCGACGTAGTTGCCAAACGAGATGGGCAGCGCGACCGTGAGGATGACCTCGACTTGCTGCTGGTGCGCGCGGTATGGGTAATGGATCGTCTCGCTCAGGCTGCCGGAGAAAGAGTCGGTGCCGGTGTAGGCGGCGGCGCACGAGCCCACGCCGATGGTCAAGGATCCTGTGCGCGTGCGCTGCGTGGCCAGGAAGTTGTCGGCCTCGGTGATCACGGTGCTCGCGGACCCGGCGCTGCAGCCGACGCCGATCTTCAGCGCCGCATCGAGCGCCGACTGGTCGGCGAGCTGCTGCAGCTGGTTGCGCTGCCACTCCACGGAGCCGGTGAGGAGGATCAGCGCGGCAGAGCCGATCAGCGCCACCAGCCACACGGCGACGATGATCATCACCTGGCCCGATTGCTTCACCTCCCCGCTTGCCGGGGAGGTCGGCCGCCTTGCGGCCGGGTGGGGAGATGGCGCCTGTATGGTGCGAGGCATCAATACTCCAGCCGCCCGACCGACTGCGAGTCGAACGTGATCGTGCTCGGGATGCCCAGCAGGGTGTTGAGGACCGGCTTCCACTGCAGCTTCAGGTCGACGACAACCTGCTGGTTTCCGGCTGTGCGCACGGGGCCCGCGCCGCAGCTCGAGCAGCTCCAGCGCGTGTTGCCCGTCGCCGGGTCGAGCTCGTAGATGAACACGTAGACGGTGCTCGGGTTGATCGCCCCCGTCAACGTGATGGTGCCCGGCTGGGTGCCGTTGGCCGCGTACGTGCCATAGGAAGGAGGCGCGCCGAGCCCGGTGGAGTCCAGGTAGACGACCGACATTCCGAGCGCGTCGAGCTGGTGGGCGCCGTTGGTCAGAGGGCCCAGGGTGCAGGGTGTGGCCAGGGCCGTGCAGTCCGGCGCCAGGGTGTTGGACCCGCTGTAGTAGCTGAGCACCGCCTGGCGGGCGGTGTCGCGCGATGCGCCCTGGAGGGCGGTGTAGATCAGCAAGCCGCGACCGAGGTCGACCGTGGCGCCGATCAAAAGAAAGAGCATTGGCGCAATGAGTGCGAACTCGAGAAGGGCTTGGGCTCCTCCCCATTTATGGGGAGGTGTCCGGCGAAGCCGGACGGAGGGGCTGCCGCGCATCACCACGCGGTCGTGGCGCGGCTCGAACCCGTGATCGTGATCCCGCCTCCGAGCACGTTGAGGTCGCTGAAACCGTAATAGACGTAGACGTCGACTTCGGAGTTGTAGAGCGTCTGGACGGAGCCGGTGCAGTTGACGCTCGTCCCGCAGTAGACGGCAACGACCGCGTGGTTGGGCGTCGGCGCCGTGTAATCCGTTCCTACGACGAACGGCGGCGCGTGGTTGATCTGTGTCGGGCAGGTGATGTTGGCGCCGGCGACCACCGCCGCGAGGTCGCCCTTGATCAGGTCGCACATCGCGGTCAGACCCGGCCCGTTGGTGGTGGAGGTCTTGCCGGCGACGTATCTCGCCGCATCCCGCGCCGCGTCCGAGGTCGCACCCGCGAACGAGTAGCCGCGGCCCATCTCGAGCACGCCGGCGACCAGGACGATCAGGATCGGCAGGGCGAGGGCAAATTCGACCAGCGCCTGGCCTGCGCGTCCGCGTCGACGTCTACCCATCGAGCTTGAGGCTGGCGAGGATCACCCGCGCGATCTCGTTCGCGCCGCGCGAGACCATCGCGTTGGGGTCGTGCTGAAGGACGAGCCCGCCCGCCAGCGTCGAGTCCTCGGGTCGCGAGTCGTCGAAACCGACGACGACCGACATCTTGCGGCCGAGGATGGCCTCGACCCCGGCGCGGTCGAGCGGCGGGTGCGGCGAGCGCTGGTTCAGCACCAGCTCCATGCGGTTGTCGGGCACGTTCATGATGTCACGGAAGATCGCCAGCGCCCGGCGCGCGTCGGTCATGGCGGCTATCTCGGGCGGGACCACGATGACCAGGCACTCGGCGCGCTCGATCACGGCCAGGCCCGTCTCGGCAAGCGAGGTCCCGAGATCGACGACGATCACCTTCTGCCAGGGCGCCACTGTGTCAAGAACGCGCCCGATGAGCTCCCCGTTCAAGGTGTCCACCTCTTCCGGTCGAAGCGTGCCCGGAAGCACGCCCATGCCCGTGCGGTGGTTGACGATGTTGCCGCGGAGGACCGTCTGGAAATCCACCCCGGACGCCCTCGAGGCGCTGGCCACCGATCCGGTCGCGATGAGGTCGGCGAACAGCGCCGCGTGGCCAAACGGGGCGGCCAGGTCGACCAGGAGGACCTGGCGCGGGAACTTGCGCGCCAGGGCGGCCGCCGTGTTGATGGCCAGCGTGGTGGTGCCGGCTCCGCCCTTGGCGGAGAAGAAGGCCACGATCGGAGCGGTGTCGCGCGACGAGACCTGGGCCTGGATCGCGGCTGCGGCCGAGACCTCCTGCTCCCAGAGCTTGTCGAGCGTGACGGCGACCTTCTCCACGGTGGGGCCCAGGCCCTCGAGGAGACCGTCGCGGTCGAGCGTCAGGAGGACCGCATCGGTCAGGCCGTAGATGTTGGTCACGTACCGCTCGCCCGTGCGTGGGGCCGGGAGGATGACGAGGTCGCCGGGGGCCGGCCGGCGCGTCAGGAGGACCTTGCCGGCGGTGTCGGTCACCGACTCCTCGACCTGGCCGGAGGCCACGAAGACGACGATGTCGCCCCCCTGCCCACCCAGGCGGAGGGTGTCACGCGCGGCCAGGCCGACCGGCCGCATGCGACGCGCGACGGCACGCAAGACGCCGTCGTTTAGTTCCGAGAATACGGCCGACATCTCCAGGATCCGCATCCGCATCTGGAGTGCGGACGGAACCTGTTCACCGCCGGGTACGCCACCGCTAGCGGCCACCTGGGCTAACTCTTCCTCCCGTGCCCGCTGTAAGGTTTCGGGAACCTCACGGGCGTTCAAAACGCCGATACTGTAGCAACCGCCCCCCAAATGGACCCTTCGCTTCGCAGCAATGGCTCAAACACAAAGCCGGTGATCCAGGCCTCCACCCGCGGCGCAGGGCGATCTCGGGTGGCCGGCCGCGTTGATCGGGTGCTTAACACTGCCCTCGCCGGGGAGCGGGCGGCCGTCCTCAACGTCACCGCTGCCGAGCTGCTGGCCGAGCCCGTGGCCGTCGCGGGAACGATCGAAGCGGCCCTTGACCGGCCGGGGGTGGGCGTGATGGGGCACTGGATGGTGCACGAGCTGTTCCGCCGGTCCCAGCTCTACGACGAGCTGCTGAACTCGCTGGCCAGCCCGAACTCGGTCACCCGCGCCGCCGCTGCCCGGATCTGCGGGGCCGCCCGGATGACCGACTCGGTCCTCTGGATCTCCGACATGGTCAAGGACTCGAACCCGCGAGTCAGGGAGGCGGCGGTGCGCTCGCTGGCCCAGCTGGGCGGCCGCCGGGCCGTCGAGGAGCTGATGGCGGCAGCCGGCCTTGTCCCTCTGCACCGCCTCGCGATCGCCCTCGCCCGAGCGGCCTCGGACGTCGACATAGAGGCCTTGATGCGGCAGCCGGCCGACGAGCGGGCGGCCGTGGCCACCGTCCTGGCGTGCGGCCTCCGGCGCGACGTGCTTCGGGTTTCGCCCCTGCTCGGCATCACCCACGACCGAAGGTGGCCGAGGCAGGTACGGCTGGCGGCGTGCAAGGCGCTGGCCGCCATCGGCGACCGTTCCGCGGCCGACGGACTTCACCGCCTCGCCGAGTCCGACCCCGATGCGAGCGTCAAGCAGGCCGCCGAGCGCGCCCACCGACGGCTGCTCAAGCGCGCCGTGGGGAGGCCGCGATGAAGCTCTCCGAGCGGTTCGACCGCCGTTACCAGCAGACTCCCACCACGGCGCCGCAGACCGCGGTGGCGGGTCCGCAAGAGCCCGTGACCGAGCAGCTACAGGTGGTCGACGGCGCTGAGTCCATCGCCCCAGTCGAGCGCCGGGCGGTGCCTCGGCAGGGAGCTGCCCCCCACCCGGCGGTGGAGGCTGTTCGCGCCGGCGGGGCGTCCGCCACGCTCAGCCCCGCGCTCGCCGCCGCGAAGGCCGAGATCCACGGCGAGCTGCTGCGCCGGCACGCCGCCGCCATCGACATCACGAACCGGGCGGGCATCCGCCGGCTGCTCACGCAGCTCACCGAGGACCATTTCCGCGCCAAGCCGCCGGCCGCCCTCGTCACGGCGGAGGATCGCGAGCGGCTCGTCGACATCCTGTTCGACGAGGTCATCGGGCTCGGGCCGCTGGAGGCGCCGCTGCGCGACCCGGACATCACGGAGATCATGGTCAACCGGCCAGAGCAGATCTTCGTCGAGCGTCGTGGTCGGATCGAGCTGACCAACCTTGCGTTTGAAGATGAGGCCAGCCTCCGACGCGTCATCGACCGGATCGTCTCGACGATCGGGCGCAGGGTCGACGAGTCGGAGCCGATGTGTGACGCGCGCCTCAAGGACGGCTCGCGCGTCAACGTGGTCATCCCACCGGTGGCGATCTACGGGCCGTGCCTCACCATTCGCAAGTTCGGTCGCGAGGTCCTCACCCCCGAGAAGATCGTGACCACCGGCGGTTCAAGCGAGGCGATCCTGGAGTACCTCGACGCGGCGGTGAAGACGCGCCTCAACATCATCGTGTCCGGCGGCACCGGCTCCGGCAAGACGACTCTGCTCAACGTCCTCTCCGGGTTCATCCCCGGCGACGAGCGGATCGTCACATGTGAGGACGCGGCCGAGCTTCGCCTGCGCCAGGTGCACGTGATCAGCCTGGAGTCCAAGCCCGCGAACGTCGAGGGTCATGGCCAGATCTCGATTCGCGACCTGGTCCGTAACTCGCTGCGAATGCGACCCGACCGCATCATCGTCGGCGAGGCTCGCGGCGGCGAGGCACTGGACATGCTCCAGGCGATGAACACCGGTCACGACGGTTCGATGAGCACCTTGCACGCGAACAATCCACGCGACGCGATCACCCGACTCGAGACGCTCGTTCTGCTGGCCGGGACGGAACTGCCTTCGCGGGCGATCCGTGGCCAGATCGCGTCGGCGATCAACATCGTGGTGCAGACAGAGCGGTTGCGTGGAGGAGCCCGCAAGATCGTGGCCGTGTCGGAGGTGCTGGGCATGGTCGATGGAGAGATCGCAATCCAGGAGCTCTTCACGTTTCGGCAGGTCGCGGTGACGCCGGATGGACGCGCCGTGGGCTACCACACCGCCACCGGGACGAAGTCGAACTTCGATGCCCACTTCAAGTCCAACGGCGTGGAGTTTCCGGGCTCGATGTTCGAGCCTGTCACCCAGCCCTCGATGGAGCACCTGTACTAGATGAGCGAGTTCAGCGACATCGCCGGCAAACCGCCCGAGCAGGGCCCGGACGGGCATCGCCACCAGGTTCACTTCGATGCCGACCTCCTGGACGATGTCGGCCACCAGCTGCGCAACCAGCTCAACGCGGTGGTGGGCGCCGCCGGTCTCCTGGCCACCGGGGCGGAGACGAGCGAGGAGCGCGAGCTCGCGGCGATCGTCGAGTCAGGGGCCGAGCAGGTGGCGCGCATCGTCGATGACGTGCTCGATGCCGCCAGCATCGAAAGCGGCGAGTTCGAGCTTGCATTGCATCCGTACGATGTCCGGTCAACTGTCGAGAGCTGCCTCGGGATCGTCTCTCAGGCGGCGGGTGCCAAAGGCCTCGACATTTCCTTTAATGCAGCGTCCGATGTGCCGAGCGTGGTCATCGGCGACTCGCGCCGGCTCGAGCAGATCCTGCTCACGCTCCTGCACGGTGCGGTCGAACGCACTTATCGCGGTGGCATCGGCGTCGAGCTGGCTTCGGAGGACCGCGGCGGGCTCGTCGCGCTGGCCTTCAAGATTCGCGACACAGGGCGTGGCGTCCCAGCGAGGATCCTCCGCGGCGGCCTGGACGGGGTCACAGGACCCTACGATCGCCTGGAGGCCGGAGACCGGCTCGCGATCTTGAGCCTCCGGACTACAAAGCGCCTCGTCGAGATGATGGAAGGCGAGCTGCGCGTCGATCAGGGTGGGGTGGAGGCCGGTCCGGACGCGGGCACAGTCTTCGACTTCACCGTGCTGGCGGAGGCACTGCCTGGTTCAGTCGCGACGACTCAGCTGACCCTCGAAGCGATGCGCGTCCTGGTCGTCGCCGTCGACCCGACCGAGAAGCGGCTCCTCGCCCTGCAGGTCGAGCAGTGGGGCGCCAACGCGACCGCTGCGTCACCCGACGAGGCGCTCGCCGCCGTGAAAATGGGACGCCCGTTCGACATCGCGCTGATCGAGCACCGTCCGCCGGCGGTCGACGGGCTGCAGATCTCAACCTCGCTGCGCGGGATGCGGCGCCCGGAACAGATGCCGATCGTGGTGATCGCGTCGGCCCCGCCGGGATCCGCCGAGACCGCGGCTGCGGACAGCGGCGTGATCCAGGCGACGCTGACCAAACCGGTGCCGCCGCGCACGCTGCACGACGTGATGATGCAGGTCGGCGGCCGCGGCGCCCAGCCGCAAGAGATCCAGTCCACCGTCGAGCCGGGTGCGCTGCGCGTATTGATCGCTGACGACAACGCGCTGAACCAGAACCTCCTGAAAAGGTTGGTCGCCAAGCTCGGGCACACGGTCGACGTTGTCTCTAACGGCCGCGAAGCGGTGGCCGCGGTCGCGCAGACACCGTATGACGCGGTCCTGATGGATGTGCTGATGCCGGAGATGGACGGCCTGGTCGCCGCGGAGGCGATCTGCCGGAGATGGCCTCGCGGCAACCGGCCTCGCTTGATCGCGCTCACCGCGATGGCCGGTCCCGGCGACCAGGAGCGGTGCTTGCGCGCCGGGTTCGACGACTACATGAGCAAGCCGGTGCGTCTGAACGACCTGACGGAGGCGCTCAAGACGGCGATCGGCTACCGGGCGAACCGAGAGCGCGCCGGGCTCTAGTTCCGGAGCCTGCTGTCGAGCCGGTCTTCGTGCGTCGCTCGCCGTGAGGCGCGCTGCTCCAGGTAAACGACGAGGATCACGATCACCCCGCCGAGCACCATCAGCCCTCCGAGCGCCTCCGCCTCCGCGCCGGTTGGCTGGGTGATGATCTGGACCATCGCGGCCCCGAACACGAGGATGTAGCTGAGGCCGAGCAGCCTCACGCGCGGAGCGACCTCTGAGGATTCGCCTCCGCGCCACGGGCGCTTGCCGATGATGAAAAGGTAGGCGCCCATGATCAAGGCCAGCGCGGCGAGCACAAGGGACGCGATCTGCACGTATGCGGTCGTCACTCGGCGCGAGAGTTTAACCCGTCAACCCGGTGGTTCTTACAATCGAACACTCAATGCCTCGCTCCGAACCGATCAAGGCGGTCCGCGGGGTTCGCGACATCCTTCCCGCCGAACTGCCCCTGTGGCGCGCCGCCGAGCAAGGCGCGACGGCCGTCGCGCGACGTTTCGGCTACGAGGAGATCGTCACCCCGATCCTCGAGCACGCCGAGCTCATCGAGCGCGCGGGCGAGGACACCGACGCCTTCGCCAAGGAGCTCTATCGGTTCGTCGACCGGGGCGACCGCGCTTTGGCCTTGCGCCCGGAGGCCACGGCCGGCGTCGTGCGGGCCTACTTCGAACGCGGGCTCAACCAGGGCGCGCAGCCTTCGCGTCTCTATTTGATCGGGCCCATGTTCCGTTACGACCGGCCCCAAAAGGGTCGCTACCGGCAGTTCTTCCAGCTGGACATCGAAGCGATCGGCAGCGCGGCGGCGGCCCTGGACGCCGAGGTCGTCGAGCTGGCCCGCGACTGGCTGCGCGAGATCGGCCTGGGCGACCTGCGGCTCGAGCTCAACAGCATCGGCGACTCGAAGTGCAGGCCCGCCTATCTCGAGCTCCTGCAGGCCTACTACCTGTCGCTGAAGGAAAAGCTGAGCCCAGACTCGCAGCAACGCCTGGAGCGCAACCCTCTGCGGCTCCTCGACAGCAAGTCGGAGCAGGACGCGCCTTTCAAATCAGGTGCGCCAAAGATCACCGACCACCTGTGCGACGACTGTGCCGCGCACTGGGCCCTGGTGCGACGTTTGCTGGACGCGGCGGAGATCGAGTACGTGCTGAATCCCTACCTCGTTCGCGGCCTCGACTACTACACGCGCACGGTCTTCGAATTCTTTCCGAGCGGGGCCTCTGGACAGCAGGACGCACTCGGAGGTGGGGGGCGGTACGACGGCCTCGCCGCGGCCGAGGGATGGCCGCCGACGCCCGCGGTCGGTTTTGCCAGCGGTCTCGACCGCGTCACCGAGCTGATGGCGGCGAGCGGTGTGGACGTGATCGCGAGGCCGGCGGCCGACGTTGTGGTGGTGCCTGAAGGCGACCTGGCGGTCGAGGCCGCCGAGGTGGCGCGCATCTGCCGGGCGGTCAGACCGACCGCGGTGGACTACGAGTTGAAGAGCCTCGCCGCGAAGATGCGCGCGGCGAACAAGCTGGGCGCGAAGTGGGTCGTGCTGCTCACACCCGACTCGTCGGCACGCCGCTCCGCGCAGCTGCGCGACATGTCGAGCGGCGAGCAGGAAGAGATGGACTGGGTCGAGCTGCCGACCCGCCTGGCGTGAGCGGCTTTTCAGCGCCCCACTGCGGCTCGCTTCGCGCGACCGATGAGGGTCGCGAGGTTGAGCTCTACGGCTGGGTCGCGCGCCGTCGCGACCACGGCGGCGTGACATTCATCGACCTACGCGACCGGTGGGGATTGGTGCAGGTCGTGGTCCGATCGCTCGAAACCGAAGTGAGAAACGAGTACGTGATCCGCATCAAGGGCAATGTCGCCCGACGGCCCAGCGGATCAGAGAACCCAAGGATGGCCACAGGCGCCATAGAGGTCGTCGCGAGCGACCTGGAGATCATCTCGGAAGCCAAGACACCACCATTCGAAATCCAGGACGACGTCAACGCCGATGAGGCGCTCCGCCTGAAGTACCGCTATCTCGACCTGCGGCGGCCGAAGATGACACGCAACCTCGAGCAGCGGCATCGCGTGGTGCAGGCGATCCACCGCTACATGGACGCGCATGAGTTCATGGAAGTCGAAACCCCAATGCTGCTCAAAGGCACGCCCGAAGGTTCACGCGACTTCATCGTCCCGTCGCGCCTCCATCCAGGCAACTTCTTCGCGCTGCCGCAGTCGCCGCAGCAGCTCAAGCAGCTGCTCATGGTCGCCGGGATCGGCCGCTACTACCAGATCGCTCGGTGCCTGCGCGACGAGGACCTGCGGGCCGACCGGGTCGTCGAGATAACCCAGCTCGACGTCGAAATGTCGTTCTGCACGGAAGAGGACGTCTTCACGCTGATCGAGGGCCTCTGGGCGAAGGTCTTTAAGGACGTGCTGGACGTCAACATCACGACACCGTTTCCTCGGCTCGATATGCAGGAGTCGCTCTTGAAGTACGGCACCGACAAGCCCGACCTGCGCTACGGCCTGGAGATCTCTGACGTCAGCGGAGCTCTGCGCGAAACAGGCGCGACAGTGCTGCGCTCGGCGCTCGACGCAGGCGGGGTCGTGCGGTGCTTCGCGGTTCCCGGTGGCAAGGACATCAGCCGGCGCGAGCTCGACGAGCTGGCGCTCATCGCAAAAGGCGCTGGGGCGAAAGGATTGGCGTGGATTCCGGGGCCACTCGACCGGCACCTGAGCGAAGACGAGATGGCGGCGATCAAGTCGGCCGTGAGTGCCGGGCCTGACGACTTGATCCTGGTCGTCGCCGACCGGCGACGAAAGGCCGAGACGGTGATGGGTCTTCTGCGTCGCGAAATCGCGCGACGTCGCAAATTGGTGCGTCAGGGCGAGTGGAATTTTCTGTGGGTCTACCCGATGTACCTGTTCCAGGAAGATGACCTGGGCAACCTCACGTACGGCCACCACCCGTTCACGTCGCCATGGCCGGAGGACATGCCGCTGCTCGCGAGCCGCCCGTATGAAGTAAGGGCTCGCGCCTACGACTGCGTCCTCAACGGCGTCGAGATTTCGGGCGGCAGCATCCGTATTCACGACCGCGAGCTGCAGGAGAAGGTCTTCGAGGTCCTCGGCATGAACAAGGAGAAGATCAGCTCCCAATTCGGACATCTGCTCGACGCATTCGAATATGGAGTCCCGCCACACGGGGGAATCGCCGCCGGGATCGACCGCTTGATGATGACGATCATCGACACCGAGAACATCCGGGACGTGGTCGCGTTTCCCAAGACTCAGAGCCACCAGGACCTGATGCTCGGCGCACCCTCTGAGGTCGACCCGGCGCAGCTCGAGGAGCTTCACATCCAGGTGGTTCCGCCCAAGAAAACAGCGTCGTAGGATTGGCTGTGCTCCCGAAGGGTGGCGGGCATGTGCGCGTTGCCCAACACTCGACGAAAGGGACCCCGGAGTCCGCAAGGCCGACCAAATGCCCGCTTCGACGGGACTTGGAGAGCCGAGGCAGGGGACCCACCTGAGCATGCTCAGGACAACCCACCCCCCGCTGCTCGGAGGGAGCGCTTGCCTCGCCCTGCACTCGATTGAGCGCGTTTGGCGCCAAACGAGCCTTTGCGGGGTGGGCGATAAGCGCCTCTGGCGCCAGACGCGCGCATCGCCCCTCCTCAGACGATGAAGCTCATCCCCCCCGGCGTCGTCGTCGCCGTGCTTCTCGTCCTGATCGTCTCCCAGCTCTGCTTCGCCTTCCTCCCGTACCGCCGCCGCGCCTATCTCCCGATCCTTTTGATGACGGCGATCGGCTTCGGCCTCGGCCAGCTCTGGGACTACCTGGGTCTGCCGTCCCTGCGCCTCGGCCAGGCCAACCTGGTGCCGGCCGTGGCCTTCGCGCTGCTGCTCCAGCCGCTGGCACGCTTCATCCCCCGACGCCCTCGCGAACCGAAAGACGCCGGCTCGAGCAATGAGGGGAGCCGCAACTAAGATTGCGGTTGTGTTTGCGCGTCGGGCGGTGGGGGTATGCACTCCGTGAACAGCCAGAGCTTCATGTGGATCGCGTTCGGGGTGGCCGCGCTGATCGTGGCGCTCGCCTTGGCCGGGGTGCTCCTCAGGCTGCGCGGAACGCTTGGAGCGGTCGAAGAGCTCCTCGACACGACGAATGAAGAGATGAAAGAGACACTGCCCGAGGTGAGACAGACGATCGAGAACGTGAACGACATCACGTCTGGCGTCAACGTCGGGCTTAGGACCGGCGGTCAAGGGCTGGCCGCGGTCGGCCGCGGCATCAGCGCCGCGGTGCACGGCGTCGGGGAGGCAGGCAAGAGCCTTGTTCGCTCGGTTAAAGGAGGTTAGCGGTGGCTGATGACAATGGCGGCGGAGGCGGTTTCGGCTGGTTCATACTCGGCGGTCTCGTCGGTCTCGCCGTCGGTGCGTACATCGCGTCGGGTCCGGGCAAGGAGCAGATCGACAGCCTGCGCAGCAAGACCATCGAGCTGAGCGGCAGCGAGCCGGTCCAGCGCGCGCGCGACGCGGCGCAGCGGGCACGGCAGATGGTCACCGACCCGGATCACCCGGTCGGCAAGGCAATCCAGGATGGTGTGGCGGCGGCCAAGCGGAAGCGCGAAGAGCTGGAGGCGACTGCGGCGCGGAAGATGCAGCGGTCGACCAACCTGGAGGAATAGGCCGGCACAATGGCCAAGCGAAACCTGGCTGAGCTGAAGATCCCGGCCACATCGGCGTTCATCCCCGTGGCCAAGCGCGTCGCGACGACGCTCGGGGCCCAGCTCGGGCTGAGCCTGATGGACCTCGACGAGCTGTCGATTGCGCTCACGCAAGCGTGCGACAGCGCGATCTCGGCGGCCGAGGACATCGGCACCCCAGCGGACCTGAAGCTCACCTATTTCGCCACCAACCGGGCGCTTGTCGTCGACGTCGACGTGATGCCAATCGGTACAGCGCTGCCGCTGCCGGCGGGCCGGCACGTGTCGCGGGTGGACCCCGAGCTGCAGCGGCTCGCGTACGAGATGATCCGGTGCTTCGTCGATGACTTCCGACCGACCATCGAGCCGCTTACGGGGCACGTGAGCTTCCGGATGGTCAAGCACCTGGCCGGCTGAAGTTCGCCGAACGCGCAACTATTAGTCAGTGGCATCACCGCCGCGGATACCCCGCGAGGAGCTGCGGGCGCTCCATCGCCGGTACAAAGAGACGACCGACCAGGCCGAGCGCGACCGCATCCGCGCCCAGCTGGTTGACGCTTATCACGACTTCGTCTACTTCCTGGCGCGGAAGTTCGCCAACCGTGGCGAGCCTTTGGACGACATCGTCCAGGTCGGATATCTCGGCCTGATCAAGGCCATCGAGCGATTCGACCCCGACCTCGGCTACGAGTTCACGACCTTCGCCACGTTGACGGTAGCGGGCGAGATCAAGCGGTACTTCCGCGACAAGGGCACCGCCATCCGTTTCCCGCGCCGCCTGCAGGAGCTCCACCAGTCGGTCCTGCGCGTCAACGAGCAGATGAAGAACGAGCTCGGCCGCGAGCCGTCGGTGGCCGAGCTGGCGGAGCGTCTCGGCGTCACGCCCGACGATGTGACGGAGGCGATGGAGATGGGGCCGGCCTATGTGCCGCTGTCCCTCGATCAGCCTGTCGGCTCGAGCGACGGGCTCGAGAACCGCACGGTGGCGGAGCAGATCGGCGGCGCCGACCCGGAGCTCGAGCGGGTCGAGATGCGGGATGTGCTCGACCGCGCCATGGAGCACCTCACCCCGCGTGAGCGCGCCATCATGGCGATGAGGTTTTACGAGCAGATGTCGCAGTCGGAGATCGCGCGCCGCCTCGGGATCAGCCAGATGCACGTCTCCCGCCTGCAGCGCGCCGCCCTGGAGCAGCTCAGGAAGTACGTGCCGCAGGAGAGCACCGGCTGATGCCGCTGCTCGAGGATGAGGCGCCCCCGGATCCGTACCAGCTGTTCAGCAAGTGGTATGGGGAAGCCCTCGAGGCCGGCACTCCACAGCCCGACGCGATGACGCTCGCGACGGTCGGCGAGGAAGGGCCGTCGGCGCGCATGGTCCTCTACAAGGGTCTGCAGAAAGGCTCGTTCATCTTCTACTCCAACTACGACAGCAGGAAGGGACGCGACCTGTCGCACGACCGCCGGGCCGCATTGGTCTTCTACTGGCCCGCGACGCGACACCAGGTGAGGGTGTACGGCGTGGTGCACAAGATCAAGCGCGAGGCGTCCGCCGAGTACTTCGCAACCAGGCCGCGCGGGGCGCAGCTCTCCGCTGCCGCTTCGCCGCAAAGCCGTGTGGTCCCGTCGCGCTTCTTCCTCGAGCGCAGGGTGCGGGAGCAGGCGTCCATGCACCCGGACACCGTCCCGCTTCCGCGGGCCTGGGGCGGCTACGCGCTCAGGCCGTCGTGGATCGAGTTCTGGGAGAACCGCGAGGACCGCCTCCACGACCGCCTGCGCTATACGGTGAAGGACCGGGGCGGTTGGCGCATGGAGAGGCTCGCCCCTTAAAGGTCGATCTATTTCGCCTCGGTGTATCCAACGGCGCGTATCGAGTTCAGGGATTCGGCCCCGTTGGCTTCAGCGAGGCGGGAATCGCATCGACGGGATGCCGCCCAGCGGCGGTGAGGGTCCCTCGCCCTACACTAGGTTGGCCCCGTGACCGGGAATGAGATCCGCACACGCTTTCTAGAGCATTTCGCGAGTCGGGAGCATCTGGTCTTGCCCAGCGCACCGCTCGTTCCGCAAGGCGACCCGAGCACGCTCTTCATCTCGGCCGGAATGCAGCCGCTCCAGCCCTACTACCTGGGCTTGAGCCAGCCTCCCGCGCCCCGTCTCGCCAGCTCCCAGAAGTGCCTCAGGACGGGCGACATCGAAGAGGTGGGGAAGACAGATCGACACAACACTTTCTTCGAGATGTTGGGCAACTTCGCACCAACCGGCGACTACTTCAAGGAAACCGCGATTCCACTGGCCTGGGAGCTGGTCACGAAAGGATTCGATATGCCGGTCGACAGGCTGCGCGTGACTGTGCATCCCTCAGACGACCAGGCCTTCGAGATCTGGACGTCGAAGACCTCAATCCAGGCCGAGCACGTGACAAGGCTCGGCGACAACTGGTGGGGGCTCGGCCGCGGGCCATGCGGTCCTGACTCTGAAATCTGGTGGGACCGCGGCCGCGAGTTTGGTTGTGGACAGCCAGACTGCTATCCCGACCACTGCACGCGCTTCACGGAGTTCTGGAACCTCGTGTTCCCCCAGTACGACCAGCGTGGCGAACTGTCCGGTCCGCCCTCGACGGCCGAGGCGATCCGGCGCGGAATCGCGGAGGGTGCGCTCGCGCCTCTGGCCAAGCCCGCGATCGACACAGGCATGGGTTTGGAGCGGATCACATACATCCTCCAGGGCAAGACCAACATCTTCGAGACCGACCTGATCGCGCCAATCGTCGAGTTCGTTCGGGGCCACAGCAAGAAAGCCGCGACACTGTCAGAGCGGATCATCGCCGACCATGTCCGCGCCGCTGTTTTCTGCATCGCCGACGGCGTGGTGCCGTCGAACGAGGGACGCGGATACGTGTTGCGCCGCCTGATCCGCCGTGCGGCGCTCCACGCGCGCAACGTGGGCATGAGCGCGAAGCTTTCAGGCGGCACGAGGGTCGCCATCGACATCTACAGCGATCACTACAGCGAGCTGAGGCAGCGTGAGCGATTGATCGCGGATGTGGTCGACGCCGAGACCGACCGCTTCGCGAAGACGCTCGAGCAGGGGATGGAGCAGTTCGAGAAGATCGCGTCGCGCGGCGCCAAGACGATCTCCGGCACAGACGCGTTTCGCCTGCACGACACGTTCGGCTTTCCGCTCGAGCTGGCGCGGGAGCTGGCGGCCGAGCGCGGGCTTGTGGTCGACGAGGACGGATTCCGTGCCGAGATGGCCCTGCAGCGCGATCGCTCCCGACGCAACGTGCCGCGCACGCTGGCGGAGGTCAAAGACCTGCCGAAGGCGGAGTTCACCGGTTATCAAGAGCTGACCACCGAAACGAGGGTCGTGGCCATCCGGCGCGGCGGCGCCACCGTCGACGCGGCGCGGGAAGGCGATGAGGTCGAGGTCTACCTCGAGCGCACACCTTTTTATGCGGAGTCAGGCGGCCAGATCGGCGACACCGGGACCATCACGACGCCCAGCGGCCGCCTTCGCGTCGAGGACACGCAGAAGCCGGTCGAAGGCTCGATCGCCCAGATCGGCACTGTCGAAACGGGCGAGATCGTTCTCAGGCAAGAGGCGACCGCGGCCGTCGACGAGAAGCGCCGGCGCCAGATCATGCGCCACCATTCGGCCACTCACCTGCTGCACAAGGCGCTACGCGAGACTCTGGGCGATCACGTGGTCCAGAAAGGCTCATGGGTCGGCCCCGACCACACGACCTTCGACATCCCGCTGAATCGCGCGATAACCAAAGAAGAGCTCGGCCGCATCAACCACCGTGTCATGGAGAAGGTTCGCGCGGCGCTGCCCTTTCACGACAGCCAGAAACCGTACAAGGAAGCCGTCGCACAGGGTGCGATGCACCTTTTCGAAGAGAAGTACGGCGACGTGGTCCGCGTCGTCTGCTTCGGCGACTGGACCTGCGAGCTGTGCGGCGGCACGCACGTTGCCAACACCGCCGACATCGGGACCGCGGTCATCGTCTCCGAGTCGAGCATCGGCTCAGGGCTGCGCCGCATCGACATGGTCGTCGGGGAAGCCGCTGACGACCTGGTCCAGCGTGACCGCGACCTGCTCAACGAGCTCGCGAAGTCGTTCAACACTACCCCGGAGCAGCTGCCCGAGCGAGTCCACGCCCTGAGGGCGCAGCTCAAAGAGCTCGAAAAGGAGCGCGAGAAGCTGCGCGACCAGGTTCGCGCGGCCCGGGTCGGCGGCACGGACGGGTTCGCGGTCAAGCACGGTCGCGTGGACTACGTGGCCCAGACCGTCGATGCCACCAGCGACGACGAGCTCAAGGCATACGCCGACCGCTATCTGGAACGGGTCAAATCCGGGGTCGTAACCCTTGTCGCCGGAGACAAGTTTGTCATCAAGGTGTCCAATGACCTCGTGCCTCAGTTCGATGCCACGCGCCTCAAGGAGCTCTTCGGCCGCGGCGGGGGCCGGCCGCAGCTGGTCAGCGGCAAGCTGACCGTCTCGGCGGACGAGGCGTTCAAGCGCCTGGACGAAGCGCTGGGAGAACGGTGACGACTGTCCTGAAAGGCGGGTATGACGCTTCTTCGATTGCCTCCGGAACGGACAGTCGCCGACGTGAGTCACTGAAGTGACGAAATTCAAATTCCTGCGCAAGCGCAGCGACTACTACCGGCACTTCACCGTGCTGGACATCGGGACCGACCTGATCAAGGTCCTGGTGGTTCGCCGCGAGGGCCCGGACGGCGAGGTGCTCGGGGTCGGGCGCGAGCCCCAGGCGCCGGCCGCGATGTCCGGCGGCGCGATCGCCGACCTCGAGTCGGTCATCCAGTCCTGCAACCGGGCGCTCGAGGCGGCCGAGGACATGGCCCGGACGGTGCCCGGGCAGGTCGTGGTCGGCATCGCCGGCGAGCTGATCAAAGGCTTTTCCTCCACGATCGCGTACCCGCGGGAGAACTCGAAATCCAGGGTCCGGTCGGGCGAGATGTCGACCATGCTCCAGATGGTCCAGCGACGGGCGCTTCGCGAGGCGCAGCACCTCCTGGAGATGGAGCGGAGCTACGGCCAGCTCGAGGCGCGGCTCGTCCACTCGGCGATCACCAACGTAAGGGTGGACGGCTACCCGGTCACCAACCCCGTCGGCTTCACGGGGAAGAACCTCGAGGTCACGGTCTTCAACACGTTCGCGCCAATGACGCACATCGAGGCCGTCGAGACCGTGGTGCGGGAACTCGACCTCGAGCTTGCGGCCGCGGTCGCGCAGCCCTACGCGCTGGCCCGCGCGTGCGCCAACGAGGAGATCTGGGCCGAGGGCGGCATATTCGTCGACGTCGGCGGCGGGACCACGGACGTGGCCCTCATCCGCGAAGGCGGCGTGGAGGGCACGCGGATGTTCAACCTCGGGGGCCGTGCCTTCACGCGACGCCTGGCGCTGGCGTTCGGCCTCAGCTACGAGGAGGCCGAGGCACGCAAGCTGCGCCACTCCGAGGGCCTGCTGTCCGCCGACCAGCACCGTCAGGTCTCTGAGCTGCTGGGCGCGGACGCCGAAGTGCTGCTGCAGGGCCTCGCCCTGAGCATCAAGGAGCTCTCGCGCGGCGAGCGGCTGCCCACCAGCATCTACCTGTGCGGAGGCGGGAGCCTCCTGCCCGAGCTGACGCTCGAGATGGTGAAGAACAACTGGGCAGCGGGTCTGCCCTTCCCGCGAGAGCCCCGCGTCCGCCACCTGGTACCGTCCGACGTCCGCAACCTGACCGACTCGACCGGCCAGCTTTCGAGCCCCCAGGACATCGCCCCGATGGGCCTGGCGAACCACGCCCTGCGAACTGAAGCCGAGGAGCGCGACACGGTGAACACCGTCATGCGACGGGTCCTAAGCGCTATAAAAGTCTGACCAGAGCCGAAGGAGACCGCTGAACGCCATGGCAACAAACCCGATTTACGTCGAAACAGAGGAAGAGATTCCCGAGCTCGTGGAGCGTCTTCGCCGCTACCACGGCGAGGACACGATGCTCGTCCTCCCGATGCGCTCGCGAATCGGCCAGAGCCGCTTCAACTTCCAGCTGCTGCGCAACTACTCGGCCCGTCTTGGCAAACGCGTGACCGTCGTCTGCGACGACCCCGCGGTGCAGAAGATGGCCTCGGAAAGCGGATTTCCCGTCTTTGGGGCGGTGGGTCCGGAGGGCGAGGGCATCGCGTCCGAGCCGGAGTCGCCGGCCCCGGTCCGAAAGTGGTGGCAGGGGCGCCGCGCCGCACCGACGACTCACATCGGCATCGCCGCGCCGACACGGCTGCTGACCAAGACAGCGACCGAGGTCAAGCCGGGCCGCTTCCTTCTCTATGTGACAGCGATCACGCTGATCCTGGTCGGGTTGTTCGCCGCCTTCGTGTTCGTGCCATCGGCCTCGATCACGCTGGTGGCGCAGGCGGCGCCGTTCAGCCAGAAGGACATAGAGATCCAGGCCCAACCGGGCAAGGCCCCGATCAGGGTCAGGCCCGTCTCGATCTCCAACTCGAACTCGCAGGGATTCAAGGTCACGGGTTCGATCGACGTTCCCCTCGCTCCGGCCACCGGCCAGGTCGTTTACACGAATGACCTCAAGAGCTCCACGTTCACCAACTCTCCAGGCCTCATCTTCAAGTACGGCCAGCGCCTCATGAACACGAACGGCCTCGAGTTTGCGCAAACCTCAGGGGACACCCTCGTGCCTTGGAATGGAGGACAGGCCACCGTCAATGTAATTGCCGTCAAGCCGGGATCCACCGGCAACGTGGGCGACCACACCATCACCCAGATCGAAGACTGCTGTGGTCCCTTCGATCCAAGCAAGGTCCACGCCACGAATCCACTGGCCACGGGCGGCGGGACCGACCCATCATCGACACCGCAGATGACCGAGGCGGACTTCGACGCGGCTCGAGCCCAGCTGGAGCAGGAGATCCACCAGACGATCGCCCAGCAGCTGCAGGCTGGTGGACAGGCAGGCGAGAAGCTCGCCGAAACAATCATCTTCGGCCCGCCGCAGTTCACGACCGACCACCAGCCGAACGACAAGGTGCCCAGCTTCACGGGCACGATGACAGTCACCGGCGAAGGTGACTTCTATGTCGACGCCGACGTCATCCAGGCCTACAAGAACAACCTCGCGGTGAAGGTGCCCAACGACCAGCAGCTCCTCACCGAGAGCCCGATCCAGGTCCAGTACCGGCTCTTGAGCTCCGCCAAAGGCGGCTACCTGGTCTTCGTCGGCACAGCCTCGGCGTACGTGGCGCCGAAGCTCGACGAGGCGAAGATCCGCGCCGCGATCGTCGGGCGTCCCGTGGCCCAGGCGAGGTTCTATCTCGAGAAGCTGCCGATCAAGTCCGTGGCCATCAAAGAGCAGCCCCTCGCGCTTCCGTTGATGCCGCTCCTCGACAGGCGGATCACCATGCACTACGTGGTCGAATCGAACGCCCCGTCCGCCGCGGCCGCGGCGCAGGGCCAGCCCACGGCATCGCCGTCGCCGAAGCCAAGCCCCTAGTGCCGGGGCGCGTCCTGGCGGTTGATCCAGGAGCGAAGCGGGTCGGCCTCGCCCTCAGCGATCCGAGCGGGACGATCGCACGGCCGCTGACCACGGTCGACGCCGAGCCGGCGGGGACGCTGGCTGCCCGGCTGGCCGAGATCGCGAAGCAAAACGATGCCATCCGTATCGTGGTCGGCCTGCCCCGCCGCATGGACGGCTCATACGGCCCCGAGGCAAAGGCAGCCCGTGGGCTGGGCGATGCGGTGCGGAAGGCCTCGGGCCTTCCGGTCGAGTTGGTCGACGAGCGCCTGACCACGGTCGTGGCCGAACGCTCGATGCTTGCCGCGGGCGACAAACGGGCCAAGCGCCGCGCGAGCGTCGACCGCGTCGCCGCCGCCGTGCTCCTCCAGTCACACCTCGATCGAAAGCGTGGCTGACGAAGTCACGCTCGTCGATGAATCGGGCGTCGAGCGCCGCTTTCGGATGCACGACGCATTCGAGCTCGAAGGCGTTTCCTTCTACCTCGTGGAGGACATCACTGACCCCGATCGCGTGCTGCTGCTTCGCGAATCGGAGGCCGGCCTCGAGACGGTCGACGGCGATGAGTTCAAACGTGTGATGCAGGCGCTCGAAGAGGACAAAGTCGAATGAACCGGTTGATCGCGATCGTTGTGATCCTCGGTCTGCTCGGGTTCGGCACCTCCCGTGCAATCGACTGGTGGAACTTCAACGTCAACACGCCGATCTCCAGCACGAGCCACACGGTCCCGTTTCACGTCGACATCGGCGAGACCGCGTCACAGATCGGGACCGACCTCTACAACCTGCACCTCATCCGCAGCACCATCGCGTGGGACCTCTACGACCGTGTGACCAACGCCGGCCCGAAGTTCCAGGCCGGCTCGTTCGTGCTGAACACCAGCATGTCCATGAGCCAGATCGTGTCGGCGCTGCAGCACGGCCGGCCGGACGAGAAGACGATCACCTTCCCCGAGGGATTCCCGATCCGGTACCAGGCCCAGCTTGTCGACCAGAAGCAGATCGGCACCGCGCCCAGCTACATCACCGGCGCCGATTACCTGAAGGCGGCACGCGATCAAGGCTGGTCGTCGCTCTACGACTTCCTGCCGAAGCAGTCCAACAACCCTGACTTCCCATTCGAGGGATACCTCTTTCCCGACACCTACCTGGTCGATCCCGCGGCGGGGGCGAGGGGCCTCGTGAAAGAGCAGTTCGACCAGTTTGGCGCAGTGTTCTCGGCCGACTGGCGCACTCAGATCGCGCAGCCGACGGCCGCGCGGCCGGCGGAGGACATCCGCTCGATCGTGATCCTCGCCTCCATGGTCGACCGCGAGGCCAACAACAAAACCTCCACCGACCGCGGCAACGTTTGCAGCGTTTACTACAACCGCCTCGCCATCAACATGCCGCTCGGCGTGGACGCGACGCTCCTGTATGGGCTCGGCCGCCTGTCGCCCGAACCGACCGGCACGGAGCTCGCGATGGACAACCCGTACAACACGCGTAAGCACGCCGGCCTCCCGCCGAGCGCGATCAGCAACCCTGGCAGGCAAGCGCTCCAGGCGTGCATCAACCCGCCGAAGACCAGCTACCTCTTCTACTTCACCGACCGGGTGGGCACGACCCACTTCGAGACCAACCAGCGGGACTTCGACGCCGATGTGGCGAAGTACGGAACCAGCGGCAGCTGAGGCTCTTTCTGCTGGGTGACGGGATCTCCTACTCGCGGAGTCCCGCCATGCAGAACGCCGCCTTTCGGGCTCTCGACATGGACTGGACCTACGACCTGCTAGACGTGCCACCCGAGCAGCTCTCGCAGGCCATCGCGGGACTGCGGGCGCAGGACGTGGCCGGCGCCAACGTCACGATCCCGTACAAGCAGGCCGTGATGGACCAGCTCGACACGATCGCTGCTGATGCGCTGCGCGCCCGCGCGGTGAACACCATCGTCAACGACGGCGGCCGGCTCGGCGGCTACAACACCGACATCCCCGCGATCCGCGAGGCCGTCGAACAGGTCGGCGTCGAGCCGCGCAGCGCGAATGCGGTCATCCTCGGGGCCGGTGGCGCGGCGCGGGCGACGGCGGTGGCCCTGGAAGGTGCGCACATGACGTTCATCTCGCGGCACCCGCAGGACGCGGACGTGCCCGGCAAGGTCGTCGCCTGGACCGATTCGTCGGTCGCGACGCTCACTCGATCCGCGGACCTGCTGGTCAACGCCACGCCGCTGGGCCGGCAGGAGGAAATGCCACTGCGCCCCGCGGCACTTCCCAAAGCTGGAGCGGTGATCGACCTCGTCTACGTCACCGGGGGAACGCCGCTCGTGCGCAAGGCGCGGTCTCTCGGCCTGCCCGCCGCCGACGGATGGGAGATCCTGCTCGCCCAGGGGGCCATCTCGTTCCTGCTGTGGACCGGGCGCAGCGCACCGACCGAGGCGATGCGGGAAACTCTGCAGCCGTGAACCAGTACCTGGTCGCGGTCCTGTGGGCTTTCGTCGGCGCGGGGGCAGGGTGGGCGGCCAGGTGGGGCTCGCTGAAGCTCGCGCGGCTCGAGGGTCTGGAGTCAGACCACAAGTGGTGGCAGGAGTACGGACCGCCGGTGCTCGCTGCGCTCGTCTTCGGCGTCTATGCATTGCAGATCGGTCCGTTTCCGTTGCTTCTCGTGCGCACCGTCTTCGGGCTGGTCCTGGTCCAGGTGATCTTCTTCGACTTCGAGCATCACCTCATCCTCGACCGCGTGATGTTCCCGGCGATGGCGCTGGCGCTGCTGGTGAGCCTGTCGCCGCTCATCGGCGGCTACCAAGGGCTCTGGCACCAGGTCTGGTGGGTCGGGCTCGCGACGGGGCTGGGGGCCGGCTTGCTTTTCCTCCTGCTCGCCCTCGTCGGCTCAGCGATCTTCAAGGCGGAGGCGCTTGGTTTCGGGGACGTCAAGCTGGCCGCCTTCATGGGCCTGCTGCTGGGCTGGCCGTACATCGTGACGGCCATGTTTTACGGCGTGCTCCTGGCGGCGATCGGGGCGGTTGCCTTCATCGTCACGCATCGCTCGCTGAAGGGAACAATCGCCTACGGCCCGTACCTGTCGGCGGGCGCCATCCTGATGCTGCTCCAACCCCTGAACTGATCTCCGCCCCGACTCTCTAACTGACAAGGCTTTGGCGGCCGGGTTCACCCCGGCCGCAACTATGGCTTACGGGCCGCCCAATCGCGGCAACGAGTGGCTACTTAAACAAGTCCAAACCGTATACCGGAAAGAGAGCAGCGCCTGCGGCGAAGCCGCACGCGCGATGAGAGGGAACCATCTGGGTTCCCTCTCATACCTCTGACATTGCATTGGCGGCCGGGTTCACCCCGGCCGCAACTATGGCTTTCGGGCCGCCCAATCGCGGCTACGAGTGGCTACTCAAACAAGTCCCAACCGTATACCGGAAAGAGAGCAGGCCCGGCGCGAAGCGCCCGGCCGATGAGTTACTCCTATGTCAAGCCGCCGCTTCATGTACCGCCGTCTCCCCCGCCAAATGGTCCTGCCACATGCGGCGAAAGACCTCGTCAGAGATCCGACGGCGAAGTGCTCGAAGGGCTTCCCTC